>Ga0163152_10000786_pt1 | contig 52431 bp, 38 predicted proteins | sample OliLakLV19MP8IB2_FD_148635 | JGI IMG/M metagenome (GOLD analysis project Ga0163152, IMG submission 148635) | Freshwater microbial mat bacterial communities from Lake Vanda, McMurdo Dry Valleys, Antarctica - Oligotrophic Lake LV.19.MP8.IB-2 | ecosystem: Environmental > Aquatic > Freshwater >... | reverse complement strand
CGATCACACCGCGACCACAACTACACCGCGACCACAACTACACCGCGACCACGACTACACCTCGACCACGACTACACCTCGACCACAATGAGCAACGCCACCGACGTCACCGACTCGACCTGGGATGCAGCCGTCACGCAGAGCACGACGCCCGTGCTCGTCGACTTCTGGGCGCCGTGGTGCGGGCCATGCAAGGCGATGACGCCTTGGGTGGACAAGCTCGCGCAGGAATTCCAAGGCCGTTTGAAAGTCGTGAAGCTGAACACCGAGGACAATCCGGAAGTCCCCTCGCGCTACGGCATCAGCGCGATCCCGACGTTCCTCCTCTTCAAGAAGGGCATCGATCAGCCCGTCGCCCAAGTGCGCGGTCAAATGCCCTACGAGAAGCTCAAGGCAGCGGTCGAGCCGCATCTCTCGTGAATCTAGGCGGGCGGGCGGCGTGACTCGCGCGCGACTCGCGCGCTGTCGGGGTGAGTGCCCGCGGGATCACTTCGGTCGACCCACTCCCGCGGGATCCTCGCAGCGCAGTTCCTCGCAGCGCAGTTCCTGGCAGCGCAGTTCCTCGCAGCGCAGTTCCTGGCAGCGCCGTTCCTCGCAGCGCAGGCCTTTCCGCGAGGTCCTGGGCCGCCGGACGCGGCCCCGCGGCATCATCTAGGTGCACGCGCGCACGGCGGGCGAACCGCGTGAAATCCCCACGGCCTTGCGGTCGACCCACTCTCCCGACTCTTCTTCCTCGAGGTCCGCGTGCGCGTCGTCTTCCTCGGATCGCCGCCGTTCGCGATACCCGTCTTGGCGAGCCTCGTCGCGAGCCAGCGACATTCCGCCGTCGCGCTCGTCACGAAGCCCGACAAGCCGCGCGGTCGCGGGATGGAAGTCGCGGCCTCGCCGCTCGTCGAGCTCGCGCGCGCGCACTCGATCCCGATCCTGCAGCCCGAGCGGGCGCGCGGGCCGGAGTTCCTGGCGGCCTTGCGCGCGCTCGCGCCCGACGCCCTGCTCGTCGCGAGCTACGGCGAGATCTTGAAGTCCGACGTGCTCGACATCGCGCCGCGCGGAGCGTTCAACGTGCACGCGTCGCTCCTCCCGCGCCACCGCGGCGCATCGCCGATCCAGGCCGCGATCCTCGCGGGTGACGCAGAGACCGGCGTCGCCGTGCAGCGCATGGTGCTCGCGCTCGACGAGGGCGACGTCGTCCACGAGGAGCGCACGCAGATCGGCGCCCACGAGAACGCGGGCGAATTGCTCGCGCGCCTCGCCGATCTCGGAGCGATCGCGGCGCTCTCTGCACTCGACCTCGTCGAGGACGGAACCGCGAAGCCGCGTCCTCAGGATCCGGCGCTCGCGACCTACGCCAAGCGCATCCGCAAGGAAGAGGGCGCGATCGACTGGACGCTCGATTGCAACACGATCGATCGGCACGTCCGCGCGCGCACACCGTGGCCCGGCGCGCGAACGACAGTGCCGGGAGGCGGCGAGATCACCGTCCTCGACGTGCGCGCGCTCGTCGATCGCGTGCAGGCCGAGTTGCCGGGGACGATCCTCGAGAGCCGCGCCAAGCTCGTCGTCGCGTGTGGTGGCGGCGCGCTCGAGATCCTCGCGCTCAAACCGGCGGGCAAAGGTCGCATGGAGGCCTCCGCTTGGTCGCGCGGCGCTCGACTCGAACCCGGCGCACGGTTAGGGCCCGCGAGTGAATAACTCGGTTTCTCAACGAGGTTCGTGGCCGGGATCTCGGCGGAAACGGGAATCGAATGGCGGCGGACTCGATCGACTTATTCACTCGCGGGCCCTTAGGCGCGCAGGGCTGATGTGGCTGATCGAGCGCGGCGTTCCGGCGCGCGAACTCGGACACGCGCCGGTGGGTAGCGCCACGCCCACCCAACACGTCCGCGACCCGATCAGCGCACGCCGTCGAACGACTCCACGGTGAGATCGTCGAACCACGTCACGCTGTCGGCCTTCGTCCACAGGCCGCACTTGCCCGCGCGCGTGATCGCCTGGTCCTCGACGGTGAACAAGGTCGTACCGTCGTATTCGACCCGGAACTTCGCGCCGCGCGCTTCGACGAGCAACTTGTGCCAGGTCTTCGGCGTCACGGGCGTCACCGTGCTCCCGAGCTGCTTCCGCTTTCCATCGACGATCTTGTAGAAACGCACGTTGCCCTCGAGCGCGTTCGCGCGAGCGAGGTAGTAGTTCTCCGGATCCTGGTAGCGCACCACGATCCCCGCGGCTTGATCGATCTCTCCGGCTCGCGCTTGGAAGTGCATCCACCAGCGCGCGTCGAGCGCTGACACGTCGTCCGCCACGCACAGGAGATAGCGCGACTCCGTCGCATCGGGATCGAGTTGGGCCAACACGCGTCCGTGCAGCGGCGCGCCATGCATCGACGACGCCCCTTCGCCTTCATCGATCACCCACTTACCCAGCGGTCCGCCTCCAGTCCTGTCGCTGGAGAAACCCGCGGGAAACGAGCCGACGTCGCCCGATTCGAAGTCGAAGCGCGTCTCGATGCCTCGCGGTGCCGTTGCCGCGTCCGCGCTCGGTGCATCCATTCCGCTACACGACGGGAAGCACAGGATCCCGCACCCGACGATCGACCACACGTTGCGCATCCTCGGCTCCTGGCGCGGCGTCTTCGGGCCGCGATCTCCCGGAGCCTACCTTGCGGCGCATCGGGCCGCGACTCCGCGCATCTCAGGCGGCGCCTTGATCCGGCTGTCCGGTGTGCAGATCGAAGAGAACCGCCGCGTCCGCGGCGTCGAAGAGGTTGCTCCACTCGGGGTTCGAGAGGACTGCGCCGGCTTGCGCCGCCGCCGCTGCGGCGGGCAACGCCTTGTGCAACTTCGGCACGAGGTTCTGCTCGATCCAGCGTCGGTTGCTCTGCACCGACCCGACCACCGGGAGGATCGTCAACTCGCCTTCCGCGATCGGGATCCCGCTCAAGACCTCGGCCGTGACGAGACCCGGCATCGCGACCGTCAGCACGCCGCCGAATCGTCCGAGCGGTACGAGCCCGTGCTCGGCCAAGTACGCGCCGTCGAGACCATCGAGCGCGCGCGGATCAGGACTGCACAACTCGAGCGGCAGGAACGGCAGGTTGTAGATCTCCGCCACGACCTTGCCGAGTTCCCAGTCGCCGACGAGGTTCGCGTTCACGATCGACTCGACGAACGACGCCGTGCCGTGACCGCTGAGCTGCATCGCTTCACGCAGCGCCTGCACTTCGCACATGCCTCGATCGACGAGCGCGTCCGAGAGTCGTTGGTAGTCGAGCCGCTGGTGGAGCTTCAAGTGGTGTCCCTGGGTCGGAGCGCATCCGACCCGTGTCCGACTATCGACCCGCGCTCCCCCGGCCCTGAGGCGGAACTTGTTTCCCGCGACTTCGACCTGAGTCCGTCGCGGTGGGGCGCAGCCAGCGACCCGTCGAGCGGCGCGCATCGCGGACCGCTGGAGCCCGAGAAACCGTACGAGCGGTTCGTTCACGGGCTCAGCGCCACGGAGCGGCAGGTATCCGAGCCCGCGTCGGCTCGCATGGCTCATGCGCTCCCGCGGCGCGGCGCGACTAGGTCCGGAGCGGCCCGCGTCGGCTCGCATGGCTCATGCGCTCCCGCGGCGCGGCGCGACCAGGTCCGGAGCGGCTCGCGTCGGCTCGCATGGCTCATGCGCTCCCGCAGCGCGGCGCGACCAGGTCCGGAGCGGCTCGCGTCGGCTCGCATGGCTCATGCGCTCCCGCGGCGCGGCGCGACTAGGTCCGGAGCGGCCTCTCGGAGCCCGTGAAGAATTCACGGGCGACGCGCCGCGGAAGCGGCCAGCAGCGCCTTGGAGCGTGCAGGCTCGAGTTCTTCGCACGCACTCAGACGTCGAGGTTCGTGATCTCCAGCGCGTGGCGCTCGATGTAGTTCCGGCGCGGCTCGACCGCGTCGCTCATCAGCAGCGTGAAGATCTCGTCAGCCCCCATCGCGTCTTCGAGCGTCACCAGATAGAGCGTGCGGCGCGACGGATCCATCGTCGACTCCCACAACTGATCGGCGTCCATCTCACCCAGACCCTTGTAGCGCTGGATGTCCACGTCCGATTGCGCGCTCTTGCGCACCGCCAGTGCCAACTGCAACGGGGTCGTGCAACGCGCCTCGTCCTTGCCGCCTTCGACAACCCACTCCGTTCCCGAACGCAACGCCACGCCTTTCTGCTCGATTCCGGCCAGCGTCTTCGCCAGATCCTCGACGTGCGCGAGGTGGCAAACGAGTGCCTCCGCTTCTTCGCGCGCGACCGGGCTGTCGGGGCCTTCGTAGATCGCAAGCTCGCTGCCGCGCCCGACCTTCTGGAGCTCGAGGAAGTCCTGCAGTTCCGACAGCTTGTCGAACCAATGGTCGCGTCCGCCCACGCGAACGAGATGCGCACGAACGCGCGTCCCGTCCCACGTGCGCAGCACCTCGGACGGCTCGACGCGCGCCCACGCCGGCGCCAGCCCGTTGCACAGTTCTTCGAGACGGCGCAGGTCCTCGCACAGCGCGCGCAGCGATCCGCCTTCCCACGTCTTCCCGGTTTTCGCGTCGCGCACGGTCAACGCTTCGACGCCGCGGTCGATCAGGATCTGCCGCAGCTCCGCGTCCGTCGTGACGTAACGCGCTTCCTTCTTCGACGTGAGCTTGTAGAGCGGCGGTTGCGCGATGTAGAGCCGACCTGCCTCCACCAACTCGCGCATGTGCCGGAAGAAGAACGTCAAGAGCAACGTGCGGATGTGGGAACCGTCCACATCGGCGTCCGTCATGATGATCGTCTTGCCATACCGCAGCTTCGTGAGATCGAACTCGTCCGCGATGCCCGTACCCATCGCAGCGATGATGATCTGGATTTCCGAGTGCGAGAGCATCTTGTCGAGCCGTGCGCGCTCGACGTTCAGGATCTTGCCCTTGAGCGGCAGGATCGCCTGATAGCGCCGATCGCGGCCCATCTTGGCCGAGCCACCGGCGCTGTCACCTTCGACGAGGTAGAGCTCGCTCTCGTCCAGGTTCGACGATTGGCAGTCGGCCAACTTGCCGGGCAAGTTCCCCGACGCGAGCGCGCTCTTCCGTCGCACGAGGTCGCGCGCCTTGCGCGCCGCTTCCCGCGCGGCTTGCGCGCGCATCGCTTTCATCACGAGGCTCTTCGCGACCGCGGGGTGCTCTTCGAGATACGTCGACAGGAGATCGCTGACGACCGACTCGACGATGCCCTGGGCTTCGCGGTTGCCGAGCTTGTCCTTCGTCTGCCCTTCGAACTGCGGTTCGGGAACCTTCAACGACAGGATCGCGGTCAGACCCTCGCGGAAGTCGTCGCCGGTCGGGATCTCCTCGGAGTCCTTCACGAGCTTCGCGCGCTTCGCGTACGTCGTCAGCGTGCGCGTCAACGCGGACCTCAAGCCCGCGAGGTGCGTGCCGCCACCGTGCGTGTTGATGTTGTTGACGAACGTGTAGACCGTCTCCTGGTACGCGTCCGTGTACTGCAGAGCGAGTTCGACCTCGTACTCGCGATCCGGGTTGTCAGGACTCGCCACCGCCTTCGTGAAGTGCACGATCTCCGCGTGCAGAGGCGTCTTGTTCTTGTTGATGTTCTGAATGAACGACACGAGGCCTTGCGGGAACTCGAAGTGCTCCTTCGCACCCGTGCGCTCGTCGAGCAGATCGATCGACACGTTGCGCGTGCCCATCAGATAGGCCATCTCGCGCAGACGCTTCTCGACGATCTCGTACTGGATCTCCGTCGTCGTGAAGATCGACGTGTCCGCCTTCCACGACACTTCGGTCCCCGTCCCTTGCGCCTTGCCTACGACCTCGAGCGCCTTCTCACGCGCACCGCGACGGAAGCGCATCTGATGCAGCTTCCCACCGCGCGCGACCGTCACTTCGAGCCAGTCCGACAGTGCGTTCACACACGACACGCCGACGCCGTGCAGACCGCCCGACACCTTGTACGAGCTCTTGTTGAACTTGCCGCCCGCGTGCAGCTTCGTCAGCGCGACCTCGACCGCCGGAATTCCTTCCGTCGGATGGATGTCCACCGGAATGCCGCGTCCGTCGTCGCGCACGGACATCGATCCGTCCGCGCGAATCGTCACCCAACAATGCCGCGCGTACCCGGCCAACGCCTCGTCCATCGAGTTGTCGACCACTTCCCAAATCAGGTGGTGCAACCCGCGCACATCGGTGTCGCCGATGTACATCGCCGGCCGGACGCGCACCGCTTCCAGTCCTTCGAGGACCGTGATGGACTGCGCGTCGTAACTTTCGCTGATCGTTTCTTGTGCCATTCGTTCAGTTCTTGGGCTTGAAGGCGATACGGCGAACGTCTGTCGTGCCGAGGATTTCGTTCACGCGCTGTCGCAGCTCTTCGCCGCGAAACGTCTGGAGTTCATGGAGGTGACTGGCGGAGTCGACTTCGACCGTGAGCACGCCCTTCGACATGCGCATCGGTCGCGCGCGACGTGCGAGGTCGGGTCCCGCCGCCGTGTCGAACGCCGTGTACACCGGCGGCACGACGCGTCGGCGAGTGAGCCCCGTCTCGCGCAGGAACGAAGACAGCGAATCCTGGAACGAGGAGAACCCGTTCCTACCGCCGCGTTCCACACGGTCGAACGCAGCACGCAACTCGCCGTCGTGGCGGGCTTGGTCGATGCCCACCGGTCGCTTCACGCGTCGACCGTGATCGGCATGACGATGTACACGTAGTTCTCGCCCAACGTGAACTTGCCCGGGCTCGTCTTCTCGTTGAACTCGAGCTTCACGAGTTCGCCCTCGCAGTTCTTCAGTCCCTCGAGCAAGTAGTCGGGATTGAACGAAATCTCCGCCGACGCCGCGCCCTTGAAATCGCAGTGCATCCGCGCACGCGCATCACCGCGACCCACGGACTGGCCCGTCAACAAGAGCTCCGACTTCTCGACCTTGAACTTCACCGCGCGCGCTTCGACGCCCGTCACGTTCGCGACGAGCCGCAATTTGCGTGCGAGCATGTCGGCGTCCGCCTCGAGGAAGTTCCCCGTCTCTTTCGGAATGACCGCCGAGTACTTCGGGAACTCGCCGTCGATCAAACGCGCGAAGATCTCGGCGTTCTTCGACTTCATGCCGATCTGGTTCTCACCGAGGAAGAGCTGCACCGTCTCGAGCGGATCCGAGATCACGCGACAGAAGAGCTGCATGCCCTTCGTCGGAACGATTGCGGGTCGAGCACGTTCCGTCGGGCCCCGGCGCTCCGCCGCGATGCTGCTCATCGCCAAACGCCGCCCGTCGGTCGCCACGAGGCGCAATTGTCCGTCCTCGTATTCCGTCAGCACGCCGTGCATCGCATAGCGGCCCGCCTCACGTGCCGCCGCGAACGACGTCCGCTGCACGACGCGCGCGAACGCGCCTCCTTGCACCGTGACCGTCGCAAGTTCCCCGAAGCTCGCGATCACGGGGAACTCATCCCGATCGACCGTGACCAGCGCGCAGCGGTCCTCGCCTCCCTGGATCGTCAGCGTCGTCTCGTGCGTCGACAGCACGACTTCGTCCGAGGACAGGTCGCGCACGAAGTCGAGCGCCACGCGCGCCGGCACCACGGCCACACCCGGCTCGTCGACGCGCAGCACACCACCGCGGAGCACCTTCTCGTCCTTCGAGTCGCCCTCACGCGCTTCGCCGATCGGGATCCGGTAGCGCACGGAACAATCCAGGTCCGTGCCCAGGATCTCCAGCCCGTCGATCGTGGCCACGAGGCACACGTTCTCGAGCACGGGCTTCGGACTCTTCGAAGGGACCACGTTGTTCACGATGGCCAATCCATCACGCAGCTTCTCGCGATCGCACACGACCTTCATGGTGTTCTGACTCCGAGGTTGGTGTCGAGCGCAGCTCGAGCAAGGTTTGGGATCCCATCTAGAACCCTCTTCTCTTCGTCATCATCATCTTCATGGACGTGATGCGCTGTGGAGAAGTGGGTGAGCGATCGACGCAACGTGCTGGTGTGGCTTGACGTTGCGTACGCGACGAGCGGTGCTTGCACACGCGGAGAGAGCGTGGAGGGAGCGTCGAGTACCGCGGAGTCTTCCACGCTGCTCCGCACGTGTTGCGCGGACTCGACGTCGACCTTGGAGAAGTGTGCATTCATCCACGGAGTCTCCCACTCGCGTCCGGACGATATGCAGGTGTTGCGCACAGGGTTTCCGCAGAGGTCTCGTGGTGAAATCGAAGGTCGTCTCAACGTCAGAAAAGCCTTGAAACTCTGGGCATTCCGCGCAGTCGTTCGAGTCCGCGTAGGGTATCGAACGGAGGAGCCTGCGTCGAGGCTCGTGGGCCGCTGAAACGCCATCGAACTGGGCTGCCCCCCCCACGCGCCACGGAGGTCTGTAGGTTGCGCGTAGGGCGACGGAGAGCGCCGGCTTCGGACGCTGCTCCAGGGGGCCGCGGACTCGCTCACGCGGGTACGCCACCGCGCTCGAGAGAGGTCGAGAGCGCGTCTGGACGGGCCAAGGACTCGCGGTGCTTGCACCGGCGCACGAGCCCCGACGTTCAGACGGGCCGGACCTGCAAACGCGCCAAGAACCCGTCGACGATTTCGCGCAGGGTCACGTCGCTGGCGCGCAGAGTTTCGATCTTCTCGATGCCGTACAGGACGGTCGAATGGTCGCGCCCGCCGAAGTACGTGCCGATCTCTTCGAGCGAATGTCGAGTGATCCGGCGCGCGATGTACATGGCCACTTGGCGCGGCAGCACGACCGCCGCCGTCCGGCGCTTGGACTGGAGTTCGCTGAGCTTGACGTCGAAGTGCGCGGTCACGAGCGCCAGGATGTCCCCCATCGCCGGCTGCGCACGTCGAGCCGTGAACAGGTCGCGCAAGACTTCCCGCGCGAAGTCGCACGTGAGCGGTGATCCGGACACGTTCGCGAAGCCCAGGAGTCGCGTCACGGCACCTTCGAGCTCGCGGATGTTGCTCTCGATGCGCTCACCGAGCAACGCGGCGACGTCGTCGGGCAATTCACGACCGCGCTCGCGGCTCTTGCGCTTCAGGATCGCCATGCGCGTCTCGTAACAGGGCGGCTCCATCTCGGTGACGAGGCCCCACTTGAAGCGCGAGACGAGCCGTTCTTGCAGCGTCGGAATGTCGCGCGGCGGTCCGTCCGACGACAGGACGATCTGCTTCCCTTGCTGGTGCAGCGTGTTGAACGTGTGGAAGAACTCTTCCTGAGTCCGTTCCTTGTTCGCGAGCACCTGGATGTCGTCGACGACGAGCACGTCCACGCTGCGGTACTTGTTGCGGAATTCCGTGATGTCGCCGTTCTCGAGCGCGCTGATGAAGTGGTTCACGAACGTCTCGCACGACAAGTACAAGATGCGCGACTTCGGGTTCCGCGCGAGGATCGCGAAGCACATCGACTGCAGGAGGTGCGTCTTGCCGAGACCCACGGATCCGTGCAGGAAGAACGGGTTGTAGGCCTTGCCCGGTTGTTCCGCGGCGCCCATCGCGGCGGCGTGCGCGAAGCGGTTGCAGGGACCGACGACGAAGTTGTCGAACGTGTACTTCGGGTTCAGGCCGAGTTCGGCGGCGAGACCCAATCCGCGGATCGCGTCCGCGCCGCGCTGTGCATCGGATCGCCGCGCACCGTTGGAATCCCGATCGTCGTTCGACGAGCTCAGCCCGCGCTCGTTCGCACTCGTCGATGCCGAGTCGTCGTCGCTCGAACGCCGCGCGTGCGGGAGCGCGAGCTCGGGCACGACGACGACCTCGATCCGACGCGCCGAGCCCAGGACTTCGCGCGTACCGAGAGCCAGGGCTTCGCCGTAGTAACGCTCGAGCCAGTCGCGCGAGAAGTCGTTCTGCACTCCGACGCACAAGGAGGTGTCGTCGGCACGGACGAGGATCGCGCGCTGGAACCACGTCGCGAACTGAGCCGGTTCGACGCGCGCGCGAATGGCGTGCTGCAGTTCGCGCCACAGCGTCGCGAGTGCCTCCTGCGGCAGCGGATTCAGGGCGTCGGTTGCTGCGGCGTCAGGCCGAGCGCCGGCCTCTCCTGCGCCCGATCGGAGCGACAGCGCCTCGGGCGCTGCGAGCGAGTCCGGACGCGGCGCTGCGACGGGCTCGGAGCCGCGGGGAGGCGCGAAGCCGGATGGCGAGGGAACCGCGAGCTGCTGGGAAGCATCCAGGTGCAGCGCGGAGACGGCCTTCGACGCTCCGCTCTCGGTGCGCTGCGCGTGCTCCACGGTTTCGAGAGACACGGTTTCGAGAGACACGGTTTCGAGAGACACGGTTTCGAGAGACACGGTTTGTAGCGGAACGGTCCGTAGCGTCACTGGACCGAGCGTCACGATCGGAAGCGTCACGATCGGAAGCGTCACAGCCTCAGCCGTGAGGGCCGCGTTCTCGCGGTGGGCCAGTGCGGCCTCGCGCAACGCCAAGGCATTTTCGCGCCGCGCGAGCGCGTTTTCACCGCGCGCGAGCGCGTGCTCACCGCGTGCGAGTTCGTTCTCGCCACGTGCCAGCTCCTGCTGGCCCCGAGCCAGCCCGGCCAAGTCCTTCTGGCCTCGAGCCAATCCGGCCAGCTCGTTTTCGCTCCGAGCGAGTCCTTCTTGGCTTCGGATCTCGTTGGCGCGATCGACTCGGGCAGGCTCACGTTCGTCCATGGCGGCTCAAAACAGGTGGAACGACGCTTGGGGGGGGCCGCCGCGACGATGCACGCCAGGCACGGCCCGAGGGGCGTGTCAGGGGACGAATCCCCAGCGTGAACCGTGGCGTAGGCGGTGGAAGAGTCCCCTCGGAGGAGTTCCAAGCCGGCGCGCGGATTCCGCGGGGGGATGCGGAGCACGCGCGCGGATCGGTTTGGAACTCGCGGGGCGCGTCGTCTGCGAGGCTCGGCGAACCGAGCTTTCACGGTGACGATCCCGTGCTGCGAGGGAGCGACATTCCAGCGCCGGAACTCGCGCTGTCAACGCGCGACGAGCGCGCTCTTCACGCGCCGTTCGCAAGCACAGGCAACGATGCGCGGTTAGCGCGCTGAAGAAATCGTTCTCCCCAAAGTCTCCACCGCGTTGTGGACATCTTCTTCACCGCTCTCGCGGCCGAAGGAGAGCCGGAGCGCTCCGCGTGCGCGTTCGTTCGTGTGTCCGAGCGCGAGCAGAACATGCGACGGTTCGAGCGAACCACTGGCGCACGCGGAGCCCGCGCTGACCTCGAGACCTTCGAGATCGAGGCGCACGACGAAGGTGCGACTCTCGACACCCGGTAGGGTGACGTTGAGGGTATTCGGCAGGCGCGTTTCTTCGATCGAGGGCCCGTTGATCTCCGCGGATGGGATCTTCGTGGACAGTTGTTGCCATAGAGAGCGGCACAAACGGGCCGTGCGCTCGGCGTACGAGGCTTGTTCGTGCACCGCGAGCTCGATCGCCAAGGCGGTGGCCACGATGGCGGGCACAGACTCCGTGCCGGGACGCAGGCCGCCTTCCTGACTGCCGACGCCGAGCAGCGGTTCGAGCGGGACGTCGGTGCGGCGCAGCAGCAGGCCGACTCCCGGTGGGCCGCCGACCTTGTGCGCGGAGAGCGTCATCAGGTCGACGCGCTCCCACAAGCGCTTGAGCGGGATGCGCCCGAGCGCCTGGACCGCGTCCGTGTGGAGCCACGCGCGCCCGCGACCGGCGCGACGGACGACTTCCCCGATCTCGGCGACGGGCTGGAGCGTCCCGAGCTCGTTGTTCGCGGCTTGGATCGAAACCAGGGCCAAGTCCGGGGCGAGAGCCCCGACGACCGCGGCGGCATCGACCTGACCGCGGGCGTCGACGCCGAGCCGCACGATCCGCCGCCCTTCGCGCTCGAGACGATCCGCTGCGGCGAGGACCGCCGAATGCTCGACGACCGTCGTGACGAGTCCGCGACCCGGTCCGGCCGCGCGGACCACGCCGGCCAGCGCGATCTGGATCGATTCCGTCCCGCCTGCGGTGAATAGGACCTCGTCCTCGCGGCAACCGAGCGCTGCCGCCGTGCGCTCCCGGGCCTCGTCCAGCCAAGCGCGTGCTTCCCGCCCACCGGCGTGGACGCTGGAGGGATTGCCGCGCAGCCGTGCGAGCCGGTCGTGGAACACCTCCAAGACCTCCGGCCGGATCGGGGTCGTCGCATTGTGGTCGAGGTGGACGCGCACGGCCCGAGATCATCGCGAGCGCGCGCCCGAGATGGAACCCGACCGCCACGGAACGCTCGGGGCGACGCTTCTTCCCTTGGACAGGCACCCCAGGATCCATGCGAGTTCCGACCATGAAGCTCTCGACCGCGCTGTGCACCCTCCTCCTCGCCGCGCCGGCATCGGCCGCGGACCTCTTCGCCGGCAGCCCGAACACGAGCTTCGCGCAGGCGTCGCCCGCGAGCGGGTCACTCACGACCATCGGCGCGTGCGGCGGTTCCGTCGCGGGCCTTGCCGGCGCGTGCGGCGAACTGTTCGTCGCGGCGAGCTTCGAGCGCGTCTGCCGCCACCGCGACGACATGCAGCAGTCCGAGCAGTGGGCGACCGTGCCCGGCGCCACGCTCGTCGGAGCCGCCTTGCGCGGGCACGAAGTCCTCGTCGCGACGGCGAACTCGCAAGTCATCGCGCTCGACCGCAGTCGCGGCACCGAGCTGCGCCGCTGGACCACGCCGTTCGCGATCACGTCGCTCTTCGCGGACCGCGGTGAGGTCTTCGCGGGCACGAGCTTCGGCGCGGTGATGCGTCTCGAGGACGATCAGACGATCGGGTTCCTCGGCAGTTGCGGTTCGACGATCCTCGGGATCGCGGCCAGCGAGACGGAACTCTTCCCCGGCTCCGCCGGCGGAGTCGTCTGGCGCGTGTCTCGCGCGACGGGATTCGTGACGAGTTCGTTCCCGGTGGTCGATGACCCGACCGGTCTCGCGTTCGACCAAGGGAACCTCTTCGTCGGCACGCCGAGCGGCAACATCTACACCTACGCGGCCGCGAGCGGAGCGCTGCTCGCGACACGCGTGTGGGGCCACCCGGTCAGCGCCGTCGTGATGGGAGCACCGTCCGCGGGCACGGCCGACTGCTTCAGCAGCGCAGCCGTGTGTCCGTGCGGCGCGTCGGACTGGCAAGGTGAGTTCGGCGGCTGCCCGAGCTTCCTCGGCATCGGCGCGCGTCTCTTCACGTACGGAAGCGCGAGCGTGTCGGGTGACGACCTCGAGCTCGCCGTTCTCGATCTCCCGCCCACGACGCTCGGCCGCTTCTACCTGGGCGCAGCACCGGCGCAGGTTCCGTTCGGCAACGGACTCTTGTGCGCGGGCTCGGGCGGCTACGGCCAGTTCCGCTTCCCGGCGCAACCGGCGCTGCTCGGGACGAGCAGCTACCGCGCGTTCCGTTTCGGCCCGGGGATCGCCGCGCGCAGCCAGCAATTCTTCGGCGCACTCGGCGTGATTCAACCGGGCAGCACGTGGCGCTTTCAAGCCTGGTTCCGCGACGTGCAGAACCCGTGCGGCGGCGGCTTCAACACGAGCAACGCCACGAGCGTGACGTTCCAACCCTGACGACCGCGGATCGCAGCCGATTCCGACGAGGACGTGCGGGCCGGACCCACGCGGGGTCGGCCTGCTCGTTGCCGTTCCACGTTGTCATTCCACGTTGTCGTTCAGGACTTGCGGCGCGCGAGGGCACCGAACGGCGAGTCGTCGTACTCGATCAAGAGCGCGGCGGGGTGGTCGTAGACCGCGATCGCACCAACGAGATCGGCATCGCCCCATCCGCCGCAACGCAGCGCGACGATCGGAACTCCGGCGCGCTGGGCCGCTTCAACGTCGTACGGCGTGTCGCCCAACATGCACGCATCCCCCGGAGCGAGCCCCGCGCGTTTCAAGGCGGCCTGCAAGATGTCGGGATCCGGCTTCGAGTTCTCCGCGTCGTCTGAGGACGTCGTCGCATCCAGCAAGTCGCGCACACCACAACGAGCGAGGATCAGCTCGAGTTCGTCCTTGGTCGCGGAGCTCGCGACGACGAGCTTCAAGCCGTCCTGCTCCATGCGCGCGAGCAGGTCGCGACAGCGCGGGAACGGCGCGATGTGCGGCAGGTGAACTTGCTTCAGGATCTCGCCGCGCCGCTTCGAGATGGCGCGCGCGGTCGGATGCTCGGCCTCGAGGCCCGTGGCTTTCGGCAGCAAATGGTCGCCGCCCATGCCTATCCAACTGCGCACGAGTGCGAGGTCGTGGCGATAGTGATGCTCCGCGAGAGCTGCATGCCAGGCGCGCGCGTGGGCGTCATTGCTGTCGGCCAAGGTGCCGTCGACGTCGAGGAGGACTCCGCGCTGTTTCTTCATGCTGGGGCAAGGCGCGGTGCGCGATCGAGTTCCAGTCGTTCCGTTCACGGACGCGAAAGCGCGCAGCTCTCAGGATCCCTCGCGAATTGCGGACCGTCGGCGACAAGGGCCGAACGAACGGCCTGGCGCGTGGACGAAGCGTCGCGCGAGTTCATGCCGCGATCGTTTGAAGAACTTGCGGGCTCACGCGCCCCGCCCTGTCGCGGAAGGTGTGCGCGGAATCCGACTCGTCTCGGCCCCTCAGGGAAACGGCCAGTGCGTCGCCGCGAGCACGCGCTGGTACACGGCTTCGTAGAGCGGGATGACGCGCTCGTGAGCGAAGCGTTCGACCGCGGATCGACGGGCCGCTTCACCCATCGAGCGCGCGCGGTCGCGGTCGAAGAGCAACGAACGCAAGTTCGCGGCGAACGCGTCGACGTCGTTCGGGGGCGCGAGAAGGCCGGTCACGCCGTCGTCGACGACCTCGCGCACTCCGCCGACGTCGGTGCCGACGACGGGCGTACCGCAAGCCATGGCCTCGAGCGCTGACAGGCCGAACGATTCCTCGGAGGACGACAGCACGAAGACATCCGCGGGCGCGAGCAATTCGGGAAGTGCATCGCGTTCGCCGAGGAACCGCACGCGATCCTGGATGCCGAGTTCACGCGCGAGCAGCCGGGACGGTTGCTGATCCGGCCCGTCGCCGACGAGGAGCAGCTCGGCCTTCGTCCCCGCGGTCGCCTGCACGAACGCGCGCAAGAGCCACGGCACGCGCTTCACCGCGCGGAAGTTCGAAACGTGGACGGCGCGCGGCGGACCATCGTGCGCGCGCTGCGAGTTGACGTCGGGTCGGAACAGCTCGACGTCCACGAAGTTCGGCACGACCTCGATCGCGCAGGGGCGCAGCGTGAACTCGCGACAAAAATTCTCACGCGTGCGCCGCGCGAGATCCGCGGAGACTGCGGTCACGGCGTCCGATTGCTCGATCACGAATTGCGTCAGCGGCGCATACGACGGATCGTTCCCGACGAGCGTGATGTCCGTGCCGTGCAGAGTCGTGACCATGCGCGGCGCACGCTTACCGCGATCTGCGATCGCAGCGGACCGCGCGAGATAGGCCGACACCGCGTGCGGCAGCGCGTAGTGCGCGTGCAGGATGTCGAGGCCCTCCGTGCGATGCAGTGTCAGGATCGACGACACGATCGCGAGGTCGTGCGGCGTCGCGTGGAAGAGCGGGTAGGGCACGCCCTGCGCGACGTGCATCTGCACCGGACCCGGTGAGCGCGCGAGTCGCGGAGGCACGGCGTGACTGAAGAGGTGCACCGTGTGCCCACGCGCGGCGAGCGAGAGCGCGAGTTCGCTCGCGACCACGCCCGAGCCGCCGTACGTCGGGTGGCACAGGATCCCGATGCGCAGCGGCGTGGTCATGAATCCGTCGGTAGGATCGACAAGATCTCGAAGGCGTCGGGCGGCAGCGGCGGCACGTCCTCGGCGCGAAGAATGCGCGGTTCGGCCGCGATTCTCGCACTCGCAGCGTTCGTCGAGAACTTGCGCGTCTCGGTGTTCGCGGTGTCATCGCCCTTCGGCGACGGCGCGCGCGGCTTCTCGATCGCGCGCGGAGTTGCGGTCGGCTCCGCCATCGCCGGCGACTTGCCGCTCGTCGTCGCGGGAGTCGAATGGACGGCTGCGGAGTTCTTCGAGGGCGGTTTTCCAGGCGAACTCGCGGCGTTCGAGGTCGTTGGCGCCGACGTCTGCGTGAGCGGCGCAACGGGCGTCTTCATCGCGGACGGCGTGACCGCCGGCCGCGTCTCGGCGGACGCAGGGACGCGAGTCGTCGCCGAGGGCGCCGGCGCTGCGGGCACCGCGACCGTTGGCTTCGCGCCGGGCGTCGGCGCGCTCGTGGCCGGCGCATTCGTGGCCGGCGCGCTCGCGGCCGGCGTGTTCGATGCCGGCACGTGGGATGTCTTCACGCGCGACGGCGTCACGCTCGGAGTCGTCACGCTCGGAGCCGATGTGCTCGGAGCCGTCACGCTCGGAGCCGATGCGCTCGGAGCCGACACAACCGCCGGCTTGCGCGGCGGAGGACGCGGAGGCGGCCGCCGCGGAACGGGAACTTCCTTCGGCGCGAGACGCGCGTTCTCGTCGAACGTCGGCAGATCCGCGAGCTCCGCATCGCGGCCTTCGCGCGCCAGCACTTCCCGCGCGAGACGCATGTAGTCCTCGGCACCGTTGCTGTCCGGTGCATACTCGAACACGGTCTGACCGAACGAGGGCGCTTCGGCCAACTTCACGTTCGAGCGCACGGGATACGGGAAGACTTGGCCTTGGAAGTAAGTGCGGATCTCGCCCAACACTTCGCGCGCGAGTCGTAAGCGCGAGTCGTAGAGACACGGCAGGATGCCCGTGACGACGAGTTCGGGGTTCAAGCGCTTTTTCAGGAGCTGCACGACCTCGACGAGCTTGCTCATCCCTTGCAGCGCGAGGAATTCCGTCTGCAACGTGATCAACACTTCGCTCGCGGTCGCGAGCGCGTTGATCGAGAGCAGTCCGAGGCTCGGCGGACAGTCGAAGAGCAAGTAGTCCGCGGGCGTTACGCCCGTGCGTTGCTTCTCGGCCTCGACCCATTCGCGCACCGCGTCGCGCAGGATGAACTCGCGGCCCATCGCGGAAGCGAGTTCGAGCTCCGCACCGGACAAGTCGATGTTCGTCGGCACGATCGAGAGCCGCGGCACGGACGTCGGCCGGATCGCGGCCGCGAACTTCGTCGCCCCCGTGAGCACTGTGTACGAGGTCGGCGCACCGCTCCGCGCCTCGATGCCGAGGCTCAACGACAAATTCGCCTGCGCGTCCATGTCGACGACCACGACGCGTCGTCCTTGGATGGCCAGCGCGGCGCCGAGGTTCGCCGTGGTCGTAGTCTTTCCGACTCCACCCTTCTGATTGATGATCGCGATGCGTCGCACGGTCGGAGTCTAGCGGCTCCGCGCGCGCCGCCCCACCCTGCTCAACCGAGGATCGGGTCCATGCACGGCAGCGGTCCTTTGTGCACGAGCGGTTCGCCGTAGCGTGCGCCGATCCGTTCACCGAAGAAGCGCGCGCGGGTCTCCATCCGCTGGAGGATGTCGGCGCCGAAGAGCAAGTGCGCGTCCGTGTCCGCTCGACCGTCGGGTTTCAGCTGGCTCGCGTAACAGAGAACGAGCCGCTGCTTCTCTTCGAAGACGTGGCCGACGTCGACGACGAAGGTCGGCTCCGCCGGGAGCGTTTCAGCCAAGCTCCAGATCCGACGGAGCGCTGCGAGACACACAGCACGGCTCCTGCGGGACCCTTTGGAACGCCGGGGCGGATCGGTCCTGCGCGTGGAACTCCTATCCTCGAGCGGTTCCCCCAGCTCGGCTAGCCCGTCACGGTCTGGGGATCCAACGGCACGCTTGGCATCCTGGGCAGCATGATCGCCATCGCTCTGCTGCTGCCATTCCTCCAGGCGCCGAGGCCGGCTGCGCAAGATGCGGGAACGTCTCGCACGCTCGAGTTCAGCTGCATCCTGGCCGTCAGCCTCGATCGCCACGTCGTGGATCGCTGGAACCACACGGCCGGCAGCGAAGGGGTGTCCGCATCGACCACGGAACGAGTCGTGAGGAAGCAGTACTTCACGATCTATCCGTTCTTCGGCGGCCTGACAGCGGACGACAAGGGCCGCGAGCGGGCCCGGATCGACGTGAAGATCACCAAGCCGGACGGGCAAACGTACTACGAAGCCGCCGACATGGACGGGCACGACGAACCGGCCGGCGGCACGGGAGGTGTCCTGCTTTCCAAGGAGCTCGTCACCGCCTGCTTCGAGCCGGAGGACGCACTCGGTCGCTACGAGATCGAAGTCACGGTGCGCGACCTCGCGTCGGGAGCATCGTCGACGAAGAAGCACGCGCTCCAGCTCGTCGAATACGTCGACGATCCAGCATTCGAGGACGACGCGGAGCTCGAGGCCTGGTTCGGCGGGTACTTCCGGGCACCGAACCCGACGCGAGCGATTCCGGCGTTGCTGGCGTACTGCGCGAACGGCTGGGAATCCGAACGGCCCAGCGATGCACGCGGGTTCCTGCGTGAGGTCTTCGAGGACAATCATTGGCTCTTCACCGAGCTGTTCGCGCGCTTCGCAAGCCTGGACGAGGGCACGCGTCGAGCCGCGCTCTGGCTGCTCTCGCGCAGCACCTGCGATTCGAAGGCCTTCGTCAAGGTTCTCGGTGATGCCGATCGTGCAGCGTGGGCGGCAATCGGCGCCTCCTTCCACGATCCGGTCGAGGAGCCGATCACCGGTCGGGTGGACGTGAACGAACTCTGGAGCATGTACCTGGCCTCGCGCCGGTATGCGTTGATCCAGAGGCTGTGCGCGACGCTCGAACAGGACGCGACCGGCGTGGTCGAGAAGTCGACGATTCCCGACGCCGACCGGGGCGTCGACGTTCCGCTCGGCTCGATCGTCGCAATCGTCGTCAGCGATCTCCTGCGCAAGACCTCGCGCTCGGATGCGGTGACGCGCAACTACCTGGAGTGGATTCGCGCGCACGTGTCCACGCCGAAGGCCGTTCGCGCGGAGCTCGAGCTGATCCTGAAGGAGTAGCTCAGGGCAGGGTGGACCTGCGTTAGTCGACCGCGGGCGCGTGAACCTGCTCCCGGCGGCCTGAGCAGCACCGAATACAGGGACCAGAGCACCCACGGGGCCAGACGATTCCACTCTCCATGTCGGCTGTGAACACCCAAGCCGCCGTCTTTCGATAGCAGCAGCGATGATAGAGTGTGCGCCGTCATCGAGAGTTGCCGCACGGTTATGAACGTCACACAGACCATCCAGTTCCTGCGCGACAACGCGCTCACGTACTGCGGGCGCCCCGGCAAGCTCGAAACCGTGCACGAGTCGGCGAAATCGGTCGAGGCCCGCAACGTGCCCGGGATCTTCCTCGAGGCAGGCGTGGCGATGGGCGGCTCGGCGATCGTCATCGCCAAGACCAAGCCGCGCACGCGCCGGCTCGACCTCTACGACGTGTTCGAGATGCTTCCGCCGCCGGCCGAGAACGACGATGCGAAGTCCCACGAGGTGTACCGCAATTTCATCGCCGGCAAGGTCTCGGGCGCAGTGGACCGCAACTACGTGTCCCACTCGACAGACCTGCTTTCGTTCACGCGCGAGAACATGCGCCGCGCGGGCGTCGATCCCGAGGCCGAGAACATCCGCTTCGTGAAGGGGCTCTACGAGCAGACGCTGCAGGTCGACGAGCCGGTGGCCTTCGCCCACATCGACTGCGACTGGTACGACTCGGTCAAGCTCTGCATCGAGCGCATCGCCGGGCACATGAGCATCGGGGGCATGATGCTCTTCGACGACTACAACTCGTTCCAAGGATGCCGCAAGGCCGTGGACGAGTGGCTGTCGCAGGACGCGCGCTTCCAGATCGTGCACTCGGACTGGACCGTCGCGGTGCAGCGCGTGGCTTCCCGGAACCGTGCTGTCGAATCCTCCACATAATTCGACTGCATCGGCTGGCGCGGCCCGGCGGCCCACGATCGCGTCACGCGGCGAGCCCATCGAGAATCACCCGCACGAGGATGCGTCGCACCGCCGAGCTGAGCTTGGCGTCGTGGGCCAGCAGGTAGCGAATCCGGTACAGGAGCGAGAGCACCTACTGGCGCACCGGAACACGCGGCAGCACGTAATGGCAAAGGTGCGCGGCGGCGTCGATCATGCGCCGGCCGCAGCACGGAGGACAGAAGCCACAGCCCTTGGACGAGAAGGCCACCAGCTCGTCGCGGGCGCAGATGGTGCCGCCCGCGGTGTGTAGTCCCGCGGGCGGCCCAGTTCGATCGAGTCTCACGGGCCGAATCGGCCCGCGGATCTCACATGCCGTCGATCGTGAACGGGAACGTCATGTAGAGGAAGTCGTTCGGACCGAGGTACGTCGAGACGCGCCGCTGGATGCCGTTCCCGGCGTCGAACAGATCGCCCTGGACCAGGAAGCCTGGCAGGCCCTGATGCGCAGACGCTGCCGCCGCCGCTGGCGCGATGGCACCTCGGCGATCGTGTTTGAGCCGCTCGATTTCCTGGCCCGGCTCGCGGCACTCGTACCGCGGCCGCGAGCGACCTGTTGACGTATCACGGCGTCCTGGCGCCGGCGGCCAAGTGGCGCGAGCTCATCGTGCCGCGCTCGCCGAGTTCGGCGGATGGCACGCACGGGGAAGAGCGCCACGGGCCGAACTCTGACACCGCACCTACGGCCAACGCTCGCCAACCCACGCGCGCCACGCGCTCGACCGGGCCTGAGCTCATGCTGCGCGCGTCTTCGATCGACGTGCTGAACTGTCCGCATTGCGGCGGACTGCGTGAGCTGATTGCGTTCCTCAACGATGGCCTGGTCGTGCTGCCAAGATCCTTGGCAGCCTCGGGGCTCCCGACGGAACCGCCGCGGCTGGCACCCGCTCGAGCGCCGCCGGAGTTCGGATTCGAGTCCGCGGAGTAACGGCCCGGATCCTCAGCGTGCTTCCTGAGCAGGCTCGGGCTGGCGGAGCTATGCGGTCACTCACCCAAGTCGACTCCGAAACGACCCGCCGCGCCTCCGACATGAGCGTTTCAGCCAAGCTCCAGATCCGACGGAGCGCTGCGAGACACACGGCACGGCTCCCGCGGGACCATGGGGAACGCCGGGGGCGGATCGGTCATGCGCTTGGAAGTCCTATCCCCGGGCGGGACGACGGCGCCTCTCCTCGTCCTTTTTGGGCGACCGCGCGACGGGGCAGACCGAGCTGTGGAGCGCGGACTCGAGCGGGACGGAGGGCAACAGCTCCTCGGCCGTCTCCTCGATCTCCGCCGACGGTCGCGTCGTCGCGTTCGAGAGCGAGTCGTTCAATCTCGTCCCGGGCGACGTCAACTTCGCGCAGGACGTCTTCGTGCGTGAGCGGTCCGGGACGGTGACGACGCTGTACTGCGCCGGCGACGGCTCCGGGACGTCTTGTCCGTCCGGCATCGCTCGCAGCCGCTCGGGCAAGGCCCCCCAGGTGATCGACGCACGCATCGACAGGGACGCCGGTTCCTCGACGCACAGCGGAGCGCGACTTGACGCGACCGCGTGGCGGGCTTCACTGCCGAAGCTCCCCGCGCGTGGGCCGCGAGCCCTTCACACGTGCACGGCGCGCCCAGACCGTCGCGAAGTGCGTGAAGTGAGTCGATCTCGTCGATTCGATCTCGGAACCTCCTTCGACGGCGATCGATCGCGGTGCGAAGACCCTCGAACGCAGACGCGGCGACGGTGAGCGCGAGGATCACCGCCGCCGCTTTCCGCTCGCGGTGCGCGCTTTCTCACACGGCATCGACCGCGTAGGGACGCGCGTGCGTCTGCATCACGCGCCGACGAATCGGGTCTCCACGCCATCCTCGCCGTGACGAGCGCAACACGTCAGCGGAAAGCATCACCCGCGACGGTCGCGACTCGAGCCGGTCGAGAGCTCAGAAGGTCTTGCGGTAGGCAGTCTCGAAGCTGTCCCAATCCGCTTGCTTCCAATCCGCGAACGTGCGTTCGGCCGTGCGCGCTCGGATCACCTCTGCGTGCTGGTACCACGCATTCGCTCGGATGCCGTAGTCGCTGTCGAGGTAGCGCCGCGTGAGCATCCGCTCTGGCTTCACGAGGGCTGCTTCCACTTGCGGGCGAAGCTCGTCGACGACGTCGCGCAGGTTCTTGAGGTAGCGGTCGAACAACGCGGAGTGTTTCTTGTCCTTGCGGTTCGTCAAGAGCCGCACGAGCTGCGCCGGCTGGCACTGATGCGCGCTCATCTCGAGCGTGGAATAGCTCGACTTCGGCGCGATCTCGTACGGTCCCGCGAGGAGTTCGCGCAGCGGACGGATCAGATTGCGCGACTTGGCGTACTGGATGCCTTGGTTCTCGCGTCCATCGGGCGCGCAGGCGAGCTTCGTCCCATCGACACGAGCTCCGCGCACGAGCTCGCCCAGTCCGATCGAGAGCCACGGCGGCAGTGCGAGATAGAGGTCGCGATCGCGATCGACGAACCAGCCCTGGAGCACTTGAGCCGCGACGACGTCGTAGGTCGCTCCTTGCCCCGCGTGCTGGTCGTCGAACGTTGTAATCTCGAACGGCAGCGACGAGACCGGCGCTCGTCCGCCATTGTCGTGACCCGTGATCGCGCCCCAGGTCGCGCGATCAGGGATGAGCGTGACGATCGGCCTGCGTGCGTACCCATGCACCACGAACGAGCCGAAGCAGCTGTCGAGCCAATCGATCGTGGCCGCGCATGTCTGCGCGATCTCGCGAGCGTATTTGGTGTCATCTGCGGCGAGCGCAAGCACTCCCTGCTCCTCAACAGTTTTCCATCCCTTCGGAAGCGACGTCTTGGTCCAGGTCCGTGCGTCGAGTTCCATCTCCAGCAACTTCGCCGTGCGCAGATCTTCGGAGACTGCCGGGTCGTTGTTCCAGAACGTCACTGGCCGCATCGGGACGGGAGCGAAGGAGCGGCCCGCGCCGCGCTTGAACGTGTCGAAGCACCTATTCGCCGTCTCGCGCAGCGACTTGGCGTCATCTGCCGCACTCTCGAAGCTCAATGCCACGCTAGAGTCGCCGAGATCGACAACACGGGCCGCGACGAAACGAGTGAAGCCCCGCCCGGTTGCGATCTCGCCTTCGAAATCAGTGAACGTGAGCGCGTCGTCGGCGTGCTTCCTCACCGCTGCGATCGTGCAACCAACGTGGTTCAAGCCGATGCCGCGAGTCTCTTCGTAGCTCGAATAGACGAGCTCGGTCGCTGGCAGCGTGCGCTCGTCGCCGTAACGGAACACGAGCACGTCGAGGCGCGCGCGCGACGTGGACGTCCACTTGCCCGACTCGTGCTTCTCGACGACCGTCGCATCGGAGACGTAGCGAGCAGCCACGTGCTCCTCGCTGAGCAAGACTGGAATCTGCCGGTAGCCGACCGGTGGGGTGAACGTGAAGCCGGGCTCGCTGCGCCGCCCAGCGGCCTGCGCGACGAAGGCGAGGCACGCGGCGGCGAACGCGACGGCGACGAGACGAGAAGGAAACCTGAGGAGCGACAGGGGCGTGACTTGCGTGCTCATGTAGAGATGAGCGGATCCGACGAGCGAAAGTCACGCGCCCAAGCACGCGAACTCGTGCGAATCAGCGAATCTCGTGCGCGGCGGCGACGATCCTCGTCCGAAGTTCCACCGCGTCCTTGTCGCCAGGGCACTCCGCTAGGATGCGGTCCACCCGCTTTAGCGCACGCCCGTGCATGCCGCTTTCGAATTCGAAGGTCGCGAGCTTCGTAACTTGGGGCAGCGCCGTGGGGTCCGCACGCACGACGCGCTCTTGGAGCCTTCGTGCGAGATCGGGTTCTTCGAGGCGACTGAATGCGTACGAGGCGAGGAGGCCGAAAGCCGAATCCCATTCGGGTCCGACGTCCAGGAGGTTCGTCATGCTCGCGATTGCCTTGGATCGATACGACGCATCCGCGCCAACCTTGTTGGACGCGAGCAACGCCTGGTGCAGTGCGGCCCAGTACAGGCACGTTTCACGGGCTGCCGGAAAGATCGATGGGGCGTTCGCCCCGACCTCGAACACGGACTCTGCCTCAGCAAGCCTGTAGATCGATCCACCGAGTCCGGGACTTGGCGGAGCTCGCAAGAACGCGAGCGATGCTTCTCCGAAGCTGAAGAACGCCTCCGTGTGGGTTGCCGACGCTTCTCGAAATAGTCGTTGAGCGCTTGCGGGATCGACGGACATGACGAGGAGGGCTTCGAGTGCTTTGCCCCATGATGTGCGCAAGCACGGCAAGGCCACGAGGCCGAAGCCTGGCGCGAGGCTCTCTCCTTTCCCTCCAAGCCTGTTGGCAAGAGCAAGGACTCTCTGCGCCAGATCTGAAATCCCGGCGGCAGCGTTCGTCGCACGCACTGAGCGTAGATCCGTCAGAGCTAGGTCGATTCCCGGGATGAGTCTCGCAAGCGACGCATCTTGAGTGTTCAGACCCGCCACCAGAGACATCGTGTTGTCCGTTACGCCGCCAACCGGAGTAGCACCCGAAAGGATGTGAACTACCTCAAGTGCCAACGGATAGCTTGGATCGAGGGGAAATGCCCGACTAAAGAGCTCGCCCACCGTTCGGGCGTCGCTAAACCTCCCGTGCATGAAGTAGAGGAAGAGCACGCACGAACCCGCCCCCTGATGGAGTGGATCGTGGTCGAGTGCGCGTTCGAACTTCGCCAGACTCGCTGCTGGTGTCTCCTCGAGTAAACCTTCGGAGAACGAGCGTTCACTTGGGCTCAGTGGAAAGCTCTGCGCCTCGCGAACCCATTCGGTCCAGTCCTTCTCGAGGTCGCCTCGCGACAAACCCGCCTCCGCCATGAGCAGCAGGACCGCGCCGCGGCGCGTCCCTAGGTCCTCGCGCGCCTCGAGTTCGCGCAGGACCTCCAACGCTGCAGGATGGTCCCAGACAGCCAGCAAAGCTCGCGCTTCACGCAAGCCGCACTCGACCAGATCGACGCCCTGGAACTCGCGCAGATCGCGCAGGTTGGCAATCACTGCCTGGAACTCGCGCCGCTGCGTGGCGACTTCGACCGAACGGAACAGAGCCTTAATGCGTTCGAGTCGAGCACTCTCGATCGCCCGACTCGTGTCGAGTTCGGCCCGCGCCGATCGCTCCGTAGCTGCCTGTTTCTCGTTGGCCAGTACCGCGGACCCTCTCGCGGCCAGCGCTCCGGCGACGAGCGCGAGCACGGCTGTCCCCATTGCCAGAGACAGCGCACGGTTACGACGGATCCAAGTGCGTGCTTCGGCCCAGGTACCGCCCTCGTACGCTGAGACGACGCGCAGATCGAGGAACGCGCGCAGGTCAGCCGCGATCAACTCGGCCCCCGCGTACCTCTTGCTCGGAACGCGGTTCATCGCGCGTTCCGCGATCGAGACCAGCTTCGCCGGCGCGTGCCGCGCGATCACGGTCAGCGCTTCCGGCGGAGCTGCGATCACTCGCGTGACGATGTCCTGAGCGGTCGACGGTGAACCCTCGCGCGTGTATGGCGCGCGCCCCGCGAGCAGGTGATAGAGGATCGCACCGAGCGCGTAGACGTCCGCGCGTGCGTCGACGTCCTCGATACTTCCGCGCGCTTGCTCGGGTGGCATGTACGCTGGCGTTCCGAGGATGCGTCCACTCGCGGTACCGCCATTCTCGCCATCGAGAGTGCTCGCGGATTCACTACGAATCGTGCGCAACGATTCCCTCGCCTCACCGAGCACGCATGCAAGTCCCCAGTCCATCACATACGCCGCGCCGAACTCGCCGACCATCACGTTCGCGGGCTTCAGGTCGCGATGCACCACGCCTCGCGAATGCGCGTAGGCGACCGTCTCGCACACCTTGACGAGATCGTTGAGCGCCTCGACGAGCGAGCGGCGCGGCGGATCGGCATGCACGTCGGCGATCACGCTCTCGAACGTGACGCCCTTGACGAGCCGCATCGTGAAGTACGGGCGTCCCTTGTCATCCGCGCCGAGCTCGTGGATGGGCACGACGCCGGGGTGGTCGAGCTGACCGACGATCTCCGCCTCTTGTAGGAAGCGCATCGCGCGCTCGGGGTCATGTTCGGGCGCGGAACCGGGCACGAGCTCCTCGTCGCGCCCCAGTTGCACCTTCACCGCGAGCGTGCGATTCAACGTGCGATCCCACACCTCTACGACCGCGCCGAAGGTGCCGCGTCCTACGAGTCGACGGAAGCGATAGCGGCCACCGTTCGTGGTGAACAACGCGAGCTTCTTCCGCAGCCGCTCGAGCGCCGCTTGGTCCTCGATCCCGAGCGCCGCGGGCTCGCCGAGCAGCGGCGCGCGCGATCCTTCGACGAAACCGCCGGGAAACGCGTGCTCGAACATCGGAGCGAAGCGCTCGTGGTCGGCGAGCAATGCACGCAGCTCCCGTTCGGCCGCGGGATGCTCCACCAGGACGGACTCGAATTCGATGGCTTCACCCTCCTCTCGACGCGCAAGGAAGTCCGCGAACACCGACTCGGCATCGCGACCCCGTCGAGGCTCCGCTCCCTGCGTCATCGCACATCCTTTAGTCGAGGGCCCAACACCTGTCGAAGCCTGATCCACGCACGCTGATGGAGTTGCCGTGCGGCATGTGTGTTCTTGCGCCCCAGCTTTCGCGCGATCTCGTCCCAGTCCTCGCCGCAGTAGTCGCGCATGATCACGACCTCGTGCTGGTCCTGCGGGAGCTCGCGGACGGCTTCGTCGAGCATCTGCTCGAGTTCCCGATGCCACGCGTCGATCGATGGCGTGACCTGCGCCGCCGCTGGCTCCGCGACGAGCGCGTTTCCGGCCGCGTCGCAGGCATCGAGGCCTACCTCGCGACCACCATCACGCTTCGCGGCATTCCAACGATCGCTCTCGTCGCGGATCTGATTGAGCGCGATCAACGCTAGCCACTGCAACAATCCCGCGGCGCTGTCAGGACGGAGCTCGCGGAGTCGCGGCAACGCGGTGCGAAACGTCCCCTGGACGATGTCGACCGAATCCATGTGTCGGCGCAGCCGCGAGCCGAGTTTCGCGCGCACGATGCGGCGCAGCCGATCGTGGTAACGCGCGACCAGCTCGTTCAGAGCCGCCTCGTCTCCCCCACGCGCCTTCGCCAGCAGGTCCAGCGACACTTGCGGATCGGGGAGCGAGCGTGCGTCGAGCGATGCGGCGAGCGGATCGGTGGGGGTGGGTACGTGGGTCATGCGTCAGCCAGCGTTGGGGTCGACGAGGCTTCGACGTCGACCTCGATCATGCCCGAGTGGGCGCGCTCGGGGAAGCCTCCAAGGACCGAGCGGAACGCGGTGCTCGCCGTCACGCGTTGTTCCCGACTTCCGTGAGCGCGCGGTGCTGGCTCACTGTCCGCGTCGTGCTCCCTGGCGGGGACGAGCGCGTCGCCCCTGACGCTGCGGCCGACCGAACCAGCCCGAGTATTCGATCGTCGAGCCGCGTGACACTTCGAGAGCCGACCCGCTCTGGGTCTCATCTGCACTCTGCACGGGCCCATCGAGGTCCGGACGAGCCGCGCACTACCCCGAGAAAGGAACTCCATGGCACTCCAGAGCACTTGCGCCGCTTCGCGCGCAGACTTGCACATCGATCAGGACTCGAACCGGCTACGCCCAAGCCATCTGTGGAAGAGTGTGCAAATCGCTTTCGCTCTCATGCTGTCAGCGCCGGCTCTCTTCCCGCAGAGTGAACCCTCCGAACTCGTCAGCGCTACGCTGGCCGGCTCCGTCGGCAACGCGCTGTCCAGCTCTTCCGCGATGTCCGCAGACGGCCGCTATATCGTGTTCCGGAGCGATGCGACCGATCTCGTGGCGCCAGGGAGCCCGACGTCGGATGTGTACCTGCGAGACATGCTCGCGGGAACGACGCGCGCCGTCCATCTGCCCGATCCGGCCGACTACGTATTCAACTTGGCGCTGAACGCTGACGGGACAGTCCTTGCGCTTGAGCTGGCCTACATCCAAGCAGCGACGGTGAGCAAGGTCTATGTGCTCGACCTGACCACCGACACCGCCACCCTCGTGTCGCGCAGTTTGGGAGGTGCGCCGGCTGCGGGATCCTCTCGATGCGGTCCGCTCTCGGCCGACGGCCGCTATGTTGCGTTCACCAGTGCGGCGAGCGACATCGTGGCTGGCGACACGAACGGAGTGAACGACGGGTTCGTGTTCGATCGATCGACTTCAAGCATCGAGCGTGTAAGCGTCGCGACCGGAGGAGCCGAGAGCAACGGTGAAAGCTCGGTCGGAGGGATTCCGAAGATCTCAGGCGATGGCCGCTTCATCGCTTTCTACAGCAGTGCAACCAATCTCGTTTCCGCCGATACCAATGGCGTGCGAGACGTGTTCTTGCGGGACCGAGCGATGGACGTGACGACGCGCGTGTCGGTCGGGCATCAAGGCCAACAACTGTCCGCATCGACCCAAGCCGTGTGGCTCTCGCGCGACGGACGCAGGATCGTCTTCGCGACTGCGGCACCCGAAGTCGTTCCGGGGGATTCCAACGGGGCTGTCGATCTCTTCCTGCGAGACCTGGTGTCCGGCAACCTCACCGTGCTGTCGCGCAATGCTGCGGGATTCCCGGCGAACGGCGCTTCCAAGTTCCTAGGCGCCTCGCCGCGCGGCAGCCATGTGCTGCTCGGCACGTCGTCGACGAACATGGCACTCGAACCGAATGCATCTGGCGGTTTCTACGCGTTGGACACCAGCGCCGGAACGATGCGCAGGGTTGTCATGAACTATCGTGACGATCTCGCTTGGCAAAGCACATCGACCGGGAGTCTGTCGGAGAACGGGCGGTACTTCGCATTCAGCTCGAGCGCGTCCTCGGTGTTCGCGGACGATACGAACGGTACGAGCGATGTCTTCCGCCGCGATCTGTCGATCGACTGCCCCGTCATGACTGCCCAGAGCTTCTGCGCTGGCGACGGCTCGGCGGGTGCCTGTCCGTGCGGAGGCACAGGATCAACCGGCGCTGGCTGCGCGGGTGTCGGTGGGCTCACGACGTCGGTCGAGCTCGTATCGGAAGGACTTGCAAGCGTCTCGAACGACACATTGCGCCTCGTCGCGTCGCAACCGCTCTTCAGCGGCTTTCCGGTGACGCAAGGCGGCTTGTTCGTTCAAGGCACCACGCCGGCGAACGGTGGCAACGGCGTGGCGTTCGGCATGGGACTTCGCTGCGTGGCGGGCTCGGTCGTGCGATTGAGCACGACGACGAATCCGACGCTGGCACCCACCGTGGTGCACGGATTCCCGATGCACGCTCCGCTCTCGAGCGTCGGAATCGTTTGCGTCGGCACGACGTCGTACTACCAGTACTTCTATCGGGCGACGCCTTCCTGGCTGGGCTTCTGTAACGACGACTGGCGCAACTCTTCGAACGGACATCGCGTCGTCTGGATTCCGTAGCGCTGCTGGGGACGCGCGATCGAGCGCTCGGACTGCGTGCACGGCCTCACGACGAACGTCGTGAGGCCGTGCCTCGCTTTCCGCGTGATGAAGCAGGGCCCACTCCGCTCCCAAGCGCAGACCAGGTCGTTGGAGCACTGAATCGGTGCCGACTCGGTCGCGTCTCGGAAGGAATAACATGATCCGCGCATCGCTCCCAATCGTCGTCGTCTCGGCGCTCACTTCGCTTTCGTCTGCCCAGATTGCTCCGCGCGTGCTCGTGCGTGAAGGCGATCCGCTCCCTGGCTCGCCGGGCCTGTTCGTCACTTCGCTCTCGCAGCTCGCCGTCAACCGCGCGGGCGGGTGGGCGGTGGCGGCCTCGAGTCAATCACTGATGCTCGCAGGCCCGAACTTGTTCCTCGCGTCCCAGGGCATCACGCCTTGGAGCATCGTCCGAGAGGACGGCATCGAAGGCGGATACGAGCAGACGCTTGGGATGTTCGGTTCGCAGTTCCGGATGGGGCTCGATGATCTCGGCCGCATTGCCTACCACGCCCGGGTCCGTCCGACGGGATCGAGCTCGTCTCTCGTCGATTCGTTCTGGCGCGAGGACGTGCTCCTCGCTCACCCGACCACGGGCTCGTCCGGCTTACGCGGCATCGGATCGACGGCGAATGGCCACCCGTACTGGATCGAGGATGGCGACGTCGTCATCGACACGCCCGGCAACGTCCTGCTGGACGTCGGAAGCGTGCCTGGCTTCACATCGGCAGCGACGGCGATCCAAGCCTGGCTGTCGCCGAACGGTGTGCACTCGATCGTTTCGTGCAGCCTGTCGACGCTCGCCATTCCGAGCCGCGTCGTCATCGACGGACAGCTCGCCTCGGTCGGCGGCTCGGTCCTAGCCGTCAGTGCTGCGGTGCCGGCGGCGGTCGGCGGTCAACCCGGCGAGACCTGGGGGTCGATCAACTCCATCGCAGTGAGCGACGACGGTCGTTACGCGATCGGCGGCCAAATCACGTTCTCGGGCGGCCGCGACTACTTCGTCGTCGTCGATGGCGTCCTGCGTTACCGCTCGGGCGATCTCATCGACGGCTATCCCATGAGCAGTTCCGGTCGCTGGCCGCTTGTGGAGTTCGGACCGACCGGCGAACTCGTGATGATCGTCTCGCTCGATTCGTCGCCCTTCGACTCGTTCGAAGCCATCGTCTATGACGGTCGCATCGTCGTGCGCATGGGTGATCGGGTCGATCTCGACGGCGACGACGTCGCGGAGCCGTTGTCCGGCATCAGTTGGATGAGCACGGTCAACGGCGAGCACGGCCCGCTCGTGGGCGCAGATGGTGCGATCTACTGCCTCGCGTTCGTCGACATCCACGGGACGGTCTACACGCCGGATGACCGGCTCGCGTTGCTGCGCATCCCCCTGCCTCCGATTGCTTACGGCGAGGGGAAGCTGAATTCGCTCGGTCGGCGGCCGTTCGTGTCCACAACGGGGTCGCCGAGCGTTGCGACGAACGACCTCGTCCTGCGCATCGCCGACGGCATGCCGAACAGTCCAGGGCGCGGCTTCTTCGGCCCGACGCGCGCGAGCACTCCGTTCCAAGGAGGCACGCTCTATGTTGGCGGCCCGATCGTGCGGATGTCGCCGATCGTCACTGACACGTCGGGCGCGACGGCGTACTCGATCGCGATCGATGCGAGCCTGGTGGGCACGGTGCGCTGCTATCAGTTCTGGCAGCGCGACGTCCTCAACCCCGATGGGACGGGTGTCGGGCTCACGAACGGTCTCGAGGTGCGGTTCCATCCCTGATCCCGACGAGCGCGTGTTCAGCCCCCCGCGCGGCGGGATGAACGAGATGCGGCGGCAGCAACAGGAAGTGTTGCCGCTGCCGCTTGCCGCTTGCGATGCGCGCTCTCTCACGCGGCATCGATCACGGAGGGACGCTCGTGCGCCCGCATCACGCGCCTCGTGCGAAAGATCCTTGGCAGCCTTGGGGCTCCCGACGGAGCCGCCGCGGCCGGCACCCGCTCGAGCGCCGCCGGAGTTCCAGTCCGCGGAATAGCGGCCCGCACTCTCAGCGTGCTTCCTGAGCAGGTTCGGGCTGGCGGAGCGATGCGTTCACTCACCCAAGTCGACTCCGAAACGACCCGCCGCGCCTCCGACATGAGCGTTTCAGCTGAGCTACAGACCGCGCGGCGCGGCGCGAGACACCCGACACGGCTCCCGCGGGACCCTGGGGAACGCCGGGGGCGGATCGGTCATGGGCTTGGAAGTCCTATCCCCGGCCGGACAGACCTGAGCAGTTCGACGTGAATCCGCAACGTTCGAACCCCCCGATCGAAGGGGGTGGCAGATTCTGATGGCTCACCGAGCCAGGAATCACGAACCCTGAATCCCGCGGCGATTGCCCATGCTCGCATTCCACGGCTCGCATCACGTCTTCGCCCAGCTCTTGCTCGTGCCGTGCTTGGCGCTGGGAACGGGCGTCGAATCGTTCGAGCAGGACGGCTCCGCTTGGATCGGCACGTTGTTCCCCAACCTCGCGTGGACCGGCGGAGCGCTCTTCGTACGCGATGCGCTCGGCAGCGGCTTGGCGGCGCCGGACACGACGCCGCCGCTGCCGATCAACGTCGGCGGAGACAAGGCAGCGCGCTGCTTCGAAGTGGCGCCTCGGAACGGCGGCGCGATCGCCATCGGCGAGCGGGTGTACTGCGATGTCGAGCTCGACGGCTACGTCGCCTTCGGCTACCCCGATGCGTTCGGCTCGCGCTTGGCGGGCTTCCTTCTCCGCGGCGGCTCGGCGCCATCGCACACCGCCTATTCCGTGGAGGTCGTCCACAACGGCGGAACGACCGCGCTGCTAGCGCTGTCGTTCATGTGCAACGGCATCGTTGCCGCCCCGAACGTGCTGGCGACATCGCAGGCGTTCCCGGTCGACCTGACGCGGGAGAACTACCGGCTCACGGCCAGCGTGCAAGGAACACTGCTTCGCGCGCGGCTCCGGCGCGTGTTCGTGTCGGGCGGAGTGGTCGTCGAGGAGCCGATCGATCTTCTGCCCGCGCCCGGCATCCGAGATGAGCTCGTCGCGACCAGCACGCTGCTCTTCGAAGGCACCGTCGGCTCGAGCGGCTTCGCGTGCGGAGCGAGCAGCGTGTTCTTCGACGACGTCCGCATCACGGATCTGAGTTGCGGGCCCGGCATCACGTACTGCTCGGGAGACGGCAGCACGCTGCCCTGCCCGTGCGCGAACGACGCACGCCGGGGCGAAGGTTGCAAGAACTCGAACGACGTCGGCGCGCGCCTCGTCGCGGTTGGGTCGACGAGCGTGGCGAAAAACGACCTGAGATTGGGCGCGAGTCAGCTTGCGACCAGCGGCACGGCGTTGTTCTTCACCGGCACGACGACGCAGCTCGCCGCTTTCGGCGACGGTTTGCGCTGTGTCGGAGGCGCGGTCGTGCGCTTGGGCGCCCAAGTCGTCAACTGCGGCACGATCACGCGCACGAACAGTGTTCCAAGCCTTGGAGTGAGCGCGGGGAAACGCGCTACTTCCAGACTTGGTACCGCAATCCCAGCGGACCGTGCGGGCTGAGCTTCAACTTGACGCACGGGCTCGAGTTGACCTTTTCGCCCTGAGTCACGCCTGACGCTCGTGCCGGCGCTCGAGCTCTCGGGCTCGCGGCGCCGGCGAGCTTTCCACGCTGGGGCGTGAGTCGACTTTTCTGGCCGTGGCGCGCTCGATTAGCGTGATGGCGGTGAAGCCAGTGAGCGTCGCGCACAGGAACGCTCCGGCTTCGGCCGCAACGAGCGCGGGCTGGATCTGCACGAAGCTCATGCCCAGCGCGCCGGCGACGAAGGCGATGAAGCCGATGACGCGTGCCTCGACGACTCGGCGCGACGTCGACCGCCGACGCGCGTTCTTCACGAAACGCCCCGCAAAACCGCCCAACGCGCCTCCCGCGAGCGCTGTCGCAAGCTGAGACCAAGGCACGCGCTGATCGATCGTCACGCTGCCCAGCGATGATCGCGATGCGTCGCACGGTCGGAGTCCAGCGGCTCCGCGCGCTGCCCCACCCTGCTCAACCGAGGATCGGGTCCATGCACGGCAGCGGTCCTTTGTGCACGAGCGGTTCGCCGTAGCGCGCGCCGATCCGTTCGCCGAAGAAGCGCGCGCGGGTCTCCATCCGCTGGAGGATGTCGGCGCCGAACAGGAGATGCGCGCCCGTGTCCGTCTGACCGTCGGGTTTCAGCTGGCTCGCGTAACAGAGAACGAGCTGCTGCTTCTCTTCGAAGACGCGGCCGATGTCGACGACGAAGGTCGGCTCCGTCGGGACGTGACCGAGGAAGTGGTAGAGCCGTTTCGGACGCCGCGCGGTCTCGCCCGGGCCGGCCAGGCGTTGCAGTCCGGACAGGTACCACGCTTCGCGCGCGAGCAGTCCGCAGGCGGCGTGATCGGGATGCAGATCGTCCCAGTGATGCGCGATGACGATCTCGGGCTGGTGGCGGCGGATCAGCGCAGCGAGCTTCTCGCGCGCTTCGATCGTGACCGCAACGCGACCGTCGGGGAGCCCGAGGTTCAGGCGCACAGTCGGCCGAAGGATCGCGTTCGCGGCCGCGACCTCGCGTGCGCGATCGTCGGCGGTACCGCGCGTGCCCATCTCGCCGCGCGTGAGGTCGACGATGCCGAACGCGCGACCGGCATCGCGCAACGTGAGCAGGAGTCCGCCGACCGAGATCTCGGCGTCGTCGGGGTGCGCGGCGACGATCAGGGCGTCGAGCTTCATGCGAGCTGCTCCTCGGTAGCGGTGTTCGGCAAGTGAACGACCAAGTGGTCACCGCCGAACGCGTCGATCGCCGCGAGCAATTCGGTGATCCACTCCTCGCCGTGACGCGCGACGAACGTCAACGGGCCGAACACGCGCTCTTGCGGCGTCAGATTCGGGAACAGCGCGTTGTTCGCACGACGTTCGTGACGGCGGCCCTTGCCTGAGCGATTCGACTGGATGCGCACGGCCTTGTCCGCGAGTTCGGTGACGAGCTCCATCACTTGGTCCGCTGTGCGCTTCAATTGGATTGCGAGGCCCGGGTCGAGTTCACCGAACTCGGGGCGCAACTCGTTCAGTTCCTTCTTCGCGCGCTCACCGGCGGCACGGAGCTTCGCGAGGACCTCGGGTTCCGGTTCGGCGGAACCTTCGGGCGCGAACTGGCCGCGTGCGCGCAGCAGGACTTCGACGCTCGCTTCGAGTCGCGCGATCGCGAAACGAACGTGACCGTCGACGAGGGTGATCGAGGCGCGCGGAACGAACGGCGTGCGCGGTGCGTTGCAGGCCGAGCGCAAGTCGGCGAGTTCCGCGTGATACGCCAGCTCTCCCCCGCCACCGACGTAGGCCGCGACGGGCAACGCGAGGTCTTGGACGATCGGACGCAGGAGCGCGCCGGCCGACCAAGCGGCCGGATCCTGCACGATCTCCGCCGCGAGCTCTTCGCCGGTGCGTGAACCGTCCTCGCCGTCGTAGCGGAATCCCTCGCCGCCCGCGCGCAGCGCACGACGACCTTTCGCGTCGACGGTGTAGACGAGCGCGGCTTCGGCCGGATCGATCGCGACGTCGAAGCCGGCTCGTCGCACGCGCTCGGCTCCCAGCGCGAGCAGTCGCCCGGGATCCTGCGTCACGATGCGCGCGAGCTCGCGTGAAAGAGCGGTGCGGATCCAGTCGGGCTCGAGCACGACGAGCCCGTGCTTCCCGAGCAATTCGGTGAGACCGCGCGTGAAAGCACGCGCCAGGGTCTCGCCGCTCCGCGGCACGAAGATCTCGATCGCGCGTTCGGCGTGCGGTTCGTTGCGCACGAGCACGCGCAACGCTTCGCGGATCGGACCCAGCCGATTCGCGACGTCGTCGACGACGATGCGCGACACCGGTTGACGGCCCGACGCGAGGCCGGCGAGCGCGAGCTTCTGCAAGTCGAGGTTCGCGTTCTGCACCCACGCGTGATGGACCTCGGCGATGTCGTGGTCGTCAGCGTGGTTCCAGAAGAGCGGCACGACACGCCGCTCGAGATGCTGCGTGAGTTCGCGCGCGAGGCGAATCGTCTGCAGTGCTTTCCAGATCGAGTAGAGCGGCGAGACGAGGAATCCTGGTTGCTGACCCGTGACGACGGCGAAGACGCCGGGCTGCGCGAGCGATCGCGCGCCATCCAAGACGGCGACGTGCGGTTCGAGAGGCGAGAGCCCGCGTTCGAGGTTCATCGCGAGCTCGGCGCGCGCGTCGGCATCGAGCCGATCGCTCGGCAACGCGATGTCCTCGACTCGCCGCGGCACGTGCAAGATCTCGGGCGCGAGCGAACCCGAGAGCGCCGCGCGCACGATCGGCGTGAGCCCGAGCACGTCCGCCGCGAGGTGTTCGACGCGGATCATCGCCAACAGTTCCCGATCTCCGTCTGCATCGCGGCGAGCGCTTGCGACGCGGCGTCTTTCCAATGCAGACCTTGGTACGCGGGCTGCTTGTACGCGTAGAGGATTCCGCGCGAGCTGTTCACGAGCGCGCCACGACCACTGGGGAGGAATCCGACGCCGACGTCCTTCGCGGATCCACCTTGCGCGCCGTACCCGGGGATCAAGAACGGCGTCGTCGGCATGCGCGCGCGCAGCCGCGCGAGTTCGGACGGATGCGTCGCGCCGACGACCGCGCCGACGCTCGAAAGACCGCTCGCGCCGATCAGCCCGCTCCCCCAACGCGCGACTTCGTCCGCGACCTTCTCGTGCAAGAGCGGCGAGCCGTGATCCTGGAAGAGCGCGCTGTGCTTGTTCGACGTGCGCACGAGGACGTACACGCCGCCGCCGACACGCTTGCACGCATCGAGGAACGGAACGACCGAATCCGCACCGAGATACGGATTGATCGTGATCGCGTCACAGCGCGGACGTTCCTCGAGGAACGCCTGCGCATAAGCCTTCGCCGTGCTGTCGATGTCGCCGCGTTTCACGTCACCGATGACCAGCAAACCGGCGGCGCTCGCGTGCGCGACGACGCGTTCCCACTGCGCGACTCCGTCGGCGCCGAGGACCTCGAAGAACGCTGACTGCGGCTTCACGGCCGGTACGCGTCCCGCGGCCACGTCGACGATCGCGCACAGGAAGTCGCCGATCGCCTGCGCGCGCGCGGGTCGCGGCGCGTTCGGATCGCGCGCGATCGAAAACTCCTCGGGGAGGGCGTCGAGGTGCGGGTCGAGGCCCACGAGGCATGCGTTGCCGCAGCGGTGGACGGCGGCTTCGAGACGGTCGGCGTACATGTTCATGCGAATCGGGCGGTGCGAGTCGGAGGCGAGATGCTAGCGACGAACATGTGCGAAACTGCGCAGGCGCGTAAGCCGTAAGGATCTCCATGCTCTCGTTTTTCACGTTGGCCCTGGCCGCGACCGTGGGCGGACTCCCCACCCTCCTTCCGGCCACCGAGGAGAAACCGGCCCCGGCGGGGAAACCGACCTCGCAGCGTCCCGAGCCCACGCTCAGCGCTGGTCTCCGGGTCGAGTTCGCGGCGGACCTCGGCGCTGCGAGCCTGGCCGTCACGCGCGGCAACATCGGCATCGAATCGCCGCTCCCGCCGATCGGCGAGTGGCGCCTCGGCGCGGATCTGGCCTCGGAGTGGTCGTGGTACGACTTCGACGACTTTCCTTCCGCAGCGGGAGGGCTAACGGCGCCGCTCGCGCATGGACAGAGCTCCCTCCTCGGCCTGTCCCTCGTGCGGCCTCTCGGCGACGGCTGGACTTTCGTCGGCCGACCCGTGATCGCGTTCAGCGGGGACCAGGAAGCCGAGTTCGCCGATTCCGTGCTCTTCGGCGGCTTCGTGACGATCGGTCGCCGGATCACCGACACGCTGACTCTGTCCGTGGGCATGTACGCGGCCGAACAGTTCGAGGAGGACGCCGTTGTCTTCCCGATCGCGGGGATCCAGTGGCAAATCGACGAGCAGACAAGGCTCGCCTCGCGCGGACCGGGCCTGCGCCTGACGCGCGAGCTCGGCGAAGGCTGGCAAGCATTTCTCGAGGGCACCTACCGGCCGCGCGACTACCGTCTGGCGGACGACTCGAGCGTCCCCGGCGGAGCGCTCTCGGACGACTCGATCCCCGTCTCGCTGGGCGCGGAGTGGCAGCCGCGGCCCGCGTTCCAGCTCAGCTTCCAAGTCGGCGCCCTGCTCGGGCGCAGCATCGAGTTGCGCGACGATTCCGGCGACACCGTGTTCGAGGAGAACGCCGAACCGAGCGCGTTCGTCGGGTTCGGGCTGCGCATCGGGCTCTAAGAATCGGGCTCTGAGAATCGGGCTCTGAGAAGCAGCCTCAGGCGTCGAGGAACGTGCGCGCGACCCAGTCGCCGAGTGGGGGGCCGCTCGCGCTCAACACGAAGCGCCCGGCGCGGAGTTCGAGCAGCCCGTCCGGGCAGAGGCGCTCCGCCACGGGGTCCACGGGATACGCGGGCAGGCCGTCGTTACCTTCCGTCATGGCCGGTCACGGGGCGCAGCGCGTAGACGAATCCATCCATGCGACGTCGCGCGTGCGGTTCGCACACAGAGTGCTCAGAAATCGTGCTGCAACCGCAACCGCGCGCGACACCGTTCGAGGAGTCCAGTGATGGCACTTCGATGTCGAAGGAATGGGCGCGGACTCCCCTTCCAGTGCTTTCTGCGCGCTGCTCCCCGTTTGCAGCGCGGCGTGGAACTTTGAAGAAAGCACAAGACGTGCTCGAGGACGCAGCCTTGCGACAGGAGTCACTCCGTCGCGGGCCTGATGGCACGCGGCGTGCACTGTTCTTTGCTCGAGCACGTACATGCCGTGGGCGCTAGCCCATCAGGGGCATGAAGCGTCGATCGAATCATCAGTCACTGGCAGACCGCCGAGAAGAACCAAAGATGTCCACGCAAACGATCCTGATCATCATTCTGGTTGTTCTCGTATTCGGCGGCGGCGGCTGGTACTGGCGCGGACGCAACCGCTGACTCCAGCAGTTCACATGGCGGAAGCGGCCGTTTCGAAGATGCCGTCCACACGCTGGAACAACGCCAGACCGCGCTCGGCGACCCCGCTCCAAAGATCGGGGAGCGCGAGCGACCCGGTCGCGCCGCGTACGCCAAACAAGACGCCTGGCGCAGAAGCGTACGTTGAAGTTCGCACCCGAGGCCTGTACGGGGTATCCCACACGCCATGACGAAGCGCGCACGAGTCAAGCAGTCGAAGAAGCCCCGAGTCGTCACCGGAACGCCCAGTGTCGAACTGTCGAAGGCGGAATTCACACGCCGCTTCTTGGAACGCTTCTACGACCCCGCTTTTTCCGCCGTTTCCGCGTCGATCGCCGAGATCACCGAGGTCGCGTGGAAGAACTACATCGAGTACCACAAGAGTCCGCGAGCAAAAGCTGCCGGCCGCGGGTTCGCGGACCCGAGCTTCGAGCTGCCGCTCGAGTGGCTGGAGGCGCGCGCCCAGATCCGCGCCGCCGCGAAGCGTCACAAAGAAGCGCGCACCCCTTCGCGCATCCTGATCGTCAACGGCTCTTCGCGCAGCGACCAATCGTGTCCGGGCGAGATGTCGAAAACGTATCGGCTGGCGAAGCTCGCGCAACACACGCTGGAAAAGCTTCCGCGATTCGAGGTCGACTTCCTCGACCTGTCGTTGCTCGCTTCGCAGTACGGCCGCGTGATCCACCCGTGCAAGGCGTGCGTTTCGACAGCGATGCCGCTGTGCAACTGGCCCTGCTCGTGCTATCCGAACCACGCGCTGGGGCAGACCAACGATTGGATGAACGAGCTCTATCCGCGCTTCATCGCGGCGCACGGCGTGATGATCGTGACGCCGGTCAACTGGTATCAGGCGACGTCGCCGCTCAAGCTCATGATTGACCGGCTCGTGTGCGCCGATGGTGGCAATCCCGATCCGACCAGCACCGGCGGTAAGGATCCCGCGCGCGCGAAGGCACTGGAGCTCGCGGGTTGGGACTATCCGAAGCACCTCGCCGGCCGAGCCTTCTCCGTCGTCGTGCACGGCGATGCGGCCGGCGTCCTGGAGCTGCGGCGGATCCTGTGCGACTGGCTGACCGACATGGAGCTGATTTCGGCCGGACCGACTGCGGAGCTCGGACGCTATCTGGGCTACTACGAACCGTACGCCACGAGTCACGACGACCTCGATCGCGACGTCGCGCTGCAGTCGGAAGTGCGCAACGCGGCTTCGAGCCTGGCCGAGCGTGTGCGACAGATCCGCAGCGGCCGCCATCGCCCGAACGACGCGAAGCTACGGTCCCCGCGCGAGAAATGAGTGCGCCCGCTCGTCCTCGGTACTCGGACTGGAGCGGGTATGTCGGTACGTCCCTCGCGCACCGATCCAGCTCGAGCGGCTGTCACTCGCGCCCGATGGCAGGGTGATCTATGTGCTGCGCCGACGCTGGCGCGACGGCACGTCAGCGATCGCGTTCGAGCCGCTCGACTTCCTGGCCCGGCTCGCGGCGCTCGTTCCTCGACCGCGAGCGCACTTGTTGACGTATCACGGCGTGCTGGCACCGGCGGCCAAGTGGCGCGAGCTCATCGTGCTGCGCTCGGCTCGAACTCGGCGGACTGCACTCAGAGCGGCTCGCACGGCGAACAGCCTCCGCAACAGAGCCCTGAGTCCCCTCCAACGGCCACCGCTCGCCAACCCAAGCGCCGCACGTGCTCGACCTGGCGGAGCTCATGCTGCGCGCATTTTCGATCGACGTCTTGATGTGTCCGCATTGCGGCGGACTGTGAAAGTTGATCGCGTTCCTCCGTCGGAGGTGGAAAGCGTGAACTGCGCCCGTGAATTGTTCGCGGGCTCCGCAGGGCGGGCCGAGGATCGTAGATGTCGCGGCGCGCGAAACCCACACGCGCCCGGATCTCGCCACTACAGCACGTACGCCGGCCGCGGATAGCGCAGCGCGAGCACCGGAATGCTCGCGGATCGGGCGACGCCGTGCGCGACCGAGCCCAAGAGCGCCGCCGAGAGCCCGCTGCGACCGTGCGTCCCCATGACGACGAGGTCGTGCGCATCCTGGAGCGCGAGCACGCACGCGGTCGGGTCGCCCTCCTCGAAGCGGAGTTCGTGCGCCACGCCGCGCCAGTCGAACGCGCCGACCGTGGCCTCGAAGTGGGCCGCTTCGTCGTGTCGCAGGCGCTCGTTGACGTAGTCGGGCCCGACCGCGACGTCGGCCGGCGTGTAGGCGCCGAGCACGACCGGCACGAAGGCCAACATCACCGTGACGCGCGCCTCGAAGGCCTGCGCCAGATCGCGCGCGACCTCGAGCGCGTGGACGCTGTCGGGCGAGAGGTCGATCGGCGCGAGGATGCGCCGCACGGGTCGCGGTGTCTCGGGTTGCACCCACACGCCGCGCGACGCGTGACCGAGGACCCCGCGCGCCGTGCTGCCGATGTCCAACCAGCCGCGCTTCTTGTGCGGTCCCAACACGATCAGATCCGCGCGGCTGGCGCGTGCCTGCTCGAGGATCACCTGGACCGGGTGTCCCGAGGTGATGTAGAAGCGCAGCTGGCGGGCGTCGGCGCCGAGACGCAGTTCGGTGGGTGCCGCCGCCACGATCGCGCGCAGCGTGTCGCGCAGCGCGCGGCCCGTCGCCTCGCGGCCCGCGACCCACTCGGGCATGTGCTCCTCCTGGCCCCACAGGATCGGCCGCGGAGGAAATGCGTGCACGATCTCGAGCGGCGCGCCGAGGCGCTCGGAGAGCCAGATCGCGGCGTTCACCGCCGGAGCCGCGCGACCCTCGAGGTCGAGCGCGCACAGGATCTGGGTGGGGAACCGCGACTGAGAGCCGCTCAGGTTCTGCATGGTGGCTCCAAGCGCGCGACGCGCCGTGTTTCCGCTGATGGGTCCGCGGCCAGCAACCCGAAGGGCTGCGCCGTGTGCGTTCAGATTGGCATCCTGCACGCGGCGTTGCACGCGAGGAAGCGGGCGCGGCGCTGCCTGCGCGTCCCGCACGCGCGCAGGTCTCGCTCCGCGACCGACGCACACCTCCGGCGCTCGATCCGCTCGCCACGACCCGCCTGGGACAGGATCGTGAGCCAGCGCTTGGCCGTGCTTCGCGCCGTGCGCGGGCTGAGCGAGGCCGACCCCTAGCCCGAATCTCTCACCAGCAATTGGCCAACTCGCCGCGGCCTCGTTCGTAAGTGGGGATATGGAAAGACCCTACAACTCACGAGCGAGGACCGACGGCGATGGCACAGTGTAGCGCGCTCGAGTTCCGCTTCGAAGCCCCTGGTCGTCGTGAGATCGTGGCCCGCTTCGACGGCGGCACCATCAGCTCGGACGGCGGCGCTCTCCTGCTTGCCGAGGCCGAGCGGAGCACTCGAATCTTCGAGCGCTTCGCCTCCTGCTTCCAAGACCACCGCGACTCCGCGCGCATCGAGCACAGCGCATCCGAGTTGGTGAATCAGCGCGTCCTCGGCCTGTGTCTCGGCTACGAGGACATCTCGGATCACGACACTCTTCGCGACGATCCTCTGCTCTGCACGCTCGCCGGCAAGTCGCGATCGAACGCACGGTTGGCCGGCAAGAGCACGCTGAATCGCCTCGAACTCTCGACGACCACCGATGCAGCGAGTGATCGCTACAAGTGCATCTCGATCGATGCACCGGCCGTCGATCGACTGCTGACCGACGTCTTCCTCGAGAGCCACGTCGACGCTCCCGAGCAGATCGTGATCGATCTCGACGCGACGGACTTTCCGATTCACGGTCGGCAGGAAGGCCGCTTCTTCCACGCGTACTACGACAGCTATTGCTACTTGCCGCTCTACATGTTCGCCGGCGAGCATCTGCTGTGCGCGCGCCTGCGTCCGGCGAACATCGACGCCAGCAAATGATCGGTCGAAGAGCTGATGCCGATCGTCGAGCGCATCCGTGCGCGCTGGCCGCGCGTGAGGATCGTGATCCGCGCGGACTCGGGCTTCTGCCGCGACGCGACGCTCTCGTGGTGCGAGGCGAACGACATCGACTACGTGATCGGTTTGGCCAAGAATTCCCGTCTCCTTTCGATGTCCGAGTACCACCTCGGGATGCAATGCGCTTACGCCGCGACGCTGAAGAGCGAGCGCCGCTACGGCAAACTCGAGTACGAGACGGTCGACTCGTGGTCGCGTGCGCGGCGCGTGGTGCTGCGCGCCGAGCATTCGGCACGTGGTGACGATCCGCGCTACGTCGTGACGTCGATCCCCGAGGCGCAAGTCGGCGCGCAAGAGCTGTACGAGAAGCTCTACTGCGCTCGCGGCGACATGGAGAACCGGATCAAGGAACAGCAGCTCGGGCTCTTCGCTGATCGCGTGAGCGCGCACACGATGGCCGCGAACCAAGTGCGCCTGTACTGCGCTTCGATCGCCTACACGCTGATGGAGGCGCTACGACGCATCGGTCTCGAGGGAACAGAACTCGCGCGTGCTCAGTGCGACACGATTCGTGTGCGCTTGCTGAAAGTCGGCGCGCAGATCCGAACCAGCGTGCGCCGCGTGTGGGTGTCGCTCAGTCAAGCCTTCCCGCTGCAGCAGCTCTTCGCAGAGGTGCTGGCGAGGCTCCGCGGGCCACCGCTCGCGACGATCTGATCGGTCGCCTGGTGCGAAGAGTGGTCGGGATCGAGGGATCCTCGGCGACTTCGTGGCCGTCGCCGACAAACAAGCGCTATCGGCGCCTCGACGACCCGGCCCGAGTTTGATTCCGCGCACATTTCGACCGCTTCCGGGTCGCCCGGCTGCGGTCCGCGCCCGACCCATCCCGCCGACGTGCCCGACTCGCCCGATTCAATCCGAGTCAGCGACGTGGTGAGAGATGCGGGCTAGGTTCGCAGGTCGACCTTCACGAGTGACGGTGCCTGCGGGAACCGAACCCGGCGTGGCGCCCCCGGGTGCGAACGGCGCTGTCGCGGCGACGCTCCTCGAGAGCCCGGCGCGCCGGCACCGCCGTGATCGTCTTCGAGCCGCTCCGCTTCGTGGCCCGGCTCGCGGCGCTCGTGCCGCGGCCGCGAGCGCACTCCGCGCGAATGTCGATCGTCGAGCGGGAAGCGTGCCCCAGCACGACGGTGAACTACGCAACCGCGCGCTTCAGCCGCAGTGCATTCGCGATCACCGACACCGACGACAGGCTCATCGCCGCGCCCGCGATCATCGGCGAGAGCACCCATCCGAACGCGGGGTAGAGCGCGCCGGCCGCGATCGGCACGCCGAGCGCGTTGTAGAGGAATGCGAACGCCAAGTTCTGGCGGATGTTCTTCATCGTCGCGTGCGACAGCTCGCGTGCGCGGACGATGCCGCCGAGGTCGCCGCGCACGAGCGCCATCGCAGCACTCTCGAGCGCGACGTCGCTGCCGTTGCCCATCGCGATCCCGACGTCGGCCTGCGCGAGTGCGGGTGCGTCGTTCACGCCGTCACCGGCCATCGCGACGCGGCGTCCGGAGGTCTGCAGTTGCGCGATTAGCGCGCGCTTGTCGGCGGGCAACATGCCGGCGTGGACTTCTTCGATGCCGAGCTCGCGCGCGACCGCTTCGACGGTCGTGCGTGCATCGCCGCTCGCGAGCAGTACGCGCAGGCCTTGCGCGCGCAGGCTCGCCAGCGCCGTGCGCGCCGACGGTTTGATCGGATCGACGACGCCGAGCAGACCCGCCGCGCGGCCGTCGATGCAGACGAACACGACGGTCTGTCCGGCGGTGCGCAGTGCTTCCGCGCGCTCGACGAGGTTGCCGAGTTCGACGTGGAGTTCCTCGAGCAAGAGCGCGTTTCCGAGCGCGACCGAGCGTCCCGCGACCTTCCCGGTGACACCTCGTCCGTGATGGGCTTCGAACTCCGTGACGTCCGGCATCGCGATCGCGCGTTCGCGCACGCCAGCGAGCACCGCTGCGGCGAGTGGATGTTCGCTGGCGCGCTCCAGCGCGCCGCCGAACGCGAGCACGGTTCGCTCGTCGAAACCACCCGCCGTCTCGACCGTCGCAAGGTGCGGCTTGCCCTCGGTCAGCGTGCCGGTCTTGTCCACCACGAGCGTGTCGACGCGCTCGAACTGCTCCAGCGCGGCAGCGTCGCGCACGAGCACGCCGAGTTGCGCCCCGCGACCGATCCCGACCATGACCGACATCGGCGTCGCGAGGCCGAGTGCGCACGGACACGCGATGATGAGGACGGCGACCGCGCTCGTGAACGCGTGCGCTAGCCGCGGGTCGGGCCCGAACACGCCCCACGCGACGGCCGCGAGCGCCGCCGCGATCACGACGGTCGGCACGAACCAGGATGAGATCGCGTCGGCGAGCTTCTGCACCGGCGCACGGCTGCGCTGGGCCTCGCCGACCTGCGCCACGATGCGCGCGAGCAGCGTCTCGGCGCCGACTCGATCGGCGCGCAGCACGAAACTGCCCGAACCGTTTTGCGTCCCGCCGGTCACGCGATCGCCGGCGTGCTTCTCGACCGGGATCGGCTCGCCGGTCAGCATGGATTCGTCCACGGAGCTCACGCCGTCCACGAGCACGCCATCCACCGGAACGCGCTCACCAGGGCGAACGCGCAACCGGTCGTTCACGGCGACGTGCTCGAGCGGGACGTCCTCCTCGTTTCCGTTCGCGGTCACGCGGCGCGCGGACTTCGGGCTCATCGAGAGCAGCGCGCGGATCGCGCCGGACGTCGCGGCGCGCGCGCGCAGCTCGAGCATCTGGCCCAGGAGGACGAGCGTCACGATGACGGCCGCGCTCTCGAAGTAGATCGGCAGCGTGCCGCCGTGACCGGCGGTGTGCGGCACGAGATGCGGGAACAGCACGACGAACGCGCTGAACAGGTAGGCCGCGCCCGTTCCGAGCGCGATCAGCGTGAACATGTTCGCGCTGCGATTCTGGACCGACGCCCATCCGCGCACGAAGAACGGCGCGCCGCCCCACAGGACGACCGGCGTCGCGAGCGCGAACTGGATCCACGCCGATGTCGTCGGCGCGACGCGGCCGCTGAGCCCGGGGATCATCTCGGCCATGGCCAGCAACAGCGTCGGCACTGCGAGCGCGACGCAGATCCAGAAGCGGTGCGTCATGTCGCGCAGCTCGCTGTCGTCCGCCGGCTCGCCCGTCACGACCTTCGGCTCGAGCGCCATGCCGCAAATCGGGCAGTCGCCGGGACCGACCTGCTCGATCTCGGGGTGCATCGGGCAGGTGTAGATGGCTCCCGACTTGGCGTCCGTGCTCGCGTCGGCGACCGGAGCCGCGCGCGCCGAAGTCGCGGCGTGCGTTTCTGCTGCGTGCGCGGCCGCGCTGTGTGGTGCCGCGCCGTGTGGTGACGCGATGTGCGTTTCAGCCGCGCGCGCTGCCGCACTGTGTGGTGCTGCACTGTGTGGTGCTGCGCTGTGTGGCGCGGCCGCGCCCGGCCTCGCGCCCGAAACGTCACTCGGTGCCACGCCTGTGCTCGGTCGCCCGGCAGCTAGTTCCGGCGTCTTCGCTTCCACGACCGACGCGCCGGCTGACTTCGCTCCTCCGCCGCAGCAGGAGTGCGACTTCGGCGCGACCGCACTCGCGTAGCGCGCCGGCTCGGCCTCGAACTTCGTGCGGCAGCCCGCGCTGCAGAAGGCGTACTCGACGCCGTCGTGGACGAGCACGCCGCCGCGCGCCTTCGCGGGATCGACGCGCATGCCGCACACCGGGTCCAACAGGGTTCGCGGCGCTCCAGAAGCTTCGGTTCGAGTCTCGGGCGAGTGGGCTTTTTCCATGGGTTCCTTGGGGTTCGCCCGAGCAGACGTAGCGGGTCCCTAGAGCCTTACGGCAAATCCGAAGCCGGTCCGGACCGGTGGACTGGATCGCCCTGACCGGTGCACGTGCAGTCCAGGCAGCCGTGGTCGGCGCACGTGCGGCACGTGGCGTCCACGCGCTTCTTCAAAGCGTCGCGGGCGCGGAAGAGTCGCACCGAGGCGTTGTTCGGGGTGATCCCGGCCTCGGCCGCGAAGGCCTGCACCGAGATCCCTTCGACGTCCACGCGCTGCAGCGCAGCGGCATACTCGGGCTTGAGGGTCTCGGCGAGACCGAGTACGCAGCGGCACGCCTCGGCCTCGAGCTCCGCGTCGGGCGCGGACGGCTCGCCCTCGTCCTCGAGTCGCGCCGCGGAACGCACCACGGTCCCCGAGCGCCGGTGGTGATCGACGATCGCGTTGCGCAGCATCCGGAAGAACCAGGCGACGGCCGATTCGTCGGAGCGCAGCGAACCGACGCGCTCGACGCCGCGCACGAACGCATCCTGCAGGATTTCCTCGGCGACGCCGCGGTCGCCCACGCGTCGCTCGACGAACGCCAGGAAGCGTCGGTGGTTCTCGACGAGCTCGGCGACGACCTCCGCGTGCGTGCCCTGAAACGCATTTCCATCAGCGGGAGTCGGATCGTTCTCTGTCATGGAGTGTGCGGACGCGCGTCGGTCCGCGGAGCTTTCTCGAGCGTCGGGTTCTGGTTGTAGGTTGCGGATGCCAGGCGGGAGGCTGAGGAACTTCCACTCCGGGCCGCACAGGGACTTCGCGGCGCGATGCGGCCACTCACGCAAGTCGACTCCCCAACGACCCGTCGCGCCTCCGACGTGAGCGTTTCAGTCCAGCTTCGGACCGGACGGCGCGCCGTGCGCTCCGAGAGAAGCCGAGCAGGACTCCCGCGGGACCCCCCGAGAAGGCCGAGGACGGATCGGTCATGCGCTTGGAAATCCTATCCCCACCTTCAACTCGATCAACGGCCTCGAATTCACCTGGGGGGGGCGTGACCGCGCAGCCGAGCTATCAGTCGGGCAGTGACCAGATCGCCTTGGCCACACGCGCGAACTTGGCCTGTCGTTGCCCAATAACCGCCTCGGTCCACTCTTCGACGTGGCAGAGGTCCTGGGCGAGCTTGAACCGAGAGAGTGCGAAGACGGCCTTCTTCGCGGCGAACTCCGCGTCACCCGCCTCTCGGCGGTTGAGGCTGCTCTCGAGCAATGCGTAGTTGCCGATTCGATCCACGCTGCGCTCGCGAGCTTCCGAGCTGAACTCGCTCCAAGCTGCGGGGGCAGGATTCTGTGGAAGGACGTGCTCGATGGTGGCTTCCATCGTCTCGTCGCTGACCTCGATGCCACCGAGCTGCGACTCGACTTGGGCCAGGAGGTATCGGAGGCGCTTGCCCGTTGGGCCGGTGCTCTTCAGCTTCAAGCTCGCGAAGTCCCGCTCGAACTCGTCGTCGGGAATGTAGATCGGAACCAGGGCCCGGCGAACAGCTGAGACCCGGTCGGCCCGGCCGCTCCGAATTTCGAGCGCAGCACGGTTGTAGACCTCCTCCAGGGCGTGCGTGCTGCGACGGCCGACGCCATTGAATCGGATCGACACGATTGCGCATTGCCGCAAGACATTCACGACGTCCGCGGGCGTGAATCCGTCCTTGGCTGCCAGCAAGAGTGGTGTGTATTGCGACACTCCAAACAGGTTCAAGACGCGAACGTGCTCCCGTGCTCCCTGGAAATCGAGCCAGAAGTCACTGTTGTGGTCGTTGAGCGCTGCGAACCAAACCGCGTCCTTCTCCAGGCGGTCCAGGAGCCGGAACACATCATCTAAGGTAGTGACATCACCCTTGATCGTCTTGAACAGCTTCTTCTGGCGAACGAACTCGCGCTGGGAGTTGAGGTGGTGCCGCAGGAACTCTGGGAATGCGCGGATTCCGACTTGGTCCGTGATTCGGGCCCATTGAAGGAGCACGGGATCGATCTGCGACTTGCTCAGCCGATCCACCAGCGAGAGTAAGTAGTTCTTGAGCAGGTCAGTTTCCGTCAACTCGAGGCCGCGAGCGTTCAGGGTCTCGAATACGGTGTAGGCGCTGAGTTGATCGGGAACACGGACGGTAATGAAGACCAATCGCTCGGCGACGACTTGGCCGACGAAGTTCGCGATCTCCTCGCCGTCGCGTTCCGCTCGGAAGCGGTCGCGTACCTTGCTCTGAAAGAACGCGAAGCACTCCCATAGCTGTCGTTCCGAGTCGCGCAGGAGTCTCACGCCGCCGACCGGGGCCTTGCGCTGCGCCAAGTTCAGCGGAAAGAACGCGTCGTCGTTCGCCTTCAACTTCAACTTGGAAACGACGCGTAGCGACGAGGGGTCCTTCGCTCCGAGATAACTGCTCTCGAGGAGCCGTGCTCGCTCGCGGTTTTTCTCGGAGTCAACTCCTGCCTTCGCTATCTCCTCGAGGTAGTCCACGCAGGCGAGGATGAGGGTGCTGAGTGTCGCGAGCCGCTGCTGACCGTCGATGATACGGAAGTGCTTGCGATCTTGACTCTCGAGCACGACGGCGCCCATGTAGTGATCTTCGCGCGTCTGTTCGACCGTCTTGAGGTCCTCCCAGAGATCCTCCCAGTGCTCCTGCTTCCAGGAGTAGTCACGCTGGGACGCTGGGACGCTATAGGACTTGCCGTTGGAGAGGAGTTCCTTGAGGTCCTCCGTGTCGGTGTTGAGGAGTGCACTGCGTGCCATCGGAGAAGGCAGGGTAGACATTCGCAGGTCGGATACTCGTCCTCGACCGCGTGCGAGGACACCGAGCCAGTCCTGCTTGCTCCACCCGCGTCGGCCGCACCCCGAGGCCGTGGGCGAAGGGTTTGCAGCGGGAGATGTCCGCGCGTGTCGACTTGCCCGACAGGCCTGGTCCTGGTGCAGCGTTTCGGCGGAGCGCTGAACCTCAACCTGCGTTTTCACGTGCTCGTGATCGACGGCGCGTACTCGAGCCCACGCCACGAATCCCTCGCGCCGCCGACCTTCCACGAAGCCGCGCCGCTCACCGACCAGGATGTCGCCGAGCTGGTCGTGCGCATTCGACGCCGCAACGTGAAGTGTCTGCGCCGATGTGGCCGCATCTCGCGGGACGAGCACGACGAGTCCCCCTCCGCCCGAGCCCGACGAACCGCTGTTCGCGTAGCTCTGCGCCGCCTCCGTGCAGGGTCGTGTGGCGCTCGGACCGAACAGCGGCGCGGCTGTCGAGCGCTTGGGTCGCGGGAGCTGCGACCAGCGCCGGCGCTCTCGGCCGGGCGAGTTGTGCTGTGACGCCGACGGTTTCTCGCTGCACGCCAAAGTCCGCATCGCAGCCGACGATCGTGATGGGCTCGAGCGGCTGTGTCGGTATGTCACTCGTCCACCGATCCAGCTCGAGCGTCTCTCACTCGCGCCCGATGGCAGGGTGATCTGTGCGCTGCGCCGACGCTGGCGCGACGACACCTCAGCGATCGTGCTTGAGCCGCTCGATTTCCTGGCCCGGCTCGCGGCACTCGTACCGCGGCCGCGAGCGCACCTGTTGACGTATCACGGATTCCTGGCGCCGGCAGCCCAGTGGCGCGAGCTCAGCGTGCCGCGCTCGCGGAACTCGGCGGATTGAACTCAAGGCGGCTCGCACGGCGAACAGTCTCCGCAACAGAGCCCTGAGTCCCCTCCCACGGCCAACACTCGCCAACCCAAGCGCCGCACGCGCTCGACGGGGCCTGAGCTGATGCTCCGCGCATTCTCGGCAGCACGCTCGCGGGAAAGACGAGAGCGCTCTGCGTATCGCCGGTCGCGACGTTCGTCAGGCGGCCGTCGGGCGTGCCGAGGGCGCCGACGAGCACCGCGAGCTCGCCGCCGCTGCGACGGAGCTTGCGAGGCCGCGCGACGGGCTGGTCGTGCAACTCGGCGCCAGTCGACGCGTCCCAGGAGACCGTGCACACATTGTCGAACGCCGCGACCGTCTTGCCGTCCGCGGAGAACAGGAGGCCGAGCGCGCTGCTCGGGTAGTTCGCCGCTGGAGCGGGGAAGCCGAGGATCAGCGCGAGGATCATGCGTCCAGCGGCAAACGCCGCCCGCTCGAGTGCAAAGCCCGAAAGACCCTGCGCGATGATGTCGGCGTTGACGAACTCCTCGACTGCCAGGGAATCCCGCAGGATGTGCCGCGATGCTGTTGTCTTGCCGGCTCCGTTGGGACCGCCGAGGACGACGAGGTGCGGACGGTCAATCCGTGCTCAGCCCAAGTGCGGAGGCCATTTCGGGATTGCCAACACACCTCGCCGGCGGTAGAAAACCGCCAAAAACGGGACAACAGGCCCCCGCACCTCTCTACCGCGCCCGCGCAGCGACCCTGCGGCTGTAGCCATGCGCTTGGATCACCAATCCTCTGACGGCACGGGTCTGCTGCTGATGCGGCAGCCGGACGATTGGCACGTCCATCTGCGTGACGGTGCCATGCTGGCGGCGGTGGCGGGCGACACGGCGCGCCAGTTCGCCCGGGCGATCATCATGCCCAACTTGGTGCCGCCGGTGACCACAATGCTCATGGCGGAGAACTATCGCCAGCGCATCGCCGCAGCACTGCCACCGGGTTGCGCGTTCACGCCACTGATGACCGCCTACCTCACCGACGACACCGAGCCCGCGGAGATCGAGCGCGGCTTCCGTGCCGGCGTGTTCACCGCCTGCAAGCTGTATCCGGCGCACGCGACCACCAACGCCGCCCAGGGCGTGACCGATATCGGCCGGATCCATCCCGTCCTGGCGGTGATGGAGCGGATCGGGATGCCGCTCCTCCTACATGGCGAGGTCACCGACAAACAGATCGACATCTTCGATCGCGAGGCTGTGTTCATCGAGCGCGAGCTCACCGGGCTGATCGCGGCGTTCCCGGCACTCAAGGTGGTCCTCGAGCACATCACCACCGAGCAGGCCGTTCAGTTCGTCGAGGCCGCTGGCCCCAACCTCGGCGCCACGATCACGCCGCACCATCTGGTGATCAACCGCAACGCCATGTTCGAAGGCGGGATACGGCCCCATCAATACTGCCTGCCGGTGGCCAAGCGGGAGCGCCATCGGCTGGCACTTCGCGGCGCTGCGACCTCGGGCAACCCCAAGTTCTTCCTCGGCACAGACTCCGCGCCGCATCCCGTGGGCGACAAGGAATCGGCCTGCGGCTGTGCTGGCATCTACAGTGCTCCCGTGGCGCTCGAGACCTATGCCATGGTGTTCGAGGAGGAATGCGCCCTCCCCCGTCTCGAGGCGTTCGCGGCCGAGCACGGCCCACGCTTCTACGGGCTGCCGCTCAACTCCGGCACTGTGGCGCTGGAGCGTAAGGAGTGGCGCGTCGCCGAGAGCATCGCGGTCGCCGGCACGCGGATCGTGCCGTTCCAGGCGGGTGCAGCCCTGCGCTGGCGGTTCGCAGGGCGGGTGGACCGGCCGCCCGGTGGCTGAGGCCGGCGGGCCTTACGCTGGCCGGCGGGCGGTGCTGGCCACCATGCACGCCAAGGAGCGGGCGGTGGCACCGGCGTTCATGGACGAGCTGGGGCTCACCGTCGTTCCGTCGGCTGGCCTCGATACCGACCAGCTGGGGACGTTCGCGGGCGAGATTCCGCGTCGCGGGACGATGCTCGAGGTGGCCGTCGCCAAGGCCCGGCTCGGCATGGCGGCGACCGGGCTGCCCCTGGGGCTCGCCAGTGAGGGCAGCTTCGGGCCGCATCCGGTCGTGCCGTTCCTGGCCGGCGGCATCGAGCTTCTGGTCTTCGTCGACGATACGCGGGGTCTTGTCCTCCACGAGACCATGGTGGTCGAGCGCACCAACTTCGCCCACCTCGTCACCGCACCCGGGCAGCCGCTCGACAGCTTCCTGGCCCAGATCGGCTTTCCCGCGCATGGGCTGATCGTGCGCGCAAACGTCGGCGAGCCGCAGGCGGGGCTGGTCAAGGGCATTGTCGAGCGGAGTCGCCTGGAGGAGGCGATCGCGGCGGCGGCGGCCTCGCCCGACGGCAACGCGCGCCTCGAGACGGATATGCGGGCCCATCTCAACCCGACTCGGATGGACAGCCTCGTGCCGCTCGCGAGCCGATTGGCTCAGCGGCTGGCGAGCGGGTGCCCCGGCTGCGTAGCACCCGGCTGGGGTCGGGTCGACGTGACCAGGGGCCTCCACTGCCGCTGGTGCGGTACGCCCACCGAAATGGTCGCAACGGAGATCTTCGGCTGCGCGGCCTGCGGCCATCGCGAGGAGAGGCCCAGGCAGGACGGGCTGACAGAAGCCGAGCCGGGGAACTGCCCGGCGTGCAACCCCTGAGCGTTTCCAGGCTGGGCCGCCCGCGCTCCGAGTGGCCTGGAAACTGACCCAGTTGGCTGTCCTTTTCGCGCGAGCGGACACCTAGCGTCCGCTCGTCCGAGCGACCTCACGAAGCGTCCGGCAGCCGATCCACCCACTCCAAGAGCTCACGCGGCCTGATCCTCCG
>Ga0163152_10000784_pt1 | contig 52456 bp, 38 predicted proteins | sample OliLakLV19MP8IB2_FD_148635 | JGI IMG/M metagenome (GOLD analysis project Ga0163152, IMG submission 148635) | Freshwater microbial mat bacterial communities from Lake Vanda, McMurdo Dry Valleys, Antarctica - Oligotrophic Lake LV.19.MP8.IB-2 | ecosystem: Environmental > Aquatic > Freshwater >... | reverse complement strand
TGATCGCGACGCTGCCGCCGATCGTCGAGCGCTGAGCCCCGTCAGCTGCGGCCGAACACACGGCCGAGCAGCCCCGGCTTCTTGTCGTCGGGCTTCGCGGGCGCGGCTTCGCGCGCGGCGATCGCGTCCTTCAGGCTCTCCGGCCGATCGCGCGTCGTGAGCCGAACGACGCGCGTCTTCTGCGACGCGTTGTCGGTGCACGTCACCTGCAGGAATCCTTGTGCATCCAGCGCGAACTGCACGTGCACGGCGAGCTCCCCTTTCGGTTTCGCGGGCAGGCCGGTGAGCCGCACGCTGCCGAGGAAGTCGTTGCGATCGACGGTCTCGCTCTCGCCTTGATACACGTCGATCGCGAGCGACGCCTGGCCGTCCGCCGTCGTCGTCTGCACGATCTCCCCTCGCGCCGGGAGGCGCGAGCCCTTCGCGATGATCGTCTTGAACGCGCCGCCAGCCATCCCGATACCGATCGAATGGCTCAGCACGTCGAGCAGCGTGACGCTGTCGATCTTGTCGCGGCTGTGCGCAAGGAGCGCGGCGCCGATCGCGACGGCTTCGTCGGGATGCACGCCCTTGCGCGGCTGTTTCCCCATGAACGCGTGGACCTTGCCCTGCACGAGCGGCGTCCGCGATTGCCCGCCGACGAACAGGACTTCGGCGATGTCCTCCTTCGTGAGCTTCGCGTCCTCGAGCGTCTTCTTGCAGATCTCGATGGTGCGATCGACGAGCTCCATCACCAGGCGGTTCAGCGTCTCGCGCGTGAGCACCAAATCGAGGCTCAGCATTGCGTCGTTCTTGATCGTGATGAACGGCACGTGGACGCGCGCTTCCGCCTGCAGCGAGAGCTCGCGCTTCGAGGTCTCCGCCGCCTGGCGAATGCGCATCCGCGAGATCTTGTCGCCGGACAGATCCACCTGATGCTCGCGCGAGAGCTCGCCGAGCGCCCAGTCGACGATGCGATTGTCGAGATCGACGCCGCCGAGATACGAGTCGCCGCCCGACGCGATCACCTCGATCACGTTCCCCTGGATGTCGAGAATCGACACGTCGAACGTTCCGCCGCCGAAGTCGTACACCATGACCTTCTGCGTGAGACCCCGATCGATGCCGTACGCGATTGCCGCCGCGGTCGGCTCGTTCACGATCTGCAACACCTGCAATCCCGCTTCGGCCGCCGCCATCACGACCGCCTGTCGCTGCCGATCGCTGTAGTGCGCGGGCACCGTGATGACCGCCCACTCAATCGGCTGTCCGAGGTGGCGCACAGCGGCGCCGTGGATCTCCTCGAGGATTCGCGCGGCGACCCACGTCAGCGAGTAGATCGACCCCGCGAGGCGTACCGCCGCGCTTCCGTCTTCGCCGGGAAGCACCTCGTAGTCGAAGTGCTGGATCGCTTCCTGCACGGGCTGCGAGTCGAAGCTGCGACCGAGGATGCGTTTGCTTCCGTAGATGGTGTCCTTCGAATGCGTCGCGAGTCGCGCGTACGCGGGCCACCCGACGAGCTCGCCCTCCGTCGTCACCGACACGACGGACGGAAACGTTCGATCGCCGGTCTGCGCGGGGATGACGATCGTCTGTCCGTCTTTCACGACGGCGGCGCACGAGAACGTCGTCCCGAGATCGATCCCGAGCACGAGCGCACCGGACGGCGCTTTCGTGGTCGTGCGAGGCGGTTCGTCGGACTCCGCGAGCGGCGCGGCAGGCGACGAAGGCGAGGGCGCGGGCGAGACGCGCGCGGACGCCGGTGCGATCGGTGGCGGCGCGCTCGCGGACGGCGCCGGAATCCTCGTACCCGCAGGCGTCGCGGACGCGGGCGGAGAGATCGGGACGTTCGCTCGCGAAGGCGTCGCGGACGCGGGAGGCGAGATCGGCACGCTCGCTCGCGAAGGCGTCGCGGACGCGGGAGGCGAGATCGGCACGCTCGCTCGCGAAGGCGTCGCGGACGCGGGAGGCGAGATCGGCACGCTCGCGCCCGCGGATGTTGCGGACGCAGGCAGCGAGGGCACGGGCGACGCGAACGGACGCGAGGGTGCGTTCGGCGGCGGAGGTGGCGGCGCATTCGGCGGCGGCCGCGGCGCGAGGAGCTCCGGTGGTGGCGGCGCGGGAGAAGGGCGCGTCGCGCGCGGCGGAGGCGCGGGTGGCGCGGACGGAATCGGCGGCGCCGGCAGAACCGGCGCGGACGCGGGCGTTGTCTCGAGGACGGCGGCGGCGAGCGTCTCGCTCGTCTCCTCCGGTTCGAGCGAGTCGGCGAGATCCGACAGATCCGGCGGCAGCGTCAGCTTTCCGGTGTCGACGTCGAGATCCGTCGGAAGGATCTGCTTGCCGGTCGTGTCCTCGTCGAGACCATCCGATGGCGCGTCGTCGCCGATCTCGACCGAATCGGCGACGCCAGCCGGCCGCGTCTTCGACGCGGCCGCCGCAAACGAGAGAATCGCGCGCGCCGCGCACGCCAGCTCGACGAGCGCACGGCTCGTCGGCGCCATGTGCGTGAATGTCACCTGGAAGCCGGTCGAGTCGCGGCGCGCGACCTTCCCCTGCGCCTCGAACAGCACGTCCTTGCCGATGCCCGCGACGACGCGAATCTCCACCTCGGCGCCGACCGCGAGCGGCGTCTTCGACGGCACGTAAAGCCCGGTCTCACTCAACCCGCCACCGAAGCGGTGAACGAAGTCGAGGATGCGGCCGACTTTCAGGACAACCGGCGTCGCCATTCGGACGAATGCTACCACCCGCGCGCTTCACCCTGAGCGAGCGAAGCGAGTCGAAGGGCTGTCCTATTCACCCACGAAACGCACGAAACGCACGCACGACCCACGTCGGCGCGGCTATGCCGCGATGAACGGAACGGCATCGCTGCGCCAAACGGGACCGCGTGGCCACTCGCGTGCGGGCGCGGGGGCGCCGCGACAAGCGGTACTCTTTCGCTGCGCCGCGCGGTCGGGCGAGGAGATGCGCGATCCCGCTGCTGAACGACGGCCGTTTCCTCGCCCGCACATCACACCCTGGCGCGGCTCTCAACTCACACACCGCTCGCGGTTGAGCCGGGTCGGCTCCGCTCCGATCTCGCTCGCGCTCGCTCGCACTTTGCCGGAGCCGCGCCGTCGCAAAAATCCGAGAGCACTCGCCGGCAAAGCACTCGGCTCGGCTTCGCTCGATAGTCGCGTCGCCGCCCCCGCTCGCCCGCGAGCTACGGGAAATGTCGCCACGCATCCGAACAAACGAAACCCCACACGACCTCGCATCGCCGACGATCAACGCTCCACTTCACCCTGAGCGAGCGAAGCGAGTCGAAGGGCTGCAACTTCAGCCGCTTGATTCGGCGGACATCGGAAATCTGTCGCACCCTTGATTGCCCGACCCTGCGAATCCGCGACGACGGATCGAGGCCCGCGGATTTCTTCGTGCCGCCGCGAAGGTTGGCACGGCCTACTTCGACAGTCGAAGTAAACGGGGCCTCGCCACCCCACGCCGCGCGTTCGTGGCAACGGCCCAATCGACACCTTCCCCCAACCCGCCGCTGTTCGACCGGATACGACACCGCACCGCTCGCGGCCAGGCGGATCGCGAAAGCGAGGGCCGCCCTCGCGGATTCTCAGGGTCCGCGCATTCAAGACCAGCCTCAGGATTTCCGATGTCCGCCGATTCAAGCGGGCGACGCCATAATAATGAGCGGTGCTTCCTCCCGCCGATCTCGACGCGCTTCGCACGATTTCGCACCGCGCGCAGATGGCCTACGCGCTCTCGGGCATCGAAGCCGTCGTGCGCGCGCACGACCTTCGTGGCGACAAATACGAGGAATGGCTCGAGCGCGCGTGGCGCCGCACGAGCGCACCGAAGAGCGCCTGGCGCGATGCGCCGTGGCCTCGCAACTTCGCCGAGATCGACGAGCTCCTCGATCCGCCCGTCGGCGGCTGGGGCGAAGGCGTCTCCGACATCCTCGGCAGAGTCATCGGCCTCGCCCGGGACACCTGCGAAGAGATCCTCGAAGGCCGTGGCGGCGCCACGCCCGTGCGCGCGATCGTCGCCGAGCTCGCACGCCACAAGATCGAGCCGCCATCGATCACGCACTTCCTCCGTAGCCCATCGTCCGAAGCAAACGGATTCGGACGCGACGTCCCTCCAGCCTTCTTCCGCGAAGGCGTCGACCGCGAAGGGTTCGCCGCGAGCCTCCACGGCGCGTTGCTCTCCGAGTCGCGCATTCGGCGCCGCGAAGCCGTCTACGCGATCGCGAATCTTGGGGTCGCATCCGATGCCCTTGCGACCGCTCTTCTCGCCACATTGATCGATACCGACCGAGAGGTCTGCCTGCTTTCGGAAACGGCACTCGAGTCCATCGTCTCGCCGGATCGCTACATCGTGATGCTGAGGCAGGCGAAGCAACTTGAGTACCTACGCAGAGTTCGCGAGAACCTCGCGAGCGATCGCGAGGACATTCGCAAGAAGGGTATCGAGAAGTTCAATGAGCTGGTCGTGAACGATTCGTCGCTTGGCGAGGTTCTGTGGCAGATGGCAAGGAACGACCCCAGTGCTTTCGTCCGCTCCGCGGTCATCAGGGCTCTCGCGAAGACCCAGGCGCGGGGCGAGCTTCTCGAGGACTTCATTGCGCTCCTCTACGACGGATCCGGCGAGGTGCGCGTCGAGGCGGCAACCGCCTTCGTTCGCGTGCGCGCGCCGGGAGTTCAAAAATGGGGAACGCTCGCGCGCACGATCCGAAAAGCACCCGAGAACAACCGGCTCCTCGAGGCGGCAGCCCTCGCAGTGGCCGCGTCGACGGCGAAACCAGGGCTTCTCGAGTCGTTCTGCTCGACGATGCTCCGCGTGACGCCCGACGAGCTCGAGGTTCTGCTCGAACTGCTCCCGCAGTCGCTGTCAGTTCGAGCCGACCTTCTGCAGTTCCTCGAAAAGACGGAGATCACCGACGAGACGCGGGAGCGTGCTACGGAGCTTCGCAGGCGCCTTCAGGCGCCGTGATCAAAGCGGCGCGGGGCCGTCGGCGTTCACGAACGCGCCGAGGCTTCGGTAGAACGCGAGGTGGTCGAACGCGGGCTGCGGGATCTCCGGGAACCAGCCCATCTCGTCGAGGTGGTCCGCCGGCACGGTGCCGAGGAACTCGCCCCACTTGGCGCTTTCGAGCGGCACCAGGCCGTCGTTCTCGCCCTCGAGCGCGAGGTTGAGCCAATACGCGGAGAGCATCAGCGGATCCACGATGTCCACGCTGAACAGATCCACCGTGATCCACGGCTGCGTCACGCCGCTCACCGAGTAGTAGCGCACCCGCGTGTCGTCGGGGTTCTCGGGATTGAACACGTCGTGGCAATACTGGTGGCCGATCTCGGTGAGCTGCGCGGCGAGATCCGCGTTCGTGCCGGTCGTCGTGCCGAGGAACGCCGACGACAGCGCGATCAACGCGGCGCCCCCATCACCGGAGGTGAGACCCGACGCCACGTCGACGAGCTCGATGCCGCGATGAGGCGTCGCGATCGTCGTCACGGTCGCGACGCGATCGCCCAGGCCCAGCGACGACACGGCGAACCGCGCGTCGAGGCCGCCCTGGCTGTGGCCGATGAGGTGCACGCGCGCCACGCCGTTCTCCAGCATGAACGCGTCGATCTGCGCCTTCGCTTGCGCAGCGCGGATCTCCACCGACTGGAAGGGGTCGACGATCGTCACCAGCACCGTGTAGCCGTCGTCGCGAAGCGCGTCGGCGACGCCGTAGAAATACTCGGCGGGGCCGATCGACTCGAAGCCCGCCATTCCGTGCATCAGGACGATCGGCGCCTTCTGGCGGCCGCCATTGTCCTGGACCGGCGTGGGCGTGGGCTCGACATCGATCGGTGTCGCCGTCGCGACCGTCGCGGCAGAACGGCTCGCCTCGTCGCCGCACGCGGCGGCGAAAAGAACGACCAGAGACAGCGATGCCACTGCTACACGCATGGGACTCTCCCGACCTTCCACCGAAGCCTCCCGGAATCGGCGGTCGGGAAAGATAGACCAGTCGGGCGTTTGCCGTCGAGGCTAGAAGCGCGCGGCGACCTGGGCGCTCAGGAAGAGGCCGTTTACATCGAGCTCGCCCATGCGGCCGAACTCGAGGCCGCCGGTGTAGAGGTGGCCGGCCTCGATGCCGAAGACCACGCGCTGCTGCGATTCGAGGAGCGGGAACACGTTCATCAGATCGACCTCGAGGCCACCGGATGCATAGGCGCCGAAACCGTACGCCTCCTCGCGATGATCGCGATAGGTGCCGTGTGCGAGCGCTGTGCCCCAGAGGCCCGCGACACCCGCGCGCATCACGGGACGCACGCGCGGCTCGGGGCCGATCGCGGCGCTCGCGCGCACGCCGGCCTGGTAGCGCTGCAGGTAGAGCTCGGTCGACGCACCACCAGGATACCGGCGGCCCGCGTGCGCCACGCCATACGCGAGCTCGGGCGCCGCGCTGACGCGCGACATCGACGGAGCCACCGCGCGCCGCACGCGGATCTCCGCGCCCTGCAGGTAGGAATCCTCCGCGAACACATGCACGCCGCGATCGAAGACGCCCTGCGAATGCAGCGCCGCCTCGACGTCCCAGCCGCGCGCAGGCCGCGCAGGACGCGACGGCGTCTCGGGAACGAGCGCCGTCGCCGCTTCCCAGCCGGGCGTCGCGATCGGCGCGGCAGGCGAGGGCGTCGCTGTGGCCGTGGGCGTTGCGATCACGTCCGGAGTCGCGACCGGCGTTTCGGCCGGCGTGGGATCCGACGCGGCGAGCGCGGCGGCGGGAGCGAGGAACATCGCGAAGAGAAGAGCGCGCATGGTCGTGTCTCCCGAAATCACAGCGAGTGCTGAAGAAGGAAGCCGCTCGCGACGCGGATGTCGCCGTCGGGATGGAAGAAGCTCACGAGCCCCCATTCCTGGTCGTGGATGACCGCGACCGGTGAGGGCGACGACGGCGGGCCCATCGGGATCAGCGAACGCGGCGCGTCGCTGAGGTGGGGTCGAGCAACGATGAGGAGCGTGTCGAGGTCGATCACCGCGAGACGCGCCGCTTCGCGCAGCGTGACGATCGCCAGGCGGTTGCCCTCCACGTCGGCCGCGAACGCGACGTCGATCGGCTCCGACTCGAGGAAGTGCGGCGTGATCAGGCTCTGGCCGGCGTCGAGGATCGACAGCGAGTCGTTCGCGTCGAAGAGCGCGTCGGTCTCGTTGCCGTTGGACGTGGGGTAGGGGCGCTGCAGTACGACGGAGCTTCCGCCGGGGCCGATCGAGATGTCGGTCGGCGGGTTCACCAGGCTGATCGTCGTGAACTCGGCGCTGTCGAGGTCGAGCGAATACGCCGCCTCGTCCGCAAGGCCGTCGGCCCAGAAGAGCGCGCGGTGATCCGCCGCCTCGAGCGGAACGGCGACGTCCGTGATGGAGCCCTCGGCGACCGCGATGCCGACGGTGCCGGTCGCGATGTCGAACATCGCCACGCGATCGGAGTAGGCGGAAATCGCCAGCACCGTCGTGCCGTCGGACGACGCGGCGAACTTCGTCGGCAGCATCTTGAAGTCGACGATGTTCACCGACGGCGGAGAGAGCGTGATCACGAAGACGTCGGAGCTCGCGCGGCGAGCGACGAGCGCGAGCTCGTTGTCGGGCGTGACCATGACGGTCTCGGGCGTGACCGGATCGCTCGTCGTGTTCTCGCCGAGCGGGATGCGCACAGGATCCGCCGGCGCCGCGAGATCGATGATCGACGCGAACGACTCGGAGAGGACGACGGCGCGCGTGCCGTCCGGCGTGAACACGACCTGCTTCGGGTTGAACCCGACGACGACCGAGGACGCCGTGGGCGCGTTGCCCTCGAGGTCGATGACGGTGACCTCGTTCAGCGACGCGCTGCCGTCGATGTCGAGCTCGTCGAGCCGCGCGAGATCCACGAAGGTGATCGCGAACCGTGCTGCCGCCGACGGCGAGACCGCCACGGTGTTGTGGTTTGGACGGATCTCGACGGCATGCGCGCGGAGGTTGTCGCCAGCTTCGACGGCCCACAACGTGTGGTCGGCGCGCGAAAGCGTCACCACCCACGAGCCGTCCGCCGTTGCGGCGAGCGCCTCGGGATGGCGGCCGACGCGCACGGTCTCCGTGCCGCCGTTCGGGTCGAGCCGCACGACGCGTCCGAACACTTCGTTCAGCGCGTAAAGGTAGCCGCCGGCGGCGACCGCGCTTGTTACGCCCATCGGGCGCGGGAGCTCGTTCGACGCGTTGCACGCGGAGAACGCGGCGAGGGCAGGGAAGAGAAGCGCGATGTGCTTGCGAGTCATCACGGGTCGATCTCCGCGTTGATCTCGAACCCGGTGACGGTGTCGATGTCGAGGGTGTCGGGCTCGATGAACGAGATGCGACCGAGCGGATGTTTCTGCAGCACGTAGCCGGTGTGGCCCGACTGCACGGCGCCGATGAACAGCGGTTTCGATCCCACAGGGAGCGGGTCGACGAGCAGCGTCGTCAGTGACGCGACCAGCGCGATCTGTGCGTCGGGGAGCTGCGCGAACGCCCACTGGCCGTCGGATGTGACAGCGACCTGGTCGGGCTCGTCGTCGAGCGCCACCGAAGAAAGCAGCGGCACCCCGCCACCCGCGTCCGGATCGAGCACGCTCATTACGTCGTCGTCCGCGTAGTCCGACTCGCCCGACGGCACGCCGTCGTTCACGTCGGTGAAGCGGTGGAGGATCACGATGCCCGAGCCGTTCGGCGCGACGAACACCGCACGCACCGGCTTCACGAGCGCGTACTCGGTGACGACGGGATTCGGACCGCCCGCGTCCGCTTCGAGGTCGACCCGCCAGATGCGCTCGTCGAGCGCGTTCTTCGAGAACACCCAGATCTCTTCATCATCGGGTGACACCTCGATCGAGCCCGCGGCGCCCGGGATCGTCACCGTGGTCTTCGCGAACGCGTTGTCGCGATCGAGCAGGTCGATCGTGGAGCTCACCGCGCCCGCGCTCGCCACCAGATAGAAGCGGCCGTCGGAGGAGAGGTCGAGGTCCGTCGCGATCGTTCCCGCCGTGCCGACGCCCACCGGCGTGAGCGCGCCCGTCGCCAGGTCGACGAGCGTGAGCGCGTTGCCGCCCGTCTCGGAGAGCACGAGCGCCGACGAGCCGTCGGGCGCGATCGCGATCTCCTTCGCGGGCGGCGCCGTCGTGGGATCCGCCGCGAGCGGGATCAGCGTCTTCGGCTTCGCGGGATTGGTGAGGTCGATCGAAGCGAGCAGTCCGTCTGACAGGACGAACGCGCGCGTGTCGTCGGCGGTGAAGCCGACGCCGCGCGGCTTGAAGCCCATCACCGACGAGACGACCGTCTGCGCGACGTAGTCGACGATCGAGACTTCACCGGGGTTCTGCGAACCTTCGACCTGGCCCGTCGCGTCGCGCGCCGCGGTCCAGATCGCGACGCCGTGCGTGGAGAGCGGGGACGAGATGAGCATGTTCGTCACCGGCCGAACGGGGAGGCGCGTCTCGACCATCGTGCCCGCGTCGATGATCGACACGTCGTGCGAGAGCGAGTTGAAGGTGACGACGCGCGCGCCGTCCGGCGAAACGCGCAGGTCGAGCGGCTTGCGGCCGACGGCGATCACGTCGATGTCGCGCGTGATCGTGTCGATTCGGATCACGTTGTCGTTCTCCGGATTCGCGACGTAGACGATCGCGGCCGCGGATCCCGGTGCGACCGTGAACACGTCGTCGTCGCCCTCGGGCGGGGTCGGCGTCGGCGTGGCGGTCGAGCCGTCGTCGTCGTCATCGTCGTCGCCCGCCCCCGAGGCGTCGGCGGCGCCTCCGCCCGCGCACGCGGCGCTGAAAACGACACAAAGCGGTGCCGCGACGAACAGGGCGGCGATCAGCCCCCGTCGGGTCGAACGAACCAGCATGCGAGTCCCCTTTTCGGAAACGCGCCCACGGGAACGCGCGTTGTCAGGGCACCTGTGCAACGCAAGTGCCACGGGGAGGACTCAGGATCCGCGCAGGTTTGCGCGCGCGGACCCGTGATCGCGGTCGCTGTCGACTGACAGCCCTGTCGCGAGTCAGCGCAACTTCACCCTGAGCGAGCGAAGCGAGTCGAAGGGCTGTGCGAGATCACTACGCCCTTCGACTCGGCGGCAAACTGCGCCGCCTCGCTCAGGGTGAGGGTGGGTCAGAACACGTGTTTCATCGCGGCGCCCGCGACGTCGGGGTGCAGGTCGCTCGACAGCGCCTGCGCGACGGCCTGGACCACCGGCTTCGGGAGGCCCGACACCGCGCCGAGCACCGAGTCCGCCTTCGGGCGGAAGTCGGGCTGGCGGAACATCTTCGCGAGCAGCGCCGCGAACGTTTCCGGAACGGCGGTCTGGAAGACCGGATCGCCGTTCTGCCGCGCCGCTTCGAGCGATCGGCGATAGAGCTCGTGCGCGGCCGTGATCTCGCCGCACGAGGCGAGCGCGAAGAACGCCGTCGGCACCGAGATGCCCGCGGTGCCCGTGGAGCGGCCCCAGCTGCCGAGGTCCTTGCACGCGTCGCCGCCCTGGAGCGCGAGCGCGAGTGCCGCGTTCTCGCGCGTCGCCGCGTTCGAGTCCTGCAGCAGCGGCTCGGCCGCTTTCCGTCCCTCGGCGCCCAGCGCCGCGAGCGCGCCCGCGATGGCGCCGTCGCGATTCTGTCCGTAACGGTCGGCCTTCGCCGCCGTCACGAGCGTGGCCAGTCCGTACGCATCGCCCGAGCGCGCGAGCGCTTCCGCGGCGAGCGGCGCGAGCACACCCTTGCCGGTCGCGAGCTCGCGGAACGCGGACCGCGCCTCCTCGGGGATGCCGCCGACCGCTGCGAGATAGCCGTACTCGACGTCGGGCGTCGCCTGCCCGCCGGCAATGTTCACGAGCGCCGACTTCACGCCGTCCTTCGAACCCATGCGGTAGAGCGCGACGAACGCCGTCTGGCGATCGGCCGCGTTGATGGCGAGCGCCGCGATCTTCGGACCCGCGCTCGCGACTCCGCGCACCGCGCACAGCTCGATGATCGAGTGGCGAAGCTCGGAGCCGACCGACGGCAGCTCGTCCGCGAGTTTTCCGATCTGGTCTTCGGAGAACTTGCGCGCCGCGAGACCCACGGCCACCGCGCGGTCGCGCTCGTCGCCGCCGGGCTTCGTCGCGAGATCGAGCAGCTTGCGCCGTGCGGCGCCTCCGCTCGTGCGCGCGAGAGCCTGTAGCACCTCGGGCTTCAGGTCCTGGTTCTTCTCCTTCACGAGAATTCTCGAGAGCACTTCCGCGCCGGGATCGCCGGCCGAGGGCGGCCACGCCGCCATGGCGAGGCGCTTGTGCGACGTCTCCATCTTCGCCCACGCTTTTTCGATCGCGGCGGGACCGGCGTCATCGCCGTGCACGATCAACGCGAGCGCGCCGATGCGCTGGATCTTCACGTCCGGTGACTGCAACAGCGACTTCAGCGGCGCACGCTTCTCTGCCGGCAGCGGATCGAGCCGCTCGCCTCCCGGCACATCCATGATGAGCGTGCGCGCCGCGATCGTGCGCGTCGCGTCGTTCGCCTTCGGGTCCTTCACCACATTCGCGACGGCGCCGACCGTGAGCGCCAGCCGCTCCGCCAGCACGCTCGCGGCGAGCAGCTGCACGTCGGGGTCCTCGTCGGAGAGGCGCGCTACCGCGAGAGGCATCGTCTGCAAGCTCCAGCGTTGGAGCCGGATCACGAGCAGCGCCGAACCGCGCACCTGGCGATCCGTGTCCTTCGTCGCGGCCGCGAGCTCCGCGTCGTAGCCGGTGACCGCCGGCGCGCGGAACACCGCGACCGTCGCCGCACGCACCAGCGGCGAAGGGTCTTTCAGTCCCGCGACGAGCGCGTCTTTCGTCTCCGGCCAGTTCGCCGCGATCAGCGTCGCCAGCAGACCGCCGTCGACCTGGTCCTTCGCGACCGCCGCCGAGACGAGCGGAACGGAAACCTTCGTGTCCGTGCGCAGCTTCTCGAAGAGACGCCCTCCGTCCTTGCGCCCGCGCGTGACCGCGAGCGCGCCGAGCACATCCGCCATCGACGCGGCGTCCGGCGCGAGCGCGACCTTCTCGAGCCGGCGCTTCTCCGCCCAGTCGATGCCAGGAGGCGCGGGCGTTCCGTCGAACGACGCGGTGAGCTTCCCGTCCTTCGCGATGCGGCGGATCGTCCCGTCGAGCGACGCGCCCCAGATGCCGTCGTCCACCGCGGAGAATCCGGCGATCGCCTCGATCTCGCCGCCGCCCGGGTGTTTGTCCATGCGCGCGAGCCTCTTGCCCTTCGCGTCGAGCCGCAACAGCGCGGCGGCTGCTTCGCCCGGCTGCGGCACCATCTCCGGCGACGGAAGCTCGAGCACCCAGATCTCGCCGTTCGGCGCGTAGCGCGCGAGCGCGAAAAACGCCGCCGCCGGGCTACCCGGTCCCGCGAGCGAGACCTCGCCGAGAGACGAACCTTCCGCCGCGTGAAGGCGCAGCTTGCCGCTGACCGAGTCGAGCAGCGCGAGACGGCCGTCCGGCGCCACGTCGAAATCGGTGAGCGGGAAGGGTGCGCCCATCCGCATCGTGCGCGGCTCGCCTTCGCCGAGCACGAGCACGAACGTGCCGTCGAGCGCAGGGACGTAGATGGCGCCGTTGGGCGCGGTTCGCGCGAGCGGCGCGAGCGCCTTCACGTCGGCGAGCTTGATGTCGACGAGCGCGATCTCCTTCGCGGGCTTGTCGGCGCCGAGCACGAACACTTTTCCGAGGCGCGGATCGACGCAGATTGGACGGCCCTGCGCGTCGGCGTCGGTGACTTCGATGCTGCCTGCGGGAAGCGGCCACGTGCGGACGAGGGATCCGTCGGGCGCGATCTCGAGTACGGCCTTGCCGGTGCCGGGCGCGGGCGAAACGAGCACGTTGCCCGACGCCGTCGCGGCGAGTCCGGTCAGCGCGGGCGGCGGCGCCTGCTGCTGCTGGTCGTTCTGCGCCGACGGCTGTTGCCCTCGCGGGGTTTGGGCATACGCGAGCGAGGGGAGCGCGAGAGCGAGCGTGAGGGAGAGGCGGGCGATCATCCGCACGCCTATAGCATCGACATCGCCCCGAGAGATATCTACCGTTCCACCATGGAACCCATTCTTTCCGGCGACGATCGCGACGAAGTGAAGAAGATGCTCGACGAGGCGCTCACGGGCGACGTCGAGGTCCACCTCTACACGCGGCACGGGAGCATCGTCCTTCCGGGTGAGGAGCCGAACGAGCACGGGCCGATCGCGGAGCAGCTGCTTGGCGAAGTCGCCGCGCTGAACCCGCTCATCAAGCTGACCGTGCACGACGCGGCCACCGATCCGGAGCCGGCGAAGGCCGCCGGTCTCGAGGGGATCGATCCCGCGATCACGTTCACCGGCGCGGGCGTGAAGGGGAAGCTGCGCTACCTCGGACTGCCCGCCGGCTACGAGTTCCGCACCCTCATCGACACGCTCATCGCGGTTTCGCGGAGCGACAGCGGCCTCTCGGCGCCGGCGCGAGCCGCGGTCGCCGGCATCACGAAGCCCGTTCATCTAGAGGTGTTCGTCACACCCACATGACCACATTGCCCCGCGTCGGCCGGTCTGGCCTACGGAATGGCGATGGAGAGCGCACTCATCACCGCGGATGTGGTGGAAGCGACGGAGTTCCCCCTGCTCGCGCGAAAATACGCCGTGCGCGGCGTGCCGAAGACCGTGATCAACGACGGCGAGTCGGAGTTCGTCGGCGCACAGCCCGAGCCCGTGCAGGTGCAAGCGGTGCTGCGCGCGGGCCAGAACGACGACGAATGACGCAGAACCCGATGATCTCGTTTGGTATTTCCGAGCACAAGTTTCGTGCCGTAGACGTTGCCAGCCGAGCCGGTCGTCCCGTATGCTCCGCCTCTTTTTCGAGGAGGCCTTGCGCATGATGGTTCGTAGAGCGGTGTTCGCCGGTTTCGTGCTCGCGTTGACCGCCGGCTGTGCCGACACCGACTACACCCGCCTCTACAAGACCTCGCCGAAGCCCGCCGAGTGGACCGACGAGGAGATCTCCGGCCTCGAGCACCCCGGCCCGACGATGCTCGAGAAGGGCGTGAACTTCGGTGTCTTCTCCGCCCGCGCCGAGCGCGTGGAAGTCCTCCTCTTCGACGACCCGGAATCGCCGCGTCCCGCGAAGCGCTTCCCGATGGTGAAGTTCGGCGACGTCTGGAACCTCTACGTCGAAGGCGTCGGCGCGGGCCAGCACTACGGCTACGTCGCCTGGGGCCCGAACTGGACCTACGACGCCGACTGGTATCCCGGAAGCGTGAAAGGCTTCCTCGCGGACGTCGACGCGCAGGGCAATCGCTTCAATCCGAACAAGCTCCTCATTGATCCGTACGCCAAGTCGATCCACCGCGATCACGACTGGTCGAAGGGCAGCGCCGCGTCGGGTCCCGCGCGAAACCAGTCGACGTGGGCCGCCGCGCCGAAGGGCGTCGTCGTCGTCAGCGACTACACCTGGAGCGCGAACGAGCTCGACTGGCGTCTGGGCCGCCAGGCGAACGACCTCGCGGGCCACGACTGGAACCAGACGATCCTGTACGAAGTGCATCCGAAGGGTTTCACCGCGGAGACCGCGTCGGGCGTCGATCACCCCGGCACGTATCGCGGCGTCGGTGAGAAGGCGGCCTATCTCCAGGACCTGGGCATCACCGCGGTCGAGCTCCTGCCCGTGCACGAGAAGCCCGTCGACGGCGGCTACTGGGGCTACTGGTCGCTCTCGTATTTCGCGCCGGAGAACACCTACGCGTTCACGCAGGACCCGAACGAGATCCTCGACGAGTTCAAGTTCATGGTCGACGAGCTCCACAAGCACGACATCGAGGTGATCCTCGACGTCGTCTACAACCACACGGGCGAGGGTGGTCTCTGGCGCGAGCGCATCTACCAGGACGACATCTCGGTGGATCCCGCGACGAACTCGTCGAACCTCGACCCGAAAGAAGTCGCGAGCGTCCAGATGTACCGCGGCCTCGACAACGCGTCGTACTACGCGCTGAACCCGGGCAACCAGACGTATTGGAACAACACCGGCGTCGGCCACCAGACGCGGCCGAACAACACGCCGATGCGGAAGCTGATCATGGACTCGCTCCGCTTCTACGTGGAGGAGTTGCATGTCGACGGCTTCCGCTTCGACCTCGCGGGGATCCTCGGAGAGATCGACGGCGACTACAACAACTGGGACGACCCGGCGAACACCGTGCTGCAGGAGATCGCGGACGACCCGGTCCTTCAGCAATACAACACGCGGATCATCGCGGAGCCGTGGACGGCGGGCGGCTACTACGGGGCGCTGATTGGCGCGTATCCCGCGTCGTCGACGAAGGCCGGCACCGGCTTCGGCGAGTGGAACGCGCACTTCCGCGATGTGTGGCGGTCGATCGCGAACAACGACGCGTGGGAGCTGAACACGCTGGAAGGCACGCTCGACCTGGGCGGCTCGCTCACCGGCTCCGAGGTCAGCTACGGCTGGAACGGGCGCAATCCGTATCACACGGTGAACTTCGTGACGTCGCACGACGGCTTCACCATGTACGACCTCGTGTCCTACGACACGAAGGTCAACGGCTGCTCGCCGCTGAATCCCGTGTGCTGCACCGCGCCGGCGTCGCCCTGGTGCGAGTTCGACAGCGGCGAGAACAACAATCGCTCGCGCAACTGGGGCTCGGACGCGGCCGGCGAGGCGTTCAAGCGCCAGCAGATGCGGAACCTGTTCGCGGCGATGCTCGTCTCGCACGGCACGCCGATGATCCTCGGCGGCGACGAGTGGATGCGCACGCAGCTCGGCAACAACAACGCGTATTCGTCGGGGGCGGACAACGCCTACAACTGGTTCCGCTGGGGCGACTGGCAGGGAAGCGACGAGAAACATCGCATGCACGACTTCGTGCGCGACACGATCGCGTTCCGCAAGGCGCACGAATACGCGTTCGCCCCGAAGGAATACGGCGATTTCGCCCCCTACTGGAAGAACCCGTCGAACGTCGACATGCAGCCCGCCGATTGGGACGGACGCGCGTTGATGGCCCATTACTTTCCGGACCCCAGCGTCGGCCAGGAGATCCTGGTGATCTTCAACTTCGTGCGGACGGACGTGACGTTCACGCTGCCCGGCGGCCGCGTTTGGCGCCGCGTGCTCGACACGCAGTCCTACTTCGACGACGCCTACATCACGGCGAACGCGCTCGACGCGCGGACGTCCTGGAACGTCGCGATCGACGCCCCCGAGCTCATCGCGACGCCCGACTACGTCGCGAAGGGCACGTCGATCGTCGTCTTCAAAGCCGACCCGTAAGCCCCCTTCACCCTGAGCGAGCGGAGCGAGTCGAAGGGCTGTCGGGTTAGCCACCACGTGCGCCTCCTCCGAACGGAGTTGTCTCAGTGACCGAGGAAGTTCCGACCGATCACTGGAAGCGAAACGCCGCGCTGATGCTCGGAGGGCTCATCGGCTGCAGCGTGCTCTGCTTTGGGCTTCTTTTTCTCCTCGGCCTCGTGGCCGGCGTCATGCACAAGGAAATGGAACGGCGCTCGACGATCTCCGCTCCGCCACGATCGGGATGACCCCTCCCTCCGTCGCGCCTTTGTCGGTTAGTCTTCGCGATCGCGTGGCTGCCGTCGGAAAACACATCGCCTTCGCACTGGTTCTCCTGACCGGCAGCTCCGCATTCGCGGACACCGAGAGCGATCGCTTTGCCGCCGGCGGGTACTTCCGCGTCTCGACTCGCCCGGATTTTTCCGGCGGCGACGGGAAGCTCGGCTTCTACAACCTCTACGGCCGCCTCATGAACGAAGGGCCGTATGCCGCGCTCGAGATGCGGCTCGACATGCTGCAGAAGCAGGCGTCGCGCGCGAACCAGCCGTGGACGAGCGTGCACGCGAAAGTGGAGGGCGGCTCCGTCGCGAACGCCGACCCGCGCGGCGGCAATCTCCAGAACTTCGCGCTCACCCAGCTCTACGCGAAGGCCGGCAACGTCGGCGTTCCCGGCGTCACCTGGCAGCTCGGCACGCTCGACAGCTACTTCGGCGATCTCGGTCTCTACGACATGAAGCCGGCGCAGATCTTCTTCGACACCGTCGGACTCTCGGCGCGGTACGAGCGGCCGCGGTTCGATCTGCTCGTCGGCGCGGGGGATGCGGGCTACTTCGTCCGCCGCGACGAATACGACACGATCTTCACGGGCGGCGGCACGCTGCGCGTGCGGCTCGTGCCGGGCCACCTCGAGGTCGGCGGCGGCGGCCAGGTGTGGCACGAGCCGAAGGTGCCCGGAAACCGGTTCGCGCCGCAGAGCACTCCCGGCGTCGGATACGAGGACTACGTTCGCCGCGAAGTCGTCCTCCAGTTCTACGCGGACACTCCCGGCCAGACCTTCACGCGTCCGAAGCCGACGAGCGCGTCGGCGTGGAAGGGCGTCGGCTACGTCGGGTTCGGTGGCGGCCGGCTCAAGTGGAACAACTTCTTCGTGAACGTGCAGAAGCGCCTTCCCGAGAACTTCTACACGGAGACCTACTCGTTCGGCCTCGACGGAGTGGAGGGCACGCCCGACGACGAGGAGCTCGAGTACGCGATCCACGAAGCGGCGCTCACCGACGAGCGATTCCAGCTCAACGTCGGCAATGAGATGCAGCTCATCGTGGTTCCGGGGCGTCTCGATGCGGCGTGGGCGTTCGTCTACGGCGACTACACCGACGGCGACAACGACATCCGGCCCAGCGACGACGACCAGACGTTCTACTCGACCGTGCTCCGGCTGCAGTACTACCTGACCAACAGCCTTCACGTGCTCGGCGAGGGATCGTATGCGACCGAGATCAGCCGCAACGGCAACCGCTACCGGGAGCACGAGGACTCGGTCTTCGCGACGGATGACGGGTCGACGAACGTCGCCGACGGATTGCAGTTCGGCGATGCCGACACGCGCAACACCGTGCAAGGCAAGTTCGGGTTCGTGCTCAATCCGACGGGAACCGGTGTGTTCAACCGGCCGTCGCTGCGGATCCTCTACGGCGTGCAGTATTCGTCGCAGAACAACGCGTTCGGAAATTCCTTTGCGGAGAGTCTGAGCGACGACAACTACTACGGCACCCAGGAACGCCACCTGCACCACGTGCTCGGCCTCGAAGCGGAGGCGTGGTTCTGATGCGCCCGGTGATGATCCTCGTGGCGTGCGCGCTGCTCTCCTGCGTGCCCAAGACGGCGCCTGTCCGCGCGAAGGTCGCGATGTCGGTCGCGGCCGGCTTCGTGAACGACCGGGACGAAGGGCAGGGCCTCGAGCCGCTGCCGGACGCGGCGATCGCGCCGACGATCGCGGTGCTCGCCGAGCGGAACCTGCGCGCGAAGACCGTCGGCCGCGAGACCGTCGACGTCGCGTTCCGCATGAAGCGCACGACGCCGCTGCGTCTCGGCGTGCTCGCGAACGGAAACGACGACGCCGACCTCCTGCTGCTCGTGGAGACCCGCACGCGGTTCTACTCGCAGCTGAACGGTCGCTACCGCTGGACCGTCGACGCGAAGATCACGCTCGCGAAACGCGAGGCGCGCGAGGAAGCGGTCTCGTCGAGCATCGACGTGCCCGTGTTCCTCGACTTCGACCACCAGCGCGAGCGCGAGGCGCTCGTCGTCGCGGGCCCGCGCATCGCGGACGAGGTCGCGCGGCTCGCGGACGAGCTGGTCACCGGACTCGGGAGCACCGCGACTCTCCACCCGCCCTTCGACTCGGCCGCAAACGACGCGGCCTCGCTCAGGGTGAGGCGGGACGTGCTGTTGGCGGGACCTGTCGTCAAGAAAAGCGTCCCGGCGCCGGAGTCGATCTACTTCGTGATGGTCGACCGCTTCGCGAACGGCGACAAATCGAACGACGGGACGATCGATCCGCTCGACGGGCAGGCGTTCCACGGCGGCGATCTGCAGGGCGTGCTCGACCACCTCGACCACCTGCAGTCGCTCGGCATCTCGACGGTCTGGCTCTCGCCGGTCTTTGCGATGCGCACGGAGAAGTTCCACGGCCACGGCGCGTATCACGGCTACTGGACGTCCGACTTCGGCGCGATCGAGCCGCGCTTCGGCGATGTCGCGCTTCTCGTGAAGCTCTCCGACGAGCTGCATCGGCGCGGCATGAAGCTCGTGCTCGACGTCGTGTTGAACCACGTCGGGCCCGAGACGCCGCTCGTCACGCAGCACCCCGACTGGTTCCACCGGCAGGGCGCGATCACCGACTGGAACGACGCCGGCCAGCTTCACACGCGCGACGTCTTCGGGCTCCCCGACCTCGCCCAGGAGCGGGAGCCCGTCTACGCGCACCTCCTCTCGCACTCGCTCTCCTGGATCGACCGCGTCAACCCCGACGGCTTTCGGCTCGATGCGGCGCGGCACATCCCGCCGGCGTTCTGGGCGCGTTACACGCGTGATGTCTCGAAGCACGCCGGTGACCGCTTCCGGCTCTACGGCGAGATGTACGACGGCGACGCCGAGGGACTCTCGAAGACGCTCGCGGAGTCGGGCTTCGATGCGGTCTTCGACTTCCCGCTCTACTTCGCGATGACCGACGTCTTTTGCAAGGACGAGCCGCCCGTGCGGCTCGCCGCCACGCTCACGCAGGACCGGCTCTATCCCGACGCGGCGAAAGGGCTCGTGACGTTCCTCGACAACCACGACCTCCCGCGCGTGGCCTCCGCCTGCAAGAAGGACACGGACCGCCTCGTCCAGGCGCTGACGTTCATGCTCACCGCGCGAGGGACGCCGTCGTTCACGTACGGAACCGAGTTTCAGATGGAAGGCGCGAAGGAGCCGGACAATCGAGCGGACATGGTGTTCGTTGCGGCGTCCGATCCGGTGACGCTCGCGATGCGCGAGCTGCTGGCGCTTCGCCGCGATCACCCGGTGTTCGTCGACGGCGTTTCGCGGATCGTGACGCTCACCGACGAGCTTCTTGTGTATGCACGCATCCTTCCCGACGAGGCGGCGCTCGTGATCGTGAATCGCGGCGCGAGCGCGGCGTCCGTCGCCGTGCCGGGCGATCTCGCGGGAAGCGCGCGCGACGCGCTCACGGGAGACGAGCTCGGCGAAGGGCCGATCGCCGTGCCGCCGCGCTCGACGCGTGTCGCGCTTCTCTCGCCGAAGGGCGGGTCCAAGGCGGCTTTCCGCGCGGCGGCGCCTCGGATGATGAAGACCACGTTCTCCGTGCGCGGCGTGCCGGCGCTCGCCGCCGGCGAGACCGTCGTGATCTCTGGTGGCGCTCCCGAGCTCGGAGGTTGGAATCCCGCGCGCGCGAAGGGGCTGCGGCGTGCGAAAGACGGCGCGTTCGTCGGCGAGCTTTCGCTGGCGGCGGGCGCCTACGAGTGGAAGCTCGTCGTGCTCTCGAAGGACGGTGCGCCGAAGTGGGAGTCGGGCGGCAATCGCCGGCTTCTGGTCGAGCGCGCCGGCGACGTCACCGTCGACTGGCGCAAGTAGCCAAAGGACTCAGCTCGCTGCTTTCAGTCGCCCGACGAGATGCTGGAAGTCCTTGCGGTCGGGCGCCAGTTTGAGCGCCTTTTCGGCTTCGCGCAGAGCGTTGTGGAGATGTCCCGCGGCTTCGTAGACCATCGCGAGGATCGAGCGCGCGTCGGCATCGTTGGGACGAACCTGCAGCGCGAGCAGCACCCATTGTCGAGCCTGCTTGAGGTCGCCGTCGGTGAACGCATAGGCGGCACTCTTCCGCGTGAAATCGGGATTCTCCGGCGCGAGCGTCGCTGCTTCGCGGAATTGCATGGCCGCGCTCTTCCGATCTCCGATGGACTCGAAGTAGTTGCCCTGCTGCCACGCCGTCCCGGATTTCGCGACACACGCCTTCGAATGCGCCCGCGTGGCGAGCTCCTTGTATTCGGCATTCTCCGAGTCGTAGGTGAGAGCGGTCTGGCACTCCGCGGAGGCCTTCACCCACATGCCGGCGGCGAAGGCGGCCTTCGCCGCCTCGAAGAACTCGCGACCGCGCTTCGCCCTCTCGTCGATCTTGCTCTTGTAACCATCAACCATCCGGCGGACGAGAAACGACGGGGCCGGCTTCTGCGCTTCGTCGGGCATCGGTTCGAGCGCGTCCATCGGCAGGTCGGGCAGGGGATCGGGAACGATGACCGCCGAGGCCGCTTCGATCGCGCGGTCGAGCAGCTCGCGCGACGCCATCGTCAGGCCTTCGAACTTCAGGCCGACGCCGGGGAGGGTGCCGAGCGTGCGCGCCTCCTCGGCCGACACGACCTTCATGACGCGTCCGTCGAGCGGCATCATCTTTCCGGGGAGGACGGCCAGGAGGACCCGGACCACGGCGCCGATCGGCGGCGGGTTCGTCATCTCGAGGAAGAGGCCGCCCTTTCCGATGTCGGTGGCGTACAGACGTGTCTCGGTGGTCTTGCCCTCCGTCAGGAGACGGGCTTCGAGAACCACGCCGTTGAATCGCCGGCTTGTTTCGCCGTCGTCGCTGTCGAGCATCGAAAAGCCGAGCCCCCTCGCTCGGAACCGCAAACCCTACTTCGCAATTCTTGCATTTTGAGCGTCGCCTCGCCAGTGAAGGCGACGCGCTGCTAAGATCCGCCCCCTCGTGGCCTCGGTCGAGCTCCTGGACGTGCACAAGCAGTTCGGCGAAACCCCCGTCGTTCGTGGGGTTTCGCTGGCGATCGAGCCCGGAGAGTTCCTCGTGCTCGTCGGCCGCTCGGGCTGCGGTAAGAGCACGTGCCTCCGGATGGTCGCGGGTCTCGAGGAGGCGTCGTCGGGCGAGATTCGCATCGGCGGACGCCGCGTCAACGAGCTACCGCCGAAGGAGCGCGACGTCGGGATGGTGTTCCAGAGCTACGCGCTCTATCCGCACATGACCGTGCGCGAGAACATCGCGTTCGGCCTGAAGCTGCGGAAGCTACCCGCGGCCGACATTGCGACGCGTGTCGACGAGGTCGCGAAGATGCTCGAGTTGGACGGGCTGCTCGCGCGCTTCCCCCGCGAGCTTTCCGGCGGGCAGCGGCAGCGGGTCGCGATGGGCCGGGCGATCGCACGGCGTCCGCGCGTGTTCCTTTTCGACGAGCCGCTGTCGAACCTCGACGCGGCGCTGCGCGTGCAGATGCGCTCCGAGCTCGCGGGCCTGCACCGGCGCCTGGGCGCGACGATGGTCTACGTGACGCACGACCAGGTCGAAGCGATGACGCTCGCAACGCGCATCGCCGTGCTCGAAGCCGGCGTGTTGCAGCAGGTCGATCGTCCGCTCGAGCTCTTTCACAAGCCGGCCAATCGTTTCGTCGCCGGATTCATCGGCAGCCCGGCGATGAACCTGATCGACGGCACGGTCTCGGTCGAGGGTGGCGCCGCGTCGTTCCGTTCGTCGACGGGCTCGTTACGATGCGCCCTGCGCAGCGCGCCCGCAGGCGTCGCGGCCGGCGAGAAAGTGACGCTCGGTGTCCGCCCGAACGACGTGTCCGCGGCGAAGGACGTGCCCGGACTCGTCGAAGCCGTCGAGCCGATGGGGTGGGAGGCGTACGCCCACATCCGCCACGACGCGGGGAAGCTCGTCGTGCGCCTCGAGGGCGCGGCGGCCGGCGTGCGCGTCGGCGAGGCAATCCACTTCGGAATCGATCCGGCGCGTGTGCACCTCTTCGCGGCGGACGGTCGCGCGGTTTTGCATCCCGCATGAAGCGGTGGCTGCTCGCGCTCTGCTTTCTCGCGCTGCCGGCGCAGGCCGCGCCCGTCACAGTCACGCTGTGGCACTCGTATCGCGGAGCCGAAGAGCAGGCGCTCGACCAGTCGCTCGCAACGTTCCACGAGAGCCAGTCCGCGATCCGCATCGACGCGCTCGCAATCCCGAACGACGTGCTCGCGTCGAAGCTCACCACCGCTCTTCCGCGCGGCCACGGCCCCGACATCTTCGTCTTCGCGCACGAGCGCATCGGCGGATGGGCGAAGGCCGGAATGTTGCGACCGCTCGACGCCCACCTCGTGCCGGGACAGCTCAACGGCTACCTCACCGAGACCGTCGAGCCGCTGCGCTACGAAGGGCAGCTCTGGGGTCTGCCGCTTTCGTTCAAGAGCCTCGCGCTTTTCTACAACAAGGCGCTCGTGCCGGTGCCGCCGAAGACGAGCGACGAGATGGTCGCCGTCGCGCGCGCGCTTTCCGGAAACGGGCGCTTCGGTCTCGCGTGGGAGACGGGCAACTTCTACTGCCACGCGCCGTGGTTCTTCGGCTTCGGCGGCAAGCTCTTCCACGAAGACGGCCGCCTCGCGTTCGACAGCCCAGGCGCGATCGACAGTTTCGCGTTCGTCGGCGGCTTGCGGCGCGAGGGCGTGCTGCCGGAAGAGGTGAGCGGCGCGCTCGTGCTCTCCCTGTTCAACCAGGGCAACGCGGGCATGGTCATCAGCGGCCCGTGGTTCACCGGCGATATCGCAAAGGAGATCGATTTCGGCGTGGCGCCGCTGCCGATCGTCTCTTCGACGGGGAAGCCGGCCACGCCGTTCCTCACGGACGAAGGCGTCATGGTCAGTGCGCTCGCGAAGGATCCGGCCGCCGCCTTCGCCGCCGCGTCCTTCCTTGCGGGAGACGAGTCGGCACGGATCCGTGGGACGGTCGGCCGCCAGGCCGTCGCGGCGAAGTCCGCGTGGGACGACCCGGCGCTCTCCGGCGACCCCGCGCTCGCCGCGTTTCGCGAACAACTCGCGACGACCACTCCGATGGACAACCGCCCGCAGATGCGGAACGTGTGGGAGCCGGCGCAGCTCGCGCTGCGCAAGGTCCTGCGCGGCGATGCGACGGCGGAGGGCGCCGCGATCGCGGGCCTCCGGCGTTTCAACGCGATCACGCGGCCGACGCCGCCGCGATCGTCTCCGGCCGCGTATCTCGCGCTCGGTGCCGCTGCCGCGCTCGGTGCACTCGCGCTCTTCGTGCGCTCGCTGTCGCGCACGGCGAAGGCCGGGCGCGTGAGGGAAGCGGCCGCCGGATGGGCGTGGGTCGCGCCCGCCGCGGTCGCGACGGGCGTCCTCATCCTCGTGCCGTTCGCGGTGGGACTCACGCTCTCGCTCTTCGATCATCGCGAAGGCACGTGGACCTTCGTGGGCCTCGCGAACTTCCGCGACATCCTCGCGTCGCGGTCGTTCGGGCCGATGGAGCCGCTGTCCTTCTACTACGCGTTCTTCGTGACGGTGCTCTGGACCGCCGCGAACCTCTCGCTGCACGTCGCCTTCGGCCTCACGCTCGCGCTGCTTCTCAACCGCCCGACGCTGCGGTTGAAGGGGATCTACCGCGTACTCCTCATCATTCCGTGGGCGGTGCCGAACTACATCACCGCTCTCCTGTGGAAGGGCCTCTTCCACAAGCAGTTCGGCGCGATCAACGGGATCCTCGAGTCGCTCGGCATCGAGGGCGTTGCGTGGTTCAGCTCGTTCTGGACCGCGTTCTTCGCGAACGTGTGCACGAACGCGTGGCTCGGCTTCCCGTTCATGATGGTGGTCTGTCTCGGCGCGTTGCAGTCGATCCCGCGCGATCTCTACGAGGCGGCCGACGTCGACGGGGCAGGGCACTGGCAGAAGTTTCGCCACGTGACGCTGCCGCTCCTGATGCCCGCGCTGATTCCCGCGGTGCTCCTCGGCACGGTGTGGACGTTCAACCAGTTCAACATCGTGTACCTCGTGTCGGGCGGCGAGCCCGACAACTCGACGGACATCCTGATCAGTGAGGCGTATCGCTGGGCGTTCGCGCGGCAGGATCAATACGGCTACGCGGCGGCGTACGCTGCCCTCATCTTCGTGCTGCTGCTCGGGTGGAGCGCGATCTCGTCGCGCATCGCGCGGTCGGCGGAGGCGTTGCGCTCGTGAAGAAGACGCTCGCCTCGCTGTTGCCGCACGTGGCGCTCGTCTTCGCGAGTGTCGTCGCTATCTACCCGGTCCTCTGGGTGTTGAAGATGGCGCTCTCGCCGGGGCAGGCGTTCGACTCGTCGCCGAACCCGTTCCCGATGCACCCCACGCTGGAGAACTTCCACACCTTCCTCGGCGAGACCGACACGGCGGGACGCTGGCTCTTCGGGCGGCAGCTCTTCAACTCGCTCGCCGTCGCAGGCGCGACGACGGCGATCGGGCTCTCGCTCGCGACGACGGCGGCCTGGGCGTTCTCGCGATTCCGCTTTCCCGGACGCGAGGCGGGGCTCACGGCGTTCCTGCTCACCCAGATCTTTCCCGGCGTCGTCGTGCTGATCCCGCTCTACATCCTGCTCGACAAGGCGCATCTCCTGAACTCGCTCGTGGGCCTCACGCTCGTCTACTCGACGACGTCCGTCCCGTTCTGTACATGGATGCTGAAGGGCTACTTCGACACGCTGCCGCGCGAGATGGAGGAGTCCGCGCTCATCGACGGCGCGTCGCGCTGGGTCATCTTCACGAAGATCGCGCTGCCGCTCGCGAAGCCGATGCTCGCGGTCACCGCGCTCTTCTCGTTCATGACGGCCTGGAACGAGTTCATTCTCGCCGCGACACTTCTGAACGACCGCACGCTCTTCACGCTTCCCGTCGCGCTGCAGCGCCACGTCGGCGAGTACTCGACCGATTGGGGCACCTTCGCGGCCGGCGCCATCGTCACGAGCGCACCGGTGATGGCGCTTTTCTACGCGCTACAAAAGCACCTCGTTGGCGGACTGACGTCCGGCGCCGTCAAAGGGTGACCCTGCGTGCGCGTGTTCGTCACACGTGGCGGATATCACCCACCACACATCGAGTGGAGGCGTGAGGAACGAACGACTTTTCGACCGGTCGCTGGGGAACGCTCCTTGCACAAAGGCCCGCCTCGTCTATGAAAAGGGGAACCGGGCAAGGTGTGCGCGGTCTTGAAACGGATCCATTGACGGGACCGTAGCTTCCTTCTTATATTCCGCCGCCTCTCGGCGAATTTCGCGAGGTAAATCGCGCATGTTCGACTCCCGCTACAAGCGTCCCAGCAACGCCGGCACCACCGTCGCGAGCTTCCTGCTCGCGGCCGGTATCCAAGGTGCCGCCATCGGCGGCATCGTGCTCGCCGGTTTCCTCGCGACCTTCTTTGCGAAGAAGGTGATCCAGCAGGAACCCATCGAGCTCGTCTTCACCGCGCCGCCTCCGCCGCCCCCTCCGCCTGCTGGCGGTGGTGCGAAAGCGGAAGTGAAGCCGAAGGTGAAAAAGCCGGTCGAGAAGAAGCCGGATTTCGTGCAGCCGAAAGAAATCCCGGAGGAGAAGCCGGTCGAGACAACCGAGGTCGCGCAGAACGATCTTCCCGCGGAGCCCGGCGGCGTGCCAGGTGGTGTTCCGGGCGGCGTGCCCGGCGGCGTCGTGGGTGGCGTGGTCGGCGGCGTTCTCGGAGGCACGGGCACGGGCCCGGTCGACGTGGGCTCCATCGGCATCACGCCCGTCGCGATCTTTCAGCCGCGCCCGCCGTACCCGGCGATCGCACGCAACGCGAACCTCGTCGGCACCGTGATCGTGGAGATCATCGTCGACGTCACGGGAAACGTGTCGAGCGCGAAGATCGTGAAGAGCCAGCCGCCGTTCGACGATCCCGCTTTGCAGACGGTCAAGAAGTGGCGCTACCAGCCGGTCATCATCAACGGCCAGCCGATCGTCTGGAAGAGCAAGATCAACCTCAAGTTCCAGCTCAACTAAGCCCGGTCCGAAACCAGGGAGTCCTCGCTCATGTTTTTCGACTTGTCGATCGTCCACGCGGCCCTTCCCATCCTCGCGCAGGCAGGAGGGGACCACGCCGGCGAAGCCGCCGCGGTGGCGAACTCCTTCGAGCTCGGCCACATGTGGGGACAGATGGGTTGGATCGCGCGAGGCGTCGCGATCTGTCTCGGCATCATGTCGCTCATCTCGATCGGCTTGTTCATCGAGCGGATGCTCACCTACAGCCGCGCGGACGGGCAGTCTCTCCGTTTCGCGAAGCTCGTGACCGAGTACCTCACGGAGAACAAGCTCTCGGAGGCCGTCGAGGCCGCCGACAGCAAGGCGTTCGAGTCGAGCCATGTGGCGCGCGTGTGCGGCGCCGGCATCCGTGAGTTCATCGGCGGCTCGCGCGGCAAGAACGACGTCGTCGAGAGCGCCCACAAGTCGATCGAGAGGGCGATCCAGACCGAGACCCTCGACCTGCGCCGCGGTCTCAACGCGCTCGCGACGGTGGCGAACACGGCGCCGTTCGTCGGCCTCTTCGGCACCGTCTTCGGCATCATCAACTCGTTCAAGTCGATGGCCGCGAACGAGTCCGGTGGTCTGACCGCCGTCTCCGGCGGCATCTCCGAGGCGCTCGTCACGACCGCCTTCGGTCTCTTCGTCGCGGTTCCCGCCGTGTGGTTCTACAACTACTTCGCGGGACGCGTGGAGACCTTCTCGGTCGACATGAACAACTCGATGCTCGAGCTGCTCGACTACTTCGAGAAGAACCGCGATCTGGCGGCGCCGGGAGCGCTCGATGTCGCGCGGAAGTAGACCGGGCACGCAGCCAAACCGGCCTGCGGCATCGGCGGACATCAACGTCGTTCCGCTGATCGACGTGGTGCTCGTGCTGCTGATCATCTTCATGGTCGTCACGCCCATGCTGCAAAAGGGCGTCGACGTGAAGCTGCCCATCGCCGAGAACACGATCGAGAAGGACGAGCGCACGTCGGACGACACCAACGTTTCGGTGAAGGCCGATGGCACGTACTGGCTCGAGCAGCAGCAGGTCACCGAGGACGAGCTCGCGACCGGCCTCGCATCGATCATCCGCAGCCAGCCCTTCAAGCCGATCGTCGTGAAGGGCGATGAGCGCGTCACCTACGGCGACGTCCGCAAGATCGTGATCATGGCGCAGAAGGCCGGCGCGAAAGTCGTGAACATCGCGGCCGAGTCGAAGAACAAGAAGAAGAAGGCGGACTAGTCGATGGCCGGCACAGGAAAAAAGGGCGGCGCCGACATCAACGTCGTCCCCCTGATCGACATCGTTCTCGTGCTCCTGATCATCTTCATGGTGATCACGCCGCTCATCGTGAAGCAGATGGACCTCAACGTGCCCGACGAGGTCGTCACGCCGCCCGATCCGGAAGATGTTCCGAAGGAGCAGGTGGTCATGGTGATGGCCGCCGACAACAGCACCTACGTGAACAAGGAGCTGATTCCTCGCGAACAGCTCGAGGGCCGCCTCAAGGCGGTCATGCAGGGACGGCCGAACGAGGAGCGCATCCTCTTCTTCGATGCCGAGGACGTCGCGAACTACGGCGAGACGGTTCGCGTGCTCGACATCGCGCGTGGCGCCGGCGTCGTGAAGGTCGGCCTCATCACCGACCGCACGAACATGACGCCTCCCGGTGCGCCTGTTCCGGGAGCAACCGGTGTTCCCGGTGCACCTGATGAGCCCGGTGCACCCGGTGCACCCGGCGACGCGCCGGTTCCGCCGCAGCCGTAGCTCGGTTTTGCGCGGACGTGCGCGTGCGCCATCGCGCGCGCCATTGCCCCCGCCATCGCCCGACCTAACGTCCTTCCGAAGCTCTTTCGGAGGGAATGAATGAACCGGCTCTCGCTCGTTTTTGTCGTCAGCGCATTTGCGCTCCTCGGCCCCGCTTGCGGCGGAAAGCCTTCCTCCACCCTGGACCGCGACGGCGACGGGATCGCGGACGAGCACGAAGGCGAGGCGGACCTCGACGGCGACGGCCTCGCCAACGTCGACGACGAAGACAGCGACGGCGACGGCATTCCCGATTCGGTCGAGGCCGGCGATACGACGCCGCTGACGCCGCCGATCGACACCGACGGCGACGGCATCGCGGACTTCATGGACACCGACTCGGACGGCGACGGCGCGTTCGACGCGGCCGAGATGTCCGGACTCGACGGGATCCCCCTCACCGGCGACGAGAGCGATCCGCTCGTCGAGGATACCGACGGGGACGGCTTCAGCGACGGCGGCGAGCTCGCGGCCGGCTCCGATCCGTCGAACGGCTCTTCGCGTCCCACCGGCATCTACGCGGTGCTTCGCGAAGGACAGATGACGACGGCGACGATCAACCTCTCCACGACGATCCCGATGGCCGACATCGCGTTCCTCATCGACACGACGGGCTCGATGGGCGAAGAGATCGCGGCGGTTCGCGACTACTTCGTCGAGATCGCCGAGACGGTCAGCGGGATCGTTCCCAACGCGGCGTTCGGCGTCGCCCACTATCGTGACTACGCGGTGTCCCCGTTTGGCGGGAGCCAGGACTATCCCTATCGCCTCGACCAGCAGGTCACGACCGATCGCCTCGCGGTGATCGAGAAGCTCGAGTCGCTGGGTGCTGCAGGTGGCGGCGACTATCCCGAGTCCCAGTTCGAGGCGCTCTTCCAGCTCGCAAGCGGTCGCGGCTTCGATCTCAATGGCGATGGATCTTTCCAGAGCCAGGACGCGCGTCCCTTCGTGACGTCTCCGGTCGATGCGTTTGAAGGGCACGTCACCGGCGCGTTCGATCCCGATGCGCCGGGCGCGTCGAGCCTCACCGGCATCGGCTTCCGTCCGGGTGCGTTCCGGATGGTCGTGCACGCGAGCGACGCGCAGTTCCGCGACCCGGACACGGGCTGGACGCTCGGGAACCCCGGGACATACCCGCGCGGCAAGAGCGCGGCGATCGACGCGCTCGAGGCGATCGGCGCACACGTGATCGGCGTTGCGAGCGGCACACCGCCGGTCGCGCCGATGACGGAGGTCGCGATCGCGACGGGCGCCATCGCCGATCGCGACGGGGACGGCGCGGTCGACGATCCGCTCGTCTACTCCGTCCAGGCCGACGGCGAAGGACTTCCGGAAGCCGTGACGGACGCGATCGTGAAGATGCTGACGGCGAGCGAGTTCGACGTGGCGCTCGCGGTCGACGGCGACAAGTGGCTCTTCGTCCACCAGACGTCGCCGCAGGGCGTCGACTCGGTGCACCCGGGCGAGATCGTCACGTTCGACGTGACGCTCATCGGGACCATCTCCGCGGGGCAGGAGGATCGGGTCTACAAGTTCTCGATCCAGCTCGTGGGAACCGACGGCGCTCTCCTGGACAACCAGCCGGTCGTCGTCGTCGTCCCGCGCGCCGGGCACTGACACGCGGTTCGCGAAAAAGCCGGCGGGCGCCTCCATGGAGGCGCCCGCCGGCGTTCGGAGAGGGATTCGACTACTTCACCGGATCCGGACCGAACGCGAAGCTCGGCCAGAGCGTGTCGACCAGCGTCCACGTTCCCGAGTCGCCCGCGGCGTTCCAGTTCACGTCGCCGACGATCCACTTCCGCGTCGCGCCCATGCTCATGTTCCGCGTCCCGGTGTAGATGGGGGTCGGCATGCCGTCGAGCCAGATCTTCACCGTGACATTCGTCGCGCCCTGACCGTGATCCGAGAAGTACCACATGATCACGCGGTAGGTGCCGGTCGCGGGCTTCGCGAAGTTCAGGTTTTCGGGGCCGTAGCCGTCGATGTCGTCGTAGTCGAGGTACGGGTCGTCCGACGCGTCGCCGCCGACGCCCCAGTCGGGCGACAGGTTCGAGTAGTAGCAGTCGCCGGGCGTTGAGCCGAACGTGGCCGCGGGCCGGAGGAAGTGGGTGTCGATGTCGGTGTCGTTCTTGTCCCACGTCACTTCGATCGCGATGTCGGTCTCGGAGATCGGCGGCGGGATGCCCTCGCCGGAGAGGTTGATGTTGTAGGAGGCCTCGTCGGGGTCGTTGGACGCCAGCGTGAGCTGGCCGAAGTCGAGACCGGTGTCCACGGGGCAGAAGGTCACGGAGAGCGTCTGCGAGCCGCCGGCCGCGACCGAGAGCGTGCCGGGCGAGAAGGTGTACTCGCTGCTCGTGAAGAACGACTTCGTGATGTTCGTGACGTTCAGCGGCGCGGAGCCGAGGTTCTGGATCGCGGTGGTGAGCGTCGAACAGGTGAGGCGCTCGACCTGGCCGAAGTTGATCGCGTTCGGCGACCCGTTGATGTCGGGAACCGCCTGCGCCGTCCCCTGACCGCCGAGCGCGACGATGGCGACGGCTTCGTCCGGGTCGTCGCTGGTGATCTCGACCGTGCCCGTGACCGCGGAGCTCGCGGTCGGCGTGAAGTTGACCGGGAGCGTCGTGTTCGCGCCGGGAGCCAGCACGATGGGAAGGGAATTGCCCGCGAGCGCGAACCACGCCGACGAGCCCGCCACGCAGCACATCACCGTGACGTTCAGGTCGGCGCTACCGACGTTCGTCACGGTGATGTGCTGCGTGGACGTCTGGTTGTAGGTGACCTGGCCAAACTGAAGCGGATTCGGCTGCGCGTCGATGTCGCCGGCGATGGGCGATGTGATCAGCGGGACGTCGACCGTCGGGCGGCCGCTGTCCGTCGAGAAGACCGTGAGCGTGCCGGCGTGATCGCCGGTCTCCGTCGGTGCGTAGGTCACCTGGACGGCGACCCACTCGCTCGGGCCCAGCGTGAGCGGGAAGCCGGCGTCCGACTGCGCGTCGAACATCGTCGGCGTCGCGCCGCCGAGCTCGATGGCGTCGACGGTGAGCACGCTGCCGCCCCGGTTCGTGACCGTGACGACCTTCGTGTTGCTCGCACCCGGAAGCGTCTGCTCGAACACGAGCTCCGACGGGTTGACCTCGATGTCGCCCGCAGTCTGCGCGAGCTTCGACGAGTTGCAGGCGGCAACCGAGACCAGCGACAGCGTGACCAATGCACGAATGAACGACCGCATCGAACCTCCCCCGAGGAAAACCGAGACCAAACGACCCGCTCGCGTTGGAGCAACCGTCGTGCCTGGGGAGTAAAAAGGCGGGTTAAAATTCGACAGTAGTTCTGGATACTTGGCGACCCACTGTGAAGTCGCTCACGCCGCTGAATGGGCATTCGCGCCTTCGTGACGCAAGCGCGCGAGCGTGTGCGAAGCGCGCGTCCAAAACACATGGAAAATTCAGTGGATACGAGGGTAATTTGGCGACTGGCCGAGTCGTGCCCGTTTCGTCCGATCGCGCCATGGTGTCGCGAAACGCTTCTCGCCCTTCGGGACGAAATGTCGCAGCCAAGTCACGAAAAAGGCCGACGCGTTTCCGCGTCGGCCTTTCGAAAGCGTTCGGGTGACGTCAGGGAGCGAGGCAGACGACGTCGTACTCGATCCGGATCGTTTCGCCGGGGGTCGGCACGTGGGTCGGGGTGAAGCGCACCGCGTTCGTCTGGCTGATGTAGGTCCAGTGCGAGTTGATGGGCTGCACCACGTTGTTCACGCGCACGGAGATCGTCGCGACGACCGGCACCCGCGACAGGTAGAACGTCGACTGCAGCTGCGCCGCTTCGACACCGATGTTGTGGAGCGCGGGCCCGAAGTTCGTCGTGCAGATCGTCGACCACACGCCGCCGATCGCGTCGACGACATCCTTGTAGCGCTGTCCGGCAACCGCCGTGGCGCAGCCGTTCGGCACGTCACCGGCGATCGCGCTCGTCGAGAGGAGGCCCGGGTCGTTGTTCTTCACGTTTCGGAACGCGTTGACGAAATACGCGGGCGGCTGGCTGCCGTTTCCGTCGGGCGACAGGTCCTCCTCGTCGGTGACGAAGACGATGAAGAGCTTCGCCGCCTGCCGCAGGAACCCCGCGTTCGCACCCGTGATGTTCGGGGGCGTGAGCGCCATGCGTCCGCCCTCGAGGCCCTGTTCGGTGCCCGAACCGCCCGTGCCGACGTTCGCGTTGGCCGCGAACTTCGCCGCCGCGTTAGGCGTCGTGTTGTTGATGATCTTCGGATTGCCGACGAGCTCGCCGTGCTGGCCGGAGAACAGGTCGGTGTCCGTCGTCGTCACGCCCACCTGATAGGAGACGTTCTGCGCGGTGAGATACGCCGCGAAGCTCGCAAACGAGTCGGCCAGGGACTGCTGCTCTTCGCCCATCGAGCCCGAGTTGTCGACGACGAAGAGGATGTCGGCCTGCGGCTCGGCGCTCTGCACGAAGTTGTCGATCTGGTGATCGTTGTTCGTGCCCTCGCCATTCATCAGGCACTGGAAGACGGGCTCGTCGCCGTCGTTGCTCATCACCTGCAGCGTGCGGCTCTTGAGGCCCACGCTGGTCGGCGCGAGCTTCACCGTGACCACGCCTGTCCCGTTGACCGGGATGCTCGTGGGCGGCGCGCCGACGACGGAGAACTCGGAGGTCCCGGCCGCGAACATCACGGTGTTGATCGTGAGCGGGAGGTCACCCGTGTTGTAGATGGTGAGCTGGCGCTCGACCTTGCAGCCGACGGTCACGAGCCCGAAGCTCGCAGGGCAGGGAAGCACGTCGATCTCGGGACCCGCGCCGATGCCGTAGAGGAGGACGCCCATCTCGGGCTCCGCCGGATCGTCGCTCTGGATGGTGAGCGAGCCGATGTCGGGGACGCGATCGATCGGCCGGTACCGCACGGTGACGAGCTGCGAGGCGCCGGGGTTGATCGAGTAGGACTGCGCACTGAGGTACGTCCACTCCGTGGTCAGTGCCGCGATGGCGGCGCCCGTGATGTGGCAAATGCCGCTGCCGTTGTTCGTGAGAATCACGGTCTTGTCGTTGTTCGACCCGAGCAGCACCGAGCCCCAGTTCACGAAAAACGGAAACGCGGAGAGATCGCACAGCGGCTGATCGGTGCCCTCACCGGAGAGCTCGATCACGTAGTCCGCGCCGGCGTCGTTGTGGACGAGGATCTGCCCCACGTCGATACCCAGCTCGGCCGGCGTGTAGGTGACGGTGAACGGCGCGAGCGCGACGCCCGCGTCGAGGGTCTGCGGCGTCGCGGTGAACGACGAGGTGAACTCCGCGCTCGTGCCGGGCGCGAACTCGAGGCCCGTCAGGGTGATCGGCGCCGTACCGGAATTGGCGCAGTTGATCGTGCGCGTCGTCGGCGTGCCGGGTGCCTGAATGAAGACCGCCGGATTCGGCGTGCACGCGATCGCGGGCCCGAGGATGGGCGTCGTGATCGGGATCTCGACGATCGCTTCGTCGGGATCGTTGCTGAACACGAGCAGGTTGCCCGAGTCCGAGGTGTAGTCGGTCGGCGTGTAGACGACCTGCACCGCGACCCAGCCGGCGGGCGCGAGATCGAGCGGCATGCTCGAGGAGCTGCCGAATTGCCACGCCAGCTCGGTCGACACGCCGGGCGCGAACTTGATGTCGTTCACGCGCAGAGGGCCCTTCCCCTCGTTGGAGAGGATCACGGTGAGCGTCGCGCTCGTGCCGCCGCCGGTGAAGGCAGAGGTCGTGAACGTGAGGCTCTCCGGGCTCGCGGAGATGTCGGGACCACCCGCAGCCCCGAGGCGATTGCTGTTGCAACCAGCGACCGCGAGCAACGCAAGGAACGAACAACGCGAAACGACCGAACAACGACCCAGCACTCCCTGCACGGATCCTCCCAGGATCTTCCTACGCGAAACCACCTTCTCCCCAGAGGGTGGATACTCGCTGTCGCGCGCGACGTGCGAGGCGCGTGCCACGTGTGACGCGCGACACGCCGACCACAACCCCTAGCGATCGCGGGAATTGTGTGTTCAATGAATAACGAATCACTATTCATTGACATGGAATCGGGACACAACCGCACTGTGGTGTCACGAAAAGTGACGATGAGAGCGGGCCCTCCATCTCGCGAGAAATGGAAAAGGCCCTGCCGAAGCAGGGCCTTTCCGAATGCCGATCGACGGACGGTCGATCAGTTCATGAACGTGGTGCCGATCTCGTTGATCGCGCCGGACGGCCAGTCGATCGTCGCGACGTCCCACACCATCGTCTCGAAGCTCGAGGGATCGTTCGTGAGGGTCTTGATCTGCTCGAACTGGAGCTCACCAGAGAGGAAGATGCGCACCGTCGCCGACGTCGCGCCCATCGCGTCGTCCGAGAAGTAGTGGACGAACACGCGATACTGGTTCGCGGTCTCGGGCTCGTCGAGGTTGATGTTCTCCGGGCCGAAGCCGTCGACGTCGTCGATGTCGAGCGAGGGATTGTGCAGGGCACCGGCCGTGCCCCAATCCGGGCTCAGGTTGCCGTAGTAGCAGTCGCCGGGCGCCACGTAGAACGTGCCGCCATCGGTCACGTTCGTCATGTGGAGGTCGACGTCGACCGAGGGGATGTCCCACGCGAGCTCCACGTGGATCGCCTGCCAGGGGACGGCGCTGAAGTCGAACACGGTCGTTCCCGTGTCGCCTTCGTCGTCCGTGACGGTGAGCTGAATCTGGTAGTCGCCCGCGAAGTCGACGAAGAACTCGACCTGGTCGTCGGCGAGATACTGAATCGACGCGTTGCTGCCGGCGGGCTTCGTGATGACCGACCACTCGTAGCCCTGGAGGTCGCCGCCGTCCGGATCGTGCGACTCGCTGCCGTCGAACTGCGCGGTGTCGAGCGGCGAGTAGTCTTGCTGTCCGTTGATGACCGCGATCGGCGCGTCAGACGAAAGCGCCGCCGGTGCGAGTTTTGAGTCGTTGCACGCCGTTCCCAGGGCGACCACGAACCCGAGCGCCATGAGCTGCCGAATCTTCTTCCCGCTATCCATCAGCACGTCCTCCCAGATTGGAGGACGGGTCTGAGCAACTAGCGTGCCGGATTGGCGATTCCAGCGATAATGGCAAACCGATGATTACGAAAGCGTTTTCAGCGAATGTGACGCGCGTAACAGCGGGTCATGCAAAGGCCTTTCGAGCCAGATTGTCGCACGTTTGTCCCATGTTTGGTCATTCGGGCGGAAAGAAGAAGATCTGATCGACCCCCGCCACGTCGCCGACCGGCCAGTCGATGGTCGCCACTTCCCACCCGGAGCCGGTGCGATCGAGGGGGCGAATGCCTTCGTAGCGCAAGAGACCGGAGAGGTAGATGCGAACCGTGACCGTCGACGCGCCGACGCCGCGGTCGTCGAAGTAGTGCGCGAGCACGCGGTAGCGGTGTCCCTCCTGCGGCTCATTGAGGCTCACGTTCTCGGGGCCGTAGCCGTCGACGTCGTCGATGTCGATCGCGGGATCGTCGACGTTCACGCCGGCGACGCCCCAATCGGGATTCGTGTTCTCGTAGAAGCAGTCGAACGGCTCCGAGTAGAACGTGCCGCCTTCGGACTCGCTGACGAGATGAAGGTCGATGTCCGTCTCGGGTCGATCCCACGTGAGCTCCACGTGCACCGTCTGCCACGGCACCGCGGAGAAGCGGTAATTCGCGGTGCCGTCGTAGCCGCGCTCGTCGGTGACCGTGAGGCGGATCTCGTAGTCGCCGGCGAGATCGACCTGGAACGTGACGAGGCGCGGATCCGACGCGTGGGCCACGAGCTGCGTCTGGCTTCCGCCGGGGCGCGAGGTGATGCTCCAGGCGTACGTCTCGATCACGGACTGATCGGAGTACGACGCCGACCCGTCGAACTGCACGATGTCGAGCGGCGACGCCGTCTCCGGGCCCGCGATGATCGCGGTCGGCGGCGCGGGTTTTGTGGCGAGCGTGTTGTCGTTGCATGCCGCGCTGGTGAGCGCAGCAAGGGCGAGCGCGAGGGGAAGGCAGAGGGTTTTCATGGTGGCTCACAAAGAGATGGAACCGGGAGCGGCGGCGGCAAGTCCGCCGGCTCGAAAAGAGACGCGAGTCTTGACCGAGGCGCCTCGGTCCGCTATCACCTCACGCGGCGGGGGCAAGGGTTGATGGAACGGAATCAGTATCGCGATTACCTCGATCGTTTTGGCGCCAAGCTGGCGGCCGAGGGCAAGGCACGCAACACGGTCGCGTGTTACACGCGTGACGTCGGGGAATTCCTCGGCTTCCTCGGGCAGGGCCTCGAGCCCGAGCGCATCGACGTGCTCAAGGAAGAGCATGTCGCGCGTTTCGTCGGTGGCCTTCGCAGCCGTGAGCTCGGCGAGCGCAGCAAGGCGAAGAAGCTGACGTCCATTCGCGCGTTCCTTGCGTGGGCGCGGACGGAAGGGATTCTCGCCGCGTATCCGCCGAAGTTGACGTTCGCGCGCGTGCGTGCGGTTCTCGCGACGCTCACCGCGGCGGAAGCCGCGCAGCAGGCCGCGAATCAGCAGGTGCAGCACGTGCCGCCGAAGATCGCCGCCGTCGGCTGATTCGCGTTCGCGCCGTACATGCGAAGGGCCGGGAGATCCTCCCGGCCCTTTCTCTTGCCGTGAACGAACGATTAGAACGTGTATTTGATGGTCGGGAAGATGGTGGCCATCATTCCGCCGGGGCCGGGCACGAGCCACACGGCCGCGTTCGCACCGACCGAGAAGTGGCGAAGGTGCGTGTAGTACTCGACGCCGCCGCCGAATCCGAAGATCGGCGCCGAGCCGGTCTCGACGGACGTGGGATCGACGAGCTGCGTATCCGGGTTGAACTCGAAGATCTGGTCGGGCGCCGGGTTGCCGAGCATCACGCCGCCGGCGACGAGGACCTGGACCTCGAGGCGATCGCTCATCGGGTACACGCCCTTGATGCCGCCGGTCACGAGCGACACCTGGACGTCGGGCGCGGCCGTGCACGCGGTGCCGGGATCGTCCGCACAGGGATTCCGCTCGAGGACTTCCGCCGGAACGGTGCCGGTCGCGCGATACACCGTGCCGGAGCTGTCCGCCGTCGAGTTCAACATGCGCAGCTCGACCTTGAGGTAGCGGCCGATGTCCGTGCCCATGCCGAAGCCCGCCATGACGCCGGGCTGAACGTTCTCCGCGGCATCACCGCCGAGGAACGCGATCGTTCCGAAGTCGAACTCCGTGTACATCCCGCGCGCGATTTCCGGCGGGGTCGCGGCCCTCTTCGGGGCCGGCGCGGGGGTCTGCGCAAGCGCGGGGCTCGCGCAAAGAAGTGCAGCCGCAGCGAGCATGAGGGACACGGTGGCTCGGGTCATCGAAAGAGGCTCCTCCGGAAGTCGCATCGATATCCCGTTCCGCGCCCTCGGGTCAAGGGGGCGGGGCCTCTCGTCAATTCCCAGCGGTCTTGAAGAGGAACGGATACTTCACGCCGACCGTTCCGCCCCCGGGAGGCGAGGGGAACCGCATCGCTTTGAACCGCGTGACCATGCACGAACGAACTTCGGCGTCGGCGAGTGTGGAGCTCGCGTCCACGCTGGCCGCGCTCACGAGGCCCACGCCGTCGATCGTGAACTTCATGAGGACCTTTCCGCCGAGTCCGTTGTGCGCGGCGAGGCGCCGCTCGTAGCAGTATTGGAGCTGGCCGAGGTGCTTCTCGATGACCGCCTGGATGAGCGCCGGGTCGAGGCCGACGGAGACGATCGTTTCGCCGCCATCGATGCCGATGATCGCGTCGCCCTTTGGCTTGCCCTTGCGACCGGGCTTGTCGCCGGAGCCGTCAAGCCCGCCGCGAACGCGGCCGCCCTTCGGGTTGAAGCCGGCGATCGTGAGCGACTGGCCGCCGCCGCCCTTCTTGTCGCCGGCGAGCGCGAAGCCGCCGTCGCCGCGCATCGTCGTTTCCAGTCCCTCGATCCCGCCGAGCGTCTTGTTCAGACCGCCAGCGAGCGCGCCTTCGCCGAAGAGAGCCGGTACGTCGATGCCCGTACTCCGGAGCGCCCCAAGAACGCCCGCGTCGCGCACCTTCTCGTCGTCGGTCTTCGTCTTGACCGAACCGCCTTTCGTCCTCTCGTGAACGGCTTCCTTCTCGCCGATCTTTCCCGCTTCGCCGGTGAGCTTCGCGCCAGCGCCTGCATCGGGAACTCCCGCGTCGGGATCGGCGTGCGTTCTCACGGGGGGCGGTGTCGCAGGCGGCTCAGGCAGCGAGAAGATCGCGAGGACGTCGCCGGCGTGTGTGAGGTCGTTGATCGAGGTCGCGGCCGGCGAGAACAGGCCGATCATCCCGAGTACTTTCAGGAACGCGCCGATGAGTGCGAAACCGAAGGTCAGCGACGCGAACACGCCGAGGAACTGCAGGTCGGTCGCGTCGAAGGGCTTCGCGGCGACGGGCGCCGTGCGCTCGACGCGCTGAACGAGGAGAACGACGCCCGCCGCGACCTCGAGGCGAACACGTTCGCCGGGGAGGAGAGGGAGTTCCACGTCGCCGCCGTGCTCGGCGGCGCCGCGCGCGAGCCACGCGGCGAGAGAGAGCGTTTCGCCGTTTCGCTCGACGCTTCCGGTGAGACCGCGCGCGACGCGCACGAACGGCTCGCCGTGGCGATACGCGAGGAGCGGGAACTCGTCGGAGGAGAGGCGGTCGGCCGGCACGAAGAACGTGCAGCGTGACGTCTCGCCGAGCAGCACGGTCTTCGTCGAATCGACATGCGCGATCCCGACGAGGCTGTCGCCCCAGAGCTGCGCGATTTCGACCGAGCGGCCGCCGGCAGCGGGGCGGAGCCAGTGAGGGACGTCGTTCGCCGCAAGGGCTTTCGCGCGCGGGGCCAGCGACGGAGCCGTTTGCACGACGGGCGCGGGTTCCTCGAGAAGGAGGGTCGTCGCGCCGATCGCGATCGTGTCGCCGGCGGCGAGCGCGGTGCGACGCACGACCGCGCCGTTCACGCGCGTTCCGTGGGGTGATCCGAGGTCGAGGATCGAGACGCCCTCATCGCCGACGTCGAGCACCGCGTGCAGCTTCGCGACGGCGTCGTCGTCGTCGATGCGCAGCGTCGCGCCGTCGCCGGATCCGATCACGAGTGTGCCGGCGGTGAGCGTGCGGCGAAGGGGAGAGGAACCGGGACGCTGGAGAACGAGCACGAGCATGAGTGGCTAGGCCTTTCGGGCAAAGGCGTGGCCAAAAGAGGCAGTGGCACCATCGCCCTGGCCGTCCCGCGGTTGATCGCGTGGCGCGGACGTCCGCCTTCGCGGACGCGGGCTCGCATCAGGAGGAGCCCCGAGCGAAGCGTCATCTGCTTTTTCCGGCCACGCGAGGTGGCGGTGCTGCTTGCCGGAAGAACGCGCCACGACGCGGTCCGTCACGCGTCAGCTTCGACGAAATTCGTTGGAGCTGGATGAGGATGACGATTTGTGAAGCACGCTGTTTCGGAGCTCGAGTCTGCTCACTAGGATCGCGCGCCATGGAACCTATCCGAACGCTGTTCGCCATCGTGCGCGACGCCATGCGGTGCGTCGAAACTTCCCTCGATCAAGCCGTCGCGCCGGTCGGGATCGACGCGGTGGATTTCGAGATCTCGACGCGGAACGGCGATGGTCGATCGTTTCACTGGCGCGATCGATGCGTTCGAAGCGAGCGCTGATCTCGAAGCGAGTCGCTCGTTTGGAAGCGCGCGGACTTGTCGCCGTCGACCGACAGAATCAGCGGCGCTCGCGCACGGAATAGACGGACGTCGGCCGCGAAGTGCTCGTATGCCGCCATGCACGCCGAGCTGGTGATGCGGCTTGGGCAAGAGACGGCCGTGGCACTCGACCGCTTCAATGCGAAGTCGTGGCGAGGAACCTCCAGCGCCCACGTGGGTCATCGCTCCGCGTCGCGATGTCCCTGCGGGAGTCGAGGCTGCCCACGTGGGTCATCGATGTTCCTCCGCAAATGAAAACGCCCAGGCTTTCGCCCGGGCGTTTCGAGAGTGCGTCAGACGATCAGCCGCCGGAGCTCGAGAAGAGCAGGGGGTAGTTGACGTTCACGATGCCGCCGCCCTTGGGCTGCGGGAAGCGCAGCTTGCGGAAGCGCTCGGCGACGCAGCCTTCGACCGTGCCGTCGTTCATCGTGGAGGACTTCATCTTCGCCTGCGTGACGAGGCCATCCGACGCGATCGTGAAGTTCACGACGAGCTTGCCCTGGAGCTTCGGCTTCTTCGGGAGCTCGCGGTCGTAGCAATATTTGATCTGCTCGAGGTGGCGCTTGATGACGGCGTCGATGAGCGCGGGATCGAGAGATCCCATGACGACCGTCTCTTCACCACCGATGCCGATCGAGGCGTCGCCCTTGCCCTTGCCGAACACGCCGGCGCCGGAGCCGTGACCCGAAGCGCCCGTGCCGCGGCCCTTCGTGCCCATGCCGCCGATGCCGAGAGCCTGTCCGCCGCCGCCCTTGCCGTCGCCTTTGAGGCCGAGACCGCCGCTGCCGCGCTGATCCGCCGTGGTCGAGCCGACGAGGCCACCGATGTTGTCGTTCATGCCGCCAGCGAGCGTGCCGCCGCCGAAGATCGCGTTGAGGTCCGCGTTCTGCGCGGTGAGCGCGCCGAGGACGCCGGCGCCGTCGACGATGTCCTTGTCCGTGGGGGCCTTGAACGCGCCGCCGCGAGTGTTCTCCTGCTTGGCGTCCGCCTTGCCGCGCTTGCCTTCGTCTCCGCGCGCCTTGTCGCCTTCGCCCGCGTCGGGATTGCCGGCCGGCTTCTTGTCCTTCTTCACCGGGATCGGGATCTCGATCTTCTCCGGCTGCAGGAGAAGCTGCGCGACGATGTCGTCGTTGCGCATCAGGTCGTCCATGTCCGTCCGCACTGGGAAGAGGTGGAGGACGAACGCGAAGAGCCACATCACGAACACCGTGAGGAGCCCGGCCGAGACGATGCCGCCGAAGATGCCGATGAAGCGAAGGTCGAGCTGCTTGAGGAAGTCCGCGGGAACGACCTTCGCGGGGCGGACGCGCTGCACGAGGAACGTGAGCGAGCCGAGCTCGACGCGTGCCTTCGACTCGGGGTCGAGCACGTAGCGATACACATCGAAGTTGCCGTCGCGCGCCTTCTTCGCGAGGCCCTTCTCGACGAGCTCCTGAAGCGCGATCGTCTGGCCGTTGAGCTCGACGTGGCCGCCGAAGAGCTCCGTGAACTGGAGGTAGTAGTCCCGGCCGGCGTTGCGAACGATCGGGAACTTGTCGCCGGGGAGGTACTCGGACGGCGCGAAGAAATTGCAACTCGCCGACTCGCCGATGGTGACCTTATCGGGGCGCATGAAGTGGGTCATCATGACGATCGAGTCACCCCAGATCTGGGCGACCTCGATGACCTTGCGACGCTCGGAGCCCTTGAGCTTGTCTTCGCCCGGCTCGGGCTGCTCGTTGAAGTAGTTCGTGAAGGTCGACTGGAAGTTTTCGACCGACTTCTCTTCGTCGGCGCGCAGCTCGCGAAACGCGAACTTCATCGACGTGTGGCCGATGGTGATCTCGTCGCCGGGCTTGATCTTCGTGCGATGGATCTTCTCGCCGTTGACCTTCGTGCCGTTCGTCGAGCCGAGGTCGAGGATGTGGATTTCCTCGGCAGACGAGATGTCGATGACCGCGTGCAGCTTCGACGCCTTGGGGTCGTCGACGCGGAGGTTCGCCGCATCGCCACGCCCGAGGAGGATCGAGCGCTGGTTGAATTCCTTCTGACCGGTCTCGACACCCTCTTTGCAAACAGTGAAGACGAGGGGGTTGATTCCGGCTGCGGGCGCTTCGACTTTCTCCGGCTGCTGGGTGCTCAAGGTGACTCCTCGGGAGGGTCGGAAAGAAGGGGAACGACGCTGCGTGACCTAACGCGCGACAGAGGGGAGGGTAACGGGCAATGCCGAAAACCCCGACTTCGTGCCAGCTTGGCGCGTGGAAGCGCCCTCTGGCTCAGATCTCGTCGAGCGACTTCTTGAGCTCGAGCTTGAAGTGCGCCCGCTCGTCGATCATGTCGGAGAAGTCGGACTTCTTCCGGTTGAGGAGGTAGGCGCCCTGCGGCTTCTTGAGCTCGCCCTGGATCAGCACGTCGTCGAAGTTGATCTCTTCCTTCTTCTTGTAGACGACGCGGACCTTTTTGCCATCGATCTCGGTCACTTCGCCGTCGGTCGTATCCGAGTCGTCGGCCGCGAAGGCGGCGACGGGGAGGGAAAGGGCAAGGAGAAGGGCGCAGAGAGTCTTACGCATCATCACGGACCTCACGAGGAAGAAGGCGTCGAACAGCCAATCACGATACCGGAACACGAAAACACCTGCCAGCCTGGACCCAAAGGCGCGGAAACGTTAGCGAAGTATGTGCCAGGGAGCCAGGGAATTCGATCGCTGCAAGAATGAGCTAGGTACGCGGAATCCAGAGACAACTCCGTTTGGTGTGGCAGTAGACCGTCGAGCTGCCGACTCTGTTCCCGCGAAGATCGCGCCGAGGTGGCACGAGTTATAGATCCACGTCCGGATTTGCGGGCGGGTCGACGAGCAGGTCGATCGTCCGCCCGTTCACAGTCGCGACCATTCGCGTGTACTCCCAGGTGCCGGCAAACTTCGTCGCCTGCACCGCGATCGTCGCTTTGCCGTTCGGACCCTGGATCGGGATCGTCAGGTCGGCGCTGCCGCTTCCGCCGTTCGTTTTGATCGAGCCCTGCGGGAGCGAGCCTTCGGTGATCGGCGTGCCGATCGCCGCGACGAGCTCCGCGTTCGCCGACGCGCGGGCAACGGCGACGCGATACGGCTCCGAAGAGCGGATCGCGGTGCGCACCACACCGTAAATCACAGCGGCGAGTCCGCCGCAGACGACGACCAGTCCGAGACAGCCGACGGGAATCAGCCACAAGAGCTTGCCGCTCGGGGGCACGTTACTGGTTGGTCATCTTCCCGCCATTGGCGGGGGTGCCGGCATCGGCCTTCGGCTTGTCCGAGCCGCCGTCCTTCTTCGGATCGGTCGACGCGCCCTTGTCGGTCGCGACGTCGCCGGGCGCTCCGGGCGCGGTGCCTTCCTTGCCGGGATCGACCGCGGGCGTCGGCGTCGGCGCGGGCGCGTTCATCATTTCCTGCGCCTTGATCTCGTCCTCGCACTGCTTGATGTTCTTGTAGACGGGATGGTTGGGGTCGGAGACGCCGGCCTTGCCGATGAAGTCCTGGTAGTAGCGGATGGCCGTTTTGAAGTCCTTGAAGCCGCGCTGCGTGAGGACGCCGAGATTGAAACTGACCTCGTGGAAGTCCTTGTCGAGGGCGTAGACGCGCATGAACGTCTCCTTCGCCTCGTCGTAGTGCTTCTTCCCCTCGCCGCGCTTGTCCTTCGCCTCGTCGTCCTTGCCCGCGTCTTCGTAGGCCTTGGCGATCGCGTCGGCGTCGGAACCCTGTCCACGAAGCGCGACCGCGTAGGCGTTGAGCGCGACCGTGTTCGACGGCTTGATCTTCGAGAGCCGGCCGAACGAATCCGCGGCGAGGTTGTAGTCCTTGTTGTCGAGCGCGATCGCGCCGAGGTTCGCGAGTGCCGGCGCGAAGCCTGCGTCCTTCTCGAGCGCCTTCGTGAACTGCGCCGCGGCGCGAAGCGTGTCGCCCTGCTTCAGGTGGATCAGGCCGAGGTTGTTGTAGATCGACGCGTTGTCGGGATCGATCTTGAGAGCGTTGGCGCACGTCATCGTCGCCATATCGCCCTTGCCCTCGTCCATGAAGACGAGCGCCATGGTCTTGTAGGCCTCGACGTTGTCCGGGTCGTTGAAGAGGACCTGCTTGATCTCCTTGTGCGCCGCGGAATAGTTCTTCTCGAGGCGGTAGATCTCGGCGAGGCGGTTGCGGATCTCCTTGTTCTTCGGATCCGCCTGCAGCTGCGCGGAGAAGAAGTCCTTCGCCTTGGCCGTGTTGCCGCGAAGCAGATACACGCGGCCGAGCGATGCGCCGGCCTCGGTGAGCTTCGGGTTCGCACGGACGGCGCGGGAGAACGAGCTCTCCGCCTTGTCGTAGCGGCCGAGGTCCTCGTAGATGACGCCGAGGTTGTAGTGCGCTTCCGCGAACTCGGAGTCGAGCGAGATGGCGCCCTCGAACCGGGTGATGACGGTGTCGTAGCTGCCCGAGCCTTCCTTACGGATCTTCTTCAGGAGGTCGACGGCCTCGTTGAACGACGCGACGGCCTGCGGGTTCGCCGACGACGACTCGCGCGTGACCGACTTCTGCACGACGGGCGTCGGCTGCGCCTTCGCGACCGTCTTGCCGGGCCTTGCCGTCTTGGCGGGCTTCGCCGTTCCGGTGCTCGTGCCGCTGTCCGACTTCGGGCAGCCGACAGCCAGTGCCGCGATCGCGAAGAGGGGGAGGAGGCCGCGCCCCGCGGCACGCCGCGCGCTTCGCGCGTAGAGGAATGGCTGGATCTTCTGCGGCTTCATCACTTGACCTCGATGATCGGGCTGGACTCGAACATGGCGACGTTGGGACCGGCCTTCAACCGGAACTCCTGATCGGGAACGAACTGGCTCGGGCGCAGGCGTTCCAGGGACGCGATCGATTTCTGGGTGAAGTCATTGTAGATGCGGTAGTCGGCCGACGTCCGCAGGCACTTGGCGTAGTACTCGAGCGCCGCTTCCTCGACGGGCCGGAACTGCTCGCCGATCTCGTACTGGTAGAGCTCCTTCTGCGCGTCCGTCTTCAGCTCTTCGGGGATCGGGCTCGACTTGATGGCGATGACGAAGTCGTCCGACATCTTCCCGATCTGGTAGAGCGCCGCGACCGCCCACTCGCCGTGTTTGTAGTCGAGAACGACCTTCTCGTACGAGTCGCGGAGCGGCTTGATGAGGAGGAGCCGCTTCTTGATGTTCGCCGAGAGCGTCTTCTTGTTGTCGAGCTTGATGGCGTTGTAGTCGTCGTACTTCGGCTCGAGCACGTAGAAGCCGCTCTTCGCGGCGGCGCCGAGGCCCGTCGATCCGATCTTGGCCTTCTGCTTCACCAGGTTCCGGTAGGAGTCGATGACACCCTGATACTTGAGGTACGCCTCCTTCTTCTTCCCGTTGCCGTAGGTGATGTCCGCGATCTTCACCTGGCTGTCGAGGTAGAGGTCCGGGCTGCGCTTCGCCCCATAGACCTTGATGTACTCGTCGAACGTTTTGATCGCGTTCGCGTCGTCCTTCTTCTTCTCGTAGATCAGCGCGATCGAGTAGACGACTTCGTGGATGTCGGTGCGGTCCGCGCACTGCTTCGCGTACTGCCGGTAGTTCGAGATGGCCTTCGGCGTCTCGCCGAGGTTCTCGCGGAAGAACGCCGCGTTGTAGAGGCCGTCGCAGGCCACCGAGCCGTCGTCTTTCTGTCCGCCGTACTTCGGGAACTCGTTCGCGAGCTTCTCGAAGTAGTCCGCCGCGCGATCGAAGTCCGCCACCTTGCGGTAGTTGCTGGCCAGGTAGCTGATGACCTCTGGAGTGCGCTCGTGCTTCGGGAACTTCGCGATGAACTGCTCGCGCGCGATGATGGCCTTGTCGACCTCACCAGCCTCGAAGTAGGCGACCGACATCGAGTAGTACGCCTCGTCCGCCAGGTTCGACGTCGGGTACTCCTTGGCGAAGCCCGCGAAGCAGAGTGCCGCCTCGCCGTGCGCCTTCTTCTCGACGGCCACTTCGCACATCTTGTACGACGAGCGCTCCGCGACGTCCTGCAGCGTCTCGCGGTACGCCTTGCCGTCGTCGTCCTTCTGGTTCACGAGCGCCGCGATCTTCAGGCCTTCCTTCGCCTTCGCGTTGACCGCACCCGGATCGTTCTTCGTGCCGAGGATGTCGAGCGTGAGGTCGAACGCGAACCGCGCCTGTGGGGAGCCCGGAGCGACCGCGATCACTTCGGCGAAGCGCTTGTACGCCTCGTCGACCTGGTTGAACTCGTAAAAGATGTACGCCGCCTTGTAGCGCGAAGGGATCGCCTTCGGGCCCTTCGGCACGTGCTTCACGTAGACGTCGCAGGCCCGGATGATGTTGGCCTCGGCGCCGGGGACGTCGCGCGCCGTCTTGTCCGTCGCGGCAGGACGCGGCGACGGCTTCTTGATCTTGACGATCTCTTCCGTCGCGAAGATCGCGTTTTCGGCCGCGAGCGCGAGGAACTCGCCCTTCGGATCCGCTTCGACTTCCTTCACGTAGGTGTCGAGCGCCGCCGCGTATTTCTGCTGGCGGACGTTCGGATCCTTGCTGAGCTGGCCGAGCATGTACTGCGTCTCGCCGAGCATCATGCGGATCGGATACGCGTTCTTCGCGTTCGGGAACGTGAGGAGGTAGTAGTTGCAGAACTGCTCGGCCTGGCCGAGACCGCGGAGCTTCTGGTCGGCCGAGAGCTTCTTCGCCTCCTCGTAGACTTCGCGGGCGTACTTGGAGACCGTGCCTTCGAGCGCGTCGCGCTGGCTCTTGATCTCGCTCGCCTTCTCGGAGTTCTGCTTCACCCACGGCGACGCGGGATCGACCATCTTCACGATGCGGTCGAGCTGCGCGAGGACGGACGGGCGGTCGGCCTTGCGGATGAAGCCTTTCAGGATCTCGCCTTCGTAGGAGAGGTTCTCGCTGTTCATCGGGTCGAGCGCGATCAGCTTGCGGTAGATGCGTATCGACTCGTCGTCGCGGCCCTGCTCGAAGAGGCGGCCGCCGAAGATCGTGAGGAACTTGCGGTAGTAGATCGGATCGTTCGACACCGTGCGGAAGTAGGCCTCGGCGCCATCGACGTCGCCGACCTCGGTGTACCAGTTGATCATGTCCTTGAGGGCCTGCTCCTTGTACTCGTGGCTCTCACCGGGCTGCATCGAGAACTGGACGACCTTCTTCGCGAGGTCGAGCGCGGTCACGTAGTCGCTCTTGTTCGCGTAGCACCACGCGAGCTTGTAGAGCGCATAGCCGTAGTTCTTCGTGCCCGGCTTCGCGGCCTTCTTGTAGTTCTCCATCGCGTCGTCGACCTTCTTGTTCTCGAAGAAGAACTCACCGAGAGCGAGGTAGGCGTCGGAAATGAAGGTGCTGTTCGGGTAGCGCTCCGTCAGCTTCTTGAAGGTGGCGATCGCCTTTTCCTTCTCGAGGAGCGAGAGGTAGCTCTGGCCGAGATAGAAGTGAGCCTGGTCGCCGCGCGGGTTCGTCGGGAACTTCTTGATGACGTGTTCGTAGATCGCGATCGCCTTCTTCATGACGGCGTCGGATTCCTTCTCCGACGGCTCATTGGCGACCTTCGGTTCCGGGATGCCCTTGCTGGCGCCGTCCTTCGTGAACCAGTCGTCGTATTTGTTGTTGTAGCTCTTCATCGCCCGCTGGTGCAGGCGGCTGGACTTCTGCCAGTAAAGCTCGGCGAGCTGGATCATGCGCGTCGCCTTGACGTCGCCCTCGGGCAGCGAGCGGACGAGGTCCGTCAGCTGGTCGATCGCGTCGTCGGTCTTCTTGAACCACTCGGGCGAGTCGTCCATGTCGCCGGTGAACTGCGATGCGTCGGCGGGCCCCTCGGGCGCGGCGGGCTTCTTCTTGTCCGCCTTGGAAGGCTTGGGAGTCGCGGCCGGCTTCGGCTTCTGGGCCGCGGCGGCCGCTTCCCGCGGCAGGCCGCTCGCTTCGCTCGTAAAGGAATGGCTCAGGGAAGGAGTGGCCAGAAGGCCGACGGCGATGGCGAGGATGAGAGACTTCATTTGGCGCAAACTCCTTGGACGGAGAACTTGTAGTACCCGACTTCGTCCTTCCAGTACTCGCCTTCGAACGGCCAGTAGTAGTGGTCGTCGGGAACGACCAGGGCGACGTCTTCCTGCTTGTTCGTGGCGGCGCCGGTGCCCTTGCCGAGTAGCGACTGCTCGAGGGCTTCCTTCTCGCCGAGAGTGATCTCGAAGCGGATGTTCTTCGCCTGCGCGAAGAGCTCGTCGAGCTTGTTGTCCTGGTCTTCGAACTCGCGAAGGATGAGGCGGCCGCCGAGCTTCTGGAGCGACGCCTTGTGGCCGTTCATCTGGTCCATGACCGCGGCGGCGACGCGGGAGCCGCGCCACGGACCGATGTCGCGGATCTTCTGCTGCTCGAACTCGATCGCCTTCAGGTGGAAGAGGATGTCGGCGATCTTTCCGTCTTCCGCCACGGCGAGCATGAGGTCGCTCGGCATGAACGAAGCGGCCTTGCCGCGCGGCGAGTCCACGAAGTCCTTCAAGAACGCAAAGACCTGCTCGGGCGGGCGCTTGTCGGCTTGTTTGCGGAACGATTTGATCTTCGCGGAGTAGGGCGAGTACTTCTGGAAGAAGCCGTTGATCGTCGAGGACGCCTGCGGGAAGAGGCAGATGCGGTAGTAGACGATGGCCTCGAGGATGTTCGCTTCGGGCTCGTAGAAGCTCTCGAAGAACGGCGCGCGCGTAGAGAGCACGTTGCCGAGCGCGTAGCCGTACTCCTTGTCCTTGTGCAGCGCCCACGCGTTGTCGAAGAGCGAGTGCGCCCAGAGCTGGCCGTTGCGATCGACGCCACGGAACGCGTCGACGGACGCGTTGTACTTCTCGCCTGCGTAGAGGGTGCGAGCGATGGCGAGCTGCGCCTCCTGCGAGATCAGGTCGACCTTGTCGCTCTTCTTCGCGGCCCCTTTGCCTTCCTTCGCGGGGCCGTCACCTGCCGAGACCGCTTCCTTGAACGCCGCGATGGCCGCGTCGTTGTTCCCCTCGAGGGAGAGGATGACGCCTTCGGTATAGCGGGCGCGTCCGTAGAACTTGCTGTCCTTCGAGACCGAGCGAAGTGCCTTCTTGGCGGTCTCCGGGTCGTCCTTGCGGAAGTAGAGCTGTCCGTAGAAGTAGCCGGCGTCGCGGCGAAGCTCGGCCGGGATGTTGCCGGCCTGGATGCCATCGAGGATGCCGAGAAGACGGCGGTCGTCGCGCAGCTTGTCGGAGAGCTCGATGACGCGGGGGAGGGCGCTCGCCACCGACCCGCCCTGGACGGCGTCCTGGTAGTAGTAGAGGGCGCTCTGGAGGAGCCCCATCTGGTAGAGCGAGTCCGCGAGGCGCTTCTGCACCTCGGGCACGTCTCGCGCGGGGACCTTGTTGGCCTCGAGGAGGCCGAACATCATGTCCGACGCCTGCTCCCACTTGCCGTCTCGATACAGCGACGCGGCCTGCGCCATGTTGCCGCTGACCGGACCGCCCCATGTGCCCGCCTCTTCGAAGCCTTCCTCGGGCGGCTTCACGCCGAGGATCTCTTCCTCTTCAGAGCTGGGCTTGGGCGTACCGCTCGCACGAGGCGTCCCCTTGGGGGTCGGCGTCGAGCGCCCCTCGTTCATCTCCGTGTTCACCATGGCTTCGATGACCTTGTCGGAGACGCCGGCCTTCTTGAGAGCGATGATGTCCGAAACCTCGAGCTTGAAGACGCTCGACGACTTCTGGATCTTCGCGATGATGACCGAGTCGGGGATCCCCGCCTTGGACATCTTGATGATTTCTTCCTTCGAGACCGCCTTCGGCTTGCCGGGGGCCTGCGCCACCAGGAAAGAGCCGGAGTGATCCGCCCCCGACGCGACGCCCGCCGACGACAGCGTGGCGAGGACGAGGAGGGGGAAGGCGAACCGGAGCGAGCGTGCGTTCTTCATGGGTTCGGCTTTCAAACCAATCACAGAAGGAGGGTGAACCCGAGGTTGATCTGTACGTCGCCGTTCGGATCCCACTTGTTGTTGATCTGCTCCCAGAAGATGTAGGGGCGGATCTCGACACGCAGGGCCGTCTTCTTCGAGAAGAAGAAGTGCTGCCCGAGCGCGACGTCGGTGGCCGGGAAGATCTTGTTCGTGATCGTCTTCGTCGACGGCGTCCCTGCGGTGTTGGTCTCGATCTCGTCGGAGACGATGCCGGCGCCCGCGAGCACATACATGTCGTAGTGCAGGACGAGCTCGCCGAACGCGTTGAGCTTCCCGTAGATCGGCGACCACATGTAGTTGCCGGTGACGAAAAACGTCGGCCGGCTGACCACGTCGGGATCGCGAGCGATCTTGTTCCGCACCTGTCCGAGCAGCTGCTTGTTCGTGTAGATGCCGTACCCGGCGTGCAGCTCGATCGCCGAGTGCTCGCCGTAGTGATACGCCGCGGCAATCCCCGGTACGATGATGCGGTTGTACGGATCGTTCGAGACGTAGCCGACGAGCGCTCCGATCTCGATCTTCTCCGACGCGGTGTACTTCTGCGGGCGAACCACCGGACCGTCGACCTGTGCGAACGTCACGGCCGGGAGCGAGGAGAACGCCACAGCGGCGAGAACGAGGAGCGAGCGCACACGCATGGTCATCACAGGAGGAAGGAGAACCCGCCCGAGAGGAGCAGGTTGTTCCGATTGTTGTAGTTGGAGTCGACGCGCTGGGTGTAGGCGTAGTTGCGCAGCTCCACCCGGAAGGCCAAGAAGTTGGTGAAGTAGTACCGCTGGCCGATGCCGATGTAGTAGCCCTGGAAGCTCGCGTCGCGCTTCTCCTTGATGACCGTCTCGCCGCCGCCGCCGGTGGTCGAGGTGGTGATCTCGAGCTCGGTGTTCGTCACGCCGAAGCCCGTCGCGAAAAAGAGGTCGTACGCAAAGATCCTCCGTTCGAGGTACGCGATCTTCCCGTAGAGGGGGGACCAGTTGAACCCGACGCTCCCCATGAAGCCCATGCGATCGAGCACGGCCGGCTGGACGCCCATCTTCCGGATGTCGCCGAGGAGCTGCTTGTTCGAGTGAAGGCCGTAACCGACCGTCGCCTCGAGCGCGAGCCCTTCGTTGAAATGGAAGCCGATGTCCGCGCCCGGGATGTAACCGCGTACAAAATCGTCGTTCGGCAGGTAGGCGAAGAAGGGAGAGATCTCCACTCGTCGCGCCTTGCTGACCGGCTTCTTCTGCACGACCTTGATCGTGCGGAAGTAGTCTTTCTCGGTCAGCGATTGCACCGGTGTGGACGTCGCCGCCGGACGCGCCGACGGCGAGTCGAGACCCGTGTCCTCCTCTTCCTGCGCGAAGCTAGGCGCCGCCCAGAACATCGACAGGAGGGACGCAACGGCAAACGTCGCGATAACTCCGCGTTTCATCATCGGTAACCGACCCCGCATTCAGGAAAGTGCTGGGCGTTCTATGACAGTCGCTTCGCTCGGGCAACGTTTTTCTGGGTTTTTCGTCACTTCACCCCGAGCGTGACGGCCTGTCGCATCTCCTGCGCCGGAGGCGATTCGTTCGTCTTTTCCGCAGATTCGCATTTGCTACGCGCGGAACACGACTCATCTCACTGTCGCCATGCCAAAGATCCTCCTCGGAAACGACGACGCCATCTCCTCCGAAGCTCTCGCCAACTTCCTCTCGAACCGCGGTCACACGGTCGCCCGAACGGCTGTGGACGGAGTCGTCGACGTCGTCGACACCGAGGAACCGTGCGCGGTGATCGTCGCGCGCGCGACGACGGACGAGGACACGCTCGCGCTCTGCCGCGTGCTTCACGATCGCGGGGGCGTGCGAGTCTTGTTTCTGGCGGAGAGGGCGGACGTCGCGGATCGCATCGCGGCGTACGAGGCCGGCGCCGACGACGTGATGGTCGGCGCGTCGTCCTTTGAGGAGGTCGACGCGCGGCTCCGCGCGATGCTCCGCCGCTCTCGCGTGGCGCGTCCCCCGGAAATCATCGCGGTCGGCGACCTGCGCATCGATCGCGCGCGGCATCGGGTCTCGCGCTCCGGCGAGGAGATCCCGCTCACGCTGACCGAGTTCAACCTCCTCGAGTATTTCGCGAAGCGCAAGAATGTCGCCGTGACGCGCAAGGAGATCCTCGAGGCCGTCTGGGGAGGCAGCGTCGAAGGCTTCACGAACATCGTCGACGTCTACGTGAACTACCTGCGCAAGAAGATCGAGCGCGGCGATCGTCCCAAGCTCCTCAAAACGGTGCGCGGCGTCGGCTACATGGTCGAGGAGCCCGGACTGATGGACGCGGAGCTCGGAGCCGCTCTGTAAGGAACGAGGGGCTCCGCCCCTCCCCCGGAGGGGGCCCCCACCCCGTCATCCATGAGCGGCTTTTAG
>Ga0163152_10000783_pt1 | contig 52508 bp, 90 predicted proteins | sample OliLakLV19MP8IB2_FD_148635 | JGI IMG/M metagenome (GOLD analysis project Ga0163152, IMG submission 148635) | Freshwater microbial mat bacterial communities from Lake Vanda, McMurdo Dry Valleys, Antarctica - Oligotrophic Lake LV.19.MP8.IB-2 | ecosystem: Environmental > Aquatic > Freshwater >... | reverse complement strand
CTCCCTTTAGGGAGGGGATGAATTTTTGTTCAGAAAAATATAATGCGTTATATAGAGTAGCAATGGGGCTCGGGACGAGCCTTGCGATATCCGGCGAAATAAATTCGCCGGATACTTTCAGAAGCCTCGCCCTTTAGGGCGAGGTAGTTCACACGTTGGCAGATGGTTACGATACAGGTCACGAAGACTAAGCGGTCAGTTACGCCTCAATAGCTCAGGCTAAAAGCGGTAAGCACTGGAGTAACGTTCCCGGTAAGCTCGCTAGGAAAGAGCACCCGTTATTTAAGCGAGGAGGTCGCCGGTTCGAATCCAGCTTGAGGCCCCATGCAAAAGCATTTCAACATAGAGTATTATGATATCGAGTCTCCTACAGATAGATCTAACTCCGAAGAAGAAATGTCAAAACTAACCGAGAGCGGTTGGGAATTATTCTCTACGGCGCTTGAGTTTTCAGGAACACATCCATATAGATTAGTTTGTGTTTTCACTCGCGATGCCAAGCTGGCTAATTTAGAATGATTAAAGAACACAAAATTATTTCTGGCGAAATAACATCACCGAAAGATAACTAACATTACATTTACTGAATCAGGTAGCCAGCGAAGAATGATTTGTGTGCTTACAAGAGCTGCTGGTCTTGGAAATTTAGAATGAAGCAGTACAAAACATGGGCCTATGATTTTGCTGAGCGTGATTATTCTACAAGCTAAAGTTGAACATATGAATACAACGTTCCTTCAAGATGGAAGCGTTGGTAGCATCATTGTTATGGTTGGGCGAGATAGTAAACTTGCAATATTAGAATGAATGTCAAAGAACATATTGTTATTTACGAGCACGCCTCAGACAAAAAGGTTCCCGGGTTAATTAATGATCTCTCAGCAAAAGGATGGGAGATAAGCTCGGTGACACCAATATATGTCCCAGGTTTAGGTACATTTATAATCATTTTGATGACGCGAGATACCAAATTGGCTTCAATGGAATGAAAAATCACAAAGTATTCACACTTAGAGTTAATGATGAAACTGGTCAAGAGATTGATAAGCTGGCTGCACAAGGCTGGGAATTATTCAGCGTAGTATCGGCGCAGAGTAGTACGTTCACCGTTATTGTTACGATGACACGAGATGCTAAGCTAGCAATTATGGAATAAGGTTGAAGACCAATGTCAGAAGATAAGCCAGACTATGGCGACCGATACGATCCGAAAGATTTTACCGTTGAAGTCATTTGAACGAATAACAACATGCAGTATAACATTTGGCGCAATAATAAGGTGATTCAAAAGTTATTTGAGGAACAGTCAAAATCTTTTGATTACATGTCCAATTGTATAAGTGTTGGCATTGTTACAAAAGATAAAGAGCTTTCCAGGTTAACAAAAGAGCTAGATCGAGTTGAAAAAGATTTAATTATCGTCTCCAAAAAATTATCCGACTCGAAGTTTGTCGAGCGGGCCACCAAAGAAATAGTTGATAAGACTCGAACGCAGCGTCAAAATCTAAGTGAAATGAAAAATAAACTTCTTGTAGCAAAGAAGTTTGCCAATGAATTGTAAGGTTAAAATGAAATTAAATCAGGTTATTGCAGTTGAAAAAGGCGTGAAGTCGCGTTGCCATCAGGAGCTTACTCAGGCTCACCATGGCCTCATGAAGCCGGAGCTTCTTGCGGGAATTTCTCGCAACTATGAACCGAAGGACTCGGAAGGCGAGAAGCTTCCGGCTGAGAGCACAAAGGTTCAGATTCGTGCAGAGGCTGTGATCCAGCAGACAGGACTGATTCTTCAGGAGCTTTTTGATGTCACTGCGACGAAGGACTGGTCCAACTGCTCGGCAGTTGCTGATGTCGTTGTCGGTGGCGAGAAGCTTCTGGAAAAGGTTCCGGTTGCGTATCTTCTATTCGTTGAGAAGCAGCTGGTTGATCTTCACACGTTTGTGAAGAAGCTTCCGGTGCTCGACCCGGCGTTCGATTGGAAGTATGAATCTGCTACCGATTGCATGGCGACCGGCAAGGTCGATTCGTTGAAGACGAAGAAGGTTCTGAAGAACCACGTCAAGGCTGAGGCGACGGATAAGTTCCCGGCCCAGGTCGATACGTATACCGAGGACGTTGTCGTCGGTACGTGGAGCACAACGCGCCTCTCTGGCGCTCTTGAACAGAAGCGCGTGACGCAGCTCCTTGGTCGTGTCGAGGAGCTTCAGAAGGCAGTGAAGATTGCCCGCGAGACTGCCAACATGACTGACGTTACAGAACAGCATGTTGGTGCGACGGTGTTCTCTTATCTTTTTGGTAAGTGAAAGAAGGTTATTATAATGAAAAAGAATAATGCAAAAAATATTGGCAACAGCGTTCCTAACAGCAAGAACAGCATCATGCGCGCTTTCTTCAGGAAGAATAGTCGCAGCCGTTTTACAACCACTGAGCTTGTGAAGCGTTTCAATACGCGGCGGCTCGCCAAGGCAACGGCTTATCGGCTGATCAATTCACGGATCCAGTGCCTGTATACGCTGGGCGTCATTAAGCGCGTTGCACCAGCGACGTACCAGTACAACGGATGAAAAGATTTTGACGAGAGCCTAGCGCTCTCGTCGATATAGAGTTTGAGCACAAGCTAATCCTTATGTTCAATTTGAAGAGATAGCGCTCCAAATCTGGTCGTTCGACTCGACCCCGCCCCACTCGACCATTTCAGGTCGTAACCTGCTGGACACAGAATAAAATGTCCTCTACCGGGGCGGTAGCCAAATGGTAAAGGCAAAAGTGTTATCGAGTGTTAAACTGAAACTATAGCTCATAAGTTTAACTAAAGTGCGAGGAATGTAATCAAGGTGTGAGAGACTTCTTTGGAAGATGCGAATTCGATTTTCGCGGGCCCCGCTAAGGGAATAAGCAAAACGGTTTAATCCTTTTGCGGGGCTTTAGTACAACGGCAATACGTCCATTATAATCTGATCTCTTATATTAAACGTCGTATATTCTTGAATCTATGCACGACAAACATACCGAGACCCGGGGTCAGGCTAGACCCCGGGTTTTTTAATTGTAATGCTTATACATAGGCCACCGATGATTGATGTTTGTAAGTTCTGTGGTATTAAATACAGAATTGAAATGTATACGTTTAAGTGTACTGATTGTGATGTGGAGTTCATCGTGTACCACCAGTATCTTTCAATTAGATACAACCTACATCATCCGGTGTATAAATGTTTAGTTATGGATCTCACCAAGAATCATTCTACACTTTGGGAACATGCGCAATGGTCAGCTGAAGAGAATGACACGCGACCTTGTAAGCAAAACAGCATTGTAGTTCCGTATGTTAAATCTGATACGTTGCCCAAAGACATTTGGAAATTCGCCGAGCGCATGATAAAGGTTGAGGCATTCGGGTGAAAATTGTTTTCGACTGGGTAAAAGAGCATTCAGAGAAAGACGGAGATATCTACTATCGTAGAGCGTCAAGCGGAATGGTTGTAGCTAAGCTTCAACTTCAGAGAGACGATGTCTTTGGAAACAGTTATTGTGTGCGTATTTTTGATTACGACGATGAGAATTACAAAGCCAGAGGTTACCAATCATCTGTACCGACGAACTACCAGTTCGCCCCAACAATCTACCAGTTCGCCCCAACAATAGCGAAGGCTCAGCGTTGGGCTGATAAGAATCTAAAACATTTAGGCTACAAACTTGTTAGCAGCAAACTGAAGGTAATGTTATGATTCCGTTATTCGATTGGGAAGAAGAATATCGCGCAGGCCTCTTGGTGTATTATAGGAAGTCCACAGACGGAAACGCTGTTGCTATAATAGAAACTGAGTTTGAACCGTATGAAGGAGGATTTCATCACGATGTAAAAATTTTTACTGCAACGATTATATATTATCCTAATATTGAACGTGCTAAAAGAAAAAGGCTTTCTCAAATCAAGCAGTGGGCAAATAAAGAATTACATAAGCTTGGTTACAGGTTAGTAGATAACAAGTATAAGGTCATGTTATGAAAAAGTATCTACTCCCACCAGAAGAGGGTTTTATGGATGGATGCCCTGCGTTTCACATCAAGAGACTGACAATTGAGAACTTGAGTAGGCCAAATCCATACGTTAGCGTTTGGGAAGAGCGCCGATTCAGCCAGACCGCTTACGGCCTTGTTCCGGCGTGGAGTCACACGATGTGTTCGCCTGTAGCAAAGTTTACCTCCTTACAAAACGCATTGTTAGATTTAATGCAACGTCTTGAAGATGAGGGCTACGAATTTCTAACTATAGAACAAGCTAATAGATTGAAGGTTATGTTATGATGTCATGGCAGTTGGTTGCCTTGCGCGACACGGCCAGGGTGCATGGCCACGTTCCTAACGAGCTTAAACGCAGCGTTGGTCGTAGATATTACGAAGTGTCGTGCAAATATTGCGATAGAATTTTCTATGTATCTCGTTCCACAATTGCGCCATCAACATATCAAATATGTAGAAATTACGGTGATAATTTAGTTGAACACATTACTATTCATAAGAAATCTACTAGACAAATCAGACATAATTATCTTACGTGCCCCAGGTTGAATGTCATGCTATGATGGAAGGAGAGGGAAAGTACCTATATCCATTTGAATCAGCATATTTGTATGGTCTGCCATGAAATGAGTGATCAAACAATTTTTGCGACTTCGAAATGCATTCCATCGGGACGACCCGGCATATGCCCGCCCCAGGCGAAGCCGTAGTAGTTCGCCAACTCTACCAGCTCCCTAACGCTTCCCTGCTTCTCAACACGTGCTGGCTCGGCTCCTAGAGGGTTCCACGAGGCATTGATGTCGAATGCGGTTCCGAAGCTATGATTGCTCAAATAAGTTCTAGAACCACGAACGTAACGTGAAACATACGAACCGTTCCAAGTTAGTACATGATCGAGCAATCCTTCAGTCTCCCAGGCTTTCCATAAATTTACCAGCTGCTTCGCAGCTTTTCGGTGAAATAATATATTTCCTTTGTTCGTTCCAGCAATCGATTGAAGCTGAGGAACGATAACCATTTCTAGATTTTTAGTTGGCCAGTTATCCGTAATTCTTATTGCCTCTGGATTATTTGGCTGAGGTTCTGAAACGAAAGCAAATTTACCAAATATCCGTTCTCGTTCGGTACCGCTAAGAAATTTTAGCTCAGCAGGAGGCGGCCAGTTCGATCCAACTTTAACGCCTGGATCATCATCAGCTTCTAGGAAGCCGAGCGTCACGGCCATTGCGATGGTCATGCGGCCCACGACTCCATCATCATTTAGTTGGTGAGCACGCTGAAACCTTTTTGTCGAGTCCTCAGTGGCGGGACCGAATAATCCATCAGAAGCGGCAAGCAACCCCTGACCGATAAGAAAGTTCTGCCAAAGTTCAACTTCCGAGCCTGTCATTCCAATACGAAGAATTTTCACAATTCTTCTATATCAAGAGCTTTACATGTCTAAATCCGAACCGTATCGCGAAACATCTAATGTTCCGGTTTATTTTGAACCACGAATAGAAAACATTTCGTACGATGAGTATAACGTAGAAGCGCCAACAGCAGCGGATTGTGCCAGGTCATACGCGGCTTCAGCAACTGTGTACGAAACCAAAGATAAAGCGTTCAAAGACTTTTAGAATGATTGTAAAGTACGGTGTTTGGGTAACGCCACCGGCAGCAGCAGGTTTGGAACCAAGGTTCCAAATTTGGTATAAAAACGGTGTATGTGAGATAGTTGAGTACGATTCCGAAGAAGAAGCTAATATATGGCAACGCGAGTGTAGTTCGTGTACCATTACGAAAATGAAGTATGAAGTTCGCATTGTACGGGTTGTAAAAGAATAATGTTTGCACAAATGAAAAGTAGATCTAGATCGGCGTCGAGGCCTTGTCCCTGCAAAGGAACGCGCTCCTGCCATGCCCAATCAGATTGGACGTGGAAAACTACGATCATTGCTCTGACGCCGTTTGCTTTGCTGTTTGCATTAGCAATGTTCTTTTAATCGCGCATAGATAAAAAACCCCGCACTATTGAGGTTCGTGGCGAGATGTGCGAGATACGTTACAAACACACTGGCGTAACCAGTACAGGCGCGGCACTTGGTCACGATGAGGTTATTTGTAAATCATGGCAGCCATAACGATAAAGCATTATAAAGGCGCAACAAAAGCTTGGCTTCTTAGTCGTAAAAAAGAATTGATCAAACATCTTGTTCCGTTTGAAGCTTTGAAAATGAATTGAAACTAGTTGAGAAAGCTCTAGCTGCTTTGGAGCCGAAGCATAAGAAACCAGAGTGTGATGGCAGAGGTTGCGCAGGATGCGACATCTGTAGAACAGGACCGGATTATAGATGAATTATAGAGACGCTACATTTGAAGATCTATTGAAACTTTCTACAAGAAAGTTGCTTGCTTTAAGGGATGATTGTTATCGCAACAACTCTGTGCATGATCCTGAAGCGGAGTGCGCTACGATCCATTATATCGTTATTGGAACGAAGAAAAATGAAAAATACGATCCAAAACGCCCAGAAGGACGAGGTAATAGAGCCACCTTCGAAATTAAAGAAGGTATCAGGATTGGTATTAATGCATTGCTATCTGAGCTAAGAGATAGGCCTCATGTGCCTGGAAAGCTTGAAGCAAAGAAGATTCGTAATGAACGAGCTAAGGCGGGGACGTGAAGCAGCGGCTGTGGAGCATCGTTCATAACATGATTGCTCATCCGTTATTGGAGATATTACCAACGAAATTAGGCGATCGTTTCCATGATTGGACCGCCAAGAAGGCATGGCCAGATGAACAAGACTAGTCATCCAAATGGTTTCTTCGTGCGTCTATTACACCAGTTTTAAAAGCGGCGCACGTCTACGATTACATACAGTACCTAGCAGAGCGGGTATATAGAATGTGAAGGACGACGCTCTCATAGAGAGGGTAATCGTACCGGAACACGGAGAGTGTTATTATGGAAAAATTTCAATATTGCGTTTTCATTGGTCGTTTTCAGCCGTTTCATTCTGCTCATCGTGCTATCTTAACTGAGGCGTTTAGACGAGGCGAAAAGGTGGTTGTCGTTTTAGGCAGCCATAATAAAGCCAGCAACGTCAAGAACCCTTGGACTACTGATGAACGAGAGGCGATGATTCGAGCTACTCTTACGGAAGAGGAATCGAAGTCGATCGTGTTTGTTCCGGTCCGCGATTACCTTTACAATGAGGTTCAGTGGACCGTTGAAATTCAGCAGAAGATTAAAGAAGCTACGCGCTATTCCAATGATGTCGCAATCATCGGACATGATAGCGATCGTACTTCTTATTATCTGAAACTGTTCCCGCAGTGGGAGCTGATCGATTTCGTACCTGATTTCAAATTCCACGCCACCGAGATTCGAGATCTGTTTTTTCGCCAGGATGAATCCTACAAAAAGCATATTGATCCGAAAACAGCTGAGTATTTAGATCAGTGGAAGAAAGACAACGATTTCGATCGTCTCAAGGGAGAATTCGAATATGTTGTTGATTACAAGGAAAAATGGCGCGGGGCTCCGTTCCCTCCTACGTTCAACACGGTCGACTCCATCGTAGTCAAATCAGGTCATGTTCTAGTGGTTCGGCGCAAAGGGAACCCTGGACGCGGATTGATTGCATTGCCTGGAGGATTCCTAAATCAGGATGAACGAGGCAAGGACGGAGCCCTTCGAGAGCTTAAGGAAGAGACCGGCATCAAAGTTAACATTGGAGATTTGCGTGACGCAATCTCTGAAGAAAAGGTCTTTGACCATCCCGATCGTTCTCTTCGTGGTCGAACTATCAGTTACGCATTTTTCATCAATTTGAAGTCTGGAGAGCTGCCTTCCGTCAAAGGAAGCGACGATGCAGATAAAGCTTGGTGGATGCCGCTGAGTGAGTTCTACACCCGCGAGAAGGACTTCTTTGAGGACCATTTTCATATCATCAATTATTTTATTAGAAAATACTAATGTATGTTTTTCTTGTCAAAGAAGATGACTCAGTGGAGTGGGGCAGATTAGATCCTACAATGCGTAATGTAGAAATGCTTCACGTCATTTTTGTTGATAACGACTTAGTGGAAATACATGGTGATAAATGGTCGACTCGTTTCTTCACTGGAATGCAAAAGCGAGTAAGGCGGTTTAAAACAAAAGAAGCCATTCAAAAATTTCTTAGCATGCGCGAGATTATAAAATAATGTATTGCGTTTTTTACATAGACGGAGAATTGCGAAGGGCCGATATCGCTGATAGCGACGAAACCAGATATCTTATTTCTCTTCCAAATCCAAGTAAACTTAACGATTTGTATGGGTACGAATACTTTTCTGAAGAAACCATACCATCGGATCAATACCAAACGCCAAGAGATTTAATTTGGAAAGATAAGAAAGATGTAGTCGTTTACGACACTGAGGAAGAGTGTAAACGTTACATTGATAAGTTGATGAATTTGAAGTAATGCAATCGTAACGTCCCGGTGAGGGATAATTACAAACACGGAGAGTGTACTATGTTAGAAGACAATATTCTATTACGAACAGATAGCTACAAAGCAGGCCACTACCTTCAGTACCCGCCCGGAACCGACTCGATGTTCTCTTACATCGAATCGCGCGGCGGAAAATACGACAAGACAGTTTTCTTCGGTCTACAGTATATACTAAAGGCTTACCTATCCAAACCGGTTACGGTTGAGATGGTAAAGGAAGCGGCCGAGTTCTTCAAAGCTCATGGCGAACCCTTCAACTATGAAGGTTGGATGTATGTAGCGAAGGATTTAAAAGGTAAGCTTCCTATTCGTATTCGGGCTCTGCCTGAAGGGACTATCATTACAACTCACAACATGATGATGAGTGTTGAGTCGACTGACCCGAAAGCGTTCTGGGTAGTATCGTACCTTGAAACAATGCTTCTTAGGATTTGGTATCCCATAACTGTCGCCACCCAAAGTTACTCGATTCGCAATACCATTTCATTTTTTCTCAAGGATACATCGGATCTTCCTTTGTGTGATGAGATTGCTTTTAAGCTTCATGACTTCGGCGCTCGCGGAGTATCCTCTGCTGAATCAGCGGGCATCGGAGGACTAGCTCACCTCGTGAACTTCATGGGTTCCGATACAGTTGAGGCATGTGTATTTGGTAGGAAGTATTACAACACACCGATGGCAGCGTTTTCTATCCCTGCATCTGAGCATTCTTCAATTACATCGTGGGGCAAGAACCACGAACTCGATGCGTTTCGTAATATGCTGACACAGTTTGCAAAGCCTGGAGCACTCGTGGCTTGCGTCTCCGACTCGTACGACTTGTGGAATGCTTGCGAGAAACTTTGGGGCGAAGAGCTGAAGGCTGAGATCATCTCCTCTGGAGCAACGCTTATTATCCGTCCCGATTCTGGAGATCCGGCTACGGTTGTTCTGAAGACACTTCAGATTCTTGATCGTAAGTTCAGCTCGGTGGTTAACGGTAAAGGCTACAAGGTTCTGAACAACGTTCGCGTTATTCAGGGAGACGGAATCAATCAGGACTCGATCAAAGAGATTCTTACTCTGGCTAAGAACAATGGATTCAGCGCCACGAATATTGCTTTCGGAATGGGCGGGGCGCTGCTTCAGCAGGTCAATCGTGACACGCAGAAGTTTGCAATGAAATGCTCGTCCGTAACTGTCAACGGTAAGTTCGTTGATGTTTACAAGGATCCCGTAACTGATAATGGAAAGCGCAGCAAACCTGGACGCCTCGACGTTGTAAGCAGGGGCAACGGATATGAAACTGTTAGGCTTGAAAATACTGGTGTCAACAGTATCGAAGCAGACCAATCAGCAATGAGAACCGTTTATGAAAACGGAGAACTTATTATTGATGACTCGATGGAAACGATTCGTAACCTTGTAAATAGTGGCGGATGAGAATACGATTAAGGCGCAAAGTGTTACCACCCAAAAGAATACGTAAATCACTTGGCGCGCCGCCGTACGAATTCGGCCCGGTTAAATTTCCAGCGATCATTACAGTTGATGAATAATTGCTCGCGGTACTCTTAGTGAGAAGCTTTTCATTTTAGATGAATGGGATGAGTGGAAATGACATTGTTTTATTCTGCTATCGTTGTAGCGGCAATCACGTTTGCGATTGCGGTAGTATATAATACGTGGTTAAAAAAACCTATTACGACTGCTACGGTGGAGCCGGAGAAACTTATCGGTACAATGTTTAAGAAAAAAGAAATATCGCCAGAAGGCGCGCAGTTTAGAGTTACTTTGCTAAATGCTATTGTAAATGTAGAAGATGATATACGTAGTCGTCTAATCACGGAAGATCAAAAAAATCGCATAGTTGATGACTTGATTAAGGCCATTCCAGATTTGTTAGCAGCTGCAATTAAATCTGGGAATGCTGAGTTTATCATTTGTTATGCTCACATCTATTCGATGTCATCTGGCATCTATTCGATGTCATCTGGAGATAAAGAACGAGTGTTCAAAGAGATTTATCCTAAACTGTGTGAAAAATTAAAATCTCTTTCTATCCCGCATACCATTCCGGGCAATATTACATTCAACGTAAAAGAACTTAAGAAGTTCACTAGTTACGAGAAAACAAAGATATTAACATGAGCCTTACAGAAGTACTCTTTAGTCGAAAGCCGTTAATCGTTGGTGGAACGATCGAGCAGCCTCCGGATCTTGAACTAAAGAATACATTCAGTTTGTGGAATGCTTCGTACGAAGATGCTATTCGTTATGGTGGCGCTATTACTAGAGATGCGCTTCAATCGATCAATTTGCATCATGATCGAAAGAATATTATTGTAGACACTAAAATTCATATGCTAATGCCAGGATGGAGCCCTGCGATTCTAGGCTGGCATGTCGATGGAGCGCCGCGTGATGAAAATAAGAATCCACAAGGAGCTGGCCTGCCAAATACGTTCGTTCAGGAAGGTGACGAGCGTTTCAATCGGTATCATATTTTGGTTACTGGCGATGGGTGCTTGACACAATACGTCAATCGTCCTTTGTATGTTCCAATTCCTTCAGAACCGTCATATGACGTTTACACTCATATGTCTAAGTTCGTTCATGCTCATGTTACGAAACACCCTGAAGATGTCTCGACTTTCAAAAGCTGTACGTCGTATGAGTTTGATTGGTGGGATATTCATACCGGTGTAATTGCTTCCAAGAAAGAATGGCGATTCTTGATTCGAGTGTGTGAGTCAGATTATTACGAGCCTAGAAAAGATTTACGCGAAGTAATAAGAATGCAGAGTCAGATTTATTCTCCCGTAGATTTTGGATGGTAAGGCGGAGCTAAATACAATTTGTGTGTGCAAATCGAATAAGAAGTAACGGCTTGAAACGGTACGTAGCAAGGCCGCGATCTAGAAAGACTGAATGAGAAAGCGAGCAGCGGTTGTACGAGAGATAACAATCTGGTCCTCCCAGCACTCACTACGTACCGTTTCTATAATCAGTGATATATTCATTATCATAATGGGGTATGTTGGACGCAAAGGTAGCGTCAGGAGTCTGTAACACTCTCGCCTTAGGCTAGCCGTTCGATTCGGCCATGCCCCACCAAATTAGCCCTATGATGCGATTGGATGCGCAGCGTCACTGTCGATGACGTGAAACTCGGTTCGATTCCGGTATAGGGCGCCATCTTACGATATATCGTAAGCATGCAGTCCGATTGGCATAAGCCATACGAAGCTTGGCTTATGAAGCGGTATCATAAATGTGGACCTCCAACTTGCGATCAATGCAAGACAGCTATGCGTGATTGGAAAATGGACCGCAGAAAGCTAGAGAATTAAGATGCCTCCTATTAAGCCTCTTCCAGATTATTCAGCTAAGGTCGTTGCATTCCTGAAAAAGGAGGGCCATCGGATTCATTCCGATGATGGGGTGTACAATCTTCGTTCTCCGGTTCAAGAATACTATGTGTATTGTTATTGGGATGGTGGTTGTAATGGATCTTACTGCAATAAAAAGCAGGTTATAGATACAGCCTATGACTCTACAACCGATTACGATAGATTATACAAGGTATTGATCTATTCAATTGCCGAAGACAGAGAAGTGAATGTCAAAACGACCATCACACTAGAATGATTATCATTCTCCAAAAAGAATACCCTCCCTTTAGGGAGGGGATGAATTTTTGTTCAGAAATATAATGCGCTATATAAGAGCATAGTCATGAGAAGATCCTATAATGAGATTGCCACTAAATGAGATTGTAACCAGACTCAACAAGAAGTTTCGGCATCGATTCCCGACGCCTCAGATTGCTGAGGAGAATTACATTACCGCTCTGCCTCATCGGCTGTTTGAAGTAGCCTGTCCTAACTGTTTTGCGCTTTTACACGTCAGTTCTCGGAACTATTCATACTCAATCCGTGTAAATAACATAGCTATAGACCAGTGGGAATACGATATCTTCGATAAACAAGATTTCGAAACGGTATTATGTGGTAAATTGTCTGCTTTCTTATAATAATTAGGTCTATTTCTACACTCGCGATACTTATATGAGGCGCCTATGTACATTAAGTATGAATTGTGGGAGACAGAAACTGGCCCGATGTTATTTCAGGCCACCAACGCAAACGCTCGTAAGGCATTAAAAACTGAACATAGGCGTATTTGTCTTATGGTATTCACGGCCAAGTCTTGGGATGAGGCTTGTCAAAAAATGTATGACCATTTTGAATACGGTATCTATAAGCCGTTTGACTTAATCAAGTCTGAGCCGGAAATAGAAGATGTCTGCGCGTAATGATTTTATTATCAAGCCAAATTACTCCTACGCCCTTGCCGAGGTCATGACGGGTGGAGTTTCGATGATGACCAAGATTCCTATTAGGATATCCGAGCCATCACTGACAAAAGAACAGCTGGCCAAACTGAATTATTATGGGTTCAATACAGAACAGTATAGTGAATCTACACCCATTTTAACTGCCACGATTACCGCAGACATGATTGATGGCATGTCGGAACTCACTTTCTTGACGACAATTGACCTGGATGGCTTAGTCATTATCAATGGGTCATTGTAAAGATTGTGTTTTTTGGACCGATGACAGAATTGGGCGCGTCACTATAGCTGGCAGTCATAAATCTGGGCTATGTAGTCTTCTATCACGTGGCCAAAACGCTATTTCTGATGGATACGGCGTATCATATCAGCCTGCATTACCTCAATCGTTTGAAGACACCGTACCGATGGCTCGTATTGATGGCCTTGGATACGGCGCTGTAAACAATACATTGATTACTCACCCAGAATTCGGGTGCATTCAGCACAAACACAAGCGATTAACGGTACTAACATGATACGCGCACCCATTATCATTCTCCAAAAAGAATACCCCTCCCTTTAGGGAGGGGATGAATTTTTGTTCCAGAAAAATATAATGCGTTATATAGAGTAGCAATGAGAAGATCCTATAAATATAGAATTTATTTGAATAAAAACCAGCGCGAAGCGCTGGTTAATTCATTTCATTTCTGTAAGAATCTTTATAATGCTGCTCTTGAAGAACGCATATCTTTTTACAAAAGATATGCTAAATCAAAATCATATGTAGATCAAGCAAATCAACTACCAGAACTAAAGCGTCTCTTTGAAAAAGAGACGCAAAATATACATTCTCAGAGTCTTCAGTTTGTTCTGAAAACTCTGGATAACTCTTTTAAATCCTTCTTCAGAAGGATTAAAAGCGGAGATACTCCAGGGTTTCCTAGATTTAAATCGATTGATCGATTTAAATCAATATGCTTTCCTCAATGTGATCTCAAGACCGGAGGAGCGAAGCTCCTCCCGAATGGGAAGCTGAATATCAGAGGAATACCTGGAGACATTAAAATCCATATGCATCGTCCTTTTGAAGGACGATGTAAGACAATTCAGATAAAGAAGGAAGGAGATCTTTTCTTCATTATACTTTCTTGCGAAGGAGTTTTGGAAAAACTCCTTCCAAAGACCGGTAAGACTATCGGAATAGATCTCGGAATAACCTCTTTCATTACCACGGATGATGGAACGAAGTTCCATCATCCTAAACCATGGAAAACTTCTAAAGAGAAGCTTGCTTATCAGCAGAAGAAACTCGCTGCGAAGCAGCGAGGTTCGAGCAACAGAGCAAAAGCAAAGTCGCTTTTGCAGAGAACATATAATAAGATAGCCAATCAGAGATCTGATTGGCAACATAAAGTTGCCAATAAGCTTGTTAAGGACAACGATGTAATCGTTGTCGAGGATTTAAATGTTAAAGGAATGCTCGAAGCCAAAGGCTTCGAGGTATCTAAAGGAAATATAGCGGATGCATCTTGGGGCAACTTTGTTGCCCTCGTAACCTACAAGGCTGAAAGTGCTGGTAGGATCTTGATCAAGGTGAATCCAAAGAACACGTCGAAGACGTGTTCTTGTTGCGGGAATATTAATAAGCTCTTAACCTTACGAGATAGAGTTTACGATTGCGATGCCTGCGGCATCGCCATCGATAGAGATATTAATGCAGCAATAAATATCAAAAGGCTCGGTACGAGCCTTGCGATATCCGGAGAAATAAATTCGCCGGATACTTTCAGAAGCCTCGCCCTTTAGGGCGAGGTAGTTCACGAGGCATGCGCTCGCTATCCTAGATAGAATGTCAACTATGTAAGGTTGGCAAGACGTTCAATGAACTTTCTGCCCAAATCTTGCTCATGCTTCTTGATGTATTCAAAGAAGTCAATTTCATCCTTTTTACATTTTACATAAACCTTGTGAATGACAGATTGTTTAAATGCGACATTATAATGTTTGAGGCCATAAAAGAACCTGCTTTTAGCAAGTTCATCTAACCCATGTTTAGCAAGAACTTTGAATGTGATTTCCTCAAAGTATTTTTTGATTGACGGATGAAATACTGTTAGGTATTTTACACTCTCTGCAATATCATCGTAAGAGTGCATATAATCTTCTGCTCTACGATTTCGCCACGACCCCACAACCCACGATAAAAACATCTCTCGCTCTTCAACGGAGTAATTTTTTACGAACCAGTCAACGTAATGAAGAGATCGATCGCTGCTCGATTTTACAACTCGAAGTAACTGTTGAATAAATGGGCCGGAATACTCAGTATGAGTTTTCGGGAAATGTTTTTTTGTATCGGCCAAGATGCGGTCAAGCATCTTCTTCTTTATATCCTTTGGTGCGTATGCAAATAGCATATTAGCAGAGCAATAGAATTGGTCTTTGATGATGAAAAATCTTTTGTATCTCTTGTTAGATAGTACCGCAGAATACACTTCATCCATTAAACTTTTATCGTTCAACGCATTAGCGAACTGGATGGTGAAAAACAGTACATTGCTCTGTTTCTCATCGAAACGACTCATGCCCTTTGAGTTCCAACTTGGTCCGTTATCGACGATTTTTTTGGTGTATGGGCAGATTTCGTGTTCAATCTTTTTGTTGAACAGATGAAGAATAGCCTCACGAATCGGGGCCGGATTCTGCTCATACAACAACTTAAAAAGACTAAAAAAGGTATCTCCATCGTTTCTACGATAGGTATCTCCAACAATTGGAAAAGATACGCTACTACTACCGCTATACCGGTACAGATCGTCAAAAATCTTTACATACCCATCAATCAGGGGATTTGTTGTCGTCACCACCGTGCTCGTCGCGCTCTCTAAAGACATCGCAAAGTCCTAACAAGATAGATAAAACTAAGATACCGAGCCAACTCATGATAACTAGTTGGCCCGATATTAGTTGATATCGTCAGATCAAATTCCGCCGATTCGTTTGTAATCGTCTGGAAGATTATTTAGTTTCAGGTCCAGGTTTAATGTAGCCATCCATGATTTGAGATCAATGAATTTCTCAGGCGTCGGATCAATTACTTTGCCGTTAATACTCAGTTTGCAATTGAGATATTTGGCCAACGTATGCCGTGAAAAATATTCAGCCCACATGGACCACGTATTGACCCCATTTTTTACGTGCAGATGGCTACCTTCTCGCATAATTCTGAAACCGAACAGGTAACCAGGATCTCGTGAAGAAACGATCCAAATTGTTTTGCCAGGCGTATCACCGCTTGGCGTTCGCGTTACCTTGAGCGCATCCTCAAAACGGTCATTGACCACCTTATGGATTGCGGCATCGATCAGCTGATCGGAGCAATCGGTAAGGATGATCTCGGCACGCTCGCGTTTGACAGTGTTTTCTATGGTGGCTTGGGGCATCGTACAAGCCTAGCTGTAAGCGTGTCATGATGCAAGTCGAGCTAAATGAAATTCTTAAATCCAGACTCTGCATCCAAAATTTCTTGCGGAATTTCTTTCAATTCTTTTAGATAAAAACCACGAACGCTTTTAAGTTTTTTTGGGCAGGTTTTCTTCAGGAAGTCCAAATAATTTTTGTACTCCTGCGGCTCAATTTTTTTTGTGTAAGACGAATTAATTCCAAGCTCAATGGTTTCTGCTCCGAGTTCGATGGCCATCGAATCAAGGACACGTCGAAGCGCATACAGTCTCCAATAAGGACCAGGAGAAGAGAAATGGTATTTGAAACCAGTCTTCATTGGCCTAACGTCGAACACACTGATGTGTGAACGCATTTCGTACTGGTCTGCCGGGCTTGGGGCATCCAGACCAATGCGCCATATCGAGTCGGTAGTTGTTGCCACAGATGGCGTAACGATGTGCCAAATTTGGTACGGTGCGACCAGATGGACATTGAAGCCTTCAACTTTTCTCATTCCCCAAAACTTTAGCCCACCAAATATGGTGGCGACTTTGTTTTGAAGCTGCTTTAGGAAAAATTCGTTGGTGATTTTTTCTTTAAAGATAATGTTATAAGCAGTATTCATGACCTCACCAAAGCAACAATCCCCATGCAACTCTAGGCTGCATGGGGAACGTTGTGAACTTTTTTGATTCAGTTTGCGTCAGCGGCCTTGACTTCGTCATCGAGGTCGTCATCGTCGTCATCCGAATCGTCTGTATCCAGGTCGTCCTCGTCAAGCTCAAGGTCGTCTGCAACGTCGGTCGTCGCTGCCGCAAGAACGTTACCGTCCTTCTTCCGCTTGCCAGTCTTCTGACGAATGACCTGATGGCAGTGGTTGCAGCGCGTTTTCGTGTCAGGTGCCTTCTCGGGCTTGACGCGCTTGCCGCGATAGATGCCGCCATATCGGCCAAGCTCCACCGAGACATCGCCATGTGTCCTAACGATCATGCTAATGACCGGCCCGATGTTGCTTCCCTTCAAGCCTGTCTGATCGGCAACGAGAGTCTGAAGCTCCTTGAGCGTCGTCTTCTCTCCGTCGTTCAGCTTGTCGAGCGCGTTGATGACCACCTCAGTGATCCGCATGACCGTATCCTGCGCCGCCGTGGTGGCATGCGCACGCTGCTCCGGCGTAGCCGCCGCGCGGGGATACGTCATGTCAGGCTGCGTAACGAGAGCAGTCTGGACCGGGATGTCGATGTCATCGTCACCAACCTCCGTCGAGACGTCAACCGACTCATCGCTCACCGAATCATCAGACTTCTTCGCACTCTTCTTATTAGACATGATCGATATCTCCCTTTTGAGTAACTCTAAAACTAAAGCTGGTAGGCCACGTGTTTGATTTGCTTCGCGCTCTAACCGCACCGCCCATCTCAGTGACACAGATTAACCGCTGGGATGATTTTGTCAACGAAAGATTCGTCGTTGGAGTGTCGTTTTTATTGACGCGCTGCGTTAGTTTGGCCTAGCGATCACAAATGACGATGCCCTCGATCATAAAAGACCGAAGGCATCGTCATCGCTTGTGTTTGGATTTTATTCGTTCCGAAGATCGAATACGCGACCGAACGGAGGGGTGAAGTTGTGGCTAGCAGTAAGAATCCAGTAAACCGGAACCTTGGGCTTCTTCATATTCACCAAGTCATCGTGAAGAAGATATCCGTCAGTGATGATGACGAGGAAGTCTGCCTCTCCAAGATTCTTCTCGTATTCATCGAAGAAGTGACAGAACATTGTTCCACCACGACCAACTACTCGTACCTTGGACAACTCTTCTCGGTTGGCCTTCTTGATTTTGATTGTATCATCCCAGTAGATGGTACAGTCAGCGGGGGTAATGGTTCCTTCTCCACGTTCATCAATGCACTGGAGTTGAGAGACGCCCCAGGCCATATCTTCCGTCGACATCGAGCCCGATGTATCGAGAAGAACGCGGAAGACAGCGAAGAACTCTTTCTTCTTCGGAACCATAAGACCAGCCATAAGCTGGCGCGTTTTGAATCGGTTCCAGTCGCAACGACCGTGGCCCAAACGAGCCTTCTGAATCTTGCTGCGAATAACGTCCTGCCAACGCATTTTCGGAGCAAGAAGCTGACCCAATTCATCTTCCATTCCGGCCGGAACAGTTCCGGCCAGACGCCGAGAGATCTCGGCCGCTTCAGCTAGGCGCTTTGCCAACTCATCTTGCGATGCGTCAGCGTCGAGGTGATCGTCGAGAAGCTCGCCGAACGGGCCGGTCTCATTGCCGTGGTCGCAGCTGTGACCGCCACCCTGGCCCGAACCGTCGCCCTCTCCATCTCCGTCGCCATCACCGTGATCGTGACCGTGATCGTGACCAGGCTGTCTGCCAGAGCCATCGCCCTGCTGATCACCATCACCATCCTCTTCACCTTGGCCCTTGCCTTTTTCTTTACTCTTGTCTTTGCCTTTGTCGCCAGAATCCCCGGGCTGCTTACCGCCAGGCTGCTTGCCTTTCTGTTTTGCCTTCTGGCTTTCGCCAGGCGTAGGCTTGCCACATTTCGGGCACTTCTCGATCTGGTTGTAAAGGAACTCATAAATGGCTTCAGGTTTACGAAGCTCTTCAGGAAGATTAGGGTCTGCAAAGAAGACCTTCTTATCTTTGTCCTTGTCACCAACTTTTGTCTTACCAGACAAAACATCAGCATACTTATAAAGTTCAATGAAGTTTCCAAGATGCTCTGTGAACACCTTCGTGCCATCAAACCCGCGCGTCTTTAGGTCAGCGAGGATATTGAAGTTTACGATATAGTCTACCGCAACGTTCCAGAGCCACGGCTGCCGCCCGCCGCGACGCTGAGGGTGCATGTAGATGGCGTGGAACGCTTCGTGAGCAATGACAAGCCGCAGCCCGATGCGGCTCAACGACTTGACGAAGTCAACGTTCCAGTAATAACGTTTTCCGTCCGTGGCGGCAGTCGTAATGGGCCGTTCACCAGAACCGACTTTACCATCCGTTCCGACACAAACCTGCTCAACAGGAAACACCAACTGGAAGATGAACGGGTCTCCGCCGATCTTTGATCCAGAGGATCTATTCGTATAGTTTAGAGAAAGCTCCGTGAACACGGTAGACAGTTTGTCTTCCGCTTCTGTGCGTGCTTTCGCATCAACAGCTCCAACGACTTTGTTAAACTTCATTCAGGGGCTCCAAACAATGGAGAAAAGGAAAATAAGGCATATCGACAATGAGGCGGGATTTTACTCCCGCCTCATTATATGTATCAGCCCGCAATGCGATCGTTGATGCGGTCGAGAAGTTTCGACCAGTTCGGCTCCTCATCGAGCCCGTGCATGATGAGCCGGTCGAGGTTGATCTGCGACCGCGCCGCGATGAGAGAGATCTCAGATTCAATTCCAAGGAGGAATTTAGCAATCGTGCCAGAGACCTCCGGGTACTTGCCCTCGGGCGACTCGTCGATCTTCGCAGCAAGTCGTGCGCAAGCAATCATTGCGCAAACGATCTGCTTCGTACGCTCCATGCGCTCGAACTCTTTCGCGACGACCGTACCCTTAAAGATCTTCTCAACCACCGGAAGAAGAACCTGATAGTGATCGTAGTAGTGCTGGAACTGCATACCAATCTGCTTGCCGATGCAACCAGAAACTTTGTTCACGAGCACGCTGACGGGCCAGTTGTGCTCCTCGCCGCAAGCAAGAAGCTTGGAGGCGTTGTGCCAACCACGAGGGGAAGACGACGCGTACGCGTCTCCCTCATCCACCTCACCATAGAGGTGATCGGGATGGTCGTTGATGTACGCCGTAACGGCCGGGTGAATCTCGCGGGTCTTACCGGCCCACTCAAGCCACTGCCGGTGGTCGGACTCGATCAGGTACTTCTCGGCACGGTCGAGAAGAGGAAGCGACGGGCGCTGCCCGCCTTCGGCCGTAAGGTTGCCGGTCATGACGCACGACACGAGGTTCGGAAGCTCGCGGCCGTTGCAGGTACGGAACTGAGTGATCTCCAGAAGAGGAGCCCACAGAGACGGGTCAGCCTTATCGACCTCGTCAAGAAGAAGCGTAACCGGCTTCGTACCTTCGCAAAGCTTGCGATAGAACGACGGAAGAATGAAGTCGAGGAAGCGAGCCTTGTCGCCATCCTTAGCGGTTTTGCCGCTCATCATGTCGGGATAGCCTCCCAAGTCGACGCGTTCGAGAACCGAAAGGTTGAGGTAAACCTCCTCGACCTCTGCCTCGCGAATGCACTGCTTCGCGATCATGGTCTTTCCAGTTCCTCGGCGACCGAAGATGGCGATGTTTCCTTTACCCTGAATGGTGCAGAGGAGATTCTCTCGCAACTCATTAGGCGAGAGCTTCCTCAAGTTGAAGTCAGAAGAGATACCAGCAGTTTGTTCTTTACGAGCCATTATTCAAGAATCCTTTCTCAAGCGGTCTTCTCAAAGATCTTTCGGCTAGGTCCCACTCGACTTTTCCACGAATAAACCTATTTGAACGCCGAGATTCAATACTCCAGATTTTTACCATGGCGCGATCCAAAGTCAAGAGCGTTTTTCACCTGAACGGTTGAACAGCTCATGCCTTTAGGGCAGTTTTAATTCAGGGTTTGTTTTATCATCCTGAATCAATTTCCACCAAGAAGGAACTGGAGTTTCTTCGGCTGGCATGGCTTCATCGGCCAACGATGCATTGAAGAATACCTGTACAGGCCCATCCTCCTCGCAAGAAATTCTTTTAGCGCAATCTTTAATCGTGTGAATGAACATAAACCCACTGAGTAATGGATCGTGCTCGAAATGAATGGATTTGACAAATCCTTCACAACCACAGATTAGGCGCACGTGAGATTCCCTTTTTAGTTCAGTCCAACGCATAAAGCCCTCGCAATAAGCTTATGCTTATTTATGCGAAGGCTCAAGGAGCATTAGTTAAAAGTAGTTTGTCTAGTTCAGCGTTTACCAATCACAACGACCGTAGAAATCGATCTAGTGATTGGCAATTCCTTTTCAAATTCATTGAATGTACCGAGCCATGCTCGCGCACTAGCTGGAACCCAGGTATCTTCATTTGATACGGCAGCTTTGATTTTCCAAAGATTTTTGTGTTCGACATCTGAATTTGTATCACTCAGATGTTTACCACTCAGTTTCTTTAGAAGTTTCCAAGCGACTTCAGAAACTTCATACTCTACAAGTACGAAATACCTAGTCGTCGCCTGTTCGCTCCATATCAATAAAAGATTTTGCATTCTATCCCTTGAGCGCGCAGATCGTAGACAACCTACGAGCGAATTTCTGCGCATCTAAAGTATCAAACTTCATAAGCATTGCGTCTTGAGGATCCCGCAGCAGAACATACCCACGCTGAGGATCAAGGTTATCCACCATTTCTTTTTTAGAAATATGGATAGACATACTTTTCTTTTTCGTCTTCGGGGCGGTATGAGTATGAACGACGTAATACTGGTCAGGCACTTTCATCGTAGGGGTATATAGAAAATCATCCCACGACTCGATGTCCTCTATTTTTTCACCTAACTCGTCGAAAAAGATTCCAGAAACTCTACGATAGTGAAACTCACATTCCTGAATAGCAAAGAATGGACTCTGCGTACGATGCACGATGCCCCAGATATGAATGATACCGATGTCCTGTGCGATAGCGTAACGATCCTCTGGAAGATCGTAAAACCCTTGGACAATAGGGAAGCGCTCGACGATTTCGTCAATCGAAGGAGTAAACTCAACGCGCATCGTGTTATCTTTGGCGTTGAAGATATAATCGGCACTAATGTTGAAATCTTCGACTTTAAAAGAACGAGTAACCTTCAATTCTTTTTTGGTTGAAACGAAATCAACTACCTTGGTTTTATGACCAAAGTTGATAATATCTTCATGCTTTCCAGTTGCAATTAGCTTTTTCAAAGGCTTCTTGCACTGAGGACATTTGTTTTCGTATGCAAACAGGTCGTTGATATTATCAAACTTAATCGTCATATCTCAGCTCAGTTATCAAAGAAGTGTACGTATTTCCAAATGGCCGATTGGCTATGAACCCTTTTTGCCCTTAGCAAAGAGACAAGCTTCGATTGGCCGGTTACAAGAATGAACGTGTCATTCATGATTGCGCCCAACAGATAGCTTATCTCCGAGCCAAGGTCACCGTCCCACCGTTTGGTGTTTTTGTGGAACCAACGATACCATAACTGCATGAAGTTGAACTTCTCTTCAGCAGTTCGAGGGGTCATGGCAAACATTGGTTTTGAGTTACGAGCCGGTCTTAGTCGAGGCCTTTGTCGGAACCATACAGACCGAAAAACGAAGCTGGCTCGACATCACCTGCGAAAGCTTGTGCTTAGGGCGCTGCTCCTGATGCATGCCGAACTTCACGTTTTCGTCGCGAAGGGCTCGAATGGCCCAATGCGGAACGATCGACATCTTAGTTGCGCGATAGATGATGTCTCGGAGCACGTTCTCGAACTCAGCATTCGAGACGAAGCGAGTCTTGTCCACGCTGGGAACATTAGCGCGAATCGAAAGGCCTCGGCTTTTCTCTCGCTGGCCCTCGCGTCGAACCGAGGCCTGCGCGCGAGCGCGCTCTTTATTGAAGCGACGCTCGTTGGGGTTGCAGAAGACGATGCCTGCCGCGTACTTGATGTTGTCATCGGTCTTGTCCCAATCAAACGACACACATGCGTAGCCGGTGCCGGTCGGAGTCTGGAACTGAACGTAGCGAAAATTATGACCCTTATTCATTTGAATTCCTCTTTCCTAATCTGAAAATGAGATCCTGATAGACTCTCGTCAAAACACCGTCTGAGCTAATCAGACACATCAGTACATTTGCCGTAGATAGCGCCCGAACTTATCCATCCGTTGATACGCCCGAAATTGTTTCCAATTTGAAATTGATTGTCAGATGATATCGCTTTGATTAGGTGAAGGTAATGTTTACCTTTTACTTTGCACAAAACGATATACCCAACGATAGGAGTTACCCGTATCGGTTCAACTGTAACGAGCTGCCCGCTAGAAATCTTTCCCTCCATTGAGGGGCCTCGCGGTCGAAAAGAAACGGTTTCGCCACGCTGCAATTTCTCTATATGATATTTAGCCCAACCCACCGTCTAAGTTCCGTCGTCGGAATCGTTCGTGGTAGAAACGAATTGCTTCGCTTTGTTCATCAGGAACGCGCCGAGCATCTTGGGGCGGGTCAGCATCTTGGCGGTTGAAACTACCACGTTGGGAGACGGGGAAGCCGTTTGAGCCCGCTTGGCCAAAGGATACTGATCTTCAAGATCTGCTTGCGAAAACGTATCCGGATAATATAGCATTGCCTGATCAACGTCTTGGTTGGGCAGCGTCACAACAATCGAGGACCTTGTGTAGTCTGACATTCGACCTGCGCGATAGTAGTTGCGGACATACTCACGAGCTTCGCCGTGACGACAAGCTACGCCGCTTTTTTTAATCGCGTTCGATACGTCAAGCGCTGTAAAAACCTCTCCGTTGGAGATCATTGTATTCAACGCACTCTCAACACTCTGCTCAACTAGATTCATATTATCTCCTACACAGGTTCGGACAGTATAGAGCTTGTCTCGTTCAGCTGCAAGCCCTTTGTCGACGATTCATCTCAGTACATTGAACGGGCGTGAAAAATTCTCTCTATTTCGTCTGTCATAGATTTTGGTAGCTTACTAAGATCTTCATCGTATGCATTCATTGACGAATAGGTAATTTTTCCTTCAATGAATTTTGCGACGATGCTCGGTCTATTATGACCGCTAAACTTTATAGCTATCACTAAAAGATCAGGGGCCACAACATTTATCCGGTAAAAATCTTTTTCTATTAACATGCTCAGCCTTTTTCACTGGCGCTTGTGCCGGTGGTCTAGGCGTCACCGGCACCGGACCATCCTCGGGTAGTTTTGTAAACCCTTTCAGTTATGACGTCACCACCGTACCACATTACGGTAGCGGGAGTCTTGGTAGTTTTTTTCATACCAAAGCCTCCAATCGCGATACGCTTAAAATTTTGATTCCAAAACTAGAACCACGTTGCACAAACGTAAACTGTCCAGAAATAATGCCAAGTTTCAACACCTGTGATTTGAGCATATGCTCAAAATCTTTCATTAACATGTAAAAAACTTTATTTGTAGTTTTTGACTCGAAGATGGCGTAATTTGATGAGGTGGTTCTCCCAATCTTTGAGAACTGGAGCACGTCATCAAAGATGTATGAATCGACGTAATATATTCCATTCAGCGCCCAGCGGTTTGCCCTACGAACCATCTGCCCACTATTGAATGGAACTTTGATTATCTTTTTTGGTTTAGCAGGCGCTTTTGATTTTCTTGTAATTTTTACTGAAGCCATGCCTAATGATAGCTTCAGTCAACGATCTTATCGTCACGTCCAGTTAGCAAGCCTTTGAGCGATAGGTGTCCAACAATTGTTGGTTAAGTACCTATTGCACATAACCTTGGCGGCAACTCTTGAATGGACATGATTCCAAAATGAAGGATAAATTTTTTGATTCCTTTCACCGTCAGGATAAAACTTACAAAGCCAAAGCTCTGGTTCACGATTGATACGATTGAATGAAACTATCACGCCGCGATTAGGATCGACGCGATACCAATATTCAACGCGTGGGGTCAGTCTATGCCATGCTAGAATGTAACGTTTCATTAGTTTTTCGTGCTGAACTCAAGAATGTACTTGATGTTATGCTGCTGGCCGTTACCTGAGCCATTGTAAACGATCAATTCGTCATTCACTAGACTACGACCAGACTTAGCCCAAACCGAATGGTCTTTGCGCAAATCAGACTTACGGAAGAACTGCGCATCATTCACAATGCGCTGATTACCAAAAGCACAGTCTGCTAAAAAGAGGAACGCCTTATCTGCACCGCCAGCAGCCCAATAGCTGCCGCGCGCGTCGGTGTAGTTGATGCTCTTCGTAGAGTGTGCGGCCCAATATATACCGTCACCAAACATAGATCCGGCATGAGGAACGCCGGAAGGGCGAATCAATAGACCTTTGGTAGTAATACCAACCATGTTAGCTCGCCGGGTGCCGTGCCAAACAGGCAGTACGTTGGCCCTACGATACGTATCCTGTAACTCTTTAGGAACGTCAGGACGCTCTGATGCAACGCGCTTCAGTGCATCAGGGAAAACTTGTTTGCCACATTCGCTAGCAATCTGCTCGGCTGTCCTACCGAAGTGAGCGCTCTCGCTCTTCTTGTTTACCGAGAAGGCCCGGTGAAGCTTGATTCTTCCGAGCCCTCCATGGTTAGATGCCCTCGTTTCGAGCAGCATCTTCTCCAGCCACTTGTAGAGAATTTCCTGCGGAGGGATGAAGGAGATCTCAGAGTTGAGAGTTGCATACTGCGCATCGACGCCGCTGCGCGGGGCCAGCACCTTCTCTGCATTCTTTGCGTCGGTGAAGATGTCGAGAATGTCGAGGCCCTTATCGATTCTCTCATCAGAGTCGAATCGAAGAATATCAGCATCGATCTTACGACCAAGGTTGTGAGGAATGTTGCCGTAGTATGCAGACGTAAGACGATTCAACTCATCAACCGGCGTGCGACTCATCTGCGTCAGCTTACGGCACTCGTTGAGAATATCCCGTCCCTTCGTAATCTGAGTGAGCGAGAGCTGGCCAAGCGGGCACTTCTTCGTATCAAGGTTTACCTCGATGAACTGAGCCGTGGCGTTGAACCACTGACCAACAAGGCTTCTCACCTCAAAGTGCAGGTTACTTTCGACAGCCTTCTCTACTTTGATGCCGCTTTTCTCAAGCGTCTCCACAGACACGAGTTGCGTCTCAATTTTGAGCTTTCCTTTTTCCGAACCGACGTCGGACTGAACAAGCTCAATCTCGTTGTAACCCTTTTTTGTTTTCTCTTTGATGATTTGAGCGACGACCGCCTCGGCATGCGTTTTGTCAGTGCATACTCGGACTTCTTTGGCCGCATTAACTGCGCCTACGCGCCCGTACTGAGTAAAGACTCGCGCGTTACCGTTCTTAGCAACCTGAATCTCCAGGTTGTAATACTTGTTGTTGTTTTCAACAATATCGGTAAAGTTCAGCGTCCTACGAACAGGAACTTCATAGTCAGCAGGGAATTTCGGTTCACTACCAAACTTATGAGCTTTGATCTTCTCAGCAGCCATGTATCACCCTCGTTGTCGACCATTCTAACCAACTGAGATGAGAAGTCCAGCTAAAAAGAAACTATTCATCCGAGAATGACGTTTGGGTCATCACTGTCTTTATCTTCGAGCAGTTCTTTCAATCCAGCTTTATTTTCGAGGGCTAAAGCAAATACTTTCTCCGCACTGATTAGAATGAGAATGTTTTTTGTCTTAAAGAATGTATCGACTTCCAGTTCAAAATCTGGTGTCCAAATATCTCCCTCTTGACTTTCATCCCATGAAAGTCCATACGAATCGGTCGTTTTGCTTGGAAGCTCTTTTAGAAAGTTACCAACAAAATCTTCCATGTCAAAAACATTATCGTCCTGGTTTCGGCCACAATCAGCACAATAGTTTTTGTTTTTATATTTCGAGCAGCAAACCTTGTTTACGACAGCATCTCCCATCCATTTTCGTTTGAAATGTTCGGCCATACTTACGATGGCATCGAGCCTATTGGTAAATGGCTTACCTGTCCAAACGATAGGTATGTAGGTTATGCTTGCGTCCTCGGCGTATCCGAAATTCAAAAGTGCTGAATGAAATGTAGCAGGCTTCATTGTTTTATTGTGTAAAAAATTACTATCTGTTGCTGAGGAGGGCCTGAAAGGCACACGAAAGAATCTTTGGTAGATTCAAAACAACAAGAGGGCCCACAACACTGAAATCTGCTGGAAGACCCGCAAGCTGGGTAAATAGTCTCTAAAGAGAGGGAGCCGCAAGAAGATAGCGATACCGCTAAAAGAATTACGATAAGAAAATCTTTTATGGCCACATATCAATGTGAATTTAAGCAGCTTTTGCTTTGGTTGGCCGTGGCGTTACGGTCAACCCTAAAAACTCTTTTGCTAGATGAAAAGTTTCATCTGATGGAGTCATCGTTCTAAGCACCGAGTTACGACAAATAGACGCCTCGTCAGTTTTATTACCATTCTCTTTTTCAAAGTGGCGCCGCATGTCCTCTAGTTCCTTTTTAGGATCAGAGGTGAACGTACCATGCTCTTCAATAAAAGAATGAGAGGATGAGACAGTTACATAATAGTAAGTCTTCTTGTTTTTGTTGAAGATGTCAGCCAATGGGGTTTTATCATAAGAAGAACATGACACCCAGACGTGTGCGTTTTTCAACTCACGCTTGTAGATGAAGTACTTCGGAACTGATGGAGTCCCGCTATATCCGTAACGACTGGATTGGTAGTTTTGATGATAGTTAAATGATACCGCGTTGACTCGGCCAAGATAGAAATGTTTCTCTTCCCTCTTGTTAGAGTAGATTGTGCCTGGTACTAGATTCCTAGCATTGACTTTTTTCATTTTCGACTTCTCGGTCGATTGAATAAGTTTATTGTGCAAAGCCGAACCGATCCGAACTATTTTCATAGAACTTGAAACGCGAGCCCATATGAACTCCCCATTCAAAATTCCACCAGGACGAATCCCAACTTTGATCATTGTATCGAGAAGAACATCCTCTCGAACGTCAAAATAGTAATTCTCTTTGGTCACTACTTTATAAGCTCGCCCGCCATTGCCTCGAATGTCCAACTGAACAACTCGAAAATCCTTCATCGGAAGGTTGGGTCGAACGTCTTTTACAACCGGGTCAGCTTTCTTAACCGATTGCTTTAGCTCTGGATCCCAATAGTTGCGAGAGTTTTCGGCACAACCAACTGCCACTGCCAGTGTTTTTGGGTTATTGGCCTCGCATACAAAAGCTGGAACAACCATTTCCCTTTCAGGCTCTGGTGTATTTTCATCTTCATCAGTTTCATCCATGTCTTCCCAGCGACGGTAAATCGGCTGTTCGACACTTGACACGATCGCTATTTCATCAGGTATTATGCCGTAAGTCATGAAAACCAAAAACTGTCGAAGAATGAACTCTCGACAGCTTGGTCACTCTGATGACTAGGCGAAGTTGAAAAGACGATCGATTTTCTGAATGATATCTTTTTTGTTCGTCACTTCTAAGATAGAAGGTTTCGTTTTATTTAAAGATGATGGGTTCACGGGATCAGAGATAAACGTGGTCTTTTCGACGTAGTCGATATTCATGACGTATGACTTGCCTTCATCCCTAAAACTAAATACTTCGGCTATAAGTCTGTAGTTTTTTGTTTCAAGCCTGAATCTGTTCAGCAGAAAACAAATAGTCATCGTATATGAGTGCCTATTGTTTTTGCAAATAATGTTGAGCGTCTTGTCTTGCCAAACATCTTCCATTGTATCGCACTTCATGCGCACAGAACCGTTTACGGTGCTGAGTGAGAAATGTGTTTTGGGCTGCTCAATTTTTAGAGTAATCGTCCTTTTCTTGATGACGAACTCTTGCATGTTAAGGCCAGAGATTTGAAGCGCTCGCGCCGCTCCAGTAGTCGTCCGCTTCGGAGGCTTGCGTTCTTTAAACGTATCCTCGAACGTCGCATGACAGATTGGGCATCGCGCGGAGCGCATATCCAACGCATCCTGAATTCTTGCGAGATTCATTTGAACAAACGCATCTCTTGAGATAGCTTAGCCATGGCAGCATAGTATGACGCCGCCAGATAAAGGCAAGACCTTATTCTCCCTGTACAATGATACTGAGAATTATTTCGTCTTTAGAGTCTGTGTAAACGTAAGCTCTCAACTGATCGTCGAACGGTTTACAATCAAACGTTCGCTCAATGCTACCGAGTGGAGCGTTGGTGTCGTGCTCCACTCTGGACTTAGAAGTACGTTTCCAATTACTGATCTTTACCGATTCGGTATCTATCATGGCGTGATCATTGTTTGTGAACTCCTTCTTGAGTTCATAAACCATAGCAGGCGTAAGATACTTAATGAGTGCTTCCTTGCAATCCTGCGTTGATAATTTGCTCATTTATTTGATTCTCTAATGCCTTGACAAGATACTCAGCTTTGGCTTTTTGCTGCTCTTCAGAGCCGTAAGTACAACACCTATGACAACCATGGCTCATGAAAGGATTTACGCATGTGCAATTAGGTTGGCATGGCGTAACGTGAAAGCATGGACAGGCTTTTGATTTTTCCGACGTAGACGTGCAATTACAATAGATTGGTCCGTGGTTCTCGCCACACCAACCGTTCGCGTGACGCGAAGGTCCACCGCACGCACACTCAGGACCGTCAGGTGCGTTCATAATGTTTGGAAGAATACCAAGGCCCATGCATTCGCTGCATACCATTAGAAGCAACCTAAATCATTATAGTTCGGCATCTTGGTAAGGCGCCGGTTCTCATCCAGCGTATACCTATAGTTAGCGCCGCGCAACTCTAACTCTCGGTTCATTGAGGCTATTTGTTCTGGTGTAACCTTACGAGCCCTCTTGGGCTTTGGTTTTTTCACTTACCAACCATTTTCAAGAATGTCTTCTCAGCAATACACTCGGTACCGTTCTTACGAGCGGCTACAGCCTTGCTAGATGAAGAGTTTGGATCAGCAATGACTAAGTAAGTCAATCCTCTACCGACACTGTTCTTCACATCACCGCCAGCATCGATGACCATCTGCTCAAGAATAGGGCGCTTGTTTTCCATAGCTCCGGTAAAACAAAAACTCTTGCCAGAGAGGCCGCCAACAATTTTTTTCTTGATCGTTACGCCATTTTTCAGGAGCTGGTCGATCAACTTCTTGTTCTTGCGCAGGCCTTCGTAAAGTGAATCGGCTTTCGATGGACCAAGCCCAGAAATGTTTTCTAGCTGTGATTTGGACAGAGTCATGATTTTATCAAGACTTTCATGCCCAGCTCCGGTGACCATCTTAATCATTGAGATGCCGATCATGGGGATGTTCAGAGCCCCAAGCAGCACCTCTACTGTCAGCTCCGAGCCTGCCCTGAGAAGGTCATAACATTTCTGCGCAGACTTCTCACCCATGCGCTCTATAGATGCCAGATCTGCCACGGTGAGCGTATAGAGGTCCGCGACAGTCGTAACCTTGCCAGTTTCGACTAAACGCTCCATCAATGTATCACCCCATTCAAGAACGTTGAGTGTTCCGATCCATGCTTTGATTCGGCCAACGACTTGCGCCGGGCAACCATCAGAGTTAGGGCAAATGAGGTACTCACCTTCAACCTCTGTTGAGGTATCACATACCGGACACTTCTTCGGACCCTTCGCAACCTTGCCAGTTCCTTTTAAACACTCCTCGACGTAAGGGATAACGTCATTACGACGAGACACTAGAATCTCGGCACCGATGTCGATTCCGAGCCTTTGAATGTTAGATACGTTGTGAAGGCTGGCGTTCGTAATAGACGCGCCCATCAATGTGACGTTGTCAAACTCTGCGACAGGGGTAACCCGTCCGGTGTTACCAACCTGCCAACGAATGCCTCTAAGCACAGTCCGTTTGTTTTCGGCAGCGAACTTAAATGCAATGGCACCTTTCGGCCGCATATCTTTATCGCCAAGAGCCTGCTGACGATCAATATTATTGATACGTACAACAAGACCGTCAATGTCGTAATCGAGCTTATCGCGATTGGTATTTTGATATTTGGACCAGTGATCATTTACATGAAGTGCTAAATCACCTCCATCAAACACTGTCCATTGAGGAACTTGGGCTCCAACCTTTTTGAGCCAAATGAACTGTTCTGCTTCGGTCTTGAACTCGATGTCTCCAACAACGTGGTAAAGCATAACATCGAGATGTTCTGACCCGCTTCCATCAGAACGCTTACAGATTCCAACTGCGTTTCTTGGATTAGAGTAATCTGGGAACCACTTCTTGTGTTTCGACCTAGTAAGGATAATCTCTCCTCGGAACGAACCTGTGAATTTGCCAGGCACTGTAAGCGGAACGCCATTGATTTTTTTGACGTTTACGAAGATGTCTTCGCCTACGAGTCCATCTCCACGTGTTACAGCTCGAATAAGCTTACCCTCATCGTAGACCAGCTCGATGCTGAAACCGTCCAATTTTTCGGTGACAAATAGAGGTTCCTTCTTAGAAACTGTAGAGACCCACTCCTTCATCTCTGTCGGATTCTGAACCTTATCTAACGAGCCCATCGGAATGTCGTGCTTGCACTTCTTCCATTCTGACTTGACCGGAGCACCGATAGCCGTGATGGCCTTGCTCTTAGGAGCTAATTTCTTCAGCTCATCAAAGATGGTATCGAATGCCGCATCGGACATGATCGGCTTGCCGTTGTAGTAAGCCTCACGAGCAGCAATGACGCGTTTGGTCAGATCAGCAATCTTAGTATCAGCCATTTGTTATTCCATAATCTGAAGACGAGTGTATCTAGCTAAACGATGAAATAGCCATGCCGCAATTCGTCCATCATTTTCCACATCGTAACCGGCCTCGATGGCACAGATTTCTGTAAGCTCTAGTTCATCTTCGTCATCATACATCAGCGAGGCCTGTTTAGTTTGTATGTGCAAGGCGGAGTCTTTCCGTTCGTGCGATGATCGGTAATGGTATATTGGATTGTCCCCATCTCTGTACACCAATCAAGAAACTGCTCGATGAGAAATTCCCTCTGAGGTAGAATTTCTGGATCCAAAGTAAAGCTGACCCTCGTTCCACTAATCGATGTTGTTCCGGTCTTCTCTAGCGGCCCGGTAGGTGTACCGCATACATAGTTCTGCTCATACACATAACCCCCGCGCCAGATAGTAAGTGAGCAAGCAACAGATAATGCGTTGACAGTAACGATACCCATGTTGCATAGGCCCGCTGTACGAGCGTTCCCGCCTTCTGATTCTTTGGCAGCTTTGCAAGCATACAACAATGTCATGTATGCCTGAGCACGCGAAATCTCAGGTCCACCTCGACTACCTTGAGGGATCGGCTCAATCGGCCAGCCCTCACCGTCATCCGTAACTGATGCCCTGCCATCAGCAAACAATTCGACCGTTACGTTCTTGACTTTGCCGTGAACGCCATCGCTAATGGCCATACACAACGTTTCTTGAAGAAGGGTGTTGGCCCGAAGCGGATCTTTAATATCGCCAACATACATACGAGGGCGCTTGCGAATAGCGCTCATAGTATCTAGAACCTGAATTTCAGTAGCGGGGTATGTTGTAGCCCCGGTTCCAAGTGTATTGTTACCATTACTGCTGCTCATTTGTCGGTACCGATAAAGGCCCGAAGGCCATATAGGTTAAGGTCAAGGCGTTTCAAGTCTTCCAGCCTCTCAACACCAGACAGGTACTTCTCCGGGATGCCTTCAAGACCATACAGGGTACCGGCAAGGGCACCTGCTACGGCTGCATTTGTGTCGGTGTCGCCACCTGACCGGACCGCCATGCGAACGCAGTCCTCGAACGTCTTGGTGGCAAGGAGGCTATAGAACGCCACCGCTACGGTTTCGATGACATACCCACGAGGCCCAGCAACGATACGCATGGCCACATTCGGGTCGACGTCCTGAGCAATTAGACGCTTCACGGTCGTCAGCGCGGTCTTCACTCCGCACGGAGGAAGGTAGTCGTTGACGAGGTCGATCAGATTATCGACATTTGCTTTACGCGTCGATAAAAGCGCGACACCAGCGACCATAGCCATCGAACCATACTTAGGTTCCGGGGCGTTATGCGTAATGACAGCGTCGATGCACGCAATCTCTAGAGCATTATTGATATCGGCTCGGTAGGCCACTCCGATGGGAGCACACCGCATGGCCGTACCATTACCGGCAATGTTATCACCAATCTCTCCCGCCTCCGACCAAGGGCTCCCTTTCTGGAGCCTGAGCATGGCCTTGCGCGTGGTCCCACCGATGCCTCGGCAGTCACCGCTCGTGAACCACCCTAGATACGCTTTGGCCGCCTTGGCTGGCGAGAACTCGCCTGCACCTACCATGCTCTCTGCCAGAGCCATGGACATCTGAGTGTCGTCGGTGAACTGACCGACTAGCAGTTTGTGGTATGGGCTAGCCGTGAATGAACCGTCCCAAGCAAGTAACTCTGGGTAATCATACGGTTTCATCTCGAACGACATGCCGAGAGAATCCCCAATGGCCGTACCCACAAGTGTGGCAGGCGTATACTTCTTGGTCGTCATGTAACCTCTAAATAGTTTGAATAGCTTATCAGCCAAAATCATAGCGCTCATGAGCGAGCATGATACAGGCCCTATCGTCTAAAAGGACACATCAATCGTGTAGACAGACTGTAAACTGCCTTAGGTTTAAAGTCAATCTAAAAATTTGAATCAGCGAATCAGCTTACTCAAAAGTTTTTCAGCTACCAGCCGAGCCTTTTCTTTGGCCTCATCCAGTTCGAGAAACAACCGTTCGGCGACCTTCTGACCATACTCAATCTCGGCAACGGTCAGGTCATGGTTTTCTGGAACGATATCAAGAACTCCATCAGGAGCCCGCTTGGCATCCTCATACGAACATTCGTACCGATGCATAATCCTACGGATTGTCTTCTCGCTCTTTAACGAAATCATTTCAACCAAGCTTGCGTAAACCTCGAAGCAAATCGATGCATTCAGCAACTGTGTTCGACAAATCCTTCTTGGAAAAGTAATACGTGCTCATAGCAGATTTACATTTATCACAACGGCATTTGTACTTTTTGTACATCCAAATCGTTCCATGCTCTGGTTTCGGAACGCCCCAATCCCAATCGGCTTTGGTTTTATTTAGATGGCAATCTTTACACAATAGCTGGCATTTTTTAATTTCTTTTAATAGGATTTCCTCTTTAGTGTCAATCGAATGAGCTATGTCTAAAGTTTTATCTTTCTTTTTCTTGTGGTCGAAATGCAGGTTCTCTTTGGAGCCACAATTTACACACTTACCACCCAAAAGAGCAATGAATTTAGCCCGTCTGGCCACGCGGCGCTGTTTTCTTATTTCGTAAGGTGCTGCCACTCTAAGCATACTAAATATGCTTTATTATTCCTTTGTGCATAACCTCATATTAATTTATGAGCTTAATGGACGAATCAAGGTTTTTTGGTAAGATAGCTAGGTTATATGGTCTTAAACTAGCCCGTCATGTAAAAGCTGATGATGGTATGGCTACATTCCCGCCTACCTTAGTAGATGACCCCAACGCCGGACCACCAAGACCAACTGAGCCTATGCCGGTCACTCCAGCTAAAACTCAGGTTACGCCTATTGACCCCAAAATACAACAGGCACTCGTTAATGCCGGTTATCCACTCGGCACATCAGGCCCAGAGCACAATGGTGTTGACGGTAAGCTAGGCGAACTGACTCGTAAGGTTCTCGAACAGTACAAAGCTAAGAACAATTTTCAGATGGACGATAAAAAATTATTCGCCTATATTCTTAGGAACATGAATACCGGCGTATCCAATCGTCAATTCCCAGAAGATACTAAGCCTGGCACGACCGCCCCTACCGGGGCTCATAGTACCGGCACCAGTAATAGAGGAACAGCTCCAGATAGCGCTGGCACCAATACCGATGTTGGCGGACCTAAGCCTCGTTAATCAAGTCAGATTACTGAGCTTCTTTAGTTTTTGAAGAGCGCCGATAAGGTCATCAATGCACTCGGCATTGATCACCTCTTTGATAATAAGGCACATCAGTTCAACCGGTGGATATCATCCACGCTGGTCCCGGTCGATACGTACTCAACGACAATCTTCGTTTGCTGCTCAACGAAGTTGACGAAGTTCATAACCTTGTCGTCAAGCTTACCGGCGTCTTTCCAGCCTGGAATCCTACGGTACTCAGGCTGAGTCTCGAAGAAGTCTTGGCCACAAACTGGGTCGATGTTGTCCTGGCCATATTGATCGCATACGGCGAAACCATCTAGCCCATTCAGGATATCAAGTTTGGTAATGACCAGATGGGTAATGCCACCTTTATCAATAGCATAGCGTAATGCAGGCAGGTCCAACCATCCGACTCGCCTTGGCCTGCCGGTGGTCGCACCATACTCGTTACCAATCTTACGAAGCTCCTCAGCATCGGCGCCATGAAGCTCAGTTGGGAACGGACCTTCGCCAACCTTTGTCTGATAGGCCTTAGCAACTCCGTAAACCTTCTGCGGAGGGGCAAAAGCGAAGCCGCTGGCATAGATACCGGCGACGGTACAGTCACCACAGCTTACGAACGGATAGGACCCGTGATTGAGGTCAAGGAGGATTCCCTGGGCACCTTCGTAAAGAATTGAAGACTTCAAAAACTCCTTTTTCAAATCCAGCACAGAGGTGAACTGCACCCCTAATTTTAAAAGCTGACCAATGATACTATTTTCGACGTAACATAGAAGCCACTGTTTCAAAACGCGCGCCATCTCTGTAACCATGGCCGGAGGGAAAGATATTTGTGACTGAAACCAATCATCACTATTCCAGTCACCGTTATTTGATACTAACCCTAAAGTCTTCATAGTGAAGTAAATCTGGCCATTGCCAGATAAAACTATCTCTACAGAGTGTCTTCCATCTAGTGAGACTTTTTTGGTTAGTGGCGCTTTCATTTGATCTTTAGAATCTTATAAGGGTCCATCATCAAACTAATTTAATGGAGACGGAAGCCTTAACCATCAGCTTCGGAATACGAATTTCATTGGCAAGATTGTGTTTCAATGCTTCATCTGGCGTCAAGAACCAATCTGTTCTGGCCATCTTCTGAACGATGTCGTTGAAATACTTAGGATCTTTTCCGCAGTTTTTCGCCATCATTTCATAGATTTTTTCATTCAATCGCTCGGCCTCTTTGAGATCGATTTTCATGTCTTTGACCTTACCTGACACGCCAGACGATACGTCATGAATCATAAGCGTTGCGTTAGGGCCCATGTAGCGTTGGCCTTCTGTACCACACGTAAACAGAACGGCTCCGCACGACATGGCTTTGCCAGTGATGATGGTCGCGACCGGGACATCAGCTGTGCGCAAGGTATCAATCATTGAAAGTAATGAATATACTTGACCACCGTATGAGTCGATAACGATCGGGATTATTGGTTGACCAAGCTCTTGTGCTCGATGAAAGCCCTCTTTGAACTCTTTCGTGGCCGCTTCATCAAATTTATTTACAGTAACGATGACTGGTAAATTCATAAGATCAGTGGCCGCGCGAATCTTGAAAAACCTGGAAATTTTCGTCTTAACCATCTAAGTTAATCTCTCTGTGAAGATAGGGTTGCAAATCAACTAACCAAAGTAACCGTTAATGACTTACAACGGTCACGCGTGGTGTATCGTCAAGAGCGACGAATATTGTTATTCAAATCATACAAGCCAATTTCTTAAGGTTCTTGCCACAAAAAGGACAGAAGTTCGCAAAAGTCCATTTATCAGATTTTTGAGACTGGAAACAATGTGTATAGAAACCTTTAGGAGCTTTGCGTTTGTAATCTCGAAAAACTACAGCACGAGCCTCTTTATTTTTTTCACAGCATGGGTAAGGATCGAAATCGTTCATGAACTACCTCGCCCTAAAGGGCGATGCTTCTGAAAGTTTGCTTATATAGCGCATTATATTTTTCTGGAACAAAAATTCATCCCCTCCCTAAAGGGAGGGGTATTCTTTTTGGAGAATGATAAACCCTGACGCACTCACGCATTGTATTATCGTGAATTTCTAGAACTTTAGGGATCGACCCGTCCTTTTCGACCTGATATCCACCTGCGAGATTCCAAACGATCGGAATACCAAACTTACTGATATTATCGAACACGATGGCATCACGTTGACGCAACTCATCTGTAGTTAGCCACCCACCATGAGGATCATCGATGTGCGGATCAGCTCCAGCTTGATAAAGGATCACGTCGCATTTGGACAATTCTTTCAACGCATTGGGTAGCCACGTATCAAAAAACTCTCCAGACTGTTCTGGGAATTCGATTGTTTGCCCGGCAGTAAAATGTTTGCACCAACCATTTTGATTTACTCGATTGAGAATATTATCTGTGCCGTTGCCGTAATGCATGTCCAAATCTAGAATTCCAACACTCTTGACGCCCTCTGCTTTTAGCGCACATGCCGTGACCATCAGACCATTAAACGTACAATACCCCATCGATTGGTTGTATTCTGCATGATGAAATCCTGAGCACGGTGCAGCCGCAGCTCCACCATTTTTTACGACATGACGTGCCGCAGAAAGCATAACGCCGGATGTATACGGCAACGTTGCCGCCACTTTCAAAGACCTATTACTGAATCCGTTCGAGATTTTTCCAGCTAAAACGCCCTCTACCCACCCTAGATCATGCGCCCTAGCCAACTCATCGAGCGTAACCGGCGTCGGTTCAATAATCTCGACAGGGAATTTGCTTTGCCATGAAGCGACAACCTTTTCAGGCTTGGCACTGCTCGGAGATGCCGATTCTGAATCGGCAACCATCAATGGTGTATAGAAAACGGGTATGTTCATAGGTTGTCCTTATTTGTCAGCATATACTCGTACAGGTCCATATTGTAGCTTGCGAAACTTCCATATAACAACGCTCTCGGTTTCACCCAAGCCGTACCGGGTTCGTCTAATTCTTTCGATTGAATCGTTGTCATAATCTCGCCGGAGTATTGACCAATGAAAGTTGTCGTCTCGTAGTCGACATCGCCATGGCATGCGCGCACGAAGATTGCTTTAACATTGAAGAAATCGAGACCAGTTTCCTCTTTTACTTCTCTAATTACAGCCTGTTCGATTGTCTCGCCAGGATCGACTTTGCCGCCCGGTAAACCCCAATCGTGTGGGTCTCCTCGACGATGAACAGCTAAAACTTTACCTTCGGCATTAGTAAGAAATGCCGTTACTGCGCGTTTCATCTTGTTCTCCTGCATTGCTCTAAATCATCATATCCATTTTTCAACGCTCGAAAAGAAAAAAGGCGACCAAGCTTTTATAGCTTGACCGCCTAATTTCTGAAGTTTGAACTTCGAGTCGCTTTGAGCCGATTAAATCGCCTCGTACGTTCCACGCTCGACCTTGCGGAACATTTCCTTGTTCTTCGTCAGCGCCGTGAAAATCACGACGTACTTGTTCTTCGAGTTCGACTTGTAATCAGTCTCGCCAAGAGCGGTCTCCAGCTCGCGAGCAGTCATCGGCTTCTTCGCGTCCTTCAGAATCTCATGCAGGTACGCCGCGAGCGGGCGCTCGTTCGTTGCACGGGGACCACGCGAGCCCTTTCCGCCACCAGCACGCCGGGTGCGAACCACGGTACCACAAAGCGCGGCAATGCGCTGCTCGACCGTGTCGGACTCCACGCGGAGCTTTGCAAGCCGCGTCTCAAGCTCCGTAACCTCGTTCGTCTTCCGCGCCTCCAACTGCTGCTCGATCTCTTCGACCGACATTCCAGACAGCGCCTTGTTCAGCGCGACCTTCGGCTCCGGCGTATTGCCGTTGCTCTTCGCAATCGTGGAAACCTTCGAACCAGCAGACTTCTTCTTTGCAGTCATGATATACTCTCCTTGTTAAGCCCCCCGTTAGCGAGTTGCTTTATCTGTCACCCATTCTAAGCTGACAGATTGAAGAGTCAACTATCATCAACGAAAAAAGAAATACAGTTCGTTCATATCTACTAAAAGTGCGGATAAATCAAGTAGTTAGCCTTAAAAAAATCGAGATATGACCTCACTCGAAGTTTTTTAGGCGCGCAATCTCTGGTGGCGGGTTCGCTTCCAAGGCTGAGTATCTGGTGAACATCTTCTTGTACGACCTTGTTTTATCGGCGATGTAGGATGGGTTGAAGCGACTTGAAAGCGTTTCCTCTGTATACACCTGCTCAGGCATCCCGTCGCACAACCTGTACACCTCAGACAGAAGGTCCATAACGTCTGCGACATTTTTGGACTGGAGTTTAAACTCCTTATAGAAATGGACGTCGTCTTGGCCACAGAAAAAATCTAGCGCATCAAAAGCATCAAGCAGAGCGTACTGGAACGGCTCATTAGTAGAGTACCTTGAGGAACCGTCGCGCCAGCGATAAGCCTCAGCAATAGACCATTCGTCAGCCCTAGTAGGAGAGCGAGGTTCTGGCCCGGGGCCCCAAAAATAGTCGCGCTCCATTGAGTATTGGTAGCGCTCAGATTGCTGACCTTGCATAAGTAAACAGGCTCTTTGCAAGCAATCTATTGCTACCAACAACTCGCTCATTCTATAACTCCAACTCTTCTTCCTCTTCATCAGAGGTGATGTACTGTAAAAGCTCAGACTTACCTGAGTACTCTATACTAACGAGAGTACCGGTATCAGCCGTGAAACGCCTACACAGTTTCAGAATATCATCAAACGACACATTAGATTTAGACTCTAGAATGAGAAGCGTTGCAATTGGCTGCCACCTTGTAGTAGACCAATCTCCATTTAACGACATCGTCAAATGGTATTCATTCGAACCAAATCTATCTGCCCATCGCTTTGAGAATTCTGATTTAACGTCGTTGCAAAAACGAATAGCGAATAGCTTTAATTTGCTTTGTATTTTGAAAAGCTTCCTTTGTTCTTTTCTAATATTTTCGATATCTGTTCTGAGCATCCTATCCTAAAATAATTTTCCAAGCACTGCGATATTTATCGTCCCATTCACGATACCACTTCATTTTTTGAAGAAGAACAGCTTGCTTGCTAGAAACTCTGTAAGATGAATAAGCTATTATATAACCAATATATAGCTTACGTGAAGCGTCATAATTAACACCAGCATCCCAGCCGTACCGATCTCGATCGATAATAATTAGCGCAGGTCGAAAAATGCTTCTGCTTTTGATTAAAAAGAAACAGCAAACTAACCATTGCCAAAACGTTTTAGATGTCGACATTGGCCTGGGCCAGGATTTTCTTCCTGATTACTTTTTTCAATCCAGGATTGATTTCAAAACATTCTTGTAGCAACTTATTACGGATGCGGTTTCTTGGATAGTGCTCGTCCTGATTTGACTTGTCTTCAAGCCAAGCCACTTCATTGCGAACGCACCAATCAATAAATTGAGATTTTTCATTAGTTAGAAACGGCCTATGCACATTTCCAAATACGACGCGTGGAATTTTCGGATTGCCGTGCAGAGCTGAAAAGATCCATGTCTCTACAGCGTCATCAAGATGATGAGCCGTAACGATAGGTCGATCGTCAGCAATTTCATTCAACCACTCATAACGAGCATTGCGCCAATACTCTTCTGGCGATTCGTGTTTTTCTTTATCACGAAAGTCAGACAACTTACCAAATGCCCAATCCACTTTATGCTTCACAGCATAATCGAATACAAGCATTTCCATATCGTTTGCTTGAGGAGTACCGTGATTGAAATAGGCAAGTAGGAATTTCTTACCACCACGTCGATAGAAATCGGCAATAGCCATACTATCGACTCCGCCTGAACAGGCGAGGATAAATGACCTGTCGCGTTCAAAATTGATTAGTTGATGTAGCATTATACAAAATTCACATCATCTGCCGGAATCAATTGGTTCGGGTGATAAGCGTACCGCAGGTTGCTCGGTTGCCAACGGACGTCAAGTTCAGGTCCTACTCGTTCAGGATCATGAGCGCTTCGGCTGTCATAGTTGTAATCGACTAGTCCATCGACGACACCGATGCAATCGCCAAACTCTTCTACATGACCGGTGGAGCATCCCCAGCAGTCTTCTGCCGGAGTATCAAACGGCCCGATATGTTGACCAGCTTCTCCGCATTTACCACGAAGCTGCTTCTTCAGCGCCTCGGACATACGAACGCGGTCGCCTTTGACATATGTTTTCACAGTAGACATAGAGCCTTTTTGTATCGTTCAACTCGTTCGACAATTTTCGGATAAGTCAATAAACCATATTCGAATTTTATCGTTGCCTTTGCCGCATTAAATCCAAATGACTCATCGATGGCAGGATCAAATAATTGAAACTGAGTAAAATCTCTTGTTTGGCCTTTAAACACCGAACGAGTAAAAACCCGTATATCGCCAAATACATAGCACTCAAATACAATGTGTCCGTCGTAATTTGGTGTTCTTGTGTAATGAGGAACACTAGTAGCAGTGCATTTGAAAACAGTAAAGTAAGACTCCTCGTCAAAGGGTAACACTGATTGCTGTTTACAAACGGGGCATTTCATTTTCTTAAGAAATAGTAGATGGAACGCCTGTTTGCACTGGCAATCGTTTACCGCCATGTTGAACTGAGGCGCCGTATTTACCACGACATGAAGCAGAACAGAACGGCCCAGCAAACCCTTGCATTTCCTGAGAGCGTAAATCCCTGGGGCTTTTAGCTATAATAACACCACACCGAGTGAAAGCAAATGACATGTATCGACAAACAGTGGGCTAACTCAGACTCGAACTGAGATATTACGGTTTATGAGACCGGCTCCTTAACCAATTAGGAAATTAGCCCGTAACAAACTAAGGATAAAGAGAACTAAGGATAAAGAGAACTAAGCATAGAAGCTAAAGCAGATCCGATCCCGGCCGTATCGACATAAAGGTCTGGTGACTTCCCAACCTCGCGCCAAATTGTAACAACGTTGTCATGGACATGCAAGGCAAGAATGCCATCGCCATTATCCTGAAAGCGAACAAAGTAGCCTGAGAAACCTAGTTTGCTATGGAACTGATACGTTCCCTGTGTCAGTTGATCGCTTTTAGTAATCAAAAGTTGAGCGTCATCGTCTGACAGTTCCATTTCAGGATCTGGCATTCCAGAATACAAATTTACACTTCCGATAGCTTTCATTCTAAGATCCTTAATCGGTTAACGGCTTCATCGTCCAAAAATGTGTTTACTCTGGCCACCAATGATTTCAGCGGTTGCCGAATAACATTCTTATTGCCTTCGAAACTCATCGACAGCATAGTGCTTACGCCGATAGAAATGATTACGCTTATACACGCCAAAATTTGGCGATCTGTTCTAAACACTTTAAACAAATCTACATTTGATAGCTTATCGATTTCTTTCATTAGAGAATCTAGTCTTAGACCTAACGTAGCTATTTCATTTACGTTTTGTAACGGCTTAGTATGGCCTGCGCTATCTGATAGCATCCCTTGGCACAAAACGGCCGTAGTTCTAAGGTTCGTTAGATCTAACATCGATCGTCTCTAATATTTTCATTTTTGATTCAGAAATGAACATCTTCTTCATCCTGCTAACAGCAGACTTGTTAGCAACATATATCGGAAAGATACTGCGATCAGTAAAGTCTTTTACGATTAAGATGACCTTATACCCATTAGCCTTCGCATGTGCGAGCCACTCAGCCTTCTCTTGATCGGTCAACGCCAATCCAGACTTTCTCGTCCATGGCGAAATCGTAAACCTCTTCAAGAACTGTTTGAAGTTCTGTCGGAGTTTTTACATTGGAACGCAGCCGAGCCGGAAAAGAACTCTTCCGGAAAACGCTAGCATCTTCAAGCTTTTCAGCTATCGATTCTACAATCTGAGGCAATCGTTTCTTAAGCTCGCGCTCAGAAAGCTTGTTAATTGGCTGAATGACTTCTCGTAAATCAACACGATGTTTCCAGAACATGACACATCCTTATGTTCAAAACCACACGACTCGACGGTTACTGTTTTGGTTGATTAGACCCGATTTCAAAAGTTTTGAAAACACGATCCCACGTGAAATCAAAAATTCCGAAATTTTTGTCCATCTGAAAATGATGCGTAAAATGATGATTTTGCATGCTTTTAAAGCCAGGCATTTTATGCCATAAAGAATTTTTAACATGGAAGGCATCGTGCAGCGCATTGTGCATGTAACTAATTATCAAAATTTCTACAGCCCCAATCAACGAATAGAGAGGGCTGACTAGTCCGATGTACCCGATTAATCCGGTGATCAAAAGAGCCGTAATTACTACAGGTACAAAGAGAAGGATAGTGGTATGCTTACCTGCATGGCGGTAAGCGTCTGATACCAGATCCTCTGGAGGATAGCGTTCCATATGGTGAACCATATGTGATGTCGCTAAAAATCCCGCCCATTTCTGATGGAACAGCTTATGAAAAAGGTACCCTAGCAAAGCACTGATTACATATACAATAGAAATAAATACTATTAGGCTAACAATCATACTCTAAATATATCTAGTCGATATTTAATCCGTACCAGTTTCCTGAAGAGATTCCGTAGGATCTTCCTCAATACCCACAATCGAATGCACGTAAGCTTCCAGTTTGGCAATTCGCTCCTTAGCAGCAGTCAGTTCGGCCTCAAGCTCGACAGCATGAGTCACCAAATCAACATTTTTGCTTAGCTCCAGCATACTCGTCTTTGCCTTAAAATGAGCAACCTGGGATTCCAGGTCTTCGAGACGAAGCAATTTGTGCTCGCAAACCTTTAAAACCAACTGAATAATATTCACGAATTCAGCTCGTTCTTTTTCAGACGATTCGGACACAGGAGTATGAAACAGCTTTTCAAGTGCGTCTTCAGCGTGAGAAATTCGAATATTGATTTTGGTAGTAGTTTTAGTATGCATCATGACGATCTAATACGAGTGCAACGATATTAGCAACGCTCGACAGCGCTATCTGAACGTCAAATAGGAAACCAGTTTAATCATGCCAGTTGTATTGTAATTCAAATTGTCCTAAATATACCAGCAGTTATCCTTAAAAAGGTGAACAGTACCAAATGAAACCCCCTTCATTTTGAAGTTCGACATTGTTACTTCTGGGGCTGGCCTTCCGTGCCAAATAAAGCCGCAGCTCGCCGTGGAATTAGAAAGATCTTTCTTATTCCTAATTTATTTAAAGAGATCCGTATTCCACGGCGAACCAACTAATAATTTAGCATACTACTATGACAATCCGTGAATTGGTCGACAAATTTTATATGCGCTCCTTGGGCCAAAACTCAAATCCTGGCGAAGAAGAAGATTTACTGCATGCGGCAATGGAAGACAATCGGGGCCACGGCATGAATATTAAGTTCCACGGCCAGCATTTTGGATGGTATCGCTGGGATAAAAATAAGCAGAAACACGTAGTGTTTTCGATAGCTAGCTTTAAGAACAGTGATAGTGTTGGAGAGTTGGAAGATACCGTTGCGACGCTTAAGAACATAAAGCTTGAGGATTACGCCTGACCCGCTGAATACGGCGTTTACCACTCTTAACCTTATATTTTTCTGAACACGTCGCCGATTCAGACGGTAGCTCTTCAGATCCATCGTCGACCGGTTCAGAACCGGACGCGCACCCCATAATGGTCAATGAAAAAAACAAAAACGACATGAAAATGAACTTCATGTCGTCTCATATATCAAGTTGTGGATGCGGTGAGAGTCGAACTCACTACCTTGGGTTTATCCGCGGACTCTCGCCTAAAGCAAGCCGCGACCCGACCTCTGCCACCATTAAGGTATCACACCCGAGTGACCAATCTAATTAGTTGATATGTAACCTTTTTTAGAGAAAATACACTATGAACCAACACTACGCCGAAGAGCCCAACCAGCAAAGCAAAAATTGCACGCCCCTCTAATGTATTAGAGAATAAAAGCGCTTTAATCATAATCTCTCACTTGCTCTTATTGCTAATTGTTTGGAAGATCGAATTACCTTGTATAGCTCTTCAGGAGAAGAGCCTGGATGAGCAACACCAATTGAGTAAAACTCTTCCGCTTTGATGTGGCACGGACCACACAGACTAATGCCATTCTCTTTGACGTAACCGCCATTAGGCATGGCCTCTCTGTTGGCCACATGGTGTGCGTCCAGTTCATCCTCGGCGCGGTCTGGACTCGATTTGAACGGACACATGACGCAACAAAACCGGTCACGGGTGAACGTGGCGTGCCTGAAAGCAGCGCGTACTAATTTTTTAGTAACTGACATTTGAAAGTTCGGTGATTACGGACAGGTTGACCCAGCCTATGATAATTTTCCGTGTAAGTGATATTGCCAACGAATCAGTCTGACTAAGCCCAACTGATTCCAATACCACTAAGGGTCGAGTTGGCTACGACAAGATAGCCATTTGCCGCCATAGATCCCTGATTCCCGTGTTTGGAGACGGGGCGTTTCGGTTTAGAAACTCCGGCGGGCATAAGAACACCAACCGCAGAATCTTCAGTTCCACGCAACTAATCACCTGTCTTGGTAGACTCGTCCGCTCTACTCATCTCGACAAGTGTAACACATGAGCCATTATCATTCTCCAAAAAGAATACCCCTCCCTTTAGGTAGTTCACTGCATTCTTAGTAGAAAACTCTTGCGCGGCCGATTCTAACGCAATGCGCAATAATTTCTACCACCTCGTCATACGTAACGTTCTCGCCTGCTCCGATGTGCTCTTCAAACTTACATGCCCATTTGGTCATGCGGAATCGTTCGTCTGTCACGGGATTAACATATTCATATTTTGAGGACTCATCGAATTCATGAAGGCTAAGATTGAAACCATGTTTCTCACCAAAAGCCTCGGCATAACGGTCAAGGCTATCTATGTAATACTTCTCAGCTAACAGAGTGCAGGCTTCGATTGCAATACAAAAATTACCAGCGATAATATCCTGAAACAAGTGTCTACAGTTCTTGTTTCTTGTTACGAAACTAAGACTATGCTTAATAGAATCTCTATTCGAATTCTTTATTCTATGAGAAAATTCTAATGAGCGATGACCAAAATCAACGTCATAGTAGTAATCATCGTAGTAATCGTCCCACAGCCAATCATCGTAATCGTCTTTGTAACTCCAACCATAAGGAGCAGAAGCGAAGCTTACATCATTACGATCGAAACCAAATTCAAATGCTTTAATGTTTCGCATGGTGAAAACATACTATACCATTACCATAAGCTTATTGTTCATTAAAGTGATGTCATCGACACGAACACGTATGAAAACGGGCCAATCGTTGTATTTATCCCACGCAACATACTGGTTTCTACGAATTAGCTTTACATTAAGTATGCTATTATCAGAGGCGCATCGATACTTTACTTCTCCGATTTCGCCTTTGTGATGGCCCCTGGCTACCATTACTAGCTTACCTATCATCTGGTCATTCATTTTGGAGCGGGCAGTGAGAGTCGAACTCACATCTTCAGCTTGGAAGGCTGAGGCCCGGCCTTTAGACCATGCCCGCGTTCTCTGCGCTTAGCAGTTAAATTCTATACTTATAGGATCTTCTCATTGCTACTCTATATAGCGCATTATATTTTTCTGAACAAAAATTCATCCCCTCCCTTTAGGGAGGGGTATTCTTTTTGGAGAATGATAAATTAAACTCAGTTAGTAACTTTGGCTTACCGCACTTACTGCGTGTCTTGGTCAATACGATTCTAATATATTATATTTAAACCTAAGTAAATCCAACATTTGCTGACGCATCGTATATGCTTCATCTGTTTTTGTAGTATGACCTATCGTCATAAGTAACTGGTTAATTTGAACATTTACTAGCGCAATATCGTTCATTATCTCTTTTTTGATAATTTCTTCACGCTCTTTGTCCTGTATCTTTTTTCTGTATGGACTTTTCTCTGCGTAAGCAAGAGATGGGCCTACTGGTGTAGAGCATAAATTACCACGAACTGATTTTCTTTTTTTAGCCGCCACGATGACTATATAACCTTAATCTTCATTTATTTCAACACCCTGGTCAGCTAAGTAGTCTTCCAACTCTTCTGTTGCTTCCAAGAAATTAGCAAGAAGCTTTTGGAACTTCTTGCTTTGAATGCCTTCTAAATCTTCACTCCAACGACGCATACCGCGTTCAAAACCTTCACACTCGATAAGAGTTTCAATGCGGCTGATATCTTCGGCTGTTAGAGTCATCTTACATAGATGTCTAAATTTTCATTTATGTAAGTGTTTTAATTCTGTTCGCGCGTCGAATTGCATCAATAACTTGCTCAGCGATGTCCATTGGAAATAGGGTTCCTTCATCTGGAGAACTCGACCATTCCCGAAATGCCTCGAACTCTTCCTCCGTATACGGACTAAGAGCGAGACGTCCAGCAGAGCGTAAATTATTTATGTGGTCCAGACTCATACGAGTCTCTCGAAACATAAATATCTTATCTCCTATATTGTTTATTTCAACACAAAAGCGGACGTCATCGTTCATATTTATTTGCGCTATTCTGGTAATATCCTTCATAACTCAATCATCCTCAGCTTGAAAGCTAACACGACAATCTCCAGAAGCTGTAGCAAAACAATTGTACTCTTTCAAATCACGATAATTTTTACGCCAAAGACATTCGATAACGCATTATATTTTTCTGAACAAAAATTCATCCCCTCCCTAAAGGGAGGGGTATTCTTTTTGGAGAATGATAAGCGAACCAACCATGGCTGTCATCGCTGATTTGCATTTGAAAATCAACATGAACCCACCTCATGGCTCTAAAAAGTAATGCTATAGAAATTGCTTTGATCATATCATCAAATTTATTTTGGCTGAGTATATGTTGGCCGCCAGCTCCTCTTCAAACGTTTTCATGCAATTTTTGGGTACTGGCATGACGTACCGGTCTACAGAAATGACTGCGTGATCATCTTGAGAGTAATAGTCTATTTTGAAAGCTTTGCCGATCAAGGTGGCGTTTCCTCGATGACGCATAACAAACCAATCATCTGGGAATGGTTTAACAATTACTAACCACTTGTCTTTGCGAGATAAAGCGAAGTCAATTTTAGATTTCTTTTTCATCCTGTAAATACTCTTCAAGTTTCGAAATGCCATACCACATATTTTTAGCTTAGGGACCTGGATTCGAACCAGGGTGATCACATTCAAAGAGTGACGTCCTACCACTAGACGATCCCTAAATATCTTTTAGTCTTCCACTTCTCGATTGCTACGTCCAGCAAATGTTGATGTTTGAGAATGACAATGCGGACATAGTATACGAAGATTTTCTATCCGATTATCATTCGATACGCCATTGATATGATCAAGATGCAAAACTAATGTTTTATAGTTCCAAGGAAGCTGACCACATTCAGAGCATTTGTTTTCTAGAAGTCCTTCTTTCAGTAAGCGTTTTTTCAAATGGTTACGATTACAAGTAGAGTTGTCGTTTTTAGATTACATCCTGCTTTTGCTAAATGATCAAAACTGATCCCATCTTCAACCATTCGTTTTTTCAATGTTCGAAAATTAGAACCTTTGTTTTGCATTCCAAAGCAATTAAGAATAGCCTTGTAAGTATTTTCCTTTGCAACTATATTTTTAAGTTCGTCTACACTTATCTTCCAAATAATGCTTCTACGTTTTTGCGCCATGCCGATTATCGGCAGCGCGGACTGTCGAACTTACAATCGTAACTTCATTCAAAACTAGTAGGGGATGACGGGTTCGAACCGACAACTTTTTGCTTCAAAGGCAAAATTTCTTCCAATTGAATTAATCCCCAATATCTTTAGTAATCCTGACTTGTGAACTACCTCGCCCTAAAGGGCGAGGCTTCTGAAAGTATCCGGCGAATTTCGCCGGATATCGCAAGGCTCGTCCCGAGCCTTCTAACATTTATATCTCTATCGATGGCGATGTCGCAGATTCTTTTTGGAGACTTATAACACCGACTCGATTTTCAAAATCAAATCAATCACGTTTCTAGGAACATTCATCGATTTCGCATCCTCTGCCGTGACCCAAAGATGATCTGTGAACGAACCATCAGACACGACCATATTGCTCGAAACATGACACATGAAACAAAAATTCATGTGTTTTTCCCAGTAGCTTCCAATCTCGATATCATGTTCTTCATATCCAATGAAACCTAACGGAGTTCCATCAGGCTCTCCTTTCATTGGTGGAAATACTCCGGTTAACCCGGTTTCTTCCATCAATTCTCGGCGGGCCGCCTTTATTGGCGTTTCAGACCCATCACCAATGTTCTCTAGTTTACCCCCAGGCGGAAGCCACATACCAATCTTCTTATGATTGATAAGCAATACCTTCCCGTTGAATACAGGAAATACTGAAGCTGTGAATTTTCTTTTCATCGATATGGCTGCAATGGTTTTGCGGCAGTTAACTGTAGGCTAATTCTAAAATATCGTTCATCATTTGGTGATATGTCATTACGGTCGGTTGCGTCTTTGACAACCACTGTAGCTAACCAACCAGAATCTTGAAATGGTTTTTTGATCTCTTCAGAGAAATCTTTTACTGACCAATTATAAATATGAGTGGTGTGCTCTAGATTAAAAGAATCTTCTACAGCAGGATTTGATATCATTCTATGATGTAATGAATTGTTAAAAGCCGTGGTCATGCCATGTACTTTGTTCGCAAGGTATTCCCTACGAGCGCTCAAAATTCCATCAGCTACGTGAATTTTTATCTGCTCAAACATATTCAGTGGGACCGACCGAGGCCAAACGAATTTACAGGCGGGTACTGAGACGCGTCTCCGGCATCTGCACCGGCCTCTTCAACGACCGTAACGCCAGAGCGACGATTGATAAGGTCATCTGCTCGCTGCTGCTGCTCAGGGGTCAGCGGGTCATTGCCATGTGGATCAAGGAACACTGACCAAATAGTAAAACCAAGAAGAACTGCGAAAAGTACGGCGCCAAAAACTTTTAATACGGTTGCGGGAGTCTGTGTCATTTGATTCTCTTATCTGAAATGTAAGGTTTTCTTTGCGGTGCTGTTACCACAATGAGGGCATGATTTTCCTACTACACGTTTGTGAGCGCAAAACTGGACATCGACAATTGCATTCTTGCTTGTAATTTGATCCCAACCCCAACTCTTTTTAATATAACGACGCTTGCAAAGCTCACAAAATTTGCAAATGATTTCGCCAGTTTCATCGATCTCTTCCTCAAGAGACCAGCCGCAAGGACAAGGTGAACTAAAGGGAGGGGTATTCTTTTTGGAGAATGATAAACTGCTTGATTATCGGATGCAGAAGAACGTTAGAGAGCTTCCATAACAACGCCGTTGTAGGCGTTTGCCCTGCTAGTTGTAATATTCTTCTTTCATGAGGATCCATTGGTCGGTGGTACAGGATTCGAACCTGTGGTAGTGTGTAGGTAAATGTGGTCAAGCCATCCGGATTTGAACCGAAACTCTCGCGTCCCAAACGCGATGTAATACCAGATTTTACTATGGCCTGATGTTCAACAATATATCAGTAAGCTTTTGTTTTAGCTCCGCTCGCGTTTCCTTCGTCAACCTTTTCCAAGGTATTCTGTATACGGCCCACCCCGCACTCGTCAAATATTCGTCTTTTTCTTTATCCTTTGCAACTCTGTCCGGATAAGTATGCTGCTTGCCATCTATTTCTATTGCAATCATTTTAGACTCAAAAGCAAAATCAATAAACCATCGACCCGCAGGCAGCTCATACTTATAATCAGTATTGCGTTGGAATCCAAGTTCCACAATACACTCTTCAGAGACCTTTTCCGGGAAGGATTGTTTCATTTTCCAGCGAGACAGCCAACCTTTATGTTTACCGGAAGCTACTAGAGCCAATTGTACATTTCTACTTTTTTCTCTAGCATGAGGTTGACTCATTCTAAAATGTGACGCACAGCTGTTGTTACAAAACGTTTTACTATCCGATGTTTTAAATTTAGTTTCGCACCAACCGCACTCAATCTCCGTTTCCCGACTCGCACGAATAGTACGAAAACGAATTATTTTAGGATGCTTTAGAAGCGCATTTCTTCTTTTATCATTCGCCTCATCGGTATGTTTAGATGCCGCGAAATGTTTATTGGCGCAGCTATGTGAACAAGTAACTCGCTCTTCCTTATTACCAATCTGAGTCGTAAACTCTTTTGAGCAGACTGGGCACGTCTTGATAACGACCGGATACTTACGAGTCTTGTGCTTCTTGTCGAAGTGACTGGTATCGATTCCGTACCGGTCGATCCATCCCTGAATCTTCTTCTGGACCCTGCCGTTCAGATATCCGAATCCCAGTGCCTGGGCGGCTTCTGAAAGCGTTTTCGATTTGGTTATCGCTTCTCGTATATCTTGCTCTGTGGAGTGCACAAAGCGTCATATAACGAGACCGTTTCGATCGGCATGTGTGACTTCATGTAAATCCTACCAGCGCATACAGAAACATCTCTGAGAACTGGCCACGCAACACCTGATCGATGTTCTGTATGATGATCTCGACTTGTCCATAATTGTGTCTTGATTTGAATAATAATGAAAGCAAATTCGTATTAGTTGCCGCGCAATTAAATTTTGCGATGTTGTGTAACCATAAACGTCAAGAGCGGCTTTACCGTCAAGGTCAAACCGCTCCGCCATCGCATACGGAAAATCATTCTCTAAAGCTGAGAACCTTTTCGTTCTTTTACTTTCATAACAAATTCTTCTCCCTATCCGTAATTATTCTAAAACCTTTCACAGACACAACTAACTCTTCAGCTTTCGTTTTACATTGTTCTAAATTATCTGTAATACTGATGTGGCCAACGCTGAGATCAACGCTGTGGTCAACGCTTAAAACCCAATCAATAATCCTAATACTCCATAAGGTATCTGAGGAGTTTAGCCAGACCTCAGCCGCAATGCGGCCAGAGATTCCGATAAGTTGATGCATTTGAAATGTCATGTCGGACATGTGCGCGCGGCGGTAAATCGCGATGTCCTGCCTCCAATACAGAAGCTGATCACGTGATGTCACCGGTCCGTACTTATTGTGGCACGACGAATTTATTCGCATAGCTTTTCTTTTCGATTAATTCGTAACCGATTCACGTGAATCGCCAGGCTCTACATCACCATACTTGACGTTTGGATTGACGAAGATTTTCATATCGTTGAAGTAATGAAAGTTCTTAGAATTTCCCTATCAGTTGTTGGATCGAGTTTGACGCCATACTTGTGCCAATACGCTTCGGACCTAAGCAACGTAACAAATGCATTCAGATTTATTGTTACATGCGAGAATTTTTGACACATACCAAGAAGTCTAATTACCAATTGTTCCTCCGCTGTCTTTTCAGGTAAATTCATATAAGACTCCGTGAACTACCTCGCCCTAAAGGGCGAGGCTTCTGAAAGTATCCGGCGAATTTATTTCGCCGGATATCGCAAGGCTCGTACCGAGCCTTCTAACATTTATTGCCGCATTAATATCTCTATCAATGGCG
>Ga0163152_10000773_pt1 | contig 52944 bp, 68 predicted proteins | sample OliLakLV19MP8IB2_FD_148635 | JGI IMG/M metagenome (GOLD analysis project Ga0163152, IMG submission 148635) | Freshwater microbial mat bacterial communities from Lake Vanda, McMurdo Dry Valleys, Antarctica - Oligotrophic Lake LV.19.MP8.IB-2 | ecosystem: Environmental > Aquatic > Freshwater >... | reverse complement strand
CGTCTCGATCACCTCGGGGACGTTGTACTCGCTCCCGATGCATCACGTAGCGTTCCTTCGACCTCTTTATCCACGGGCGAAAGATCGCCTTGAACATCGGGTTTCGGGTCTTGGGAATCTTGCACCCGGACGCAAGTTGACTGTCAAGGATGCACTTCGCGTACCGAAAGTAGCGCTTGGACGGGGTACGAAGTGGATCGTAGGGTGCGTTGCGGACGAAACTAACCGCCGCGTAGTAGTGGTGGCGCTTCCTCGTGTGGTACGACGGGGTCATTTATGGTTTGATTAATAAAACAATGGCAACCACCGCCCCCGCCCCCGCCGAATCCCTGAAATCTGTGTTTGTCAAGTTGATGGATTACACTGTCTTTAGTGTGATTTTAATATTTGTCTTATCTGCGATTGTTGTCGGGCGTCACCGCCGGGCGGGAAACTCCTAGGCATGGCTCGCACCAAGCAAACCGCTAAGTCTGTCGCTCTAAAGTCGACTCTCAGGCACGAGGCCCTCTACCGCAGGGCTATGGCCGCAAAAAAGGCCCGTTCTTAGTGAGACTTCTGTCGACAGTTCAACACGGTTAGGCCAAAGACCATCATGGCCTGCGCCGTAAACGTCGATAGGACGAACCGTATCGGTGCACCTGGGCCATCTACGGCAATAATTTTCGGGGTAATTTGACTCACCAACACCGACGTCGTCGTAATGCCGATGGCGACCGGCCACGACACGTCCATTTTTACTCGCGTCACCCACGTGAGCCCCACCAAGAACGCGAAATCAACGGCGATATCGAGATATTTCCCGGTTACAGACGTTTGGTTGTATTTTCGTGCCATAAATCCATCCATTTCATCCAGGTAGTTGTTCATAATCAAAATAGCCACACCCAGGTAGGCAATCGTAAAGGCGCTCCCCATGGGCCACTCACGAGACATTATGTAGATAACCAGTGCAACTAAAACCGCGCGAAAGGCAGTCACGTGATTGGGGCGCAGGTTGTGGTCGTGAAGTTCCTGCCCCACATTTACGATTGATTTGTAGAAGAGGCGCGTCAACGGTTCGGTGTCATAATCGGTAAAGTACTTGCGATTTTCGTCGACGTCGTTGGATACCGGCGACTTTTGTTCGTCACCCATTTAAAATGAGCATATATAAGAGTACTCAGCCTGTTAACGCGCGCGTCGATGACTACTTGGAGGAGTTCCAGATGCTGCTGCGTGCGCTTGATCGGCCGTCTGGCACGCGGTCGTGGATGTGGTCGCCCTCGCGCCTCCGGAGGTATTTGCTTACTTTTACAAGCCCGCCAGATTACACGGTCCGTAGACCAGACCCGTTCGTCGACAAGATCGACCAGTACGACGACCTCGCTATTGAGACTAAGACGGAGACGGATCATGGGGCATCTTGATCGCCATCCACGCAACGTCGGGGGGGACAAATATAACAAATTGACTAAAATCATACGATTCTTCAATCTTGCGTATAAGCGCGAGCGATGACGGATCGGTCTGAAACGGTGCGAGGAGTGCCAGGTCACCCATCTGGTCACCCACGTTAAGAACAATTTGACACTTGTTGGTGGACGCTATCTTAACGCGGGTGTCGTACTTGTACATCGACCAGTTGGGTGTTTCGAGATTTTCCAGCACCTTGAGGGGCATCATAAAAAGACCCGAGTGGTTTGTAAATTTTTTGGTTTGTAGTTCCTCTTCTGTGAGACGTCTGTTTTCGGGCGTTTCCACGCGTGCCGTCACGAAAAAGATCGAATACTTCAAATTCCGCGCAATGTGGTAAAGCCGCATCATTTCTTGAAACGCAGTTGTCGTATGTTTTGTCGTTTTCCGGAGAACCGTGTCGTCGATATCGAACACGACCGCCAGATGGTGGTTGCCCCAGTCGGCCCGCTGCACGGTCAGGTAGTCTGCGGCCCATGAAGTGATCTGTTTCATATTGCGCGTGGGTCCCATGATCGGTGCAAACGTCGAGGGGTTTCTTCTAGCGGCGGTCCTCATTTATCTACCACAATTCAAAATATGTCGTTACCCGACTCGCAGAAGCGTCTGTTTCGTTATGCGAAGGGGGTTCACGGGTTTCGAAAGAACGAGCCAGAGGATGGGGCGCGTCACGAAAGTTACACGATTGATAACAAGTATGGGGGAGGCTATTTGTACATCAGTGAACAGCACCATCAGGAGTTTCTCAACAAATACGTAGATGATATCAAAAACGGCCAGATTCACTACTTGCGCGAGAGGCGTACACGTGTGTTTCACATGTTTTGTGAACTTCACATTGAGAGGAAACGCGACCGCCACGGAAATATCGAAGAGGACGTTGCGGCATACGCGCACGTCATTCATAGTGCGGTGCGTAAGTTTTACCCGTCTGGATGCGCGTCACTCCCCTCGAGGATATTCGACATAATTGCCCTTCGCACGCCTACCGTGACACGTGACATCCCATCCAGCATCGAGTATGACGACATCGGGGAATTACCCACCATGACGTCGTCGTGCGTGTATCGGTTGGTGTGGCCCCACCTGTACACTAACCAGGCCAACTCGCTCGTCATGAGAGGGGCCATCATAAGTCGGCTGATGAATGAGTTTCCGCAGTACGAGTGGCCACATATTGTGACGGAAGAGGTGTTTATGAATCTCCCTGTACGAATGCCGTACAGCCACGAGAGTCTGGCATGTACGTCCTGCAATGGGGATGAAGCAAAACGAATGAGTTGTGTTGCGTGCGACGACGGATGGGTAAGTCACGACAATCCATTCACGCCCTACGCGTGTTTCGTCAACGGTAATCAAATCCCCCTTCCATCCATGTTCGAAACCATGCACGAAGCCATGCCGTCTATGACCATTCGGTCGTTTGTTAGCGGCATTACCCCAGGGTGGACGGTCTACGAGGGTGCGCCGTCCGCCCCCTCCGTAATTGATGCGTCGCGGCAGTGTCTCGCCCCGTGCGGAATCCGGGACTTTGTTGACGACATGATGGTGATTAATCGAATCCCGAACCGAATCGACATCCCCCGCGACGACCATCGCGTGAAAGTGGTTGAGCGGTTTATTCGCCAAAACACAACTGCATACTGGAGTAACGTGTATGTGTCTGATTTGTACACTACGCAACGCATGGGGTATTTCATTGCCCGAGTGCAGGGCGAAGGGTCTTCGTTTTGCTTGAACGTCAAGGCGGACCACGATAGCAACCGCATTTATTTCTACATTACTACGAGTGGAATAACCCAAAAGTGTTTCTGTCGCGACGGGGACGACGAGAATGCATGCCAAAAGTTCCAGAGCAAGGCGTGGCCAATTTCCGATCCAGTGAAGACCCATCTATGGCCGCCGCACGCCGAGATGGGGTTACTCCTCCTTCAGCGCAACGTACCCGCGGGAGAATATGTAGATGCAGTTATCAATATTCTTGAGGCCTTTCCAGACATTGATGTGAACGACGAAGAACAGTACGGGTGTTTATCAGGCGAAAGCAACCACCGTGCGAGACAACAAGGTGACGGCGACGTGGCGGATGTAGCCGTTATCCACCGCGTGCCTCCCAAGCGCAAGGCGGCGCCTGCTCGCGGGCGGGGCGGCCGTGGGAGGGCGAAACGATCGTAATTAATACAAGAACAGATAGAAATGTTCCTTTGCAACCTTTCTCGAACACATTCCGTGACATGAGCAACATGTTCGTCGACGCTGCTGTGTGCCCCGCGATTGATCCGAACACGCTAGAGATTGGAGCGGTGGCGATGGTGATTGATCCATGGGTAACCCCCAAAATGAAATAAACGTAGTATAATAAAAATATGGCACAGAGCGCGTACGACTACCTCGTGAAAGTTATAATCGTTGGCGACCCGTGCGTGGGTAAAACGTCATTTCTGTCAAGGTACATCGACAAAACTTTCTCGCCACATCACGATATCACGTTTGGTGTTGAGTTTACGACTCAATATATCAATGGCAAGGATGGGCGCCGGTACAAACTACACATGTGGGACACTGCCGGGCAAGAACGGTTCAGGGCAATTGGACGCCAATACTACCGCGATGCTACAATTGTAATCGTAATGTACGATACAACAACTTACAAATCGTACCGTAACGTCCAAATGTGGATGAATGAGGTGCGAGGCGTCAACCCGCATGCAAGATGCGTGCTGGTCGGAACCAAGGTGGACAAGGTCGACACGCGTGAAGTAGATATGTTTGAGGCTTCTGATTTTGCATCCGCCAATCACATGCCGTATTTCGAAGTGTCGTCAAAGACTGGGGTTCGCACGAGTGACGTCATCCCCGAACTTATCGAACAGTTAGACGCAGATATAACAAGTGGCGCAATAACCAGCGATATGCTCGAGGATCTTCACATACGCAGGGGGAGCCGCGTCACACTAAACGGAAAGCCCATTCAATATGGGTGGGTAAGTTGTTGCACGTAAAACACAACAGATATTTTTCAAAAAACAGATACATTTCAAAATGGCGCCCTTTTGACCCCTTTCGCGTGACTGAAAATATGGCCTCTGAAAAGTCGCTAGAAAAAAGGAATCATTTTTCGCCCATCATGGCGGAGGAGCGCGAGGGCCACCGCGTTCGCCTCGAGCGCGTTCTACAGACGCACATCCCTCCGGGTACGGCCGCTCGTTTTTTTAGGCAACGATACGAGGTGGTGACCAAGGTTGCCTCGCTCCACGTCAAGGTCGGGGCCGGCCAGTCCGTCGTCGTCAAGTTCGCCCACCCCGACAACCCCTCGGCCACGATGACGCAGTCCGAGTTCGATGTGTACGCCGTCGCCAAGTACTACAACCACCGTGGCGCCCCGAACCCCAAGAACAACGGCAACCCGTTTTACGACATAGAACTGTACGACATCGAGGCAAAGATATGGCGAAGGATCAATATGATCGTCCCTGTCGTTGTGTGCAACTTGAAGCCAATCCAGACCGAGGAGTGGCTCCGTATCGCCGAGGGTGGGTGCATCCCCACCGCCTGCAAGACAACCCTCAAGCGCACTCGGGACGATACCCCGGTGAACCACGCCCCCAAGAGACGCGCCACTTCAAATGGCGCCACGATTACGCTCCCCGCCCTCATTTTCAGTCCCATTCTCAAGAGCGACAGCAGCGACAGCGACGAGGAGTCCGAGAGCGGCGAGAGCGGCGAGAGCAGTGGTAGCGATGAAAGCGATGAAAGCGATGAAGAGGGCGAGCAGCAGGAGGTAGCCGATAGCAGTGGTGGCGACGAAAGCGAAGAAGAGCCCGGGGGCGGCGAAAAGCAGGAGGTAGCCGAGATTGTCGAGATTGCTGACGCCCCTCCTATTACGATCCCATTTTCACCCCCGATGGGGTTTTACACGAACGGAGGCATGGCGTCGCCCCCGCCGTTCCCCACTTTTTCGCCTGTATTTGGTGGTGACGCCGCCCTGTTCGGCGGTGAAGCCTATTTCTCCTTGGATGGTAGCCTCCCGGGGTTCACCCACATGCAATAGCAAATAACAACAATAATATAAGTCTTTTATCAATCACACGACGACTTCATCCTCAGTAGATTGTAAGCGACGCACAGCGTGAAAAGATTACCCATGCTGTACGGGGATCCCCCCGAGGGGAAGGGCTTCTTCTTTGACAACCCCCTTTGATTGTTGGCCTTGTGGATGATCCACGCTGACGCGACGCGGTCGTCATTCACCTGCGTGATGGAGTCGTAAATAAATCCGACTGCCTCCTGGAGTTGATCCGCCGACAGCGTCTCACCATCCTTGAGCGCTACGATGGCAGCAACCAGTTGTTCGCTGCAACGCTCGTAATCGTCGAACGTGTACCGAGGGGCGCGCGAGGGGAGGGTGCGCTTAATCTCCATCAGGTGGCGGACGAGTTCCTCCTTGGCCGCCTTTGGCTTTGACATTGTTTTACGTATACCTGGCGGGTTTGTTTGGTCTTGTTTTGAACGCGATCGAAATATATGTGATATAATAAAATGACCGAAGACACGATTCGCGCCCTTCGCGCCCTCGTTCCGTCTGGGTCGTCCCGATCGAGATCTGCGAAAGATGGTACGACTTACCCCCACATGGGCGTGATACGATCTTTGCGTGACGTGACCGACCGTCTGAGTGACAACAAGAGTTGTAACCCCTTGACCAAAGCCAAACAAAACCCCGAGGTGGAACGTCGTCTGCGTGAATTGAAAATACCAGACAACCAAAGATGCCTGGCGTCTGCCGCAATCGAGTCACACATGATTTCCGAACAGCAGCGTGCGTTGGACAGACGCATGACCCGGGTCCCACGCGGGACCCTGCCGGGGAATGACCGGTACGTGTCGCTGTCGGACATCGCCAAGGCCAAGATCCACATTAACCGATGCCGACAGATGTTCTGGTTTGGAATCACACTTTTGCGCAAAGGTATAGACACCCAAAAGAGCGAGTTTTTCAAGAAGAGCAACGCGTTAATCGGTCTTGACGAACCGGTTGGAAACAAAACAACTGCGACATCCGAACTGCTCATTGCATATTTGTTGATCAAAACATTCGAGCGCACCCCCGGGGCATCCGAGGACGACGAGGGGATTTACCGCGACATTATGCGAGACGGAAGCGACACTGCACTCGCCATTCGTGAAATTGATAGACACTGCCCGATTGGCCCCGACGAACGTCGCGGGCGCGTTTATTGGGCGACTGGTCGACTCGACGAAACACGACCGTTCCCATTCTACAGACGTGTACGGCCAACCCCAGAGTTCGGGATACCGTCGGGGCAACACTGGGATGGGAGATGCGCGTGTAATATGCTCCGTAATATTCATGGACAGCAGTCACAAGACGTTATGAGGGGCATTCGTGTTAATGCCTAAGGGCATCTCAAGATTTCGTCCTCGCATGTGCTCACCGACAAACAATTAATGGCTTGATTCTTGTCATCGTCCGATTTCTCAGCACTATCCGTAAGTATCTCAAGGGCTCTCTTCATTGCATCGTGTCTGCATTTGTGGTCTTCCAGCGTGTGAGATTTTTAGTGCCCACCCATCACGAAGACGTCGACAGGTGCTCAAACACACGTACATAAAAGTCTTTTTCTTGGTCAGTAACGTTCTTGGCGTCCTTGATCGTAGACATGTAATGCACGGCCGCATCCATCTCGAAATGAACGCATGGATGATCGTTAATCTGCTCTACTGCCCGTTCTGCCACTCTTGGCGGAGACGGCCGATAAACGCCGACGTGGTCTCCATTTGTGTGTGCGTGCGGCCGTTTTGTCGCGCGTGTCTGTCTTTCTGTATAAATAACAGATACCGTGTGTATTCGTGTATATTCGTGTGCGTTCCTCACGCCAAATGGCGCTCCTATCGGACTGCGATCTCGCGGACTACCGCATGGACGGCGCCGTGGTGGCGCGCGGGTCCGGTCGCGGCTCCACCGTCGTGTGCTTCAAGGACGAGGTGTGCGAGATCCAGATGCGTTCCGCCTTTCGCGCAGGCGAGGAGTGCCGTTGGGACAAACTCCCCGACGAACTGAAGGGTCACATTGCGTCGTACCTCAGCCACGACCCCTTTGGGCTTGTTTCCCCCTTCCGGATGGCCTTTGACACGCATACCATTTACTTTCCTGTTGTTGGGTTGCCCAGCGTGCCCAAAGTGTCAAACGCCGTTATGGCCACCTGCACAGCCACTCAACCCCCGAGATCTGGGCCCACTTTACATTTCCACCAAAGTGGCTGGCCTACTTTGAACAAGCGAATAAGGTGTACTTTCGCCGTGCCATGGAGCGGCTTGTGGCGCAGTGGAAGGAGAACGACGCCAAGCGCCCCCGTTATTCTACCTGAACCATTTATTCGTCACGGGGCATACGACGCCACACCGCGCGTATAAGCAGCGTTGGAGAGCGCATCAATTATGGACCGATTCGAAAACAGATCTCGCGGTGGTTGTCGGCGGATCAATCGGTGGTTGACCGCCGTAAATATCTTCATTTCGAATGCGTCGATCGTCTCAGACGTAAAGTCGACACACGTACGCTCCTGGATCGTATCGTATGCCAACAGACACCCGTAGTATTTGAGGACCAGTCGACAGCACACGATCGCATTTAGGTAAATTTCACGCGGAGACATGGACCACGTGTGTTGACATGCGTGATAATCGTCAATTAGATGGACGGTGTGCACGAGGGAGTCGGCCAATCTCGTGTAAGTGTCGTGAACGGACGCAACCCACTTGATTAAATCACGTCTGTCGGCTTCCGAAAAGGATGTGTGGTGCAGACACCAATTGTTAGGCCACGGTACGTCTGCTGCGTACGTGTATCTAATACGCTTATAGGGGCAGTTCTTAAACACGGCGTGCGAAAATAGCGAGGGGATCGAAGGACGGTCTTGATAACGTCTGCTAATCATACTTCGGATACATTGCACCAGGGGCTGGGGAATGATGTGATTAATTTTTACGAGCAAATTAAGCCATTGAATGGGGGAGATGGTCTCTTTGCCCGGCTCTATGATGGGAAGGCTCCCGGCCAAAACGTGTAGAATGGTGCAGCCCAAACTGTACACCTCGCTTGGAACGCCGTAATACTCGCTGTCCATTTCGGGCGGGCGATAATACACCGTTCCCATCCCTGGCGTCATCCCAGGTGCCTTGTTAAACATGATCCTGGAGGCCCCCCAATCCGAAAGGAGCACATCCTTGCCGCGAATCAGTATGTTATCTGGTTTGATATCCCGGTGCAGCACATTTTTACTGTGGACGTAATGAAGAACATCCAGACAATTCCACAGTGCGACCATCGCCATTCGAAGCCGGTCATTCATGGTCTGTTCACCGCACAGCCAGTCGTACAAACTGATTTCTGCGCATTCCAAAACCAGACATATCGTGTCCTTACGTTCGTCAATACGCATCATTTGGGGGATGTGTGGATGGACAAACCGCCTATACGAGTCACACTCCCGGACCGCAGTGATTGTTACCACCCCCTCGTCGTCACTCGGTTTCATATATTTGACGGCCACCCACTTTCCACTTTGCAGGTCGATTTCTCGGGCGACAACACCAAATGTCCCCTCACCTAGTATCATAGTTGTGTGTATAAATTTATTTATTTATTATGCATCGGCGGCGCCACGAGGGGGGAGCGTAGAACGCGTGCTGGGGGCGACCGTGTCATTTTTGTAGTAATAACTGATGGTGTGGGAAATCCTCTGCTTAGCCACAAGGGCGTAATACATGACAATAAAGATGGCTGCCATGAGTGCCTTGGAGATCGACGCAGACGAAAACTCGCCTGGGTTGGAACAGTACACACCCGCCGTCCAACTTGCGCCCGCCACTAGAGCATTGATAAGAATGTCAAGCAACATGTTCACTGATTTATAGATACATATAGATAAATATACTTTGAGCCATGAACGCAATACGGGCTGGGGTGCCACTCTACATGTATCTGGTGAATCGAAAAGAGTGGGTCGGAAAACCAATTCTGCTACAATTTAATGGGCGCGACGACGAACTCATGAGCGTGACCACCACCACCGTCAGCGCGCGCGATGCCTCCATTATGACGATTGCACCACTCAGCAAACAGCCGGGCGAACTACTGAACGTATCGGACCTCTTCAAGATAAAATGCATGTCGTCGGATGACATACGACATATTCTTACCCCGTCGAACTCCAGATACGAGACGAATGGCGCGTCACTCGTGTATACAACGGACGGGGGGCCGACAGGATCCATCTGGAAAGTATCAAACAGATCAAAGACGGTGAAGTCGGATCGACAACAGTTGTATTACGGCGTTCCGTACACCATTATTGACATGGCGTCAGCCAAAGTATTGAAGACAGGCGAGATTACCCCAAGGTTAATTATCGAACACGAACAGCCGCACATATCAACGTGGGTGTTTATCCCCACCTTTTTAACCTATACTTGTCAGAACGAAACCCGAGAATGCATTAACGGGAGTGGGTCGGCAAACCCCCTGTCAAATATGAGATGCGACCCCTACGTGGCAGACAAATGCGTGGATCGATTCGGGAATAAGATCTTTTTCGATGCACGCTCGTGTTCGTCCATGTGCAGTCGCGTGGGGGACGACCTCATATCAGCCACCGCGGCGGGTGACGACGGTGATAATGTCGCACTGACGATTACCCCGCATAACGCGTTCCACCCCGTCGCGTTCACGGTTGTGTTACTACTGGGCGCAATTGTTACGTTCGTGGTGCGCAAACACCTAGACCCACGCCGCGCCTGACGTATACACCCCGGGTGGCTTCAATGTAGGACATTTTTGATAGATTAGTTGAATGGCAGAAGTCTGTGAAGCCTCCAGTCTGTGCTGAAGTTCAGTTATGTCCACCCCCGTGATTCGCTCAATGTCGCGGTCACGTGTCAACTTTCGCGCCGCCGTCAAAAATGCAAGTGCGGTAGTTACATTGGTCAGTGCCACCACAGGGTTTGTGTCTTGCGCGGACGACGCGTGGGCGCGAATCGAATTTCGCATGATCAGGTCGATCTGCTTAATAAATTTGGCACTATACTTGGGCTTGTCACTCACCGACCATTTGGACAACAAGGACAGACCGATTATAACACAGACTAACCCGGCGCCCCACTTGGCTTGCGGGATGGAGGATATCGGTCGAGGTGCGCCGATCGACGACATTTACATAACAACACACATAATGTCTAGTCTCGTGACGAACCTGGCCGACATGAAAAAGTTCACCCCAGATCGCCGTGAAATCGATTACGACCAAGTCGTCAGACTGTGCCCATATTCGATTGACGCCCCGGATGGACGGCCGATTGCCGCCGTCTTGTGTGATATCCTCGGAAAGCAGTACGTGGAACATAATTGCAAGATACGGATCTACAAGAAGAACATCCGGGTGTTCCTCGAATTGGAGATTTGTGGAGTGCCAGTTGTATCTATCGACTGTCACCGAGGCACCATGCAAAATCCAAAGACCACGTACAAAATCCAGACGAGTCGGATCGACCACGGTGAGTATATCGACACAGTTGCATTGACACTCAGGAAATTCTTCCGACCCTAATAGAAAATCATGTCGTGGCCCCTGTATACAAATCAAACATTTTATCTGGTTAATTACGAAACGAAAAGATGGATCGAACAACCTTTAAAAACGACCGGAGCCATTACCACGACGGACGTCGCGTCGCGTGCGGCCTTGATTCGGTTCACCTCGGTACGTGGTTCGTTTGACATAACGTGCGGGGACTTACACATGCACGTACCAGTAACTAAAAATCCCGCCCCGTCGTGGGTGAAGACCCCCCCTAACCCGATACGCGAGTGGTCGTCGTCGACCCGGAGATTTTACTACGGCCAGCGCATGACGATACGCAACTATATGGATGGGAAGTTTTTGTACGGCCGAACTGAGTTGAGCGCATCTTTAAGCGACATGCCGCACGACTGGTATCTGGTTCCGACACTCCCCATCTTTTATTGCGCAGTTCCGCGGACGAGGACAATCGAGATTACGGAGGGAATACAGAATCTGTCGGTTGATATTCTCGACGAGGAGGTGCGCGACAAATCGCTCTTTCTCAACCGGCGTAAATGCGAACTCGTCTGTCTGACAACACGATTTAAGTGCAGTGGTCCACCCTATCACCGGTGCGACCCAGACGCCACACCAACCCCTATCGGCGAGACATACGAAAACTACGATTCATGTTTGCTGGCATGTGGCGGACTTCCGACAACAGAAGCCATAACGGGGACCGCTGGTCACTCCGCCCACGCGGACACGTCAATGCGTAATGTGACTATTTATGCAGGCTGTCTTGTTATTGTGATGTGTGTATCATTTATTGCACTAAACACTGCGAGAATCAATACGAAGAGGCCTTGGCCCCGTCGGTGACGCACACGACGGACGACTTCTTCCACGGCGCCATCGCGAGGTAAACAATCAGACCAAAGACGATCGAGTGGATAAGGACACCCTTGGCGGTGGTCCGCCCGAGGGGGGACACGGTGCCGAGCGCCTTGGTTTGGGAAAACATCATCGGGCTGGCGAAAAGTGCGAACAGAACGCCGAGGATGGCAGACACGGCCAACTTTTGCTTGTACGTCACAGTCTCACATTTGGTGTCAGGGGCGCTGGAGGGGGAGGACATTCGTTTATAGGAATATATATATATTTTCTCGCTCCCCTATAACCATGGACGTTGCCCTCAAAACTGTACTTTTCATCAAGACGAATTATAAAATAGTCGCACTGCTCGTCGCATGCCTCGCTATTATCCGATTTACCAAACAGGCCTCGTTGGCATCCTCCAGGGTGAAGGCACGCGCAAATATCGTCAAACGGTGCGGGGAGATCGACGAGGGCGAAACGATATTTGTATCCATCGCGTCGTACCGTGACCCCGAGTGTGTCAACACCGTCTTTGAATGCTTCGAACGTGCCGAGTGCCCCTTCCGCATCCACGTGGGGGTGTGTGAACAAAACGCCCCGTGCGATACCGATGTCGCGGAGGGATACGTGCGCAAGGCCACACGTGACGGCGTCGTAAACATGCGGGATAACCTTCGTGTCCACAAGGTGGACGCCTCCGACGCAACCGGGCCGATGCTGGCGAGGTCGCTTATCGAACAACGTCTGTACAAAGGCGAGAAGTACTATCTGGTGATTGATAGTCACACCAGTTTTGTCCAAGGGTGGGACCAGAAAGCCATCGAGGACCTCCACGCCGCAGGCCCAAGGGCGGTTCTTACCATGTATCCCACCAACTTTAACTCAAGGGTAGCACCGACGCGTACAACGAAACCAGAACCACCCACCTTTTTGTGTTACAAGGGAATTAACAAAATGAGCCGACTTCCTGAATTTAGGGGGCAGTCCATGAAAACGTGTCCCCCGAAACCGATGCCGACACTCTTTTGGGGGGCGTGCTTCTCATTCTCCCTGGGGACGCTTATACGCGACGTGCCGTTCGACCCCACCCTCCCGTACGTTTTCATAGGGGAAGAAATTAGCATGGCGGCTCGGATGTACACATTCGGTTATGACTTGTTTGCGCCAACCTCCATGCTCGTAAATCACATGTGGTCACGGAGGAGACCCACATTCTGGGAACAGTTCAATGGGACCGACTCGAAACACGTCCGGCGCCGCGAACTTGAAAATCAGTCGTACGATCAGTTGAGGGCAAACATGCACGTACAGGACGATAAGAACAAGTTACAGCCGTCACAGTACGGGTTCGGAAAGGTTCGTACACTTGCCCAATACGAACAGTACTGCGGTGTGAACTTCCTTACTCACGAGTCGCTTCCAAGGGCCACGCTCGGCGTAAGCGATAATCCGACCCCTGAAGAGGTGATATGCAAGTACGGATCGGCCCCCGCCTACACACTAAGTGTCGCCCAACTCCAAAAAAAAAATAAGCAACAATAAACGCCCATGAGTCGCAAATCCATCGAGGAGGATATGAAAAAGGACCGCATGTGGGTCAAAACGCCAAAGGCCCTCCCTGGGGAAAGTTTTGTGGACTTTGTCCAACGGACCTCTAATAACGCCCCGCCTGTGCCGAATGTTCAACCTGTGATTCGCAAACTTAACGCAGGTGACGTCGCTCTCCAGAAAGCCCTAACGGCTAGTCTGAGACAAAAGACGAGTGGAGACGCAGGTGACGTTACTCTCCAGAAGGCCTTGGCGGCTAGTCTGAGACGGGAGACGAGTAGAGACGCAGGTGATGTTGCGCTCCAGAAGGCCTTGTCGGCTAGTCTGAGACGGGAGACGAAGGGGGCAATCGTCCGCCCAAGTAACATTAATCAGTCCGATTCGATGTTTGAGGCGATCGCATATTCCATCAACAAACACTGTTTCGAGAATCACAATAACTGTCACCTCGAGCGTAAACGCACCGTGGCCAATGTCCGCGCGAGTGCCGCGTTGGCGTTTGACGAAACTGACGTTGCCCACTATTACTGGAACCCCCAGCATACGTGGGATAGCAAGCGGCTATTCGAAACGCCTATCGTATCCACGGAAAACCTCAACCGCCTCCGCGCCCTCGTAAAGCAAGAAGGGGGTGTTTTTTATGGTGATAATCACACGTTGGCACGCATGTGTGAATCGCGAGAGATGGACAGGGATGACGAAATGGATTTAGCCGACCTTGAAGGATATCTCTTGTCGTCACCCGGTCCGCTCCGCCACCGGTACATCGGAGTAATCGTCATAAATGACTGGATAACGGAAGTTATCAACCCGGCGGCGGACATGTTCCTCATTCTTCATAGGACACGCCAATTACGGTGGGAGTCGGTCGGTTATGAGGCCGATCAGGCCGATCAGGCCGATCAGGTCGTACAGACCATCGTTGTGACGGATGATCTCCCAAGGGAACTCGCCAGCGTCGTCGGTGAGGCAAGGAGGGAATTGGACCGTAGTGGGGACGAAGAAAAACAAGACGACGAATAGTAGTTTTATTAATGCTTGGGTGGCGGCGGCTGCTGAAACATAGCAAGGAAACCCGCCACATCAGGCCCACCGCCCTGTGAAGCCATACGGGCAGCCCGCTTTCCCTCGGGAGTCTCCTTCATCATATTGATGATCTGCGGCATATTGTGAAGCATCTCCATCATCTCCTCTTCCGGGATTTCGCTGACGAGGTCGTTGCACATCGCCATGACCGCAGCCGGGTCCCGCAAATTATCCGCCCCGCGGGCGACGGTCGCGCGCTCGAGACGGTCGAAGATCGTCTTTGGGACACACTGTTCCAGGTGCGACGCCCTCCGGAGGTGGGCGTAGTACTCCTTAGAATGGTCGTTCAACACGTCGATGTATCCCCAGATGTTATCACGCGACTCGGCGTTAAACGTCGGATCACGCCATTTCGTATACAAGTCGAGACGCTTAAAAGTCCCGAGGTCGGCCTTGAAGAGAGTCTCCATGTCACGCCTATCACACGCGTCGTACAAATCGCCCATTGAGGTGTGCCATTTCTCGATAAGCATGTGTTTCGCATGGTCGTTCGGGCGCACCAGCAGCGAAAACTGCTCATGTGCGTCCTTGACCTTATTACACTCGGGAAACACCGCCCGAAGGTTGTGCAACAACTCGTCCATCGTCGATGCAAACTCGTGGTGGGACTGCATCGTTTTGTGTTCTGCCATAATTTTTATTATTGTTCCTGGACGCACCGGTTGTCAAATAATTTTTCTTCGGGAGTGTCCCGGGCGATAAACCAATGGACGTGGACGGGGCGGGTCTGGTTCATGCGGTAAGCCCGGTGGATGGCCTGTTCCTCCATGATGCGGGTCTGGCTGTCCGACCCAACCAGAGCATTCATGAAAATAACGTGATTCGCCTGGACGAGGTTCAACCCGGACGACGATGCTTCTGTCACGAGAATCAAAATTCTCGTGTCGCCACTCACGAATTTTTGAATGGCAGACTCACGCGTCGACATATTGTTCATAACGGCGCCAACCTTGAACGACCGCTCACTCAAAATAGCACGAATTGCATTCACGAGGGGAGGCCATTGTGCGAATATCAACACCTGGTCTCCATCGTGGGTCACAATTTTATCGAGAAGTTCCAGAAGGGAAGATATCTTGGAACCGTAACGTTCAACATCGTCGGCCGCCCGCCCAACTACATCATGAATATCTCGCGGCAATAGATGCTCTTTGCACATGGGGCATGTGATATGTTTACCGCCCCCGAACAACGCGCCCGTACACGGTCTGCAATACTGATGGCCGCATGACGTGATAACAGTTGTCTGGTTCGACATACAAATCGGACATTGCGTCGGTTCGTACACGCTGGCCTGTCGCTCAAAGTACGCCAGACCCCTTTCGATTGATTCAATACTCGCGTAGACCCTGTGCAAATGGTCCTCGAATTTCTGTCGCAGTTTCTCGTTGGAGGTTCTCTGAATGTCGACCACCTCTAGTTCGGACTCATACAACTGGGCCTCGTGTTCCCGACCGTCATTACGTTCGATTTCTACCAGGTGACTAATTCGAGCGTGGCGTGCCACGTCATCGTCAATACGAAGATTAATGGTCTCGATGTTCCGATTGTGCTGCAGTTTCTCACGATGAAGACCGGCTAACGACAGCCGACGTTGATTGATAACAACCGCAGTAATATCCGACAGACCACGCATCGCAAACGAATGCCCGCCGCGAACCTGGTCGATATTAAAGTAACAACACGTCTTAACGACACTTTCCGTGTCACTGCGGTCGCATGAATCGATAAGTTGCGATTCCATCGATGTGAGGTTGACGCGGTGTATGTGTTTCTCGAGGGGTCCGTAGTCAATCGTCCTATTACAATACACACATGTCGTCACAACTTGGCTGCAAAACTCGGGTGTCCAAAAGTGTGGGGTATCGCAACCGACCAACGTACACAGTTGACTAAGCATGTGGCCGTCGTGAAGTTCGGGGGTGCCCGACATCCCCCACGTGCAACTCGCATCAAACCTAGCAAACTGGGAACTGCTGCTCCGAAACAACTCTTGTATTTCGTCGATGACGACACGTCTCCACCAGAAGGAATGAAGGGGAATCTGATTATCAAACGGAAATTTAGGGGGTGATGAGCATTTTGCGATGCGAGTCGCCGTTCTGATAACACATGGCCGATTCAACACACGAAACGTGTTTTGATCCTTTACGATATGTTTGACCTGTCGAAAAACCGCGTCATTATATGGTCTACTGATAAGAAAATTTGTGGTTGTAAGGACGATACAAGCATTCGCTATATCTTCAATCGTGTATATGCTAAAATCATCGACGTTCGATATGATGATAATTGGTTTGCGCGTCCGCTGATCATAAAACTTGGTGATCTCATTCACCCACTGAGTGATAAGGTTTTGCGGGACGATAATAAGGGTTGCCCCGGTTGGTATATGGGCCTCCGCCATGCATCTACGGTTATCTCGCGAAAAACTAGAACGTTCATTCGCAATTAGACTAAGGATAACAGCAGTTTTCCCCGATCCTGTGTTGGAAGCAAGAATACCCCCTTGATAGGCGATAGTCTGCGGCGTTCCAGGGTGACACGACAACATATCTTTTAGCCGATCGTAATTCCAGTTTAAAATTGGGACTGACGTCGTCCGAGCCGTAATAACCGCCGAATTAAGAATACGATTTTCACAGTATATTAGCCATCGATGCGCGTCAACTTGATGACGCATCAATGGATAATTGTTGTTCCACCCTGCTATTTGAAGGGGGCTAATGCACCGATCGATCGGGGCGGTTGGCGCACAAGCGCTATCGCCTCCAAATCCCATACAATGAGACATGTTCAAGCGGATAATCTGGATCAGTTCTAATTCAAATTTGACTGTCAAATGTTCTTCCATCTGCTCATTAAACAGTTCGTCATTGGCTATGATATCATATCCTATAACCTGGATTTGAGCCTCGTCCAAATTATACATACAATTGACCTGAAAGGGGTTATCACACGAGTCAGATGTGATCAGTAACAATTGCCTGTAACAGTTCACAGACGAATGCGGCAGTTCAATCTCATCAACATAACCGATATTATCACGCGACGACATTACCCCGACGTGGGTTTGCCCGGATATCCCGATCGGTTTGTCGCGTATATGTATTATGTGTTCTTTGTTTTGGCAGATCCGCGCCCGTTTCGATGAACGTTCCATTTATCTAACAGAATGTGTTAATTTTTTATATTTCCCCAACGCAGATAATTTCAAAGGGCAGGGGGGCGGGGCAGACGCGCCTGCTCCAAGGCCACCCGGCACGCACCAAGTTCATTCAGCAGGGTTGTCGGATCGATCGTCACGCGAATGCCATTGTCGGAAAATAAATTTAGTCATCGTACCCTGTAGAGTCTTGCATGCACAGTGCTCCTATGCCTATCATCACAACGACCCCAACGATAATCGCACATATATCAAATGTAGGATCTTCCATCTTGTTTATTAAGGTTTCTTAGTAGTAAGACAATTAATTCTCTCAAATTTTCCGGTGGGAATATAACAATGCAAAGAGGGAGTTCCGCCGACCAGAAGCATGTCCTCACTTGGCTAAAAAAACTCTTTCAACGATTTAATTTAGCAGACGAGTCTTATGTAACCGCTGTTAATGTCACAGATGAATTTGAACGTATTACTGGTGAACCGATCGATAGGAAACAATATTTGTCGTTATGTGTTGCGTCAACCGTGCTGACGTGTATTGTTCGGGCGCAACAGCCCCCGTCATTCGGTGATCTCGAAAAACTTACAAAATTATCGCGTTGTGACATCCAAACTGCAATTACTGAAATGATACACCGTGTCGGCCCTTTATTTGCAGATACGCCCAGAGGTATATTATTACCCCGATGGGCGGAACTGCACGACGTAACGTTGGTAAAAAAATACGCCTCATCCCCACGCATCGGCGAAGGTGTGTACGGTCGCGTTGTGAAATATAACGACCAGGCGATTAAGTTAACCCACTCGCGCGTTTGGAAAAGCGGGATTAACGAGATAATTATGAATGCTCATATCGGGGATTTGACGGGGTGGTGTGTTTTACCGTGCGAAAGAGATGACGAAGACATATATTACGACGTTTACATGTCCTCAAGATGTGGAGACATGAATCTCAGTCAGTTTTGTGATCTCCACGCAGGGGAGGTACTGGATATTCATTTGATAAGAAGTATGGTAAGTGACGTTTTACACAAGTTACACGAGGTACACGGAAAAAATATCATCCACAATGATATTAGTTTGGAGAATTTAATTATGACAGGTCATACTGTCACTATATGCGATTGGGGGACCGCAACAATGTTACAGCACGAAAATGATAAACAGATAGACATTCGCGCACTCGGTGTGGTGTGTTTGAAATTGATTGGTCTCGGAACCGGTAACGGTTACAAAAATTAAATAAGAGCCATACATAAATGGTGTCAGCCGCCACGAAGCGCCGTAATCAACAAATTATCAGTTCGATTTGGACCAACGGCCCGCAGACCTCCGCAGATCTCTTGACGATCCTCCAGGCGACGTACCCCGCAGAGGCGTGGACCTCCGATTTGCTTGCGACGTATTTGTCTCTTGGTCTTAACGAGGGTCGCCTCAAACTAAACGGAGATTTGTATCAAATACGATCCGATATGGTGATTGTCAATTATTCCAATTGGATTTATGAAGATCTGTCGACATTGATCATACCTCTGTACCCGACCAATGTGACTATTGCGGACACGTCGTCTGCCGTTTTCACAGGGTCCGAGTGTTGAGACGTTCGATTCTGCCCGAGGCGCGATACCCCCCAGTAATGAGTGGGACAGACCTCTTCGAGTGACACGAACAGCACACGATAAAAACCAGACGCGTCGTTGGGTCACGTTCCATTTCGGTTTCCAGTACGTTGCACACGCCACACGATACGTAGAGAGGGATGTACTTCCTAACAACGGCCTCGATGTGTCTGGTATCATACCGACCTTTGATGACCAGTTTCTTGTCTGCGTCGATCGACACGTCGGTGTTCAATTCGGAGCAGACGTACGCCATGAGGTGAATTTGGGGCCGAGACAGTGATTCGCACATCGCCTGAAAATTAGTCCACGTCGAGCGTCTCCCGCCGTGAGTCATGCGAGGGACTGGAACACTGGTTCGCGGCGCATGCGGTGCCGGTGGGTGCAACGCGTAGATACGCTGCAATAAATATATATACGGGTATTCGTCGCTCAGTGTTTCGGGTTCACACAGGTTCGACTTCTTCTTTTTCCTTTTCTTCTGTGACAGATCCAGCACGACTTCGGTATTGTCGTCGTCCATTTTATGACGCTTGGGAACAAATGTATGGTACGTCGAACGAATGTACCGTCTGTTTATTACGCGCATGTATCGATCAGACCCACTGGAAGGGATGTTCCTTTCCAATTAAATCGGACAATTTCACCAGCATGCTTAGTGCTAGTGACAACTGATCCTGACTTGGGGAGTTCAGATATGTGTACGGCGAATCACACTCGATCTCGACTTCGTAACACGTATCTATGCCCATTTTTTGTTTCCTGTCAGCCTCCGAAAAAGTTGCAGCAGACCACGACTGTGTAAAATCGTATTTCCACTTTGATTCTGGGGTCCGACCCGATCTGTAATGAAACGTCTTTCGGATTTTTACCCGAACGTGGTTTGTTTCAGCAACGGACTGCGGGATAAATTCGATAGGGATGGGTTCCTCGTAATTTAAGGCTATTCTGAGATCATATCGCACGTCGTCGCTGACAGGTTTGGTTGTAGTAAATCGAAAGTCCTTCTTTCCGAACAACTGTTTGCTGACATGAGAAACCGAACACACCGTATTGTCGCCGACTTTTGTAAACGCCGACGATGACCGTACGATGACTTTGTGATCGGGCAGATCGTCGGATGACGCAGGGAGGGTATGGAAACACTCCTGCGTCTGTCCCCACGGCGTAACGGTTTCCCATTCAGTAAACTGGGACATGCGGTGGAGACATTTTTGGAAAAACCCGGGGGACACCCCTGGGACAAAAATCTCCTTGTGCCCGTTGTATTGAATTCGTCCCAGTCTCCCTTCTAACTCAAAACTTCCGCGTTGCGCCTTAACGTCCGCGTGTAGCGGTAGGGTGCTAACGACTTTTTGAACATCTACCAGTGCATGCGCGACCTGGGGGTAGTGTTTGTGATAGTACGAGGCGGGGTGCATACTATGCGATTATAATTATGTATTTTATATTGGGGGTAGTATTGAACGGAGCGATGCTCTGCACGTTGGGCACGACGGGTCTGTGTAGAGCCACGCGGTTGAGCACGACGTGTGAAACGCATGTCCACAGTGATATACGTGGATGACGGATTTTGCGTCATAGTCATTCATGCATATCGCACACTCCGTATCACGTTGGTCTGGCGTCCAAAATACAGATGGAATATCTCGACTAAAATGGGCCTGTTGGGCCTGTCGGGCCTCCTGACGCGCCACACGCCGAATTTCGGCGATTTCATGCTCGATCTGGTTTGGAACGGTCGAGAGGTACAGTATGATGATTGAAGAAATAATTTCTACATATGTGATTGTACCGATAATTCCAGTTGCATAGATTGGAATATCTGATATCAGCACAAGTACGAGTAAAACATGATTACAAATGATAAATTTGGACATTTCACCGATGTGACGCGATGCCACGCGCCGCGATAGTTTGGCTCTAAATGGTTTGTCCTCGAGGATTAGTAGTGTGGATTCGATTGATAGTATTTTTTGACATGCCACCAAAGCAGCGATAGTTATGTATACATAGTTTCCGGGTAGGCACAGGAACACTACTTGGATCGCGAGGTGAACCACTTGTTCGACACAAATTAGTCCTACGACGAGCGACATTTTTACTGGTTGTTGGGTGGTAACACGACCGCGTTACAAATGGGGCATGTGTGGTCTGTAAACATCCGGCTTGTTGAGCACGACGCGTGAAATGTATGGCCGCATGTATAACCCTGGACGACAGATCGGGGTATATACTCCTTGTGACAGATTTTGCAATGTGGACCATTAACATCTGGATTCCACGCCATTGACGATATTTGGTTGATTCTGGTGACGATATCATCGCAAATGAGAATGCCAACTTGCTGACGCCTGCGTATACCCTGCACCTCAATGATACGTTGGATATCTTGCGACACTTGCCTTCTAACAACGAATATTGCATAATGGATGATGATGGCGGCAACCACCTCGATATAAGTAAGAATTAGTAGAATGGCTTTTGCGTACACAGGAAATGCTGTTATAAACAGCCCAAAGACTTGACTCGGATCCAAGATAAATATAATATATCCGTGAAAAGTAGGGCCAATATGAACGGTTGCTCGAAATGGGTTGGTGCGTTCTAATACGTCCCTAGAACCATGAATGGCGAATAAACGTATGATACCAATCAAGAATGAAGTTCCGCAGTAGAAATATTCTTGGAACATAATCGAGAACAATACATCTAACCCTAGGTGGATGTATTGATATATTACTGTTGCTACAAAGATTTTCGTGCCCATGGTGGGTTAAGTGGTCGCGTCCTCGTCTTCCTCGTCTTCCTCGGCTTCCTCGTAAGCCACGCTAAGGTCGAAACGACAGATGGGGCATGTTGGCGACCGAAACATCCACTTGACGGAGCAACTCACGTGGAACGCATGGTTGCACGGTAAAACACAGACGGTCGAATCTGGGGTGTAATCTTCGTAACACGTCGGGCAGGTTTTGTCCATATCTTCTGTCCACTGTTTTGTGTGAACCAAGTCTATAAATTCGATTGATCTGGTGGCGTTCAACAACTGTGCATTTTGGATATAATAAAGACCCACTACTATCAGTATGGCGAATACCACCCACATCATATATATACCACCCAACCAAACTTTAGCCCACACGTTTGCATCCATGACCAGGATTGTGAAAAATTGAACTATGTACGTTACACAATAGAAAACTATGAGCGCCCTCGCAACCCATCCTGGCCTCATAGTGTTATATGAAAAATAACAATAGTATGCGAGTCGGATAAATGTACACCCGAATATGAGAAAGGCCTGACTGACGGAAAAATGGTAGAGAACGTACCATTCAACGGCTGTCTTACACGTAACGACCAGTTTCCATATGCTAATATTATACATCGATTAGTGAAGTTTATACTTCAACGACAACCTCGACAACCTCGACGAGCGGACGTGGTGGTTCCAGATTGAGTCTGCAGACCGGGCACGTATTGTGGTTCATCAGCCATCTAAACGAGCAGGTCACGTGAAATACGTGCCCACATGGGTAGACGTGGACGCACGATACGGGTGTGAATGACTCTAGACAGGTCACGCATGAATCGTCTTTTAGGTCGGGTGTCCACAATTTCTCGGAGATATCATTAACGAACGCCCGGAGTTGAGGTTCCTCGTCTCGTTCCGTCGCGGCGACACCCAATAGTAAAGCCACGAAGAGAAACACCAATGACACAGTGACGTAAAATGTGAAACTAAGCAACAGTACAAATTTCACCCAGAACGGAGCGGCAAGGAAGCAAACCGCAAACATTTGCACAACCTCGTTAAGCACAGTTATCCAGAAGGAAGGCCCCATGATCTTCTCATACCACCCGTGAGACAAAACCCAACATGCGACATGTACTATGATTTTCACGGCTACACACGCCCAAATGATAATTGCTATAGTGTCTTGAACGGCAAGTAAGACTATGGGTATGTCGATAAGCAATCTAATAAGTAACATTACCCCAGTAAATAGTTTTACGGTATTCATCTTCGGTTTGTGTGCAAACGAAGCGGGGGTTACATTGGGTGATATCGTCGTGATCATCACAGATCGTCGTCTCTGTTCGCAATGGCGCGGCGTCCTGGCGTAGAGACGCGACATGTCTGTTTATATCTGGACCCAGATCACAAAGTTAGTATACGAGCGAAGGCAGTTGGTCGAGCATCAGTTTGGCAACCGTAACCATTGCGGGGTTCTTGGGCAGCAATAAAAGTTCCCTGTCAAGAACAATATCGTATACGTCCAAGTTGTGCTTAATGAAGGCGTCGATACCCCCCTTGAAACCCTTCCAGGCGCTTGTTCCAGAGTAAGAAATCTTGAGTGTCATATAGTGCTTGATATATGATGAAAACACACCCCATTGAGGAGGGAATGAGTGGTACTCGACACCCTCCATCTGGGGTTCGCGGACGTTACGGGCAATCGCGTCTTCAACAGTGGGAGTAGAATGGGACGCTTCGGTCGGGGCCTGGTCACGTCTGGCATTGCGGGCTTTGAGACGTCTGGCATTGCGGGCTTTGAGACGTCTGGCATTGCGGGATTCGGGACGTTCTGCGCGATCCGCGGAAGAGGATGAATTTGCGGTATTCATCTTCAGTTTGTGTGCAAACGAAGCGGGGGTTACATTAGACGCGACAGGTATTCCATAGGTGTCTGTTTATATCTGGACCCAGACCACAAAATTATTTCGCGACGGCCGTACGGCCGCCAATTATTCCCTCTCAAAAATAAATGGACGTGTCCGTCATCGATTTGGCGGGAAGTTCAATGTTCCCAGAATGTGCATCATCCGGTCCCCCTGCAAAACGACCCCGTTTCGCACCGGCGCCCCCTAGCGAGCCCGCCACACGCCCCGCGCCGAAGCCGGGACTCGACCAGTTTCGCCGTCCGCACCTCCCTGAACCGGCTGACCCCCGCCTCGGCGGCATTACCCTCACCGCCTTCATGGACAAGGAATCCCGCGTGGCAGACGTGACAGAAGAGCAACTTCTCGCCGTCCTAGATGCGCTGGAAGCAAAGTGGATTCTGGCGACGACCGACGTGGACTCCCTGCATACGCACGCCAATGCGCACTTTGGAATCGCCCCTAATATTATCCCTGACCCTTCTGTCATATTTCGTCAGTACAGGCACAACACCTATCAGATTATTCGGGTCTATGTGCACTGCGTCATCAAAAATATCGCAGGACCCAAGTCGGAGGAATCATTAACCAATAACCGGCGTTTCTCAAAGATCCTTGAACAGGTCAACGCGATCTACGAGTGGCTGCTGTCGGAGCACCGCATGAAAGGTATCATAACAGGCAGGTACATTCAGATCCCGGACGAAGTGTCTCTTTTCAAATTCTCCTGTATCGATTACAGCCGCAACACGCCCTTTCAGAGCCTCGTTGTTTTTATGCTGCGAAGGGCGTACGAGGAAAACCTGCGTAAGTACGGTGGGATGTGTTACGAGGTGATCGACACCAAAAGTGGGAAATCTACCCACGCGTGGAAGCAATCGTTGTCTATACCCCAGTTCATCCGGACTATGTGTAACAAAAATACGTGTTACGAGCAGTGGCACAACTTGACCTCGGCCGCGGGGAATGAAAAATCGCTCGTGACCTACCTCGCCAATTGCGACGACGTTGAGTTTCCGTTTCTCGTGCCCGATAGGCATATTTTCTCGTTCAAGAATGGCATTTATGCGGCCAACGTGGGCGGGCACGGTGGAACGTTTTATGACTACGATAATGACGACATTTCTAACAAGATCGTTTCCTGTAAGTATTTTAACATCGATTTTGACTACACCATCTTCGAGACGTACGAGAGTGAGTGGTACGACATTTCCACCCCGGCCATTCAATCCATTATGGACATGCAGGAGTGGCCAGTCGACGTGTGCAAGATTATGTACGCCATGATGGGGCGCTGTTTGTACAATGTCGGAGAACTGGACATGTGGCAGATTATCCCGTTTGTCAAGGGCGTGGCCGGCTCCGGTAAGTCAACCATGGGCCGTGCGGTCGCCAATTTTTATTCCAAGACCGACGTGGGGGTCCTAAGTAACAACATCGAGGCCAAGTTTGGTATCTCCCAGTTGGCGAACAAACTCCTCGTCATGGCTTACGAGATCAAGAGTAACTTCGGTCTCGACCAGGCTGACGTCCAGACCATGATTTCCGGCGAGGAAATGAGCATGCCCGTCAAGAATCAGGACGCCCTCGTCAAGTACTGGACCGCCCCATGCATGTTCTTCGGGAACGAATCCGGTGGGTGGGTGGACGCCGCCGGGAGCATGACGCGACGCTTGGCGTCGTTTGAAGCCAACAAGATCATTACTGCGGTGAACCCCAACCTCCCCACGGAGATTGCCGAACAAATGGCGCCGTTTTTGTACAAATGTAACTACGCCTACCGCGAGTTGGCCGCATTAACCAAGGTGAAGAACCAAGGTATTTGGGAGGTTCTTCCGGCGTACTTTAAGGAGGCCCAGGCCAAGATGGCCCGTAACATCAACCCGCTGCGGTCATTCATCGACGAGTACGACGTGCTGGAGAAGAGGCCAACCCACTACATGCCCTACGAAGACTTTTGTATGGCACACAACGAGTACGGGAAGAATCATGGCTTCAAAAAGGTCAAGTTCAACCCGGATTACTACAGTACGACCTTTGAGTTGTGCGGCATTACGGTGGCGACGAACGAGCGCAAAATGTGGCAGGGTAAGACGATTATTGGAAACTGGGTGTGTGGCATTGGGCCGAGGGACATGCTTGAGCCGGGGGGCGCAGCGGGTTCTCCCCACGGTGCCCCGTCTCGCCCATAAATTGACGTGTATGAATAAAAAAAATATGCGACCGTGCAAAGTGTGGAGACCCGATACGACTGACGCGTCATCCTACCACCTCGTCGACATATCGCCCGACAACGGGCTGCTGCCCCTCGATTCGGTTATCAACGGGGATGTCATTCCGCCCGACATGACGGAACTCCCGAACCTGTCGGAACCCAACCTCCTCGAGTGCATCGGGGCGAGGTACGGCAAAGACCTGATATACACCTCCATCGCGGTGGTGTTGGTTGCAGTCAACCCTTACAAAACCATCGCGGGGGCGTACGGCCAAACGGCGGCGCGCAGGTATCGTGAGGCGTCCAACGTGTCGCGCACAGACCCGCATGTGTACAAAATCGCCGAGATGGCCCTCCGCGGGATACGAAGGACCGATAAGAACCAGACTGTCATATGCAGCGGAGAGTCGGGGAGCGGCAAAACCGAGTCGACCAAGGCGATCATGGCGTATCTCGAACACGACGCGTCGTCAACCGACATGATCAACCCAGTCACCGAATCTTTCGGCAATGCGCGCACCCTCCGCAACAACAATTCGAGCCGGTTCGCAAAGTTTATCAAGTTATTTCACAACGATGACAATCGCTACACGGGGTCACACATTGAGACGTACCTCCTGGAACGCCCCCGTATCGTAAACGTCCCGCAGGGGGAACGCAACTATCACGTTTTCTACCAGATGTGTGCAGACCCCACGATGCGAGCCAAGTACTCGCTTGGGCATGCCTCGACTTTCAACTATCTCGGAAAGTGTGTAACGATTGACGGCGTGGATGACGCCTCCAACTGGAAAGTATTGGTTAATACTCTCACCTCGTCTGGGTTCAGCGAAAGGGACATGGATAACATAGCCACTTCGCTCGCCATCGTGCTACACCTCGGTCAGATTGACTGCAAGTCTCCCACGTCCGGTAAGAAATCCGAGGAAATGGTGGCGAAACTTGCGGGAGTGTCTGCACAACTCGTTCACACCTTGATCTGGACCCGCAACATGCACGTATCGAATGAGATTATCAAAAAAGACCTGGAGCCGTTCGATGCGGCAGATAATAGGGACGCCATTGCGAAAAGCATCTACTCCAGTCTGTTTGACTGGCTCGTAGGCCGCATCAATGCGCGCACTGTGACCAATACAGACCGATGGATTGGTATCCTTGATATATTCGGGTTCGAATCGTTTGAGACAAACTCCTACGAACAGTTTTGTATCAACTTTGCGAATGAGATGATGCAAAAATACTTTAACGATTGCGTGTTGCAGACCGAACAAGACGAATACAGACGGGAGGCCATCCCCTGGGTCGACGTTCCAATCCAGGACAATAGCGATACACTCGTACTAATCGGGGGTAAACCGAGCGGCATCTTTGCGCTCATCGACTCGGCTTGTATTCTTGGCACCCAATCGTCCGCCGACGGCCTGCGGGATAGTATCATGACGACCCACAAGGCGTGCAAGTCCATCAAACCTATTAAACCAAGTAAGAAGGCCATCTGCGGGTTTGCAATTACGCACTACGCAGCGTCTGTAACGTACGACTGCAGCCTGTTCCTAAAAAAGAATGCAGACAGTCTCCACCCAGACACGCTCGCACAAGTATGCCAGTGGAACTCGCTATGCGACGTCATGGTCGCCCCACCCGTCGTACAGGGCCCGTATCGTTTCAAGAGCATCGGGCGAACATTCACGACACAACTGCACGCATTGTACGAAACCCTGAAAAGCACGACGACTTACTTTGTTAAGTGCATCAATCCTAACGGCGTGCAGAAGCCGGGGCTGTTCGAGTGGAAATATATAGTACCACAGGTCCGATGCAATGGACTTAACGAAACCGTACGAATGCTCAAGTTAGGCTACCCGTTTCGAGTGGCGTACTCTACCATTACGACACACGTTGCGCCGAAACTCGGGCTTGGGGATGGCAGCACCTTGAATACCAGACACCTATGCGAGGCGTTGATCCACTGTCTCACTGAATCTTCGGAAGGATACCAATTGGGACTTACCAAGGTGTTCTTCAAGGGGGGGAAACATGACGTACTCCACCACATCGAGGCACACGTCAAGAGGGGGCTTGATGAAACACAGCGCAAACATATCGTCAAGTGGCTCATGCGCCGTCGGTGGGATACATTACGGTCCGTCGTACGGTTCAGATCAGTCGCGCAGCGATACATACGGTCCTACAGGGCCATTCGAACGTTCAGGTGTCTGGTTACCACCGCTGTGGCGGCGGTCAAGTTTATTGGCAAATTACGTCCCCCGGTCGTGGCGCCGGTCGTGGTGTTGGCCGTGGCGTCTGTCAGCGCGCAACCACCGATACAAGTTCAAGATACCTACATTGACGGGCTTGAGAAGGAGGCAGCAAAGTTGATTTGTGAGCGGGATGAAGCGAAGCGAGAGGCGATGCGTCTGGCCCAAGAACGCGAAGCCGCGATAGAAGAGGGTGTACTCCAGGCCGCCTCGATTCGCGACCTCGCCCTGCGCGAACTCCGATTGACCGAAACATTATCACGCCGCGAGCAGGAGGTTGACAAGAAACAACAAGAAATTAACGAGGCACACGAACGCCTCGTAAACCTCGAGACCCACGTGACCGCGAGGGAAAGAACACTCTACATTGCAGACGAGAAGAACCAACGCGAAATGTACGAACATGACATTGTTACGCTCCGACAGTCACTTGAAATCTGTACGCGGGAACTTGCTACGTCCAGAACCCTTATCACCCAATTGCGAGCGAGGGAAACCGCAGTCATGATCGAACTAAACCGCACGAGGGACGCGCTTAACGCAGATGTGAACAAATACCGGACACTTTATGAGTCGCTGACGCGGAGGTCGTCTTCGCGCCCGACAGCCTTGAACACATGATCGGGCAAGTCGGACACGTCATGGACGCGCTTCCCGTCAATTCTGAGGGGCCTGTAGTGACTCTTGTCGTAAAACACATAAATACACCGACCCTTGTCCACGGCCTTTCGGGAATCGTCCGAGCGGATCGGGTTGTACTGAACCTGGTTTGTCTGACTGTCAATCGACACGATGATAATTACAAACAATTCACGCATCAGCGCAGCCACAACCCGCGTCGTCTCGCGGATCGATAATTCTTCAGCCCAGAACTTAGGCCTTACGACCACGGCCCGGAACTGACTTAGCGCCGACTCGCGGCATATTTTTGCCTCATTATCCTTCATATAATCACTGATAGATTCCAACTTGTACGACGCACGCGCCCGGTCGTGACACAACACTTCATCCTCAGGGAATGATTCTAGCGCCTCGTCAAGATCGGACAACCACTGTTGCGTTTCCCTATACAGGCCGCGCGTGACGTCGGTGACTGGCAAATACATTACGACTGGATCAATAAACTGATAATACTGCTTGTCGGTTGTCGACGACTCGTACCACGCACCCTCGTACAGGGCCTTCCACGTTTCGAGGTACACCAACGCGGTCTCGTCCGAAAACAAATTCGAAACCGCCTGACGAAGGTCCCCGACCGTCAAAGTACCGCAATTCGCATCAGTTTTGAGCAAAGTGACCACCGAGTCAAAGAAACAGTCGCCATTCGTTGCAGACACCCCCAACGATACGTTCTGATCTAATGAAGTGGCGATCGCCGCACAAATGTTTAGCAGTCGTTCGGGTGCGTCCATCGAGGCACAATAAATATGTGACTGATAACACAAATCAAAAATGGAGCCTTTTGAGACGGTTGATTGTACAGACGCGACAGACTTTGCAAATATCCTATTTAATTCGCCCCCGAGGGACCCGTGCACGTGTGTGTTTGACATTGATCCAGACAGCATCCCGAAAAATGTGTCGTACGACGAAATTAGATTCAATATTTATCGGGACGTCGCCATCGAGGGGTTCAGAGTACTGTTTACTAACGCCGCAATCGGGGACCTCAGTCATGACGACTATGCGCTGTTTCGTAAATATATGAAATCAATCGGGACGGACGTATATCTCAATGTGCTACCAGAATCCGAATACCCTAACGCAATCCCATGGAAAATGGCCATTCAAGATCAGGATAAGAAGCATTATCTTTATTTCGTTCCTCTCAAAACACCCCAGTAATGCGTCGAACCTCAATCATGTCCTCCTCGCTGACCTCGTACGGAGGACGACCTTGGTCGGCGGCACGCCGAATCTGCTCGACGATCACACTAATTCGCGACGGAATCGCGTAAACCGTATTACAGTATCTGCACCGTCCAGTTTCTCCCCGCCACCCACTGGGGGTCATTTTGTGGTCGTTTGTAGTGTTGCACTGCGGACACTTGAACGATGAACAGTGGTGGTGCTCCAACTTTGCGACCGGCATCGGGGCCGACATGGATTATGTATGGTCCCATAAAAACGCATGGAGTACATAACCAAATTTCGCTACACTTCCCTTGAGGATCGTCGGGTGCAATCTGTCAATATTCGAAACGGAATCAGCGGGCGCACGCCTGCAATACCAGTTATCATCGACAGAGTCAAAGTCACAGATCCACTCATCGTTAAGCACAAGTACATCGTGCCGACAGATATGGGTGTTCACCAATTCCTGACCTTTTTTCGCTCGAGAAATATCGAAACGGTCGATTCGTCACAAGCGATTTTTGTGTTCACAGATGACAACACGCTCGTGGCGCCAAATATGCTTATGAGCCAATTGTACGCTCTGCACCACGATAAGAGCGACGGATTTCTCTACTTGAAATACGCATTGGAGTCGACCTTTGGGTATTTATAAATGGGGAATTATCTTGTAGCAGCACGCTACGACCCAAATGACCCGATGGAGCAGGCGTACGTAATCAATCCCACACAGCACGACCAGGCATGGAGACGCGACACGCGCATCGGCCAGAGATCGACACATTACCGAAAAAGTTCGGTTCGCGGTAGCAACTACCTTTAATATTTTGATGATAGATTGAAATGAACCGCCTGGTTTCGGAATGTGGACCCAATACGTATCGAATCAGGGGGTCAATTCGCCACCCCGTGTCCGCCCGCGTGGGCCGTGTAGGCCACGCCCAAATCGCACGGCCAGCGCCGTTTGCAGAGGCTGCAAAGATTATACAGCCAGCACCAGCAATACATCCAGCGCCAGCAAAACAGTGGCAAACGGCTGGAGATGCCGTCGGAATACCACCCCAACAGCCCCGCTTGAACCCGATGACAGACATGCGTCTCTACAAGGGCGATAATGTTCACAGTTACACTGGTGACATTAGAAATATGTTACAGGTGTGGCTCCCGAAAATATCTGAAATATCACCGCACCCACTTACGCGTGACGAATTCGTGACACTTTGTTCGGAGATTGAACAATCCATCGGCACCGGCCCAGTTTTTTCTAATTTGCTTTCGAATTATCACGATAACGTTGGCATCATCGATAATGATTTGCCTGGATTAGACGGCGCCCGTTTGTTACACGCGACTTGGGTTATCATCAAACAACTCGCACAAACGGATAGTTCTATTATCAAACATTTTAAGGAGACGATGGATCAAATTGGCGCTACTTGTATCCAGGGGGTTACCCACCGCCTATTCTGCGATTTTGTCAGCATCATCGACGCGTTCAAGCCTGTCGCTCTTGTCTTAACTTGACCGTCTGTTCACCAACGGTGCAGGAACGGCAAGAGAATCAGCGGGACGCCGACCTGTAAGCCAAACTCCCTGGCCGCATCGTGTCGGCGGTACTCGAGGCCTTTCAGCGCCGTTACCACTTGATGATAATCTTATCGTACGCAAATTCCACCCTGAATCCCCGTAACTCGAGTTCGTCTGTAATGTATCGGTCTTATAAACAAACTCGCACATGCCGGCTCCTGACTTGACTTGACCGACCAGTTCTTCGATAATGCGGGCGACGCGTTTCTCGTAGTCCTGGACACGTATCGCGTTGAGATCCTGCGGCGTTCTGAAGGCCGCTCTGAAGGCGCTTGTCCATTTGTGGGTGTTGATAAAAGAGGTCCGCCGGCGTGTCTGTCAGTGGACCTTTTAGGGAGCAATGCCCACGTCCCAACTGTACTCGGTCTCGCCGTCAGAGTCGACTCCTCGCTCGGTGTGCCCGTGACGTAATTTGAGTCGGGGGTGAGCAGAACCGGGGTCCCCTTGAGGATCCGCATGGTCTGGTCGGACCCACCCCACGCCTCGATAAAGTAAATAGCCCACCGCTTCGGGTCCGACGGCTTCTCAATGAGCACCTTCTCATCCCTCTGGAGCCTCTCTTTTAGTGCGGCGGCCCGGGTTGCCATGTTGTTTGAAAAGTGAGGCTATTTATTCGTTGGGTGGCCACCGTATGTGGCCACGTTGTGCCACCGAGGAACAGAGGACAGACGAGTTATAGATCCCAAATACAGCGACTGTCGGCGAACAACGGGGCCAAATGCTTGTTTATTTATGAACTACCACGTGATATAAATTCCCCCGTGCTCAAATTTATGTCGGTCCATCAGTTTTGTTTCGATTCCCCGTAAATTGAGTTGGGAGTTTGGGTCGTGGGGCACCTGCCGGTGAGGTCCCCACCACAGTCATGCTCTACTTCAGAATACTCCACTCTTTTGTCGCAACCCTTGCAGTGGTACGTTCCACATTCATGCGGTTTGTTTCCGTTATGCTTGTATCCCGGCAGGCTGGCGTGAACGCCCTTACCCCGATTGGGATTTTGTCTGCGGCGTCCCGAAGGTCCTTGTCCATTTAATAAACGATAAATAGACCAACGTATGATGCCCGTCGGATCCGTACGACGGCCTCCCAGACACCAGATACCTCAACGGGCCACGCATATATTTGGGAGACTGAACGTAATCTAATGTTACAAATAAAAAATGGACGATCAAACCAGATATGAAAGAGCGGTAAAACTGTACAACAGATCGGTTGAGGTCCGAAGTGATCACTCGATACGGATAAAACTTTTAAAATGCATAGTATCTATTTTACCATTGAACATTGATTATAGAGTCGCGTATAATCACTATAGTGATCTAATTAAAGATTATGCTTCACTGGGTCGTTTTATCGACGCATATGACACATGTGTCAACCTATACAGTTATATATGTGAAAAAGATACAACAGTACCTGAACTGCAAGTGTTACTTGACACAGTTACGTTCCTTGGAGTTATTACAGACCGCCCCCAGACACTCCCCATTATGGCATCAATGAAGACAACCCTCAACCCAAATGCGATTCAAGAATTTCATGTATCACATGGATGCATAAATGTTTTTATGATATCACATATTGCGGAGGGCCTTAATTTATTGGGTGACATCGTATGGATCGTGTGGCACTCATATCCCAGTATCGATTACGATCGATGATTTTACACGGAAAACTCCAATTTGACAGGGATATTGTTCATTGAGTAACATCGTTTGTAATAAATTTTGATAGCATTCGCAGCATCGCGGTCCACAGTTTGGTGTTGTCATGGTGCTTATCCGCTGACGCGAACGTTTGGTTGACCACGGGATAGTGTAGACGATCGCTTCGTGTTTTTTCGTACAATGTGTGCACACGTGTGTCTGGTTCGACAGATCTGTTATTTCGCGGGTGATGTCTGCCACTTCGATCTGTAGTAGTTTTTTGATATCGGGCCCGGTGTTACGACTGATAATCATAATTGTACCCGGCTCCGGTAGTGTCATTTCTGTATGGATCGTCATATTGAGACTGGTTACTCAAGTTCTGACACGGAAGATTCGGATGTAAGTAACCGATCTATTGATTATCCGGATGAGCCAGATAGTACGTCATCAGATGAGTCGGAAACACAACTTCAACTAACTGACAGATGGCGCGCCCGTGTGAGGACGGCGCCCCGCCCACTTGTATCGGCGATTTCTGAAGTTCATTGTAACTGTTGCTTATGCGGTGAATCCGGACGGGCCTTATCCAAAGTTAATCACGGCGTGTTAAACTTCAAGGAACTCCGCGACGCTTGTTTCAAGGAACTGATTGGCCGCGATGATCTTTTTACACCGAAACACCTTATTCGGGACAGTGTTATGTTTGCTGGCCCGTGTGGAAAGGCGTCGCACACGATGTGTGCTGGGTGTTTCCGCATGTTGTGCTCAGAACGCGCACTACTGACGCGTTTACTAAAGGAGGGACGCGGATACATGCCATGTATGTACCCTCACGATGTCCCTTGCTGCAACGACATTGGACAGCGTAACGTTCACTCGATGGATTCGACGCAGTTCATCCTTGACGACACGGCGGGTTTGTCGGTTTCGCGTTTGTCGGTGACGATCCAGCGTTACTGCGGAGGATTGGAACACGGTATCGACAACTATAACCACTACGTGTGTGACCCATCGACGCGCCTTGCCGAGTATCCTGGAATGTTCCGCCACTCGGAGGTCACGGAAGACATGGTTGTCGCACACTACAATCGACTGGTCCAACAGACCTCCGATGAAATCATTTGTAACATATGTGGAGTAACCCTCAAGCGCCAGACTGACTGTAACACCATTTCACACTGTGGCGTGTGTATATGTGCATACTGCGGGCGGTACGACACGTGTCTCGAGTCGAGCAGCGTTCATTGGCAGACATGCCCGCGGTATGATCACCCACTGGAGAACAAATCACATCCCGACACGAAATGTTCACAGGATGATTGTTTTTCAGCAGACCGTGATTGTGACAAACCGGGTCACGCAGCCTATCGCGCCGCGTTACAATCGGCCAAGACCGCGAGGCGACTCTACTGTCTGATGTATTCGTTAACTCCGGAACTTCGTGAGCGAGTTGTGCCTCGTATCATAAAAACGATGGTGAAATAAAATGGGAAATGTCCATAGCACGCAACTCATTGGCGGGTTGCCCGGTGCACAGTCGCGATCGGAAGTTCCAACTTTACTAGTAAGCAATAACCGTATCGGAGACCAGTACGACATTACGTACGGTCTGAACCGTCGCCGTGACGCGACAAAAACATACACTTTCCCCGAAGGAAAGGCTCCCCCGCGACAAATTGATCTTCGCGTGACGACATTCGCCCCTTATTTTGAACCTTTTGATCAGCATAACAGTGGGTCGTGCACCGCACAGACCGTCAAAGCGGCGTTCATGTGTTTCGAACGGGCCCAGTCTAAGGAAAAGGCGTCGTTTGTTGAGCCTTCGGCCTTGTTTATTTATTATTACGCACGTGTGATCGATGAGGAAACACGTTCGACAGGAACGATCACCGATACGGGTACTTCGGTAGTATCGAGTCTCATGTCGGCGCAGCGCGGTATCGCCTCGGTGGAAACGTGGCCCTTTGACCGATCATTGGTCAATACAAAACCCAGCGTAGTGGCACAGCGTGACGCGCTCCATCGCCGCGTCACCCGGTGGGTTAACCTCGACCCGTCACTTACTAACATCAAAAATGCCCTTGCAAGTGGCACGGCTGTCATCATGTCATTTGACGTTACGCGAAGCATGGACGAATGGTTTCTTACGCCAGGGCGCCAATATAATACGGGCCACATGCTTACACGCAACACAATTACTCAATTCCGAGATATTGTTGGGGGACATGCAGTATTACTCGTGGGGTATGATGATAAATATTTGGGGAAAGGCGCATTTATTGCACGAAACAGTTGGGGGCCGCTGTGGGGTGACCGTGGGCACTTTTACATCGAGTATGGCGGGGCGTTATATCCCGACCTCCATACGGATTTTCACGCCATTACTGGTATATGCACGAACCGGGCTGGATTTTGTGTCAATCAATCCGACTGTACGTATGACTCTGTCGTTTGCGATGTGCTATCACAGTAAAAAATTATCCGCATGCACTCGTCACATAGTTGGCAGATACTATCAGTTGTTAACGCGTGCCGCGCCGCGATGCATCGAACCGCAAGGAGGTCCTTGCCAGGTATGATAGGATCAGTAAACCCATCAGAGTTGAATATATCTTCGACGCGACATTTCAACAGGTGATAGCGACAATCGGAACAAAATAAAATCATCGTACCAATTGGAAAATTGTGCAGTTGCTCATAGTCGCTGTAATCGTTATCGCGGCTAATTCTCTGCAGATAATCCATCGTTTACATAAATTTATAATTAAAAATCCCAAATTGGGCCCTCACTTTGACTGGTTCGACGAACACCCCGAACGACACGTTCAAAAGCACCATTACCAACATCCATGTCGTACTGCCACAGATCGACAGTATCCCCCGAAAGATTGCACTTGATCATGCGTCCGCAGAAGTAGTCGATGTATGACTTGACAGCGGTGATTGCCTCGCATTCGTCGAAGTGCGGTGCCATGTGCGGCATGTAGGTGAAGAAATGCGCAGGGCTCGAGTTCTGCCACAGGGCACGCAACAGATCGACCTTGTTCAGATGCGCGATATAGATAATAGACATGTTTGTTGCAAAATGAATTGTGGACGCTTGCAAAACGAAGTGTGCACAAAAGTACTACCACAGACGTGTCTGGTGACAGATCGTACCCCCAACGTTATAAAAAAAATATATCACAATCACAAACATGTCTTACATCAAATATCTCAAGTCACTAGATGACCAATACACGAGGGTTGCAGCAATACTTGGTTCAATTGTCGCAGCGAGATGTATCCACGGGTCACGTTCCATCGAACTAAATGAGGAACCATATGTTATCGACCGGATATATAGGGTTCTCAACTACGACAAGATGGTTAACCCTAAGTATGTCTCCACGTCCCCGGATATATATACAGTCATATCTTCTCCGCGAACGATGTGTATTTATTTTGATATCAATGAGATGTACGAGGCCGAGAACAGCACAAAGCCCATTCCCCCCTATTATTTCCGAGTGGATGACACTTATACGAGGCGCCGGAAGATTTGTGTCGAGTGTGAGTGAACCATCCCCCATCCACACAATAGTTCCTGCATCTCAACGCTCCGCGGTTGTGTCATCTCATTGGGAATAAACACCTTTCGTTGGTATAACCATGCAGCGGCGAAAATATCATCCTCTTCGATCGCCCGTTTCCAGGCGCGTGTCGCTATTGCGTCCGAAATTGATTTCCTTGTCTTCAATATGTTATCGCATATATCAAATTTGTTAAGCATTAAATTATAAATGATGCATGCTGGCCACGTGATTCGTCTCGTGCATCGCACGCTTCTCATTGGTATACCGGTGGGACACGAATATATTTAAGTCACATCGAACGACTTCTGGCGTTACACACCAGCATTTGTGACTTGTACGGGTCGTCACCCACGGAAACCGCAACTACGGAGGCCGTAAGCCCCTCCTTACGCGCCTGGTTCGACCGAACACCCCGAGCGACGCGTTCAAAAGTACCCTTAGAGAGATCGCAATTGATCAGGCGTCAAAAGACGGTGATATGTAGTGCGGCAAGTGGCAGGGCGACTTTTCCCACAAAGTCCAGATTCGCGATATACGCTTGTGGACGCTCGCAAAACGTGCTATCACGCGTGTCTGTGCTTATATTTAAGTCTAACTAAACGAATTCATCGAGAACATTGAACGACTTCTGGCGTTTCGCACCCGGTTCATCGGAAGCAAAGTCTTCGCAAACCACATCGAGGGGTGGATCGATCTTGTCGAGACCCATAGGCTGGAGTAGTCCTTGTTCCTTGAGCAACAGTCTGGGTGCGTATTCGCACATGTAGAACCGTTCCAGGTTGGGGAGGAGGATCGTTGACCAGTATGCCTCGTCAAATTCGTATCGATCGATCTTGGTGATTGTTGGTGTCCACACGACGAAATACCATGTCGGAATGTGGAGGACAGCCATGGTCAATTGGATCTGATCGTAGTACTGTGGTGGAATCTGATCGTACATTTTCTGCGGGCACTTAATCTCAAGACCAAACACGAGTTCGTCACCCACCCAGCACAGCCCATCTGGACTCACTCCGATCCACGGGTGTTCGGGGGAAACAATAAGGCCTGTTTCTGTAATTTGGAACTGTTCATGTGGTTCGCCTCGCTTGGCCATTTCCTGTTTGATATACCTCTCGAACACCTGCCTTCCGTCATCTTCGTGATCATTCCCCCATCGCGTATAGACGTTGCCTTTGAAAGTATCCCAAAGTGTACTTTTCAATCCGCTCATTTGTGACTTGTACGGGTCGTGACCTACGAAAACCGCAACTACGGACGCCGTAACCCTCCCCTTCCGCGCCAATAGCCACTCGGCACTTTTTTGCGCGTAGTTCATGATTTTGTTACGTTCTTCGGGACTTACGTGCATTTTGGAGACATACTGTACGACTTCATCGCTCAGGTTATATTTCTCCTTGAGGGCGCGCCACTTGTCGTCACCCTGGGAGGCCAGCAGTTCATACCGCGTCCACGGCCAACTCATTAATATGTGAGGTTCAGTCTAAAACATGGAATATGTGCACGTAAAACTATTTGACCAGACACAATACAAAATTCGATACATGTCTGCAATGAAGGTGTCCGACCTTAAAACGCATTTGAGTGATCAGTTCGGTTGGCCGTACGAGTCAATGCGCGTCATATATTCGGACCGAGCATTTCAGGATCACGAGTACTGCGATCCATCCGTGACTTACTACGTTGCGATCGTCCCGCAGGTTAAAAGATGATAATGGAAAGTGTGGTTTTATTTGTTGTCGTCGCGTGTGTATGTTGTGTATGTGTGACGATACCCCTTGAACCGGTCGGGCACGTTGCGGACGTTGAACGTGCAAGTCCCAACTTTGACCTACAGCCCGGGGCGACTGTTCCCGCAAATACAAGCAGTAGGGATTACAAAATTATCACACAAGACGACTACGACGAGGACGGATTTGATATTGTTTAGAGAAGGTAGGGGACGAGTTCCCGACGGCCCACCGGTTGCGTGCAGATGTACGGCGAAAATGGAACATAAATAACATTACCTTGGTTGACCTGGACCATGGCACAATTCATGAGATATTCACCCTCGGGGAATTCCTTGATCGATCCCCCCATTTTCCCCCAAGAAATGATACTAGTGAGGAGGGTGTCCGTCCATCCGTTTTCTGGGTAGATAGTCTGAAGTTGGACGAGGAGATCCGCAAATGTCATTGAATTTCCATTAGGGCCGCACCCGAGATTCCACAGTGCATCTGCATCGGACAGTACCGTGATAATTTGCGAGAGTGATATTTGGTTGGGGGTCATGTTTATAATAAAGTGTTATTATTATCAGCACGAAGTGGACTTGGGGTACATACCAGTCTGGCGGAACACGAGGTCCTGGCGGAACCCCGAATCACCCCAGGCGTACTCAGTTGCACTCACGGGGACGGGAGGGGACTGGCGAAGGAGTAGCGGGATACCGGTCTGACGCGCCAGCGACGTGCGCGTGTTCATCGACAGTCGTGCAGACCCTGCGGCGGTGATGTACCTTGCATAGGCGTCCTTCGACGGGGCATACTTGGTCCACTGGTTATCGGCGGCGGCACTCGAGTCGACCGTCGCCCCCGGCTGCCACGATGCGGGCATGAGGGAGTCCAAACTCATTTGGTAGCCCGGGGCAGCCTCCCCGGTGGCGGCACACCCACTCGGGTACTTGCTTGACGAGTCCTCGGCATTGGGGTAGCGCTGATCAAAAGCCGCCCCGACAGTTTGCCCGTACGGGTTGTACGAAACGGGTTCGGTGGACGAGGCACAACCGGGGTCAACGACGACCTCTGGACCCTGGTACGAACCGGATTGGAGACTGTACGCATCCGATTTCGGGGCCGGCGGGGCGATGGGTGCAACTCCGACCTTTTTCTTGCGGTGAAGTGCCAGGGCGATTGCCCCCGCCCCGATACCCATAAGGAGGACGACACCGGCATACGACGACTTGTTACCCTTCGGGATATTCGACATTGGTTTATTGATCAAATATATATTCTAAGTGGGTCGAACTGATAATTTGATTTTTTACTCTACCGGTCCAAACCCGCTAAAATGGATCTGGACCTCGGGCTTGAGCGGAGGTGCCTGCTCCTCAAAGCGCGGGGGCGCCTGCTCCTCAAAGCGCGGGGGCGCCTGCTGCTGACCCTGGGGCGACGGATTGGCGGCGAACGGGTGAATGAACGTCACGTCGCTACCCATGTTGAACGTAGTGTCGGCGCGGGCGTGCGCGGGGAAAACCAGGGTGCGGACGGCCTCGACATTCACCGCCCACTCTGCCTTCATGAACCAAAGTCCCGAAACCGCGCAGGAAACAACGACCTCGGAATACTTGGGAACACTCGAAAAGGCGTCGTACTGGGAGGGGTTTGCGATCAGTTGGGGCTGCCCGGTTGCAGGGTCGATGGTCTCGGAAACCAGGAAAAACTCGCTTGCATTCGCCCCGGTGGTGTTGACCTTGGTGCGGAAGCGCGACGGGTAGGGGGTTGACCCAGGAATGGGGTTCTTGGCGGCGTCCTTGGGGTACTCAGGGGGCGGAACCAGCGGGCGGTACATCTCAAGGATACGCTCGCGCGGCAGGACTCGACCAAACCACTTCTGAGTGTTGACGACGGCGAGATCAACCATGCGACTATCGAACGCCGAGAGGAAGGCGAGGAGATCGGGGTCAGTCACTGATACCTCCATGTTGACACGCGTGGGGTCATTGCTGGTAGCGTGGGGCTTTGAAACCCCAAACGGGGTGCGGCAACGATGCGGGCTGTTAGTGGCCGTGGTCTGAAAGGTGACGCTGTCGATGCCACCCTCGGCGGTGTTGATGTAGGCGGCCACGCCTCCCTTGTTGGTCTGACGGGGGGCAGCGACGACAAAGTTGGCAACACTACCGACGAGATCGGCGGCGAGGGGAACAGGCATGTTGCGGTTGGTTGGTTTAGTGGTTGCTGATGTTTGATCCTGTGTTGGCCGAACGAGGGAGGGAAATTTGAGTTGTGGGGCTAAACAAATCCGTTCGGAACGACCTATTGAAAAAACTCCCGGTGTCTAAAATGTCTGTGAGAACGGTATCGGCGCGCGGCGAGGCAGACTACATTTCGATCCGCGATGCTATCTGTGATGGTGAGCGCAGACCACAGTGCATCCATGTTTTCCCGGGAACGTACGTTGAAGATTTCAGGATGTGCGAAAATCTGCACATTATCGCATATCCTGGTGTACAGATAATGGGAACCGTGGGCGCCTCGGATGTGCATGGGTGTAGCCTGACGAATATAACGATGAAAAAACTCAAGTCAAACCATTCTACCATTTCGCTGGACCGCTGCACCATTGCGGCGATAGAAAATACGGGTAATGTTAATTTGAGCCTAACCCAATGTACGGTCGGCGACAAAGAACAACGTGGATCTTATTCGATGCGATCGAGTGGTAAAAATGAGTTGTCATTGGTCAACACAATTATACACGGTCGGGTGAATGTGTCGGGGAAATCGGAGTTTAGGTACTGTTCAGTGGACGGGTCATTGTCCGTCGGGGAAGATTCGCGTTGCACGTTTTCGCACGGAGAACTGCGCCCGTACGACGAGTCTGCCACTTATGACATCGGTCCAAGAAGTACGTTAAGTCTGTCATTTAGTTTGATCGAGTGCCCGTCCGAGTTATTTACACACCCACCACGATGTGTCACGATGTCGTTTTGTGTTCCGTTGTGACGGCCCGAAGGCCTCACAAAATATACATGTCGGTCCGCCACGCCTGTAGTATCGTGTTTCGCGTAACGAATGACGAGGAGTCGCAACTGTACTGGGGTGTTAATTATTCGCACCTGGAGGGTATAATGACCCGTGTTCTCGCGACGAACGTGAATGAACTCATCCCCGCTTTGAAGATAACTCCAGTCCCACCCCATAACGTAATGTCGCAGGCCCTGCCGTCGCCGCCAAAGGACTCAACCGAGAAAACCATAGTTGGGATTCGTGGGAAAAAGGGGTCTGGGAAGTCGACACTTGCATCGTTCCTCGCGCGTGTAGGCTACGTAGACATGTCCTTCGCAGAGCCGCTCAAGGAACTATGCCAGTGGTGGTTTGGACTTTCGTACGAGCAGACCCACGATGCCGTGTTGAAGGAAACGGTTGATGAACGTCTCGGCACATCCCCCCGCCGGATCCTCCAAGTGGTCGGGACTGAGATATTTCGCGATACTGTTGATGGTATTTGGATCAAGAACATGCGCATCCGTCTGCTAAATAGTCCGAGTGGTGATATCTGCATTTCCGACGTAAGATTCCCAGACGAGTTGGACTTTATTTATTCGTTGGGTGGGTACGATATCGAAATCAGGCGTCACGACGTTATGGTTAACGACAGTTCGTTGCACACAAGTGAGACTGCACTTGATTCGACGCAAGCCAGGTACGTCATTCACAATACTGGGAGTATCGATGACTTGGAGAAGGCTGTCTGCGCCCTTCTCGCCGAACTCGCGTATGAAGAGTTACTGACCGACGACATTGGTAGGTTATTCTACGGACGGGTCGCGAGTAAGGTTCGTCACACTTAAATGGTAACCATAAATTGGGCGAACGGAAGACGGCAGTACCACCATACAACCATATGCGACGTAAAGTTCTTGGACGACGGAAGACGAATATATCTCAAAACCCGAGATAGACTCAAGAGATATAATCATGCTGTTGTGGGGGGAAATCATAACAGTAGACCAGGCGGACGAATTGATAGTACGTGGCGCGCGTTCGTAATTGCGTTTGTTGGTTGCTGAACGGAAACAAGCATTATTATTCCGTGGCGCTTCACATTACGGGCGCCCGGATGGATTGATACATAAATATAAGTGACAAATAAAAACACATGAGTGGAATGGTAACCATAATTTGGTCGGACCACGGGCTGGAGTTTACGTGGACGGACGGAAGACGGCAGTACCACCCAATGGCGAGCATCACACTTCAACACCGCGAGTATAGAACAACCATATGCAATGTAGAGTTCTTGGATAACAAAGGACAAATATATCTCAAAACCCGAGATAGACTTGAGAGATATAATCGTTCTGCTGTGCTGGGTTTCGCGGCAGTTCCAACGGACTGCGATCCCGTAACAGTCGTCCAGACGAATTGATAGTACGTGGTGTGCGTCCGTAATTGTGTGGAATGGTAACCATGTGTTGGAGTGGGAGGACGTAAGACTGCAAACCACCCCATGTGCGATGTAAAGTTCTTGGACGACAAAGGACAAATATATGTCTACGCCAGTCTCGAGAAATATGGTCTTGGTTGCCCCACGGGGTAGAGATTGTGTTTGATGGGAAACAGCATCGCAACATTAAGAAAGACGTAACAACCATCTGCGGTGTAGAGTTGTACGACTACAAAGGACAAATATATATCTTCCACACAAAATAAAAACACATGAGTGAAATTATACGTGGATTTCCACCCCACATGAGCACAGATGTGTACGACTGCATGTGTGACCGAGGGGTGTTTGACACATTCAGGAGAAACCCCATTGAAACCTACGATACACTTCAGTCTGGCGTAAACCCATCGACTGGGCGCGTCATAAAGGTGGGTGGTGCGGTTTATAATAATCTGATCGAAGCCTACACTGTAAAGTACGGCCGGTGTAAACAGTATCAGGTTCACATTACAGACCTCATCGGTACAAATATTGACGAATATCTCGCGGAACGAGAGAGATTGAAAAAAGTGGTGGAGGAACACAACAAGAGTGTTGACGACGTTTGCCGCGTTATTGGCAAACTCGCCTGGGGAGACCACGTCGTGTTCGATGGCAAGTCTTACGGGGTGCCTGAATTTCACAACAGAATCCATCGTAAGGATGACTGTGGCGGGGACACGCGCTACGACGACTTCGACATAGTAAGCAAAACGACTTATTTCAAGTGTATGAATTGCGGGACTGTGACTGATACGATAAATGATTATTTTTAAGGAACAAGCCGATAGTTGTGTAAATTGGAGGTGTCAGTCTCGCTTTCTTCTGCAAGAACCCACAGCGGCGCCATTGGATGTCCCGGCAGACGTATCTGCATCCACAGACCGTCGATACCCTCTTTTAGGTTATGCGACCCGAGGACAGTGCCGCCCTGTGCAAGGGTTACAACAATATCTGCTTCGAGGGTCGGTTCGCGTCTAACCGCGCACCCGGGGGTGCTGACCGTACAATAAACCCAATTTGCAAGTCCCTCGATACGTTCAATCTGGTTGCTCATGTCTGGGATATACTTGTGTTCGATCTGCGCGACGCGTCGCTGGAGCATTCGAACTGCAGGTGTCTGGTCGACGTGTTCCGTAAGTGGTGCGCCGCCGCCGGGCCTCGGGGAGGGGGCATTTGCAATATCCAGCACAATGTCCGTCAGATCGAGTTGACATTGCCGAAGTTCTTGAAATTTGTCCATCATATCCCGCCGAATCATATCGATTGCCCGAGCAATCCGCGATGCCGCCTTTTCGGGGTCTGGCTGTCGTTGTATGGGCTGCGGCGCCCTGGGTTGATAACTAACATTTTTTACCGGCTTCGTGGGCGGTAAATCAGACATGGTATGTTTGGTGTGTAATGCAGGAAATCGACGTGGGCCGTTGAACAAAATGTGGCTGTACATAAATCTAAAATGGCCGGTTTTTATGATCGTCTCGATTTCGACCCATCCAAGCGCAAGTACGACGCGTACGAAAGTATGGCGCAGAGTGGTTACTATTTGAACACCAACGCCGTGTTTCGTTTTGGCAGTGACACGAGGCCACTCCCACTGGGGGTCGGCGTCCAGCCGGATAGGTGGGGGCCCGCGCGTGGCGTGGTGACGACCCGCGAGTCGTTCCTCCAGGGACGTGGGCAGATTCTGAGCAAGGCACCCGAGGCGGGGGTAAAGTGGCTTCCTGAGAGTCTGTTTCCTAATGTTCCGTACGCACCAAGCCAGTGCCAGCGGACGGATCTCCAGCAACTCCAGACTCGTCAGCCCCGTTCGTGCAACAACCTCAGCGGGACGGACTCGACGCAGTATTGGATGTCCGCATCTGCCTACCAAAAGGGGTACACCGGGTTCCGATCTGTCGTCGATACAAACATGCAGTCGCGCGACCCTCCCGAGGCGTTGGGGGCGGGTGGGGAATCTTACGGCGCGTGCGCCAAATCGTACGGGAGTTACGGGGTTGGACGTGCCTTCCCGGCTTACTATTAAGTTGAGGGGGTTGCATATTAAATCTCAAGATCACACAAATGGCAGAAGGCCTGGTATGACGCTAAACGTTACTCGCAGTGGAAGGGAAATGATTTCCCTAACTGTAACCTTTACGATCGCTTTGTTGAGGTGTGGAACGTGTTGGCAACCGACAAAGACAGACAGTCCCCGAATCTCACTGATGAAATGAGCCTCAAGTTGGACTTTCAATTATTTGATAGTGACGGGGACGACGACGGGGACGAAAAACACCCGGGCTGAGATTACGCCCAGACTCCCCGAGGGGTGGTGGTGCGACGGCAAAAGTAAAACACAAAAAAAATGATAATGGACCCGCTCGAAATAAGTATCGCAGAGTGTGTGCGCGAGGTTTGGAAGGAACTTCGGTACGGGTATTCGGAAAGTGTGTATCAGCGTGCCCTGGATCACGAGTTTCGTTTGAGATCCATCCAATACACCCCACAGTTCACCCTTCAACTTTATTACAAGGGCTACCGCGTCGGGACTGGAATTGCAGATTTCATAATTGTCGACCCCTCCACGTCCGACTCGTACATGGTTGAGTTGAAACAATGCCAGACGGAAGCGACCATTGGTAACGGCGTATCGCATTGCGACGCCTATTGTCGCGCATCCGCGAATAAGCATCGTCAGATTGTTATTACTTTTATGCCACACGGTGTGGTGATGCGTGGGGAGGGGTGGTCACACACAGTAGATGTTGTTGATAACATTTGTGTTGAGGATTATGCTTAATATTAAAGATGAACGTCCATATGGATGTCCATATCGCTCTGCAATGAGAACCCAGCGAAGCAATATGTACACTCATATTCGCGTTGAGCGGTTGTGCACTTGTGTGATTGACGTCTACCAAAAGTGGCAAATGTCGCGTCGCACATCTGACAACTATAGGGCTTTTCACCCGTGTGGATGCGATGGTGGACTTCGCACGCCACGCACTTGAAGGGACGTTCGCCAGTATGGACGCGTGTGTGAATCTCGTAGTCACGTTTTCGTACAAAATCCTTGTCACAGACGCTGCACTTGTAGGGCTTTCCAGTATGTTTGAGATGGTGGAGTGCGCGATGACCTGACGTTGAAAAACGCATGTCGCACGTTACGCACTTGTAGGGACGGTCGCCAGTATGGACACGTTTGTGAACCTCGCAGTCAATTTTCCGTACAAAATCCTTGCCACAGACGCCGCACTTGTAAGGTTTTACAGCGTCATGTGCTCGCGTGTGGTCCCGTAACGAAACCTTGTGCTTGTAACTTTTGTTGCACCGGTCGCAGGTGAAGCGTCGGGCCGCCTTGTGGACGAGGGCGTGTGTTCTCCGTGCACCCACGGACGGAAACGTCTCGTTGCATGTTTTGCACGCGTACATTTTGTGGGCGCGCGATGTGGGGTGCGGTGCGGTGCGTGTCTGTTAATTTGCGAGTCTGTTGTTTTTTATGGTGGTGCACCGACATAAGCACTGCGGTAACCCCCTCGTGGTTTCCAAGACGCGCATCCTGTCCGCTTCCTACGTCCCCCATACGGGCGACCAGGTCCGAACCCTGACAGTGTACGGAAACCAGGTCAAGTCCCTCGATGCGACCTGGGTTCCGTACACTGTCATGATCCTCCCATGCGCTGGGTCGGACATCAAGATGCACCCCCAGATGAGTTTGGAAGATTGAACAGATTAAGAACCGAGGCAATCGTGGAATCGTATCGATGCGTGATTGTTCCGACGATCGACGATCTCGATCGACTCCCCGCCGATGGTCCCCGCGTGACACCCAGCACGATCGAAATGATGAAGTGTCAGTACAACCCAGGTTGTTTTGGGGCGGTTGTTTGTCAGTTGCGCGCCTTGGACCCGGAGGATCCTTCGAAGGGGTTTCACGACTACCACCCGATTGTGCGTCCCCGGGGGTCCGTTTGCCCGACTGGGATCACACCATTTTTTCGGTCGGGTGCGGTGGAATTCCAGCGTTGGGTGGGCGTCGCATGGGATATCAGACAAGTGATCAGCAACTTCTGGACGCCTTCGGAAAGCCAGTGGATGTTGACGCCATCGTTAAGTACCCCGTCAACAATTACCACGAAAATCACGATTTGTGGACGGCCGCTAGCCGTTCGGCCGCTTAAGTTCGCCCCTTACGCGCCTGCATACGTTGACTCCGCTGAATCGCATCGTTGCGGCAAACGTGAAGCAACTTGACGCGCTCCTTCTCGCTCTCGCTTTCCACGTGCAGTGTCTCCCTGAACTGTAGGATCTCGTCCGACGGGTTGCACATTGCTACTTCTGGGTGATGCGTCGAATCTCTCGCGATAGTTGGCATCTCGAGGGTCATCCACCCATCGAATTGCGAAAAGCATCCAGTGCCTCCAACCTGGGAGCAAAATGACCTCAGGACGTTGGTGTCGCCGATCCACTCGGATGTACGGATAATCACGTCGGTTCCCTTGTTGCGCTCAAATACACTATCAAATGAATGTTCAGACTTGCCGTGCTCCCGCGCCCACGCCACGTACGCCACGCGCATGACGGCGTGCGTCTCCACGTCGTTCATGTCGAGTAGGTGGAGGTCGCGGTTAAGCGTGTAGACATCGACGTTTCCATAAATGGACGCGTCGTATTGGGTGATGGCCAGCCACCTGGCCTCGGTGGTCGGAGGGCGGTTGGCCGACGTCCTCCCGCGAAAGAGGACCGATCCGGCCTTGACGACGAAGCATTTGAGAACGACATCCCTACGTTCGTCGAGTGGGTGGCATTTCGGCACGACGCAGTGTTTCCGCACGATCGACGCCATTTATGTCACATTACAAATAAATGGACACTAGGCACTGGGGTCCACATGCGTGGAACTTTATCCATACCGTGGCGTTTAATTATCCGATCGCCCCGACGAACGATGACAAGGCCAGATTTACTGGGTTTATTAACGCGACCGCAGACGTGCTGCCGTGTGAAACGTGCAGGACGCATTTTACCGAATTGCTCAAGACGTACCCGTACACACCGTCCCTCGGCTCGAGGGACGCCCTCGCGAGGTGGTCTGTCAACGCCCATAACATTGTGAATCGACGCCTGGGAAAACCCGAGTATGACTTTGCGACAGTCGCCCAGTCGTACGAAAGTATCCGTGGGAAAACCTGCGAGGCAAAAACGTGCGGTTCGCTTCCGCAGACCGTACTCGAGTGTCGCGCCGACCAACTGCCGGTCGTTATATCGGTCGTCATGGTCGTACTCCTCGTATCAATCGTTTATATCCGCCACATTTGTAAACGTAATTCACGTTGAGGACCTCAGGGTGGAACCCCCACTCAGTCCACGAAAAGTAAATTGTACTTTGTATGAAAAGGAAAATGTCTTCGTGTGTTTTTCGCGGTCCCCCCGGTCTGATGACGCCATATGTTAGGCAGTACTGCTTTCAACCATCGTTTGTGTCTGGTCCCGACGTTAGATCGTGCACGACGGGGTGGTCGGCCAGGGGGGCGTGTATGTACAATGACGAGTGCAAATCGTCCGACGTCTGCTCCAGTGGGAAATGTGGGGTGTTCGACTCTGCTAATCCGCAGATCACGTCCACCCTCCCCGACGGGACCTACCTGGTCGATAACCAAGGTACTTCCACCCCAATGGTTGCCCTCGGCGACCGTAACCAGCCGCAGTGTTCGACGTGTCTCAAGACCGTCTGGCAGTGCGATCGGTTTAAGGACACGGACCCCGCTAGTTACGCCAAGTGTCAGCAATTGAAGAACTGTTTTCTGTACGACGTGGTCCGCCCCGGCGGGTCCATGATTCCGGTGGGCGTCAAGAACACCCCCGAATGCAGACGTGCTAGTGAGGCGGCCGCCCAAAAGTGCATCACGCGATGTGGCGATTGTGTGCCCCAGCCCATGTCGTCCACCGGCAAAACGTCCCGTGGATTATGGTAAAAAATGACCTGTTATAAAAATGGACCCCTCGGTATGGGGGCCTCTTCTGTGGGGGATATTTGCGGACGTCGCGTCTCACTACGACGCGGTGGGGGACGCCGACGGAATGACCAAAATACGTGTGCACGATTTTTTCCAATCGCTGCGGTTCATCCTACCGTGTATTTACTGTCGGATATCGTATGCGATGTTTTTGACCAAAACTGACATGAATGTCAACCTTCATTCTGGGAACGCGATCAAGTGGGTATGGGAACTACACAACATGGTCAATGAGAAATTAGGCCACCCCAAACTCGATCTACTCCAGTTTGAATATAGGGTCAGATCAAGAACTTACATGGGTGGACCCGATAATTTGTACGATTTCCTGTTTATTCTCGCCATGAATTACGATCCTGCTGACAAATTTAAGAGGAAATACATGTACGTGTTCCACGAGGCACTCGGGTGCGTCATCCCCTATGACCACGCCAGTCGGGCACTTATGTACGGAAAACTGACCCCCAAGGACCTCGAAACACAAGAAGCCTACATTGACTGGCTATACAAGAGCCGAACCTCCTACCTGGCGAGGTGCAAGTCAAAACTACGCCTACTTAGCAAGGAAGAGTATAAAAATATGGGTCGCCTCGCCAAGGCGTAACAAAAGGGAACACTACGCGCGTCGCCGTCTCTTGCGCCCGGCAGCGGTTTCCTTATCACGCTCGTCCTGCTCTTGCTGTTTCCGGTGCATTTCGATAAGGCCTTGGAAAACGTCGTTGTAGTTGCGCGGCTCCCCGCGAAGATGGGGGTACAGGTCTTCGTCCGTGTTGGATGGACCAAACCTGCCGAGGTTGGCGTTGATCAGCGCCCGTGCAGCATTAAACAAAAGAACACTCCAGTTGATCGCCGAGTCTCCGTTGCGACGCACACGCTCGCCAACGTCAAACGCGTTCAAGCAGTCGAGAAGTAGTGCCTCGCGGGCCAACTGGAGGCTACCGAGGACGGTGTACTCGGATGCAGACTCTATCGTTTCGAGTCCGATGACGCGTATGACCTCCTCAAAGTCGATGGAGTCGGAAGATCCGTCAAACTTGTCCGTATCCCAACTGGCAGGACTTGCAAACAAATACGCAAAGCGAGTGTGGTCGTAGAAACTAAGAATGCTGTTCAGGGTGTCCTTCGGGATACCGACACGGAGTATCGGCTCCAGAATATCCGAGTCGTACGTCTCAAATAGTTGGTCGTCTGGCATCACGTCTGAATCGTTGACGTCATTTGCCTCGTCGAGCGCATCGGCCCTCTTTTTCCGGAGATATCTGTACAGATCGTCGATGTTGTAGCACGCGTGGTTGATGATCTTGCGATCACTGTTGATAATCGCCGTAATGACGCGCTTCTTCCAAGGGATAGCCACAAACATGATGCTATCGATGTCGCAATCAAGTTCTTCTATCACCGAATTCGGCAGGTCCACGTGAGGGACAATAATGTGTTCGCCTTCCTCTTGCTCACTCGGTACAATAACGAGTAAAGTGTTACTCATTTTATATTTACGCGATATTATTTTGAAAGATGAGCGCATTCGAGGCGGTGGGAGGCCCAATGCGCCTGTTGGCAATCGCCCCCGCAATAGTAAACAGATCGGCACCCGGAGCAACATTTCATATAACAGAGCGCGTGCCACACGGCGTGACACTCGGCACATTTCGTTCCACGTTCGCGCACCCCGTCAATATTTGTTCTGTAATCGATGGCAGGGGTTCTGATGTAACTCCCCCCCATCCGTCCGTAATTGCGCTTGTAGTTGGTGTCACTATCGCTGTTGGTGTCACTATCGCCGTCACTGCCAAACGACACTACAATATCGCGGTCGTCGTCGTCGTCGTCGTCGTCGTCGCCGTCACTTTCGTTCCGCCGACTCTTATTGCGACATACTGGGCATCTCTGATGGGTTCTCAACCACGTATTGATACATCCCACGTGAAAAACATGATCGCACGCCAGTTGCTTCTGGGGTTGATCCCCGATGGATGTCATACAGATACAACAGTCGTTCCCTGTGCACACTGGGCACGAATCATGTGTTTTCATCCAGTCGTCAAGGCACGCCCGGTGAAACACATGGTTACAATCCATCGCTTCCGTGTGCCCATTACCTTCCAACGGACAATTACATATGCGGCACGCCATTTTAATTGGTACGAATTATTTTTTTTATTTATTTGGCGTCGAAAGGTCTGGGGTCAACGAACATACTGGGCATCCCTGATTGGTTGTCAGACACCACATGGTCGCACCCCAGCATCATACAGATACCACAGTCTGAGAACGAATTACGTTCTCCCATCCAACTGCTGATCCAGTGTATTCCACGTCTGTAGGCCCATTACCCTCCCAAAACGGACGGTTACATATGCGATGCGAATTATTTATATTATTCCAAATCCCCGTCCAAAGGTCTAGGGTCAACGAGTTCGCCCACCACGTACGGATGTGGGTCGGCGTTGGGGTAAAGCATAAACGCCTGGAGAAGAGTGTCAAGCCAGATTTTGTTTACCGAGTCAACCAGAGTGATGGCAAATCCGCGTCTGTCGGTCGCCTCATCCTCAGATATTGCAGTACCCACAAATCCGTTCAAAAGGTTGTCGTGCAGGTCGTGACTCAGTGTCTGGTGGATGTTACGGATCGTCCTCTCCAGACTTACCGAGGTAGCAATGTAGTAGGGACACTTGTATCGCATCTGCTCGTACGCATACATCTTCACGTCATCGCGACACTGCTCGATGACAGACTCGAAACAACCAATGTGTCGGTTTAGATCACCCTTCCAGCGTGCAATGTCACGTTCCAGTTTCAACATGGCATAGGCATATTTGTCCGATGACGACATCTGACCAATGCGACGTTGGCGCAGCCGAATGTCATTTTCGCGGTCTGTGCGCTTCGTCGATTTGTATCGACTGATGATTTGCTCGGCAGACGACGAGGCGGACGACATATACTTATATCTGTTTGTTGTTTATAAATTTGGCGTTCGAACGGCGCGACAAAAATAGTCGATACACATAAAACACACGAAATGTCATCCCCAGTTAAGCAGATCAGAGGTGATGATGGTGAAATTATCAGGCTTAATGAACGCGGCGTGGAGGCGAGGTCGGATGACGAGTCTGACACCGGCGAAGACCTCGTTGGGTTTATTATTGACGACGCCGAGATTGTCAAAGATGACGCGCCCGCACCCACTATTGACCCGACCCTCATTGTTACTGGGAAACGCACGCGTAAGGCGCCCGAGCGATACATCGACGAAAGGTTTGTGTCGATCTTTTGCACCGACAAGGTCGAGGCGAAGGAATTGTTTGGCAAAAAGTTTGACGAGGTGGTCAGGGCTACGGGAATCACGTTTCCAAGTGCGAAAAAGTGCAAGACTGGGAGCGCCGGGACCGACGCCAATGAGGCCGACGGAGCCGAGGCCGATGAGGCAGACGCCGAGACCAACGACGAAGACGAAACTGCAACAGAGATCACCGATGATTCCGATGCTGAAGTCTCCGATGACGACGAGGAAGAGGGGGAAGACACAGAGGATGATGACTGGGAATCCGATGAAGAGACCGAGGAAACCGAAGAGACCGATACAGACGACGACGACGACGAGGAGGCAGATGAGGACGAGGAGGAC
>Ga0163152_10000769_pt1 | contig 53078 bp, 48 predicted proteins | sample OliLakLV19MP8IB2_FD_148635 | JGI IMG/M metagenome (GOLD analysis project Ga0163152, IMG submission 148635) | Freshwater microbial mat bacterial communities from Lake Vanda, McMurdo Dry Valleys, Antarctica - Oligotrophic Lake LV.19.MP8.IB-2 | ecosystem: Environmental > Aquatic > Freshwater >... | reverse complement strand
GACGGCGGGGTGTTCCGGGACGAGGATCGCCACGCTACCCGCCGAAACGTCGGGGCCGCTCGCGATGACGGGGGGGGCCGGAACGTCGGGGTCGCTCGCGATGACCGCAGGGTTTTTTCCAACCTTCACTGACCCCCTGATAGCCTTCAACCCGTCGTGAATCAGGAAAGCATGTTGTCCGGCTGGGGACGCGTCTTCGGGCCGGGGCGCGAGGTGGCGTCCGAGGACATCGAGGCCATCACCCGCGAGGCGACCCTCACCCGCGGTCTCGCGCGGTCGTACGGTGATTCATCGCTTCCCCATCCTGACGACGGCGTGGTCGCGTCGTGCCGTCTGGCTGACCGGATCCTGTCGTTCGATGAGACCAGCGGCAGCGGCATCCTGCGCGCCGAAGCCGGCTTCTCTCTGCTCCAGCTCAATCGCACGTTCTGGCGGCGGAACTTCGCGGCGCCGGTAGGGCCGGGCACGCAGTTCATCACCCTCGGCGGGATGGTCTCGGCCGATGTCCATGGCAAGGACCATCACGCAACCGGCAGCTTCGGAGCGCATGTGAGAGAGATGCGGATGCGGCTCGCGAGCGGCGACATCGTCACGGCGTCGCGCACTGAGAACGCCGACCTCTTCAAAGCGACGATCGGCGGCATGGGCCTGCTTGGCCACATTCTCGACGTGACCTTCAAGATGCCGCGCGTCCCGTCGGCCTGGGTGGCCATCGAAACCGAGCGGATGCCGGACATCGACGCCTACCTCGCGGGGCTCAAAGAAGCGGCGCGGCGTTTTCCCTTCACCATGGGCTGGATCGACACCCTCGGCGCCTCGGGATCGCTCGGTCGCGGCGTCCTGATGCGCGGGCGCTGGGCGAGTGCCGAAGAAGCGCGGCCCGGGGTGCCTCAGCCTTTGATCCGGCCCGGTCTGCCCGTGGTCCTGCCCGACTTTGTCATCTCGCGCCTCACCGTCTCCCTCTTTAACGCATTCTTCTACGGCATCCATTCTTCGAAAGCCACGCGCAAGATCGAGCATCCGGAGACCTTCTTCTACCCGCTCGACGCCATCCGCAACTGGAACCGCCTCTACGGGAGCCGCGGTTTCACGCAGTACCAGTGCGTCATTCCCGAAGCCACGGGGCCCGAGGGCGTCAAGAGCTTCCTCAATCTGCTTCGTCGCACCGGCGGCAGTTCGATGCTCTCCGTGATCAAGGACTGCGGCGAGGAGGGCGAAGGCCTTCTCTCATTCCCGATGAAGGGAACCACGGTGGCCCTCGATCTTCCGGTGCGCGACGACACCCAGAGCATCGTGGATACCCTGAACGCCCACCTGATCGAGCTGGGCGGTCGCGTGTACCTCGCGAAGGACCGTTTCACAAAGGCCGCCGACTACCGCGGCATGGAGAAGCGGCTCGATGCGTGGAGGGAGATCAAGCAGAAATACGATCCAAAGGGTCGACTTCGGAGCGCACAATCGGCGAGACTGGCCCTCACATGAAGGTAGTGATGCTGGGCGCCACCCGCGGCATCGGCCGGTCGCTCGCCCGGCTGATCGCGGCCCGCGGCGATTCGATCCACGTTCTCGCGCGGAACGCCGATGACGCCGCCAAATGCGCCGAGGACCTGAAGGTCCGGGGCGCGGCCGCGGTGTCGGTCGGGGTCTGCGATCTGATGGCCCCGACCACCTTCGCGACCGCCATGGACGCGGCTGATACCGCTCTCGGCGGATTCGATACCGTGGTCATGAGCGCCGGGATCTTCGGAACCCAGGACGAACTCGGGGCGGACCGCGCGCGCGCCGCCGCGGTGATGACCGCGAACTTCACCAACACGATCCTGTTCTGCGAAGAGGCGCGGGTGCGGCTGCTCGCGCGGGGCGGCGGACGTCTCGCGGTCTTCTCGTCGGTCGCGGGCGAACGCGGCCGGAAGCCCGTGGTCATCTACGGTTCGACCAAAGCCGGCCTTTCGCACTACCTCGAGGGGCTCGATCACCTTCATCGCGCTGACGGTCTGATCACGACCTGTATCAAACCGGGTTTCGTGCGGACGGCCATGACGCAGAAGCTGAAAGAGCCGCCTTTCGCGGGCGACCCGGACGATGTCGCGAAGACGGTCCTGTCGGCAATCCTCCGCGGCGCCCCGGTGGTGTACGCGCCTCCCATCTGGGCCCTGGTCATGATGGTGATCCGCCTCCTGCCGCGCGCGGTGATGCGAGCCGTGAAGTTCTAGATCGCAGACGAGCATGGAGGGAACGTCCTCGATGCTGGCGCTTGTCGCCATAACCGTGGTCGCTTTTCTCACGCGCATCGCGGTGTTCTGGAAACGCGAGCCCGGGGGCGTCGACGCCTGGTACTACCTGGCTTACGCACGCGCGTTTCGAAAGAAGCCCGCGCTTCGCGTGCGACTCCCGCAGTACCTGCTTCAAGACGAGGAACAGTCCTACGCGCCGGTCTTCCCTTCGTTTCTCGGATGCCTGCCGGAAGCCTTCCTGGCAAGGACCTACTGGGCGATCTCCCCCGCCATCGATTGCCTGACTCTGGTCTTCCTGTACGCGCTCACCCGTGAGCTCACCGCCTCCCCCGGCGCGGGCCTCATCGCCGCCGCGATGTACGCGGTTTCGCCGGCGATGGTTTCGGAGACACGAGCCTTGACCCCGCGCAGCCTCAGCATCCTTCTTCAGGCGGTGAGCGTCCTGCTCCTCCTCCGCGCCGCCGTCGACCCCGCCGACTGGATGGCCATAGCGGCCGCGATTGGCGCCGCCGGCCTGCTGTTCCTTTCCTCGGCGACGGGTCTCGCCGTCTACTTCTTTCTGGCCGCCGTCTTCTCGATGAGCCGGTCGGACGCTTTCTATCTGATGGTTGGAATCGGGGCGCTGGTCGCCGCCTGGGTCGTCTCCCTTGGGCACTTCGGCCGGGTCCTCGCGAACTATGTCCATGCCGTGCGCTTCCGGATCCGCAATCGACGCTCATTCGGCGCGCACCCCATCCTCGACTCACCGGTGTACGGCGGTCCACGGGAGCCGTGGTCGGCGAACCCGAAGGAGCCGGGCTTCCTGGGCGGCGGGCTCGTTCCGCAGATGATCCGACTGCTGGGCGAGAACCCGCTCGTCCTGGCCCTCGTGTTCGTCCCGCCCTCTCCCGACCCCGTCTACATCTGGGCCGCCTCGCTCTCGGCGCTTGGCCTGATCGCGACCGTGGCCTGGCCCCTGCGGGTCTTCGGGCCGGGGCGGAACTATATGAAGTCGGCGATCTTCCCGAGCGCGCTGATCGTGGCCGCGGCGATCGAGAAAGCGGGCGGGCTTACCTCTGCCCTCGGCCTCGCCGCTTTCGTTTCGGTTGCGGCAAGTGTCGCTTCCGTCGCCTTCTATCTTGTCTACATGCGGCGAAAGCGGGATGAACTGACCGCCCATGTGCCGCCGGGGCTTCGCGCGCTCGCCGCGCGGCTCGCCGTACTTCCAGATGGCGGCGTGGTTTGCCTGCCCGGCGGCTACAGCGACTATGTCGCGTATCGGACGAAGCGCGCCGTCTTCTGGGGCTCGCACAGCGGCTCGCTCGACAAGTTCGAAGGGGTGTCGCCGGTGTGGCGGGAACGGGTCGAAACCGCGGCGCGCAGGCTGGGTGTCCGTTACCTGATCGTCGAGCGGACGTATGTCGACCCCGCGGTGCTGGCTCTCGACCCTCGCTGCGCGGCAATCGCCCACGAGGATGGGTTCGACCTCTTCGACCTTCAGGTGCCGGCCGTGGCCGCATGACGACGCCGACGCTCGAAGAGCTGCACCGATTCACCGCTTTCGCTCAAACCGCCCGAATTCTGCGATGCCGGTACAAATTCGGTACACGGGCGAATCCCTGCGGAGGTCGTGCGGGCTTTGAGGAGCGTGCGACAGGAGTGCTACATTCCGCCCATGAGCAGCATCGCCGAGATTGAGGACGCCATCAAAAAGCTCCCCCGAGAGGAAGCCCACCAGTTGTGGGATTGGTTTCTCGGCTATTTCGAGGATGAACTCACGCTGAGCGAAGAGTTCAAAAAGGAGAACGCGGAAGGTCGTCGTGAAATCGCCGAAGGGGACTGTCGCAGCTACCAGCCCGAAGCCTGAGTGGACCTGATCCGGCTATCCACGGTTTCTCTGAGCCGCATGGTCTCGCCTCCCGCTTCCGAGCAGGGTCCATCGTCGGCCGGCAAGCCTCACCAGCCCCTTCGAGAGTTCTCGCTGCACATCGTTCTGGTCGAGCCCGAAATTCATTTCAACACCGGCAACGTGGGGCGCACGTGTCTTGCCACCGGCGCGCAGCTGCACCTCGTAAAGCCCCTGGGCTTCTCCCTCGACGACGCGCGCGTGAAGCGGGCCGGTCTCGACTACTGGCCCGCGGTGAACCCGGTGGTGTGGGAGAGCTTCGCGGCGATCGAAGGTGTCCTCGGCGAACTCGGCACTCCGTTCTTCTTCTCGGCGGAAGCGAAGAGATCGTACTGGGACGCGTCTTATGGGGGTCCGACCGTGCTCGTCTTCGGCCGGGAAAGCACGGGATTGAGCGACGGGATCCGCGCGAAGTACCGCGAGTCGGTGGTATCCCTGCCGCAGGTTCCTGGCTCGGTGCGGTCGGTCAATCTCTCCAACGCGGTTGCGGTGGCCGCGTACGAGGTGTTGCGGCAGCGTCGGTAAACCTACGGTCCCTCCTCGGGGATTGGCGGTTCGGCGGGCACGCGCAGCGTGACCCTACCTCCCGGTTGTCGCGGGCCAGAGGGTTGCGTCCATCAAGGCTTCGGGGTCGACATTCAGTGAGTGAAGGTAGACCGAGAAGCACAGATGGGGCGTGGGCGCGCCGAGACCGGTTTGGCCCGACGTGCCGAGGGTCGTGCCTTGCCCCACCATTTCACCTTCGCGCACGTTGACGTAGCTCAGGTGTGAGAGCACGCTCACGAGACCGTGGCCGTGGCCGATCACGACCGTCTCGCCGGAGAAGATAAGGCTGCGAGCGAGCAAAACCACACCGGCGCCCGGCGAGACCACCGGGGTTCCAGGCGGCACGTCGTAGTCGACGCCGCGGTGTTGTTCGCCCATCAGACCGTCCTTGACCGGTCCCATCACTCGCCCGAAGTCTTCAACGCCGCCGAAGGGAAACGAGATCGGCTGGGGCACCGGCGGCCGAAGGGGGCCGTTGTGAACGGGCTTGAGGTCGCGGGTCCTGATGGCGCCGAGAAGAAAACGACCATGGCCCAGTGCGGCTTGCGTTGCGGCCGCACCTGCCGCCTCCGGGGAGAGAGTGCGCACCCGGTTGAGGCGCACCGACGGGCTGACCGGAACATCCAGGGTGGTCGCCCCCCCGCGTCCTCGGCCTCCGGGGAAGAAGACCGAGAGCTTGTGATCGCCGGGGGCGGTGTCGAGCGCCACCGGAATGATCCCGAAGAGTCTCCCCTTCTCAAGGGTCATGGCTCCACGACGGCCGTCAAGCAGGGTATTCGCGGTCGACCAACGTCCGTTCCGAACACCCACACCGAACACACCGCCGGGCTGGGCCCGCGAGAGCGCTACCTCGACCACGGCGCGCCCATAGGCCTGGCTGAGCACCGGCGGCGCGGTCTGGGCGGCTATGGGCCGCTCGAAAGCCAACACGAGAGCGGCCACGCCGACGACGATGAACCGGCGGTGTCCTCGGAGCATCTAAGCGGGACCTCTGAGGATCTCAATGAGGGTTTGCTCGATCTCCGGCTCTTCGCCCGGAAGCACGGTTCGCAGATCGAAGAGCACCGCGTCATCCTCGATCCGAGCGATGATCGGCGTCTTCGCCTCGCGAAGCCGCGTGGCCAGGGCATCCGCGGACATGGCGCGCGGCTTCACCGCGAGCGCGCACGACGGCAAAGCGATGTCCGGCGCGGCGCCGCCGCCTGCCGCCGAATCCACGCGGCGCACTGCAACCTGGGCGGCAAGAGCGGCGCGAGCGAGCGACGCCTTGAGCGCTTCGGCCCGGGCCTCGATCTCGAGCAGGGGCAACGAGAGCATGCGCGGCACGGGGAGCGCATCGCCCTGGCCCGCCTCGTGCAGGGCGAGGATGGAATCGAGGGCGGCGATCGTCATCTTGTCGACGCGAAGGGCGCGATAGAGAGGGTTGCGCCTCAAAGCATCCACCGGGGACTTTCGCCCCACCAGCAGTCCAGCCTGCGGACCGCCGAGAAGCTTGTCGCCGCTTGCCGTCACCACATCGACACCCGCATCGAGACTCTCGGCGATCGTGGCTTCGTGGTCCAGAGGCGCCGGCATTTGATCCAGCAGGCCGCTGCCCAGATCCTCGACGACCGTGATGTTCCGCTCGCGGCCGAGGGCGACGAGATCCTTAAGATCCGCAGCCTCCGTGAAGCCCACGATCCGGAAGTTGGATGGGTGCACGCGCAGGATCAGGCCGGTCTTTGGCGTGATCGCGCTGGCGAAGTCCTGGAGGCGAGTGCGATTGGTCGTGCCGACCTCGACCAGACGCGCCCCGCCTTTCTTCAGGATTTCGGGGATGCGGAACGATCCCCCGATCTCCACCAGCTCGCCGCGGCTCACCAGGACCTCGCGGCCTTCCGCGAAGGTGTTGACGGTGAGCAAAACGGCGGCGGCGTTGTTGTTCACGACCACCGAGGCCTCGGCCTTGAGCATCGCGCGGAGACGTCCTTCGGCGTGGGCTTCACGATGACCGCGGTCGCCCTTCTCGAGATCGAACTCGAGATTGGAATACGATGACGCGATCGATGCGACGTGCGCCGCCACTTCGGGCGAGAGCGGCGCCCTTCCGAGGTTCGTGTGGACGACCACACCGGTGGCGTTGATCACCCGGCGAAGCGAGTACGAGGCGGCCCGTTCGCTCGACTCGGCAATGCGGGCATCGAGGCTTTCAAGGGCGCGTTCGAAATCGGCGGTGGCCCTCGACTCGGCGAGTCCGCGGAGTTCCGCGATCCGTTCCTGCACGGCGCGGTCGACCACGGCCCTTCCCCGCGCGGCGATCGCGGACTTCACCACCGGCCGCTCGAGGAGCTTGCTGACCTGGGGAATGCGGCGGCGAAGATCGTCGGGCGGCGTCATGGGCGAGCGAGGATCTTAGTGTCCGTGAGCGGATCGACCTCTCACCGCGGCCGCGGCCCGATGAGCTCGTAGACCACGTCCACGTCCGCTTCGGGGCGATCACCGTTTGCGAAGCGCACGACCTCGCGAAGACGATCCTTGCTCTCCACGGCACGGGTCTCAAGGCGCTCTCTCTGGTTCGGGCCGTAACCGCGAAGATGAACGACCACGTAGCGTGTTCCCGCCTCGCGCATCACGGCGAGCGCCGTCTCGTCCGGAAAGGAGGGCGCGGTCTCGCGAAATCGGCGGACCAGCGGCGGTTCAGCGCCCGCGAAACCGTTGACGAGAGGCTGCCAGTGACGCGTGGACCAGACCATGTAGATGCTGTCGTGGAATGCCGGCCGCGCGTAATCGCCCGCGGACCGTGCGGGGAGTTCGGCCACGACACTCCCCCTCGGCTGGTCTTTGAGCCACTGATACACCGGTGGAACGGGTTCACGCGAGTCGATGACGTTGGTCCACTCAGGCGTCGGGATGGGAGCTATGCGGGCCTCAACCAGGAACACCAGGGCCGCCGCGGCGGAGACGAGGGTCGATCGGCGAAACGAACCCAGCGCGTGCCCCGCGAGTATGGCGAGGGCGAACGCGAGGAAGATCCCCGCGCGCGAGGTCGCGCGGATATTGGAGAAGACATCCACGTAGTCGCGGAGGAGAGCGAAGGGGCCGGGTCCGATCGACGTTCCGCGAAACCGGATCTCGGGACCAAGAGCGAGAAGGGCCGCGGCCGCGCCGAGGACCAGAACGGCGAGAAGAAAGCGTCGCGCGTCCGGCGGGACGTCGCGTCGGAGCCGCGCCATGGCAAGGACGGCGAGCAAAGCCACCACAAGACCCGGGAAGAGGTTGCTCGGATCCCCGCGGAAGCCCTCGGTGAGATCTCCCCACACGCGGTTCCACCGATTGGCGGCGAAGAAGGTCTCGATCGAGGCCGCGTACTTGAGGGTGTCGGCGGTCGATCGCGCGAAAGCGAGCGGACCCAGCGCTTCACGGCTCAACGCATAGAGCGGATAGAGAAGGAACGATGCCGTAACCACGCTCAAAAGGCCGTTGACGAAAATGTCACGGAACCGCGGAGTAAAGAAAAAAGGGAGCAGCGACACCGGCAGGAGAACCGCGAAGAAAAGGCCGTGATACCCGCAGGCCAGAAAGGAGAGGGCAAAGCACACTCCGGTGCGGATCGCATCGCCCACGTTCGGGGACAGGCAGAAACGCCGCGCGAAGAGATAGACGAGGGGAATCCACTGTGTCCCGAGAGTCGAGAGGTGCGACACCTGATCGACCCGTATCGGCGAGAAGGCGAAGAACACCCCCGTGGCGAGCGCAGGCCCGGCACCGGACCCCAGGTCGCGCGCGAGACGCCAGGTGAAAAGTCCGGTCAGGACAAAGGTGAGGAGCCGGGCCACGTTGAAGAGGAGGATCGCGTCGTCGGTGAACCACGACAGCGGGAGGACGAGAAGGCCGGTGCCGAGGACGGGCTCGTCCATGAAGAACGTGAAGCGGCTCGGCGCGTAGAAGTTCCCGTGCGGGAGCGAGGCGGGGTCCTTGGCTATGGCATGGGTCTGCCACCCGACGGCCCACGCGAAGTAGGCCGCATCCCCCGCATCGATGATGCGAAGGCGCGCCGCGAACGGCCAGGTCATGGCCACGCTCAGCAGGGCGAAGAGGGCGAGCGCCCCTCCCCACTCTTTAGCACTCGGTCGATTCAAGACGTCCGAGCGTAACAAACGACGACCCGCCCCGCCCGGCGGGCGAAGCCGCTACTCGGCGCCAGGGGGCGCGCCGCGGAGTTTTTCGTAGGTACGGATGAGGATGAACACCACGGACGCGATGATCAGGAAGTCGAAGGACGTCTGAATGAAATTCCCGTACTTGAAGGTCGACTCGCCGACTTTGACCGCCAGGTCCTTGAAGTTCACGCCGCCGAGGACGACCCCGATAAGCGGCATCACCATGTCGTCGACGAACGAGGTCACGATCTTTCCAAACGCCCCGCCGATCACCACCGCCACCGCCAGCTCGACCACGTTGCCCCGCTGGAGAAAGACCTTGAAATCATTCAACATCACGCTTTGCTCCTCGTTTGGATAGCTTGAAGCCGCCGCCCGATCTGACCCCGCTTGAGGCTAAGGTGCCCGCCGGCCATCGTCAAATCGTTAGACTGCGCCAACCGCCATGACCCCAGGCTCTCCCAAAGCCCTCCTCACCGGCTTCCCCGGCTTCCTCGGCGAGAGGCTTCTCCCAAGGCTCCTTGAGCTCCATCCGAAGACGGAGTTCCGCTGCCTCGTCCAGCCCCGGTTCAAGGATCAGGCTGAAACCGAACTCGCGCGTCTCGGCATCGCGGCAAACCGCGCCGGCCTCGTCGAGGGCGACATCACGCTCGAAGGGCTCGGCATCGAGGCCTCGAGGCGAGAGTCCATCCTCGCCCACCTCGACTCGATCTACCATCTCGCCGCCGTGTACGACCTCGCGGTCAGCGAGGAGTTCGCCCGGAAGGTCAACGTGATCGGCACGCGGAACATGATCGCGTTCGCCCGGGCCGCGCCAAACTTCAAACGCTTCCACCACGTTTCGACCGCCTACGTCTCCGGCACCTTCGAAGGCGTCTTCCGCGAGACCGACCTCGACCGCGGTCAGGGCTTCAAAAACCACTACGAATCGACAAAGTTCGAGTCCGAGAAGGATGTCGCTTCAAGCGGCCTGCCCTTTTCGGTCTATCGCCCGGGGGTCGTCTGGGGCGACTCGCACACCGGCGAGACCGCGAAGTTCGATGGACCGTACACCGTCATGGGCGCCATGGAGAAGGTTCCCTTCGTGTTCCTCGACGGGCCGAAAGACGCCACCATGAACGTGGTCCCGGTGGACTATGTGGTCGAGGGCCTGGCCCGCCTTTCGGCCTCGCCTTTGAGCCTCGGCAAGACCTACAACCTCACCGACCCCGAGGGAAAGGACGTCAGGGCCTTCACGCGGCTGATGGCCAGGTCCCTCGGCCGCTCGTACATCTACCTGCCGCTGCCCCTGCCTCTGGTGCGCGCCGCGGTTTCCATCCCGCTCGTTCAGAGAATGCTCGGCCTCATTCCCGAGTCCATCGCATACTTCGCTCACCGCTGCCGCTATGACGCTTCGCAGGCGAAGGCGGATCTTGCAACCCTGGGCCTTTCCTGCCCCCCGATGGAGGGCTACGTCGATGTGATCGTGAAGTTCTTCCGGGCCAACCGGGACCGCGTCCGCAAGACCGCGATGGTCTAGCAGCCCGGACGTGGTCGCTCTTCTCCTTCTGTTGTGGGTCTCGTTCGCCGGGGCGCTGCTTGCGCGACGCCTGGACGAGGCATCGACACGCCTGGTCGACACCCTGGCGCTCGGCACGGCGCTCGGTCTCGCGGTTTTCGTGGCCTCTGGGTTCATCCTCGGCTGGATCTTCGGCCTCGGCCCGGTCACGGTGGTGGCCGCGGCACTGTTGACGATGGGGGCGGGCATCGCTTTGGGCGCTCCTCCTGCAACCTTCCTGTCGTTCGCCCGGGGTGCATCGGTCCCGAACTGGCGCGTGGCTCTCCTCGCCCTGTTCACCGTCGTCGCCGTGACGCGGCTCGCCGACCAGACCCTGTTCGAAATCGACGGCGGGATCGCCACCGGGGATCGCCATAACTTCGGCGACCTGCCGTTCCATATGGCGATCGCCGCCGGCTTCGCGTATGGCGAGAACTTCCCCCCCGATCACCCCGAGCTTGCGGGCGTGCGTCTCACCTACCCATTCTTCTGCGACCTCCTCTCGGGGATGATCCTCGTTGTGGGCGGCTCATGGCGCGACGCCTTCTTCTGGCCGACCCTGCTTCTGGGCCTCGCCGTCGTGGTTGCCCTCGTCCGGTTCGGCGAGGCGGTCACCGGTTCTCGCGCTCTCGGGCGGGTGGGCGCGGCCCTCACTCTCTTCTCCGGAGGTTTCGGCTTCCTCGCCCTCTCGAGCGCCGACGCCCTCGCCCGATGGTGGGCGGGTGGCCCCGATCTCACCATCAACGAATCGGGCGTGCGGTACGCGAACTTCATCGTGACCCTCTTCATCCCGCAGCGCTCCATTCTCTTTGGCTGGCCTCTTCTGTTGTTCTCCCTCGCCCTGCTCGTCCAAAGTTTCAAGGCGGAGGACGCGGGGACTCGGCTTAGGGGATGGCGCAACGCCGGCCTCATCGGCTCGCTTCTGCCCCTCGTCCACTCGCACTCCTTCGCGGTGCTCGGCTTCTGCGCGCTCTTCTTCGCGGCCCGGGCCGACGCTCCGCGGATTCTGGCCTTCGCGCGCGGGATCATCCCCCTCGCCCTTCCGGCCGTGCTCTTCATGGCCACGCACAACTCGCTTTCCACCAAAGAGTTCTTCGAGTGGAGCCCGGGTTTCGACGGCGGAGCCGCCGGGCCGCTGCGGTATTGGCTCATGAACGCCGGCCTCTTCCTGCCCCTCGTTTTTTTCGGCGCGACCCGGGCCGCCGCGCCAGCCGAGCGGGCGTTCGCTCTTCCCTTCGCCGCCTTGTTCATCGCGGCAAACCTCTTTCGCCTCTCTCCGTGGATCTGGGACAACATGAAGTTCCTGGCTCCCGCACACGCGGGCCTGGCGCCGTTCGCGGCCCTCGCCCTTGCCTCTCTCTGGAAGGATGGCCGGGCCGCGCGGACGGTGGCGATTCTCGCGTTTTCGGTCGCGTCGCTTTCCGGAGCCCTCGACATTTCCAAGGTGGCGATGGCTCGGGGCCGTTACGGAATCTTCGATCGGACCGACTTCGCGTTCGCCGCGAAGGTGCGCGAGGCGACCGCACCCACGGCGACAATCCTCACCGCCCCGATCCACAACCACGCCGTGCTGCTCTCCGGCCGCCGGGTCTTCCTCGGGTACGAGGGCCACCTCTGGTCGCAGGGTCTCGACTACGCGGCGCGCCAGCCGGTCGCGGAGGCCTTGTTCGGAGGCGCATCTCAGGCCTCGATCGGTTCGTCGTTCATCGCCATCGACGCGATCGCTCTGACCCCGGCCGAGCTGCCCCTGATCTCCGATCCAAAGGTTTTTGAGGGCCTTCCATCCCTCGTGGAATCCCCCTATCGTCTCTTCAAGGCTCGATGAACCGCTTCACGAAGACTGATCTCAGCGCCCTCGTCATCCTCGCCGCCGCGATGGCTCTGCGGTTCCACAACCTGAGCCTCCGGCCCTTCCACCACGACGAGGGTGTGAACGCCTTCTTTCTGACCCGCCTGCTGCGCGAAGGGGTCTTCAACTACGACCCGAGCAACTATCACGGGCCCACGCTCTACTTCCTCACCCTCCCCCTCGTCGGGATCTTCGGTCTCTCGGATGCCGCGGTCCGGGGCACCACCGGGCTTTTCGGCGCCCTCACGGTGTTTGTCTTGTGGCGCTTCCTCTCCGCCTCGGGATCTTTTATCGCTCTTGCCGCGATGGCCCTCTTCGCGACTTCCCCGGGCGCCGTCTTCTACTCCCGATACTTCATCCACGAGGCGCTCTTCGTCGCCTTCACGCTTTTCACCCTCGCCGCCGCACCCTCCCCCGCGGGGCGCCAGCGGTGGCGCTTCGTGGCCACCGGCCTCTCCCTCGGCCTGCTCTTCGCCACCAAGGAGACTGCGTTCGTGTCCGTGGGAGCGATGATCGGGGGAGCGGTCGTCGCGGCCTGGCTGGTCGAGGGGCTCTCGCCCCTCGCCCTTCTTCGCGGGGTTCGCGCCTACGCCACGGAGCATGCGGAGAACCTCCTCCATGGGGTGCTCGCCTTCGTGACTTCTGCGGGTCTCATGTACTCATCGTTTTTCCGGAACCCGACCGGCGTGCTCGATGCCTTCAGGACCTTCGCGTTCTGGACCAGGACGGCGGTTCGGGACCACGAGAATCCCTGGTACCAGCATTTCGAATGGCTCCGCGAAGCGGACCCGGTGCTCATCTACCTGGGCTTTGCGGGTCTGCTGCTCGCCTTCGCCCTTCGTCGCTCGTTCATCGCGGTGATGGCGTCGGTCTGGGCGCTCCTTCTGTTCTTCGCCTACGGTGTCGTGAAATACAAGACCCCCTGGCTCGGTCTCAACATGCTGCTGCCGCTCGCCATCACCGGCGGATATCTGCTGCATGTTCTGGCGGGCCGGAGCTTCCTTGGAGGGCGCTTGTCGATGAAGCCGGTCGCGGCCCTCGCCCTCACCGCGGCCGCGGGCTTCTCCGCGGTGAGGAGTTACGACCTGGAGACGAAGACCTACGACGACGAGTCGCATCCTTACCTCTACGCCCACACCCAGCGGCCCTTCATCGAGTTCATCCGTCTCATCGAGGCTCATGCCGCGGCCCTCGGCACGGGCAGGCAGACCGGCATCGCGGTGTTCGCCCCGGAGAACTGGCCGATGGCCTGGTACCTGCGCGATTACACCAAGACCGGCTATTGGGGCGAAATCAAGAACGACGTGGATGTCGAGATGTACGTGGTTTCGGAAGCCCAGGATCCGCAGATGGCGATGAGGACGGCCGGAAAGTACGACCGCTTCGGGCCCTACAACATGCGCGGCGTGGTGAATCTCGTCCTGTACGTGAAGCGACCGACCGCACCCGCGCCGACCCTGGTCGCGACGCCTTTGCCTCGTTAAGGCCTCGATGCGGCGAGCGCGGGCGTGGGGGGCTTCACGGTCAGCTCACGCCTTATGGCGGCGAGCGGCGCCGCGTCATCGAAGGTCACGCGGTCCGGTCTCTCGGACCGCACGCCGAGCGAGTTCCACAAGGCGCCCAGATCGGGGCTGACCGCCTTGTTCGACCACTCGTCGTAGATCTCGCGCAAGGCCGTGGTACCCGTCGCGGTCTCCGCGACCAGGGCGAGCCTCGCCACATCCCACCGCACGGCCACGCTTCCCCCGGTGTTGTGTATGGCGCGCAGGACGTCGTCGAGCGACTTCGCCCCTTCGCTCCGCCGCCGGATCTCGAGATCGACATGCAGCCAGAACATCGCCCCGCCCCAGTACCTGCGACCCCAGGTGTAGGTCCGATCGAGGCCCTGGTCGCCTTCCTTCGGCAGTCCCTGGGGCATCGCGCGGAGGAATTCGGCCCAGACCTGCCGGGGCTCGTAGCGCCCGCGGCGCGCGCGCAGCAGGGGCTCGATGTAGGTCGAAAGGCCCTCCTCCATCCAGCGCTGGCGGAAACCCATGTTGGGAAACGCCACGTGCAGCATTTCGTGGGTCATCACCCAGTCGCGAAGGAGATCGGCCTTGCGCGTGCGCTCCCCCACCACGACGAAGATGGAGGCCCCCCCCATGCCCATGGTCACCGCGGAGCCGACGGCGTAGGGGCCGCCGCTCGCGACGATCACCTGCAGCCGAGCGACCGGGAAACGACCGAGGAGGGAAATCACATCCTGAGCCCCTTCACGGATCCAGGCGAGCAGGTCCTCATCGCGAACCCCGCGTTGGCCCGTGCCGAGCGCCACGTCGATGCGCCCGCCCGGGAGGTCGATCGTCTTGTGGGTGAAACTGCCGAGGACCGCGTGGGGACCGTCCATCACCACAAGATCGGTGTCGACATGGTTCGGCCGGGCGTCCATCACCCCGGTGACGAGTTCGAGGTCCTTCCCTCCATCGAAGTGGATACGAAGGCGGCCGCGAGCGCGGCGATCCTCGGGACGGACAATCCAGCGGACAAGAGGCGCCATGACGATGCCCTGCTTCTCTTCGAAGCCCCAGTCGCCGCGTTTATCCGAGGCGATGCCCTTTCCGTAGTCGACCGAGTACGTAAGCTGGCACCCCCCGCGCTCGCAGGCGGCCGCCCATTCGGGGTTGTCCTCGATACGGCCGAACGACGTGCGGACGGGGCCCAGCAGGGCCACCGCGCGATCGAAGATGACGCCGCTTTCGTCGCGCGGGAAGCGGGGCTTGAGGCCCGAGGGCCAGGCGACATCGACTTGGAGCACGCGCTTGATGGAATCCGCGGTGGCCCGGGCCTCGATCAGGGGCTCGACCGCAGGCCTGGGATTCGGGCTGGGCTGAGCGGAGGCGGTCGCCGCGAAGGCGAATGTCGCGACGCCAAGCGCCAGATGGGCGAGCCTCATGCCGGAAGCGACGGTACCACGGAGGTCCGAATCAGGGGCGAGGCGGTTTGGGCGACGCGCCACGGCCCCTCAGCGTTCTTCGGGGAGTCGAAGTTCGAGCGAGAAGAACTTCGCACGGGTGGCGCAGTTGACGGGCAGCGGGGGCACCCGCAGGGGCTCGATCACCAGGCGGTTGTCGCGGGACGCGCTCTCCATTCGACCCCGCCCGAGCGGCACTCCCTTGAGCATCACCACCGCCACCTCGCGCGGGGCGAGGTCGCTGCAAAGCCACCTCACGAGCGCCTCACGATTCGGAATCGTCTCGCTCCTCGCCTCGCCGCGAGGCCAGACTTCGATCGCCTCATCCGACTCGGGCACCAGAACGACCGCCTCGGAGAGAAGGATGTCTCCGGCCTGAGCGCCGAGTTCCCGGGTGATGACGAGCCCCGCCGGCTCGCGCACGGCCCGTCGGACGGCGACCGCCCCGAGGTAGACCACCACGACCACGACCATGGTGATGGCTCCGCGGGTTTCGTCCTTCACATAAGGCTCAGGCGCTCAGTTGAACGCGGCGGTACTATCCCAGTCGCTTTTCGAGGGCGTCGAGTTCTTTCACGAGCGGCTGCGGAACCCTGCCGTCGAACTTGCCGAAGAACTCACGGATGCCCGGGGTCTCGGCTTTCCAATCGGCGGTATCGACCGACAAGACGGCATCGAGATCCGCGGCGGGCACATCCAGGCCCTCGAGGTTCATCGCGTCCTTCGTCGGCACGGCACCGATCGGGGTCTCCGTGGCCTTGCCCTTGCCGGCCACGCGGTCAAGCATCCAGAGCAGGGGGCGAAGGTTCTCGCCGAAACCCGGCCAGAGGAACTTGCCCGCGTCGTTCTGACGGAACCAGTTCACATGGAAGATCTTCGGCGGGGTCTTCACGAGCGTGCCCATCTTCAGCCAGTGGCCGAAGTAGTCCGCCATGTTGTAGCCGCAGAAGGGCAGCATCGCCATCGGATCGCGGCGGACCACGCCGACCGCACCCGTGGCCGCCGCGGTGGTTTCAGACCCCATGGTCGCGGCGGCGAAAACGCCGTGCGCCCAATCGCGGGTTTCAAAGACGAGGGGAGCCAGGCGCGAACGGCGGCCGCCGAAGATGATGGCCGAGATGGGCACGCCCATCGGATCCTCGAACTTCGGGCTGATGCTCGGGCATTGCGACGCGGCGACCGTGAAGCGCGCGTTCGGATGCGCCGCCTTCCCCGTCTTGTCCCACGGCTTCCCCTGCCAGTCGATCATTCCTTCGGGCGGGTTCTTGTCCTTTCCTTCCCACCAGGGCACGCCGTTCCCGTCCACCGCCACATTCGTGAAAATCGTGTTGTGGGTGATGGTGTCCATGGCGTTGGGGTTCGTCTGGTAGCTCGTGCCCGGGACGACGCCGAAGAAACCGGCCTCGGGATTCACCGCCCACAGGCGCCCATCGGGACCGGGACGGAGCCACGCGATGTCGTCGCCGATGGTACGGACCTTGTAACCCTGCTTCTCGAGCGGCGAGACGAGCATCGCGAGATTCGTCTTGCCGCAGGCCGAGGGGAAGGCCGCGGTGATGTAGTGAACTTCGCCCGAAGGCAGAGTCAGCTCGAGGATCAGCATGTGCTCGGCCATCCAGCCCTGGTCGCGGGCCATGGTCGAGGCGATGCGCAGCGCAAAGCACTTCTTGCCGAGCAGCGCATTGCCGCCGTAGCCCGAGCCCACCGACCAGATGGTCTTGGTCTCGGGGAAGTGCATGATGGCGCGGCGGTCGGGCGAGAGGTCGCCAATCGAGTGCACGCCGGGGACGAAGTCATTCGACGAGCCGAGCTGATCGAGCGCGGCCTTGCCCATGCGAGTCATGATGCGCATGTTGGCGACCACGTACGCCGAGTCGGTGACCTCAATGCCCACCTTGCTGAAGGGAGAACCGAGCGGGCCCATCACGTACGGAATCACGTACATCGTCCGGCCCTTCATGGCCCCGCGGAAGAGCGGGTCGGCCTTCTCCTTCGCCTCTTTGGGCGAAAGCCAGTTGTTGGTGGGGCCGGCGTCTTCCTTCTTTTCCGAGCAGATGTAGGTGAGGTGCTCGGTGCGGGCGACGTCTGAGGGATGGGAGCGGTGGAGAAACGAGTTCGGGACCACCTTGTCGTTGAGGCGGATCAGCGTTCCGTCGGCCAGCATCTGAGCCTTGAGCCGGGCATCCTCTTCCTCGGACCCGTCGCACCAGTGAACGCGCTCCGGCATGAGCCACTTGGCCGTCTCGTCGACAAAACGTTCCGCTTCAGTCATGAGCCTTTTCTCGATCCTCGATTCCGGTTGGGTGCTCGCCAGAGAGAGACTCATCACTTCGGTCCGCGGACCGCATAAAAGGCATGGAGGTCATTTGGCGAGCTTCTAGGCCGCGGATTCTACGAAATCGGATGCGCAAATGGCGCATCCGAAAGCGCAGGTCCTTGGCGAGTTTCCTGCTGCTCTACAATCTTCGCACCCATGGCCTTCCTCAAGTACGTGCCCCCGATGGGGATCTATGAAACCCTCTACGCGTTTCTCGCCGCTTACGGCAAGCCCATGGGCGACCCCGGAACGCACCCCTGGAGCCAGGGGTTCCCGCGCACCGATCAGCTCCCCGACGGTCCACCGATGCCGACCTCCGTCTCGATCGCGCAGGAACATCTGAAGTACCCGAAGGCCTGGGGCCTGCCCGCACTGCGCGAGGCCATCGCGGCCTACTACCGCACCCACTATGGCGCCCGAATCACCGCCGATAACGTGATGGTTTTTGCCGGGGGAAGGCCTGCGCTTCTGGCCGCTCTCTACTTTCTGGAGAAAGAGATCACGGTTCGGGTGGCGGAAACCGAATACACGCCCTACTACGACATGCTCGAACGCCTCGGTCGCACCTGGACCACGGTGGCGAGCGGCCATGGGAACCGTTTCACCCCGACAATCGACGACTATCTCGCCCCTTCAAGCACCAGATTCCTGGTGATGATGAGCAATCCGTGCAACCCCACGGGGGTCACCCGAAAGGGCGACGACCTCGAACGTCTGGTGCGGGCGGCTTCTTCGAATCAGGCCGGCCTGCTGATCGACGAGGCCTACGAGTTGTTCCACGACCGGCCCGAGAGCGCGCTGCGTTATGCCGAGAACATCGACGACTCCAACCTGTTCGTCACCGGGGCGGCGACCAAGGGCCTGCAGGCGCCGGGCATCCGCATTGGCTGGGTGGTGGCGTCCAGGCGCCACATCGAGATCCTCGGCAACTTCTCTTCTTTCGGCATGGGCGGGGTTTCTCATCCCTCCCAGAGCTACGCGCTCGAACTCCTGAACGCGGAGCGGGTGGCGAGCGCCCGTCTTGCGGTGCCCACCTTCTATCGCGATCAGCGCGCGCGCTACGGGGAGGCCTTCGCCGGACTGGGCCTCGAACTCTTCACCGGCGAGGGCGGTTTCTATCACTGGTGCCGGCTGAGGGAAGGCCTCACCGCGGAAGTCCTGAATCAACGCCTCTTCAAGCACGGCGCGGCCATCTTGAAGGGCATCGATTGCGACATGGCGCGGCGCGGCGATGCCTCCCCGCTGCGCGGCTTTTTCCGGTTCTCGTTTGGACCCTTGAAGCCGGAGTCGTTCGATTCGGACGTGGCCATTCTGAAAGACGCGCTCGCGGGCTGAGCCCAAAACGCGGACGGAGAGTATCTTCGCGGCGATCCGAGCGGCCTGCTTCCGCCGGGCGGATCGGAGGCCTCATGTCGATGCTCCTGCTCTCATCCCTTCTCATCACGGCCACGGCCCAGGGCGCGGCTCCTCCGCAAAGGCCCACGCCCGAGCCGCTGACCTTTGCGGGCGATGTGCGGATGATCCGGCTCGATGTCTCGGTGGTGGACGGGGCGGGGCGGCCGGTTCGGGGGTTGATGGCCGGAGATTTCTCGATCCTCGAAGACGGGAAACCGGTGGAGCTCTCCGTGTTCGAGGCCATCGAAGACGGGGCGATCGCCACCGTTTCGAGCGGGGAGGAGAACGCTCCAACCCTCCTGGTCACATCAGGCCCGAAGCCCGCACGCTCTCCCGGACAGAGGATCGTGATCGTGGCCGACCCCTCGGGACTCACCGCCATGCAGCTCGCCCGGGTGCGCGAGGCAACATCCGAGTTCGTGGCCCGGCGGGCCGCGGACGGAGACATCGTCCGTCTCATCAACCTCGCCACCCGCGAGGTGTGGGAGGGCAAGATCCCCGAGGACCGGATCCGGCTGTCTTCAATTGGGGGCAAGCTCTCACGGAGCCGCAGCCCCTTCTTCACTCCCGGCGGATCGGGAGACTCGATCGCCGAGCAGATCGACCTCGATATGGAGGCGGAGGTGGGCGAGTCGTACTCCCAGTCGCTGCGCCAGGAGAGATTCCTCTCGCGGTTCGCGCGCGCGGGCGAACTGCTCGCGCTGTTCGACGAGATCCTGATTCAGTTGAGCGCCCTCCCGGGACGGAAGTCGCTCATCCTTGTCTCGGACGGCTTTCCGCAGATGAGGCTTCTCGACCAACGTCTCGAACGCACCGCCCATCTCGCCCGCGAAGCCCAGGCCGCGATTCACTTCGTGGACGCCTATGGTCTCGACGGACTTCTTCCCGAGACCTCGGGCGGGAAGCTGACGCCGGTGTTCGAACTCGCGTGGAGCCGTTCCGGAGGCTCGCAGGACCTCGCCGAGGCCACGGGTGGATTCGTCTCTCGCTTCGCAAACGTCTTGACCCATGCGGTGGCACGAGCAGCCGAAGAGGCGCGCTCGTACTACATCGTCGGGTACGCGCCGGTGCGCAGGGACGACGGCCGCTTCCGCACGGTCAAAGTCAGGGTACGGCGGGACGACGTAACCGTTCGCACGAAAAAAGGGTACATTGCCGGTGGAGTCGGCAGCGGTCTCGTCACCAGGCGGGTTCGCTGAACGGGATGAAAGAGGGGATGGAGGGTCACATGAGAAACGGGCTGTGCGCGGGCTTCTCGCTCGCCGTGATGGGGATGGGCATGGGCATGATGCAGGGGCCGGCGGCCCCCGCGGCACGGCCCAGGATGAACGCGATCGCGGCCACGAGCCTCGGAGCGGCGAGCGAGTGGGATCAGAAGATCGGCGCCCTTTCGGTGCGCGGAGATCTCCGGGTCCGCGTGACCATGGACGACACCATGATCGGCGGCCGCACCCACACGCGCTTCGAACAACTCCACCGGGGCGTTCTCGTCTGGGGCGCCGAAGTGGTTCGGCAATCCGATAACGCGGGGACCCTGACCGCGTTCGGCAATCTCTACGAGGGCATCGAGATCGAAACGCGGCCGACCCTGTCCGCGGTCGCGGGGAGGCGGGCCCTTGAGTCGGCGCACCCGGGCGGACGCCTTTTCCCCGACGAAGTGGAGCTCATCGTGCTGCCGATCGCCGAAGCCGACGCCATGAGCTACGCGCTCGTCTATCGCGGGCAGATCCTGGCCGGCACGGATGTCCGCGCGGTCTTCGTGGACGCGCACACCGGGGCGGTCCGGCTCGACTACTCCGACCGGCACAGCCAGTCGGTGGTAGGCAAGGGCACGGGGGTCCTGGGCGACGCCAAGAAGATGAGTGTCACGGGCTCGGGGACGAACTTCCAGGCCCAGGACGCGCTTCGTCCGCCCGCTCTCCAGACCCTGGATATGAAGGGCGACCCCTTGCGCATCGACAACATCCTCGTGACCGGGTACCCGAACACGATCCGGGCCACGGACTACGCGGCGGATGCCGACAACGACTGGACCGACGGAGGGGTGGTGGACGCCCATGTTTACACCGGCTACACCTACGACTATTACTTCAAGCGCTTCAACCGCCGCGGCCTGAACAACGCGGATACCCCGGTGCGATCGTTCGTCAATCTGGTGCGGCGCGAAGACCTCCAGCGCAACCGGACGATTTACGGCGACGACATCCTCGACTACTACATCAACGCTTTCTATCTGCATCCCGGCGTGATGGTCTACGGGGTGGGCCTTCCCGCCAACGTCACCGCGGGAGGCCAGCAGTACAACAACTTCGCGGGCGCCCTCGATATCGTGGCCCACGAACTCACCCACGGCGTCACCCGGTTCACTTCGAACCTCATCTACCGGAACGAATCCGGCGCCTTGAACGAAGCGTTTTCGGACATCATGGGCACGGGAACGGAGTTCTTCTTCGAGACGCCCGGAAGCGGACAGCGGCAGGCCGACTATCTCAATGGCGAAGACATCGCGAGGGGCACCCCGGCCTTTCCCTTGAACGGAGTGCGCTCGATGCAGAACCCCGGACTGTTCGGCGATCCGGATCACTACTCGATCCGCTTTACCGGCACGGGCGATAACGGAGGCGTGCACATCAATTCCGGGATAGCGAATCACGCTTTCTATCTCGCGATCGAGGGCGGCACGCACCGCCTCGGCGGCCGGGTGACCGGCGTGGGTGCCTTAAACCGCGAGCAGATCGAACGCGTGTTCTACCGCGCCTTCACCGCCTTCCTCGGACCGTCGAGCAACTTCGCCGCCGCTCGCGCGGCCACGATCCAGGCGGCGCGGGAGCTGTATCCGACGAATGCGGCGGTGGAGGCCGCCATTACACAGGCATGGAACGCCGTGGGGGTGAACTGATGAAGAACCTTGGAATGAAACTCCCGTCCGCCCTCGGCCTGGCCCTCGCTCTGAGCAGTCCGGCGATGGCCCAGGACCGGCAACCGGTTTCGGGAATCACCGGCCAGACTCCCGTCGGCCCAAGCCGGATCGAGGTGGGCCTTGCCTTCGCGCAGACCCTCGGATCGTCTTCCTTCAGCGGAACGCAGACGATCCGCGACTACCAGGAAGACGGCTCCTTGCGCAGCTCCTACGATGTCGGCAAGGCGCCGGGCGGAGGCTTCGACCTTCAGTACAACCTGAGCGCCAGGTTCGGGGTCCGGCTCGGGGCGCAGACCTTCTCGCGCAAGTCTTCGGGCACGTTCGTGGCCTCGGTGCCGCATCCCTTCTTCTTCTCCCGGCCGCGAACCGTAACCGGCACGGTGGAGGGTCTCGGATTCTCGGAGTCGGCGTTCTCGCTGACCGCGGTCTATCGAGGAGGTTCGGGAAAGTGGAAGCTGAACCTCGAAGGCGGACCCGCGTATTTCAATGTGAATGCGACGCTCGCGGAACGGGTCACCCTGGCTGAGGTCTATCCCTACGACACCGTGACCTTCGGCGGAATCACGCCCACGAAGAAGAAGGTGTCGCCCATCGGTTTCGCGGTGGGTCTTGAAATCGGCCGCGAACTCTCGCGCGCGGTGAGCGTGGTGGCCCAGGGTCGATTCACCCAGGGCTCGGGCGACCTCGATCTGAACGGCCAGACCATCAACATCAAGGCCGGCGGCGCTCAGGCGAGGATTGGATTGCGGATTGTCCTGGCGCGGAAACGCGTGGGGTTGTAACGATCTAATGGGCACGCGCAGCGTGCCCCTACGTTTGTGGTTCCGACCCCGCTGGGCCAGCGCGAAGCCTCCCCTCGGGGGAGCGCGAAGCCTCCCCTCGGGGGAGCGCGAAGCCTCCCCTCGGGGGAGCGCGAAGCCTCCCCTCGGGGGACGTAGTCCGTGCTGAAACTCGCAATGGCGGCGCTGGTGCTTGACGTCCGCCGTCAGCGGTGGCGGTTCGGGCTGGTCGTCGCTATGACTGGGACCCATAACCGTAGGGGCACGCTGCGCGTGCCCCAAAATCACCGGACGGCGCCGGCCGCCTTCAAATACCGGCTCGGCAATTCTCTTCCGAGGCGCGTGGCGATCAGGCGCGAGGCGGCCGCGACCTTCTCGAGGTCGATGCCGGTCTCGATACCCATGCCGTGGAGCATGTACAGGAGGTCTTCGGTCGCGAGGTTGCCGGAGGCGCCCGGCGCGTAGGGACAGCCTCCAAGGCCGCCCGCAGAGGTGTCCACGATCGTCACTCCCAGCTGAAGAGCGCGGAGTACATTCGCAAGGGCGGTACCGCGGGTGTCGTGGAAATGGACGGCGAGACGCGAGACGTCGACGTGGGCCGACACCGCGGCGATCACATTGTCGACCTGCGATGGGACCGCGACCCCGATGGTGTCTCCGAGAGAGATCTCGTCGCAACCGAGGTCGATCAGGCGGCGCGCGACATCGGCAACCTTCCCCGGTTCGACCCTGCCCTCATAAGGACAACCGAAACATGTCGAGATGTAGCCGCGCACGAACATCGAGGCGGCCTTCGCATCGACCACAAACTCCTCGAACCGTCGCAGCGAGTCCTCGATTGTGGCGTTCGTGTTCTTGAGATTGAAGGCATCGGACGCCGCGGTAAAAATCGCGATGGCGGACACCCCCGCCGCCTCCGCCCGCTCGTAACCCTGCCGGTTCGGAACCAGCATGGGAAGCAGGGCCCGGTCGTGGGGCAGGGCCTTGAAGACGTCCTCGCTGCCCGCCATCTGGGGCACCCACCTCGGCGAAACAAACGCTCCCGGCTCGACCACGCTGAGTCCGGCGTCAATCAGCGCGAGACAGAACGCCACTCGATCCTCGACCGAAAGCGTCACCGACTCGTTCTGCAGACCGTCGCGCGGACCGACCTCGACGACCTTCACTCGTGCGGGCAGCTTCATGGCGCTGCCTCGACCACCACGAGGGCCGGGCCCGGCGCCACCATGTCGCCCACTTTGACCAGGAGGCTCGTCACGACACCGTCGGTGGGCGCCACCAGGGCGTTCTCCATCTTCATCGCCTCGACCACGATCAACTCCTGACCGCGTTTCACCACCTCGCCCACCGCGACGGCGACGCGGGTGACCCGGCCCGGCATCGGCGCTTCGAGTTCTCCCGGGATCGCCGGGTGCTCACCCGAGCCGGCGGAGGCCCGGCTCACCACGTTCAGGCGGTATTCCCGGCCATCGACCTGGGCGAAGACGTGATCGCCGTCGCGAACCACGAAGACGCTCCGCGGCCCCGCAGCACTCCGGCCTTCATAACGCGCGGCGCCCAGCGGTTTCACGCTCGCGCCCACGGAGACGCCGTCCACTTCGAATACGTCCTCTGACTTGCGCACAATGTTGTGGACCTGACCCGCGTGTCTGAGCCTCATGAGAGCCTCCAGGCGCTCGTCGCGGCCCACGGGTCGGGGCGCGGGGCGGAGAGCGCAGGGTCTGAACCGCGGGACGAGGCAGATGCCGCTTCGAGCGCCGCCACGATGAGGCCCAGGTCTTGAGGGGACGCGGGCAGCTCCCGTGGAAGCGGGCCGATCTCGTCGAGCACCCCGGTGTGAATGTGGCCCGAGCGGAAGGCCTCGCTCTCCAGAACCTGAATCAGCTTCTCGCGATTTGTCGCGATCCCGAGAACCACGAGGTCGCGGAGCGCCTGGAGAAGGGTGGCACGCGCGGCCTCGCGCGTGGGCCCGCTCGCGATGATCTTCGCGATCATCGGGTCGTAGTACTCGGGCACCACGCTATGAGACGCGACGCCCGAGTCGCAGCGAACGAAAGGACCGCGAGGCTCCTCGAAATGAAGAATGCGCCCGGGCGACGGCGCATCGCCGTGGCGCGGGTCTTCGGCGTTGAGACGCGCCTCGATCGCGTGGCCGCGCGGGGCCAGCTGCCCCTGGGAGAAAGGCAGCGGCCTGCCCTCGGCGATTTCGATCTGCAACCGAACGAGATCGATCCCGAGCGTCATCTCCGTTACCGGGTGCTCGACTTGCAGACGCGTGTTCATCTCGAGGAAATAGAACTCCCCGGAAGGATCGAGCAGAAACTCGACGGTGCCCGCGTTGACGTACTTCGCCGCGGCCGCCGCGGCCAGCCCGGCCGCGCAAAGGCGCGGGCGCAGGTCCGGATCGAGCGCCACCGATGGCGTCTCCTCGAAGACCTTCTGATGTCGGCGCTGGACCGAGCACTCGCGTTCAAACAGGTGCACCCCGTTACCGTGCTGGTCGAAGAGGACCTGGACCTCCACATGCCTCGGCTTTTGCACGAAACGTTCGAGCACCACCACGTCCGATCCGAAACTCGACTGCGACTCACGGCGCGCCCGCGGCAGCACGGCCTCGAACTCCGCAGCACTGTTGGTGACGTGCATGCCTTTGCCCCCACCCCCGCGGGACGGCTTGATCATCAGCGGGAAGCCCACGCGCTTCGCTTCGGCCATGACACGTTCGTTGCTCTGATCGTCGCCGTCGTAGCCCGGGACGACGGGCACGCCGAAGCGCTGAACCTGCTGGCGCGCCGCCCTCTTGTCGCCCATGAGTCGATGGACGTCGCCGGGCGGGCCGATGAAGAGGAGGCCCGCAGCGGCGCAGGCGTCCGCGAAGTCGCCGTTCTGACTCAGGAAGCCGTACCCGGGATGGATGGCATCCACCTTCGCGCTCTTCGCCGCGTGGATGATCCGGTCGATCCTCAGGTACGACTCGGCCGAAGGGGCTGGGCCGATTGGGAGAGCGCGGTCGGCTTCCCGAACATGAAGGGCCCCGGCATCCGCCTCGGAGTAGACCGCGACGGTCTCGATTCCCATGGCCCGGCAGGTCTTGATGACGCGGATGGCGATCTCGCCGCGATTGGCGATGAGGACGGACCTGATGGATCGGGTCATGAGAGCGGCCAAGGTTACCTGCGGAGAGACCTCGCAGCCTTAGTGCGTGATGCGACCAAGGATCGCTCGCAGTCGCGTCCCCATCTGAAGCCGGCCACGAACACCGGTGTTCAACCGGTGCACGGCGAGCAGCGCGGCCCGTCGAAATCCCACTGCCCGGGTCCTTGGCGTCCAACCGAACGAATTCGCAGTATCGAACGTGCGCTCCGGCAGATCAGAGACCGCGTAGAACAGCGAAAATCGGCCGGGAACGATGGGAGCGGTGAGACAGGCTCGAAAGAGCCCGGCGCAGTCTTCGTGCGAAAGCCAGTGAAGGCGAAGCTCCGGGCAGTGCGGCGGCGCATCGGGATGGCGGATGACGCCGAGCCGGATGCAGACGACGTCGATCCCATTCTCGCTTGCCGTTCTGCCGAGCGCTTCCATCAAGAGTCGATTACGGCCATATTCGGTGTCTGGCGGCTGCGCGTGCAGAATGCCCACCCTCGCGGCGCCGACGAGTTGGGCGCGCGACGTCGCGAGGACCGAGGAAGGCAGGATTACCCGCTTGACTCCCTCGCTCCGCGCGGCGTCCAGCATGTGGCGGGTGATGCGCACGGACGTCTCCATGTCGCCGCTCGTCCAACCCGGACGCCGCAACGGGCTCGCCAGATGCACCACCTGCTCGTAGCCGCGCAGACCGCGACGCAGCGCGTCGACGTCGTCCACGTCGAGCTGCGACCGATCGCTCCAGGTCATGGGAATGCCGTCGAGGCGGTTTCGCAGGGCTCGGCCCACCAGACCCCGAGATCCGGTTATCAGTGTTCTCGACGGCACGGTGGAGTTATCTCACAAATGGCATGACCGAAGCGATAATGCGCTGCCATGTTCCCCGACCCGCGGCTCCAGAGTTTCCTCACCCCGTTCGTGGTGGTGGATCCCTTCAGTTCCGCCATCTTGAACCACCTCGGCATACTTCTGGCCGCCCTCGCGATTCAATACATCGCCGACGGCGCGAAAGGACTCTGGACTTGAAGACCGACAAAGCGTTCATGCTTCGCCTCACAGCACTCGGCGCCCTGACCCTGGGGTTCTACCCAACAGGGGCGTTTGGAGAGGACGGTGAGGCGTTCCGCCCGATCTCCTTCATGTCGCTTTCTCTCCCGAAGGCCCGGACGTTCAGCGCGGACTTCTTCGTCGACAACCGTGACCGCGACCCTCTGGGCGCGGATGTGTTCGACACGGGTTTTCGATTCCGGTACCAGTTCGGCGACTGGACCGAAGTCTTCGCGAACGTCATCGCGGACCGGGTGGTGGCCCTTCCCGAGACCCCGGCGATCCCGTCGGCTCCGCGCGACCTGATCTTCGCCGGGCCGAGCCGCGTCATTCCCAACACCTTCGTAGGCGAACATCCCTACCTCGACAAACGCGGCGAGGCCTCGTTCGACGCCTTCATCCCCGGCACCATCGCGATCGGCCTCACCCGCACGATCTACAACGACCTCGACCGCGGGCGTTCCACGGGGATTTCCGCGGCGATGGTGATACCGATGGCGGGCAGCCTCAATGCCCTGCGATCGGGGGCGAACTCCGGAAGCCTCGACTTCACCCTGGCCGGCCTCGCCTCGACGCCACTGCTGGGCGGAAGAGCCCACGGCCGTCTTGGTTTCACCCTCGCGGGCAGCGGCTCATGGCCCAACCGTGCGCTGTCTGTTTCCGGTAATTCCGTGGAAATCGTCGAGACCGACATAGGCATCGGTCATCGCCTCGACCTGGGCCTCGCCTGGATCCGGCCCCTCACCGACTCGCTGGCCGGGGCCGTCGAATTGCGGGCGATCAAGGAGTTCGTGGGCGAGGAGCGGATCGACGCGATCAGTCCACTGGACGCGACCCTCGGCCTGCAGAAGGCGTTCGGACGGTTCACCGTCGCCGCCTCTTTGTTGTGGCACTTCCGCTCCCTCCCTTCGGGCGAGTCTCGTGACAATCCGCTCGCGGGCGCCATAGATCTGTCGAACGTGACCGTCGCGGACCGCAACGCGTTTCTCGCCAGGGTGGGCCTTGGTCCCGCGGCCGACAAACTCCGCGACGGTACTCACATCGTGGCCATCGGAGTCACGAGCGCGACGCTGCCCGCAGGCGCCGTTCGCATAGCGCCCACGTACCGCATCAGGTCCGAGCACAACATCGGCTACATCTTCACCCTCACTTTCAGACCCTAGCCCAGGGCTAGGCCGTTGTCGATGGAACTCGTCTGGCCTTCGCTCAAGCACCTGCCGGGTTATGTCGATGCCCTGAAGCGCGGTTTCTCGCCCGACAACGTACGCGGCGAAGCCGCTTCGCGCGAGGAACTGGGGCTCATCGAAAAGGACGCCGCGGGTTTCATCGAGAGCCTCGTCGATCGCGGGGCGAAGGGAGCGCGCATCACGCTGGGGGATGGAACCACGGTCCCAAGGCTCCCCGGTTACCAGCGATGGATGTGGGACGGTGACTTCTGCGGCTCGATCGGTTTTCGGTGGAAGCCGGGCACCGAAGCCCTGCCTCCGACCTGCCTCGGCCACATCGGCTACTCCGTCGTGCCCTGGAAGAGGCGCCTCGGCTACGCCACCACCGCCCTGCGACTTCTCCTCCCCGAGGCGAGAGCCGAAGGCCTGCGCTACGTCGAGATCACGACCGATGTCTCGAACCTCCCCTCACGCCGCGTCGTGGAACGAAACGGCGGCGTCCTCGTGGAGGAGTTCGTGAAGCCGATGGAACTCGGCGGTACTCCGGGCCTCAGGTATCGGATCCCACTGTAATTTTGACCTCTCGTTCCTCCACGAACCCGCAGCCCGACCAAGCAGTTGGAGCCTCACGTCACCAAGGCGCAAGCCGGGGGCCTGGCGCGAACGCCCGTTTCCGTCCGCGATGTTGGTGTTCGTAGCAGTACGCGCCGCAGCAGTTCGCGGACACTAGAACCTCCAGGCGGAATGCCAGACGGTATCAGACTCGTGACAGACTCTGAACGCACATGTCACGCGACATCCAACAATGGATCGGTCAGCCGAACTGCTCTTTGGCTGGAGTCTGGAGTGGGACAAGGGACTCGGCCGTCCTCGCTCGGTGACGGGACGGGCGTCGGGTTAAAGGAGTTGACGGCATAAGGTTTGCTGGAGTGCGAGCAAAGGAGAATTGATGCGCTTCGCGATGGCCTCGTTTGTGGTCGGACTCGCCGGGCTGGCCATGGCTGGCATTCGTACGCAGGAGCCGCTCCGGCTGACGCCAGCGGTGGCGCAACTCGTCGTCGTCGATGCCTTTGTGACCGACAACAAGGGACGTCCCGTGTCGACCCTGGTGGCGGGTGATTTTGACCTCCTCGACGACCACAAGAATGTGCAGATCGTGGGATTCGAGGCTCCACGCATCGGGGCCGTCGAAAAGACTGGCGACACGATTCCTGCGCCTGGCCCAGGAATCGTGGGCACGGCCTCAACTCCTGACGCCGAGGTGATGGTGATCTTCATCGACCGCAAGCTCTTGAGCCCGGGCGGACGAATGCGCGCGATTCAGCAGAGCCGGGCGCTCGCATCCGAGCACGTGAAGGCCGGTGGTCGTGTGGTGGTCATTGCCGAAGACGGCCCATTGCGCCCCTTGACCTCCGTGACCGGCAACATCTCGGAGGTCGTGCGCGCCGTGGAGCGCATTGGGGAACTGGCCATCCAGTCGCCGGGGGCGGATCACGAGAGGATGGTCCTCAGCGAGTTTGAAGCCATCATCGAGGCGGAAGGATGCACCCTCGGACTCCCCCAGCTCATCAACGTTGTGCGCGACTATGCCCGGTGGCGGGCCATCGAGGTTCAGGAAGCGCGGGATCGGTTGAACGGTCTCGTGGACGCGCTGGTTGGCCTCCCCGGGCGAAAAGCCCTCGTCTATGTCTCCGAGGGCCTGGAGCAGCGGCCGGGCATTCACCTCTTCGAGCAGATCACCAGCATCTGTCCCGAGCTGATGACTCGCGATTTCTCGCAGATCTTCGCCGCGATGACCGAGATCGAAACATCGCCGGTCTTGAAGGAGGCCGCTGCGCGGGCGAACGCCGCCCGGGTCACCTTCTACCCGATCGACGCCCGCGGTCTCATGAGCGCCACCGCCATGGACATGTCACGGGGCAACCGACGGTTCATCCCGACCGCGAAGAACGACTTCATCCGCGACGCGAACTTCGTCAACTCCTATCAGCGCCTGGCGGAGGAGACGGGCGGCTTCCCGATCGTGCGCGGTCTTTCTGCCGCGGTGGCCACGAAGCGCTTCCAGGCAGAAGGGGCGGGCCACTACGTCCTCGCCTTCACCCCCGCCCGCGACCCTGACGGAAAAGCCCACGACATTACGGTGCGACTCAAGAAAGAACGACGTGGAATCCAGATCCGGCATCGCATGAGCTACCTCCATGCCGAGCCCGCGGTGCAGCGGGGTCAACGCGCCTTGTCGGCACTCATGTTCGGCCTCGAAGAGAACGCTCTGCGCGCCACCCTGGAACTCGAGCGCGCTCCCACCGCGGGAGCCGGGCCGAGCGCGCTGGTGAAGATCAGCCTGCCCCTCGATGCCCTTCGTTTCGAGCCGACGGACACGGGCGGTCAGGCTCGGGTGCGGGTTGTCGTGGCCCTTCGCTCGACCGGGATCGGTAAAACTCGCGTTCCGACCGTCGTTCGTGAGAAGGAGTTCACGATCGTTCTGGCCCCTGGGGCTTCGACCTCGGGACGGCACGAGGTCGTCGTGGATGTGCCCATTGGAGGTTCAAGCTACGACTTCTCGGTGGGGGTTGAAGACATCGCCTCGGGGGCGGCCACGTACCTTCGAAGATCGATCCCGGCGAATGACGCATGAGGCCTGGCTACATCCGTGACATTTGGGAGAAACTCTACGTACCCTGGCGAACCCCCTGTCCTTCCCGCCGCCCCCCCCAACAAGAACGCCGATTCAACCCCACGTCACCAAGGCGAAAGCCGGGGCCTGGCGCGAGCTGTCCGTTCGCAACCCGCGAAACCTCCATCATCGCGAGTTTCGCCACGGACTACCTCCCCCGGGGGGAGGCCGCGCTCCGTGACGTTGGGGAGAAACTCTCCGTCACCCCGGCGAACCCCCTGTCCCTTCTCGATGGCGAGGCAAGCGCCGGGGTCCAGGCCGGAAAGAAAAGTGCCCAAAATGGGGCGCTCCTAGACGGGTTTCTCTGCAGCCGCCAGACGGTACCGCGGGCGTGATCCGTCCCGGGTCCGCTGATTCCCGTCACCCCGCCGCAGCGGGGTTCACGGGCGAGGCATTCCCGGCCCGACCGTACCTCGCCCCTACGCGTCAGACCATGTTTTCGCGGCTGCGTTCCAATACCGTCTTCAGATTGGCGACGACCTTGTCGGTCTCCTTCTGCTTGAGGCCCAGGATCTCCGTCAGGGCGATGCCGATGTGGGGGATGAACTTATCGATGTAGCCGCGCTTCTTCGCTTCGGCGGCTTCGCGTTTCCCGCGGCGGATGTGAATGCCGAGCCTGCGGCCCACTTCCATAAGGGCCAGGCGCAGTTCCTTGATGATCTCCGGATAGTGGGCAATCGCCTCCTTGGACTCCGAGGTGAAGGGCACCCAGACCGATGCGATGTGCAACATGAGCACCATCGGCCCCGAGGGCAGGGCGCCCTTCGACATCTGCATCCCGTAGCTGCGCCAGTCGATGCTCAGCACCGCCTTCGAGACCGCGCAGGCTGAGGCCTGGTATTGAAGGGGCACTCGGTTCGCGAAACGGAAGACCTCGATCAGTTCGTCGGCCGGAAGGTCCCCGCCATGCGCGAGCGCCACTTCCACCTGGAAAGGATTGCCCCGATAAACCGCGGGCGGCCGGGTCACCGCGTCGTAGTACTCCGCCTTGAAACGCGCGCGCAGGCCCTTGAGCAACGCGGGCTCGCCTACCGGGGAGAGGCAGTTGGTCGGAGGAGCCATGATCTTCACTTTCGTGAAGGCCTTGTGCACCCGTTCGGTGGCCGGGGTGTCGAGATCGCGCGGCCGCATCCTGGGCGACACTCCGGCGATCTTGAGGATGTCGTCGACCACCTTCGGGGTCATGCGCGAGAAATCGTTCTTGAGTGCGGTGGCGACGTGCCGCTCCTGGCTGTCCTGAAACATCCGCATCAGCCGGCCCAGCTCGACGCCGTAGGGGTGCGGCTTGATCTCCTTCGCCTCTTCGGGCAGTTCGTGGATCGCGCGCTCGTAGATGACGGTTTCGCTGCCCGGGGCGGTGTAGATGACCTTGCAGTGGGGGTTCGAGAGGGCGGTCTGCTCAACGTAGTCATCGACGCTGCGGCGGCCCTTCTTGTAGCTCGCCTCCATCTCGATCTCAACCCGCGTGCCGTGGTCTTTCTCCCAGTCGGTCTTCTCTTCCTTGAGAACGAGGGGCTGGTTCTTCCGGGTGTCGACCGTGACTTCGAAGAGGTGCGGAATGGCCTGGGGGGAGGTGCGCGACACGATGGTCACCGGCTTGCCGGTAGTGAGCTGGCCGTACATGCCCGCCGCCGAAACGCCGATGCCCTGCTGGCCACGCTGCTGCTTCAGGCGGTGGAACTTCGAACCGTAGAGGAGCTTGCCGAAGATCTTCGGAATCTGCGCCTTCACAATGCCGGGGCCGTTGTCCTCCACCGCGATGCGAAAGCGCTCCTCGGAGAGTTCGCGGATCTCGATGCGCAGCTCGGGCAGGATGCCCGCTTCCTCGCAGGCATCGAGGGAGTTGTCGACGCATTCGCGAACCGCGGTGAGAAGAGCCTTCTGCTTGTTGTCGAAGCCGAGGAGGTGACGGTTCTTGACGAAGAACTCGGAAACCGAGATCTCACGCTGCTTCTCAGCGAGGCTTTCGGCGGTGGCTCGGCGCGCCGGGACCTTGCGAACGGGTTCGGGCGCCGCTTCGGCCGCGGGCTCCTCCGCGTCGTCCTCAACGGGGGAAGGTGGCCCGGGCGGCGCGTCTGCCTTCAGGGGAACGACCAAAGACTCTGCTTCACCCGCGTTCGCATCGAAAAGAGAAGGCTGCGATGCCTGTGCGCGAACGTTCCTGTTTAACCTAGCCAAGATAGACCCACGACCTCCTGAAATGACCCCGAGCGCGCGTTTCGTCGCTCGTGAGAACGGTGGAGTTTAAGGCGTCCTCGCGGGCGTGGTGGAATAAACTGCCGGGCCGGCCTTGAACCACACCGCATCCGCATCGAGAGAAAAGCTCGCCTACATCGCCCTGGGTGTGGTCTATATCGTCTGGGGATCGACGTACGTGGGCATCCGCCTGGTGGTCGAGCACATGCCGCCCTACGTGGCCGCGGCCATGCGTTTCATCCTCGCCGGGGGCGTCCTGCTCGCCTTCACCTACCTTCGCGGCACCTGGAAGGCGCCCACCCGCGAGCAGTGGACGAACGCGGTCATCGTGGGCATTCTGCTCATGGGCATCGGCAACGGTCTCATCATGTCGGCTCAGCGCTTCATCCCCAGCGGAATCACGGCCCTGCTCGTCGCCACCTTCCCGCTGTGGCTGACCCTGGCCGAAGCCCTTCTGAGTCGCGGCGCCTCCCTGCGCCTCCCCGTGGTCTCGGGCGTGCTCGTCGGCCTCCTCGGCGTGTTCGTCATCGCTTCCGCGAAGAGCGACGTTTCGTTCTCCGGAAGCGCCACGCCGATCGGCGCGCTCATCGCGGTCCAGGCCGCGTCCATCTGCTGGACTATCGGTTATCTCAAGGCGAAGGCGATCAAAGAGCGCCTTCCCCTGGTCATGGCCTCGGGCCTGGAGATGACCGCGGGCGGTTTGTTCCTGCTCGCGCAGTCGATGGTGTTTCGCGAAGACTGGAGCCGCGTCCTTCGAGCACCCCTGAGTGCCTGGGGCGGGGTCCTCTTCCTGGCCGTCTTCGGCTCGATCATCGGCTTTACCGCCTTTGCCTTCACCCGCCACACCCTGCCTTCGCACGTGGTCGGCACCTACGCGTACGTGAACCCGCTGGTGGCCGTCATCTTCGGCCGGCTCTTCTTCGCCGAGTCGATCTCGACCCAGACCGTCATGGGCGGTCTCCTGATCCTGGCCGCGGTGTTCGTGACCACCATGCCGAAACCGACACCTCCCGCCGAAGCGTGTCAGGCGGAGGATCAGTAGGGCTACGCGTACATCAGGTACGGCTTGCGGACGACTTCGAAGGCGCGCGCTTCGGACTCGAAGCGTTCCTTGAACCTCCGCATCGGCCGGCCGGCTTCAATGGCCTCGCGGATTGCCGAGGTGCCGCAAAGGATGTCGATCGGCGGCTTGATGAACTCGTACTCGTAGGGAGGGTCGCGCCACGCGAACTTTTTCCTGTCCTGAGCACGCGCTTTCTCGATGATGACGAGATAGGCGTAGAACGCATCGATCTTCCGCCGATCCGTGATGTGGACTTCGACGCCGCCGCAAACGACACCCGCATGCTTCTGGAAGGTCGGCGTGAAGTAACACGGGCGAAACGCGAGGCCGCCCAGATCGGCCTTGCCGAGGTCGGAGGCCAGCTTCCAGGGATCGAGCCACGGCGCGCCAAGGAGGTGAAACGGCCGCGTCGTCCCCCGGCCTTCGGACAGGTTCGTGCCCTCGATGAGGCAGCCGCCTGGATAGATGTACGCGGTGTCCACGGTCGGCATGTTGGGCGAGGGCAGGACCCAGGGCAGGCCCGTGTCCTCGAAGTCCATGGCCCGTTGGTACCCCTTCATCGCCACCACTTCGAGGTTTATGGAGAGTTCGAGTTCGGAGGCGAACATCAACGCGAGTTCGCCCACGGTCATCCCGTGACGCACCGCGAGCGGATGCATTCCGACAAACGAGAGGTACCCGGGGTCGAGGACATTCCCCTGAACGCACAGGCCACCGATGGGATTGGGCCGGTCGAGGACGATGAGGCGAACGCCGAGAGCGGCGCAGGCCTGCATCGCGTGGAGCATGGTGTAGATGAAGGTGTAGTAACGCGAGCCCACGTCCTGCACGTCGAAGATGAGGGTATCGACTCCCTTGAGCATCCTCGCCGAAGGAACCCGAGTTTCGCCGTAGAGGCTGAAGACGGGCAGGCCGGTCCTCCGGTCTTTGAGGTCTCCCACTTCCTCGAGGTCCTGAGCGTTCGCGAAGACGCCGTGCTCGGGGCCGAAGAGGGCCACGAGCTTCGTGCTCTTGAGTTGCTTCAGATGGAGAGCGGCGTGGGTGAGATCCGGCGTCACCGCGGTGGGGTTCGCGATCAGGCCGACCCGCGAGCCAGCAATCCGCGAGGGACGGGCGAGAAGTTCTTCGAGTCCGCTGCGCACGCGTTTCAAGGTGTGTCCTCCATCAAGGAGGTGAGGTTAGCGCGAGAGCTGGAAGTTGAGCTTGCCGACGCGCCCGCCGGAGGCTTTCGTCACCTCGCCGGCGATGGTGTCGCCGTCAAGCCGGCCCGCGTAGTTGAGCCTTTCCCCACCTTCGGTGAACGAGAAGCGGAGTTCGCGGCGAGCGTAGCTGAGGCTCTGCAGGGAAACATCGGTGGAGAGTTTCCCCTGCCGCGAGGTTCTTTGACCCACGAGGCCCGAAGGAGTCGCGGTGAGGCTGATTTCCATTTTTCGCGGTTGTCCCGCCGCCTCGATCATTCCCGACCAGTAGCCGTCGAGAAGGGCGAGGGCCTGGCCCGATCCCATGCTCGGGCTGGTCGCCAGGGTGGCAAGCGAACGCAGCCACGCGGGATCAGGGGACGAGAGGACCGCGATGGGAACGCCGGGCTCGGCGGAACGCCGCCGCGCGGCCGCGAAGAGATCCACGAAGACTCTTCCGTCCGGTGACAGCTCGACGGTGCGGGTCGGGCGGCGTCCCTGAAAGAAGAGATCGAACATGTCGTTCAACTGGGCGGCCCACAGCGACGCCATCGCGCGCGGATTCCCTGAACCGTCGGCGGGGTTGAGAGTGACCACCGCGCCGCCCGTCGCGCTGATCGTCGCGTCGCCGGCGACGAAGTGAACTCGCGCGCCGCGGGCGTTGGCGGCAATCGCGTTCAGTCTCGCGGCCGCGTCGTGGGCGCGCTTGCGGGATGCGGGGTCGGGTCCAAAAACCATCACCGGACCGAGTTCGCAGGAGACGGCCGCGCGCGAGCCTTCGAGAATCTGCGCGAAGAACCGGGGGGAGTAGAGCGCCGCGGAGTCCCGCCGGATCTCAATGGGATGCGTCACCGACGGCTTCTGGTTCGCGTGAACCACCAGTTCGCGGGCTCCGGCGCTCTCCGAAATGCGGAGACCGGGCAGCGAGAACTTGACCTCGGTATCGCTCGCCTGAAGCACGGCGGCGTGGTTTCCAGACACCGTGACGGCGAGGTCCGGACCGGCAAGTCCAAGCCCGATGACGGTCACGATGTCGCCCGGCAGCGCGCGCTCGGGCGTCACGGACTCGATGAAGGGAAGCCGCCCATAGTTGAGGAGCGCTTCCTTGCCCGCATCCGAACCGAGCGCCACCCTTACCGATATCCGCTGTCCCTCGGTGGCGGTCACCTGGGGAACCTTGATGCGGATCCGCGTTGGTGTGGCCTCGAGCACCTCGGCCTCATTGCCGGCGACCGCGACCGTGGGTTTGGTGTTCGGGTTCGAAAGCCACTTGCCCACGATCGTGATCTCGTCACCGGTGAGCGCAACCCTCGGGGCAAGAGACGAGATCTTGGGCGCCACCGTGATCTTCAGCAGTCGGCTCGTCGACAGGGTTCCAAGGGCCGCCACGTGCAGGGGAACCGTCTGGGAGCCAGCGGCGGCCAGGGACTCGGGCACGGTGATGTTGATCCTGGTGGAGGTGGCATCGAGAACCTGGGCCTCGACTTTTCCGAGAGTGACCTTCACGACCGCGGGGTCAGGATCGGTTCCAAAGCCCGAGCCGTTGATCGTGAGGGTCTGGCCCGGCTCGACCGGATTCGGCTGATAGCTGTCGACCACGGGAATCACGATCGATTCGGAGTACTTTTTCAATCCGAACCAGGCCACGACGATCAGGACCAGCGCGACGGCGGCAAGCCGCGCGGCCATGATGGCGGGCGTGGAACCGGCTTTCGCGCGCGCGCCGCCGGGAGTGGGAGCGACAGGGGGGGGCGGCACGAACTTCCCGCCGCTGGTGCCGCCGAGAGACTCCGCGAGCCCGGCGAGAGGATCGTCGGATCGAGCGGACCGCGGCGGAGCGGAGGACGCGGGCCTCGCCGGAGCCGCAGGTTTCGCCGCGACGGGTTTCGCCGCGGGCTTCGGGGCGGGTGGCGGAGGAGGAGGCTCGGGGGCAGGGTCGGGTTCGGCGAACATCTCGGGAGGAGGGAATTCCTCCACTGAAACAGGCGCTTCCGGCGCGGGATCGAAAGGCACGGGCTCGAACGCCGCGGGCTCGGCGGAGAAGTCCGGACGGCCAAGTTCCGAGGTGAAGAGGGCATCATCCGCCGGGAGTGCCTCCGGGAGCGGATCGAATGACTCAAGACCCGAAACACCATCGGAACCGGTGTCCGAAAGGCCGATGAGCGGATCATCGGCGAGCTGTGTGGAGAAGCGAAGAAGCCCGCCCTGCGGGTCGTCGGGTGGGCCCAGGGAGATCTCATCACCCTCCGCGAGCGCGTGCTCCATGACCTGAGTCCCGTTCACGAACACCCCGGAGCGGCTGTTCGTGTCGCAGAGCGTGACATTCCCCTCATCGTCCAGGAAGATGGTCGCGTGCAGAGGTGAGACGGAAGCACCCGAGAGGACAAGATGGCAGCCCTCGCCGGATCCGAGGACGAAGTTGTTGAGCACCTCGTCAATCCTGAGGACCGTGCCGGCCTCGCTCCCGTTGAGAACGGCGATCGATGGGAAGTTCACACTCGTCATTCGGAGTCGCCGTTCGATCTGTTCATGGCTGGAGAGGCCTGAGCCCTAGTCGCATCCTTCGGGAAAGGGTGATTCGAACACAAGCACCGGGGGCCGTCAAAGGATGGCGCTGGTGGAGCCTCGGGTGAGTTGGCCTTAAGGTAGTGAGCGAAGGAGAACGAAGCACATGCAAACGAGAATCGCGCGCCGTCTCGGGGTGCCGGTAAGCCTTCTGGGCTACGGCATGTGGGGGCTTGCGGGCTGGAAGGACACGGACGAGGCCGAGGTCGAGCTGGCCCTCGACGCGGCGGTGGCATCGGGAGTGACATTCTTCGACACCGCGTTCGCTTACGGCGATGGAAGGAGCGAAGGCGTCCTCGGAAGGCTCGTCCGCCGACATCCCACGAAGACCTTCTTCACCGCGAGCAAGATTCCCCCGAAGAACCGGATCTGGCCCGCACCCCCGGACGCCCCGCTCGAGGATTGTTTTTCGGCCGCCCACATCCGGGAGTACACGGAGAAGACGCTCTCGAACCTGGGCCTGCCCCACGTCGACCTCATGCAGTTCCACGTGTGGCAGGACGCCTGGGCCGCAGACCCGGCCTGGCCACGGGCTGTCCTCGACCTGAAGCGCGATGGATTGATCAAGGCGATCGGCATCAGCCTCAACCGATGGGAGCCCTGGAATGGGCTCGCCACTCTCCGGACCGGTCTGATCGATGCCGTGCAAGTCGTCTACAACATCTTCGACCAGGCTCCCGAGGATGAGCTGTTCCCGCTCTGCCGGGAGTTGGGCATAGCGGTGATCGCACGCGTGCCGTTCGATGAAGGATCGCTGGCGGGACAGCTAAGCCGGGACCGTACGTTCCCGGAGGGCGACTTCCGCCGGACATACTTCAACGGCCAAAACACTGCGGCGACGATGGACCGGATCGAGCGGCTGATGGGAGTGCTCCCCGCGGGAATGACGCTGCCCGAGATGGCACTTCGTTTCATCATCTCGAATCCCGACGTGACAACGGTGATCCCGGGCATGCGCCGGATGCAGAGCGTCTCGGGAAATTTGAGCGCCGAGACCGCGGGGCCGCTTGGTGACGCCCTGATCGCCCAGCTTCGATCGCATCGCTGGGATCGCCAACCCGCCAGAAAGACAGACTAAAAAAACTTGACGAACAGAGCACGGCACCGCTGATGGTTCGTTTCGCCGGCGCGTTCTTCCGCGAGCGAGAGATGCCCCGCGAGATGCCCGGCCTCCCGCTTCCCGGTAACGACGACATGCTGCCACACCTTCTTTCCGTCCTCGACCGCGTTCTCGCCCCCGTGAGTGCCGGGCCCACGACCTGACTCCGCAAAAGGAAACCCGTATGAACCGTTTTGTCTTCATTCTGATCGCCATCGTTTCGCTCGCCATGGGCTGCGCCACCCGGGCGCAAAGCCCCGATATCGTGGCCGCAGGCCACGTCGAGGCCACCGATGTCCACATCTCCGCGAAGGTGGGCGGCCGGCTTCTCGAAGCGCCCTTCAAGGAAGGCGACGTGGTGAAAGCGGGAGACACGCTGGCGCGCCTCTCCACCACCGATGTCGAGATTCAGCTGCGCCAGGCGAAGGCCGACCGCGCCCAGGCCGCGGCCGAGCTGCGCCTCCGCCTCGCGGGGGCCCGCCGGGAGGACATCGCCGAGATGGAGGCGCAGATCCTCGCGACCGAGGCCGACATCGAGGGGGCGAAGCTCGACTTCGGCCGCATGCAGGGCCTGCTCGACCGCGGCTCCGGCACCACGAAGGCTCGCGACGACGCGAAGACGCGGCGCGACATTCTCGAAGCAAGAGCCCGCGCTCAGCGGCAAACCCTCGCGCGCCTCAATTCCGGCTCGCGTCCCGAGGAGATCGAGGCGGCGCGGGCCCGAGTGGCCTCGCTGGACGCGCGCAGTGCGATGTTCGATCAGCAGATCGCGGATGCCACGGTCACGAGTCTCACCGACGGCGTGCTCACGTCGCGGGTGGCCGAGCCGGGCGAGCAGCTTCAGCCCGGGTCCCCGATCTGCGTCATCACCAGGCTGAGCGAGGCCTGGCTCACGGTTTACGTCACCGACATCGACCTCGCGCGCATTCGGATCGGACAGGAAGCGACGGTCACCACCGATGGCGGGCAGACTCGGAAGGGCCGGCTGATCTACATCGCGTCGAAAGCGGAGTTCACGCCAAAAAACGTGCAGACCCGCGACGAGCGGGTCAAGCTCGTGTATCGCGTCAAGGTCGGACTCGAGAATGCCGATGGCTTCTTCAAGCCCGGCATGCCCGCAGAGGCGACGTTCGCTCCCGCGGCGGCCACCCGATGACCGGGGAAACGGAGTCGCCGGTCGTCGAGGTCAAGGGCCTCGTCCGCAAGTACGGCGATCTCGTCGCCGCGAACGACGTTTCGTTCACGGTGCGCCGCGGCGAGATGTTCGGCCTGATCGGGCCCGACGGCGCCGGGAAGACCACCACGCTGCGCGTGATACTTGGACTTCTGGCTCCTCACGGCGGCCGCGTAGCGACTTGCGGTCTCGATCCGTGGAAGGAAACGGACGAGCTGTCGAAGCGCATCGGCTATCTCTCCCAGCGCTTCTCTCTCTATGGCGATTTGACCGTGGACGAGAACGTCGCCTTCTTCGCGGACATCCACGGCGTGCGTAACGCCAAGCCGCGCGGGGAGGAGCTTTTGGAGATGCTCCGGATGACCCCCTTCCGGAATCGACTGGCCGATCGCCTTTCGGGCGGCATGAAACAAAAGCTGGCCCTCGCGTGCACTCTCATCCACACGCCCGAGTTGCTGGTGCTTGATGAACCCACGACCGGGGTCGATCCGGTTTCGCGGCGCGACTTCTGGAAGATCCTTGCGCGACTCCAGCGCGAGGGCCTGACCCTGCTCGTCACCACCCCCTACCTCGACGAGGCCGAGCGTTGTCAGCGGGTGGCGCTCATGGATCGCTCAAGGATCCTCACGCTCAGCACGCCCGACGCTCTGCGCGCGGAAGCCCATGGAGCCATGGTCGAGATCCTGGCCCATCCCAAACGGCGGGCTCTCGAGCTCATCGCCGCCCATCCGGAAGTGCGTGACGTCGAGGCTTTTGGCGAACGCGTGCACGTGACCCTGCCCGCTCTGGACGACGCCGGGGCTTCGGCCTGGGCGAATCAGATGGCCACGGAACTGCGTTCCCTGGGCCTCGAAGTTCTCTCGGCGCGACCCATACCTCCTTCTCTCGAAGACGTGTTCATTTCCCGCATCCAGGCCCGGGAGGCCGAGGCGGCTCAGATCGGAGGCTCGCTTTGAGGCCACTCATCCTCTTTCTCCTTCTCACCACGGCCGGTACGCAGCTGCTCGCGGGCGAACCCGCCGCGCTGAATCCGCTGGCTCAAAGGCTCACGCTCGATGACGCCATCGCGCGCGCGCGCGCCAACTCGGCGCGGCTCGACTCGTTCAGCGCGCTCACCCGAGCCGCCGGAGAGGCCGTGCGCAACGCCCAGGCGGGCCGCCGCCCCGAGCTCGACCTCCAGGCCGCCTACTCCCGCAACTCGAACGTGCCCGAACTCATCCTGGCGTCGCCGGGCGCGCCGCCCCGCACGATCTTTCCGAATCTTCCGAATCAATGGCGGACCCACGTGGGCGCGAGCCTTCCCCTCTACACCGGCGGCAGGATTCAGAATCAGATCGGCGCCGCCCGCGAGGCCCTGAAGGCCACGGCATCCGACCGGGCCGCGGCCGAGAACGATCTCGTCGCCCAGACGCACACCGCGTATGTAAACGTCCTTTTCGCCCGGGAGACCGCCCGCGTCCTCCGCGAAGCGATTGCCTCCTACGATGCTCATCTCAAGGACGCACGCGCGCGTCAGGAAGTCGGTCTCGCGGCAGGCCATGACGTGCTCGCGGTGACGGTGGAACGCGAGCGCGCCGAGCTCGGCCGCGTTCTGGCGGACAACGCCAAGGCCATTACGATCGAAAATCTCCTCCGCCTGGTGGGCCTTCCCCCGGGCTCGGAGGTGGAACTCGAAGACGCGCCGGCCGCTCCCGCCGCGGCGGCCGAAGGCCTCGAGGGTCAGGTCAAGAGGGCCAGCGCCGGGCGTTTCGAACTCGAGGCCCTCCGTGCGCGCATTCGATCGCTCGAAGCCACCACCCGCGTGGCTCGATCGTCCGCGCGTCCCCAGGCGGGCCTTCAGGCGGGCATCGACTACTCGAATCCGAACCCGCGCCTCCTGCCCCTCTCCGGGGAATGGAAGGACAGCTGGAGCGTTGGGCTCAACGTCAGCTGGAAGATCCTCGACGGGGGACGGTCGAGCGCCGCCGCGGCGCAGACCGAAGCGCAGACGGACGCTCTGCGCGCGCAGCTTAAGGATCTCGAGTCCCTCATCCGTCTCGACGTCACAACCAGACGGCTCGCCCTCGAATCAGCGCTGGCCGGAAAAGCCGTGGCCCTGCGGGGCATCGAAGCGGCCAGAGATGCCGTGAGGGTTTCGAAGGACCGCTACCTCGAAGGCGTGTTGTCTTCGAGCGAACTCCTCGATGCCGAGACCCGGCTTTTGCGCGCCCAACTCGAAGGCACACAGGCCGAGGCGCAGATTCAGACCGCACTCGCAGACCTCACCCGAGCCGTGGGCCGCTAAAGATGGAGGGAACCGCGGTCATCGAGGTGGACCACCTGGTCAAGCGCTTCGGCGCCTTCACCTCGGTGGACGACTTGTCCCTCCGCGTGAAGCAGGGCGAGGTCTTCGGCCTCCTCGGATCAAACGGGGCCGGGAAGACCACGGCGATCCGAGTGCTTTGCGGTCTGCTCGCGCCCACCTCGGGCAGCGCGCGCGTGCTCGGAATCGATGTCGCGAAAGATCCCGAGGCTCTCAAGCACCAGATCGGGTACATGACGCAGCGCTTCAGTCTCTATGACGACTTGAGCGTGATTCAGAATCTCCGGTTCTTTGGCGGCGTTTACGGTCTCCGCGGCGCAGCGATGCGGGAGCGGGAGAAGTGGGCGATCACAACCGCCGGCCTCGAGGGCAAGGAAGATCTCATTACCCGCTCGCTCCCGGGCGGATGGAAGCAGCGCCTGGCCCTGGCCTGCGCGGTTCTTCACGGGCCCCGGGTGGTCTTTCTCGACGAGCCCACGGGCGGCGTCGATCCGATCTCGCGCCGTCGGTTCTGGATGCTGATCGATCAGATGGCGGGCGAGGGCGTCACCCTCATCGTGACCACCCACTACCTCGACGAAGCCGAGCGCTGTGACCGGATCGCCCTCATGCACGCGGGACGGTTGGTCGCGCATGGCTCGGTCGCGGAACTCAAAGAGGTGTTCGCGGGCCGCGTCCTGCTCGAAGTCGCCTGCGCCCGGCCCCTCGACGCCCAGTTCCTTCTCGAGCCGCAACCGGGCATCCTTGAAGCGTCGGTCTTCGGCACGCGCCTTCATGTGGTCGTGCCGGACGAAGGCTCGGGCCGCAATCTCATCGAGCGAGTCCTCGCGCAGGGGGACTTCGCACCCGTCTCGATCGAACGGATCGTGCCCTCGCTCGAGGATGTCTTCATTCACTGCATCGAGGCCGAGGAGGAAGCGCGACGAGCGCGCGGGGCGGTGGCATGAACCTCCGGAAGATCTGGGCCGTGGCGAAGAAGGAGGCGCTCCAGGCCTCGCGCGATCCTCTGAGCCTCGCCATGCTGCTGGGACTCCCCACCATCATGCTGCTCATGTACGGGTACGCCATCAATTTCGACGTCCGGCATGTCCGCCTCGCGGTGCGCGATCTCGACAAGTCGGAGGAGTCGCGGAGCCTCGTGGCCTCCTTCGTCAACTCGACATACTTCGACCTCGTCGCGGACGTGCCCGCGGGCGCCGACGTGGATCTCATCACCGAGACGCGGGTGGCGAAGGCGGTCCTCGCGATCCCCGAAGGCTTCGCACGCTCCCTCGCGCGGGGCGGGACGGCGACGGTCCAGCTCCTCCTCGACGGCGCGGACGCGAACACCGCAACCACGGTGCTCGGCTACGCCACCGCCCTCGTCGCGGACGCCAACCTGCGCCGGTACGCGGAGCACACGGGAATCGAGATCCGGCCGGTCGGCTACGAACCGCGCGTCTTCTACAACCCCGAACTGCGCACCACCCAGTTCCTCGTTCCAGGTCTGGTGGGCTTCATCCTGATGCTCACCGCGGTCGTCTCGACGGCGCTGTCCGTGGTCCGAGAGAAGGAACGGGGCACCATGGAGCAGCTCCGCGTCACCTCCCTCACCGCGGGCGAACTGCTGATCGGCAAGACGCTGCCGTACCTCGCGATCTCGCTCCTGGCCACGGTGATCATCCTGACCGCGGCCCGCGTGCTCTTCGGCGTGGTCATTCGCGGGCCGTATCTGGACCTGTTCGTGGCCACGATCATCTACCTCGTGGGGGCGCTCGCCTGGGGCCTTCTCGTCTCGAGCATCGCGGAAACCCAGGCCCTCGCGTTCCAGATTGGAATGGTCACGTCAATGCTGCCGGCCATCTTCCTCTCCGGTTTCATCTTCCCGATCCGTTCGATGCCCGCGCCGATCGAGCTTCTCACCTACGCCGTGCCCGCCAGATACTTCCTCGTCATCATCCGGGGCATCATCCTCAAGGGCGCGGGGCTGGCGTCCTACTGGCAGGATGTCGCGTTCCTCGTCCTCTACGCCACCGTCGTGCTCACTCTGGCCTACGCGCGCCTGCGCCGGCGGGAGGGGTAGCCGATGTGGGCCTTGTGGCAGGTCATCCTGAAGGAGTTCCTGCAGCTCCGTCAGGACCGGAAGATGATCCCGGCGCTGATCGTGGGGCCGCTGGTTCAGCTCATCGCCCTCGGCTACGCCGCGAATCTCGACGTCACCCATGTGCCCCTGCTCGTCGTCGACGGCGATCACAGTGTGGCGAGCCGCGACCTCGTCGAGCGCTTTGATGCCTCGGGCTACTTCGAGATCAAGGGCTCGGTTCCTACCGCGGAACAGGCGGAGCCCTGGCTCGTCGAGGGACGCGCGCAGGTCGTCCTCATCATCCCCGAGGGCTACGCAAACGATCTCAAGGCCGGCCGCACGCCCGATCTTCAGGTTCTCGCCGACGGCACCGACGCGAACTCGGCGGTGGTGGGCCTCGGCTACGCGTCGCGAATCATCGCGGAGATGGGTTTAACGCTCCAGCAGGCGCGGCTCGAGGGGGCGACACGTCGAAGCGCCGCGGCCGCCCAGCGTCTCGGCGTGCCGGTGGCCCCTCCACCGGCCATCGGCCGGATCGAGGTGATGCCGCGGATCTTCTACAACCCCGACCTCAAGACCCGCTGGTTCTACGTTCCCGCCGTTCTCGCCATGGTCCTGATGCTCGTCACCATGATGCTGCCGTCGATGGCGGTGGTGCGCGAGAAGGAGATCGGCACCCTCGAGCAGATCAGCGTCACTCCCCTAAGGCCCTGGCAGCTGATCCTCGGAAAGCTGACGCCCTTCGCAATCATCGGCATGATCGACACCGCAGTGATCGTGGTTCTGGCCCAGGTTGTCTTCGGCGTGCCCCTGCGCGGGTCGTTCCTGCTCCTGCTCTTCCTGACCTTCCTTTTCCTCCTGAATACCCTCGGCCTCGGCCTCTTCGCCTCGACCATGGTGGCCACGCAGCAGCAGGCGATGATGTTCGCGGTGTTCGTCCTGATGGTGCCGATGATCTACCTCTCCGGCCTCATCTTCCCGATCGAGAACATGCCGATGCTCTTTCAGATCGGGAGTTACGGCATCCCGGTTCGCTACTACGGGATCATCCTGCGCGGTGTGTTCCTCAAGGGCTCCGGCCTCGACGTCTTGTGGCCGGAGGCGCTGACCCTTGCCCTCACCGGCGTCGCATGGCTGACTTTCGCATCGGCGCGATTCAGAAAGCGTCTCGACTAAGAGCGATTCAGTGGATGGTCTCCATGTCCTTCGGCCGGGGAGGGTCGAAGAGATCCGTCAGGTCGATCTCTTCCTCGTTGTCCTCGATCAGGTCGGCGATCAGGTCGGCGTCGTCTTCTTCCCAGTCGAAGTAGGGCGGTGCTATCGGCAAGGGTCCAAGGCGAACATGGAGTTTCATGGTTCTTCTCACTCGGGGCCCAAGGAGTGCAGCTTCCATGCCTGATCCGCCAAACCATTGACCCAACGCGAGATCGCGAATCGGCGGTGAGAAAACTCACACGCCGTCCTGTTACCGGACGACACAACCGGAGGACGCGAGCACCGTCCCCGGCGAAGATCAGGGTCTGACCGGACTCGCCGCGAGATCTCCGACCACGGTCATCCACGGTCGGACCGACCATGCCTTGACCAGGCCGTTCACCACATACGGATCCCCCTTCGCGAAGTCCTCGGCCACTTTCGGGCTCTCGCCCCTGAACATCAGGATCGCGCGATCGACGGGCTCGCCGAGCGCGCCGCCCAGGATCAACTCCCCACGCGCATGGGCCTCCCACGCCATCTTGAGGTGCACGCCGCGGAACTCGCCGCGACGCGAAAGGTAGTCGTCGGTGAGGTCGTAGAACAGGAGGTAGTGATTCATGGGTTTCCCGTTGCTGGGGGATTCGATGGCCCTTGCCGCACGACCCGCGCGATGAACTCCGCGAGCACGCGCTTGTATTCCTGGCCGCCGATCACGTACACGTCGTTGTGGTGGGCGCCTTCGATGGGGAAGTATTGTTTCGCTCCCGACGCCGCGTCGAACACCATCTTCCCCTGAGCCACGGGGATGACCTCGTCCCTGGTGCCTTGAACAACCAGCAGGGGGGCTTTGACCCGCGGGATCTTCTCCACGTTGTCGTAGCGGGTGCGCACGAAGAGTCGCGCGGGCAGAAAAGGATAGATCGCAGCCGCCATGTGCGGTATCGAGGCGAAGGGCGCTTCGAGGACGAGGCCCGCAGCCGGGCGCTCGATCGCCAGCTGGATGGTGATCGCGCACCCCAGGGACTCGCCCATCAAGACCAGCCGGCGAGGATCGATGCCGCGGGACTTCACCAGATATTCGTACGCGGCGCGGCCGTCCCGATACGTCCCCTCCTCGTCGGGCGCGCCGGTGCTGCGGCCAAACCCCCGGTAGTCGTAGAGGAAGAAATCGAGGCCGAGGCCTCGCCAGCTCAGAACCCGGTCGAGCCGATCGCCGATGTTCCCGGCGTTGCCGTGGGAGAAAAGGACGGTGGCCGAAGACGGCTCTCTAGACGCTTTGATGAACCAGCCATGGAGCCTGACCCCCGGCTCGACATCGATCGTCACATCCTCGAAGGGAAGGCCCAGGGCCTGGGGCGTGATCTCCAACGACCTGGCCGGGTAGTAGATAAGCTGCTTCTCGAAGATCATCAGGAAGAGTGTCCCACCGATGAGCGCCGCGATGGATATCCGCAGGGCGCTCTTCAACAGCGTCCGGGCGTGCGAGGGCGCTGCCGGCTCTTCCTGCGCTGGCCTCATTGGCGCCTTTGCACCTCGGAGACATTCGCCTCCATGAGCACGAAGGTCCGCGGATCGAGGGTCACAACCAGCGGCGCACGGTCGAGCGGGATCGTGATCGTCTGCTTCGTTTCTCGCACCTCGAGGGTGGAGATTCGGGAGGTGGCTTCGCCCTCCACGGTGATGCCGACTTCGATGGGCATGCGCAGGGGCGCGCCAGGCTGGAGCTGCGCCAGTTCGATCCGCAGCGACTTCGCGACCGCGTCATAGCTCCATTGCGCGCGGACCTTCAAAAAGCCGCCCCGGGTCAGCCACTGATCGAAGAACCAGCCAAGTTCCATCTTCGAGGCGCCTTCCATCGCGCGACGGAAGTCCGCGGTGGTGGCGTTACGATCGCGGTAGCGCTGGTAGTAGTCGCGTATGCCCGTCCAGAAAGCGGCGTCACCGACGATGCCCCGCAGCATGTGCAGCGTCCAGGCGCCTTTCTTGTAGGTGCCGGCGCTCGAAAGCACGTTGCTCATGTCCGCGATGTTGTCGTGAACGATGCGGTAGTTCGGATTCTTGAGATCGAAGTCGCGGATCGCGTCCCGGTCGGCCCGCAGGCCCGCCAGGAATTCGTCGCGGCCGTAGGTTTGCTCGATGAAGAGATGGGTGAAGTAGGTGGCGAAGCCCTCCGAGAGCCAGACATCGTCCCAGTCGCTCTCGGTCACGGCGTTGCCGAACCACTGGTGGGCGATCTCGTGAATGATCACGTTCCGCCAGCGCGCGCTCTTCGGGTCGTTCACCGAGTCGTCGCCATAGAAGAGCGAGGTCGCCGATTCCATGCCACCCCGAACTCCGTTGGCCTGAACATGCCCCAGGCGCTCGTAGGGATAGGGGCCCACCCGGTCCGCGAGAAAGTCGAGAACCGCAACGGTCGGATTCGAGAAGAGCTCGAAGCCCTTGTCGCGATCCTGCCGGTACACCCAGGTGTCGATAGGCAGGCCACGCCAGGCCGGCCGATGGTCCACCGCGAAACGCGCCACCCCGAGGACGTTCAGCCAGGTCGCGATCGGAATCGATTGGCGCCAGCGGGTAATGCGTCGTCCGCCTTCGAGGTCGGTCTCTTCGACGAGCAGGCCGTTCGAAACCACCTGATAGTGCGAGGGTGCGTTGACGATCATTTCGCTCGTGGCTTTGTCCCCGGGGTGATCGAGGGTGGGCAGCCAGTGGCGCGCCTTGATCGGCCAGTTGTCGCTGAAGAATGTCCGCTCGCCGTGTTTGTTCCGGGCGATGAGGAGGCCGGTTTCGGGAATCCCGCGGTAGGAAACCGCGACGGCACGCGTTTCGTCCGCGCGTCCGGAGGGATCGAGGTGGATGACGAGTCGATCGTCGCGATGATCGAAGGCGAGCGACCTGCCGGCCTCGGTAACCGTGCTCACGGTCATGCCTCGGTCCGGGGCTGCCGCCTTCGCCTGGACGAGGTCCAGGGTGATGGCGGAAACGCCGTCCTTCAGGACTCGAAAGGTCACGAGGGTTTCACCCGCGATCGCGTCGGTGTCGTCGGCAAGGGTCAGGCGAAACGAGTAGTTGACGATGTCCAGGTCTCTCTGGCGCGGATAGGTGTCGGCCGCGGCCGATCCGCCGAGGACGAGGACAAGGCCGGCAGGGATTGCCACGCGAAGGGTGTGCCACATACCTCATAGCGTACACGTCCGAGCGCAGGCCGGAAGCCGCAGCGTCTACGGCTGATCCTTGGTGAAGGGGCCGCGGCCGCCGCACCCCGCGGCCGCCGCACTATGATGCGCCGCAGTGGACTTCACACCCTCTCCCCGCTCTCGCGACTACACCGGGCGCTGCCGACGATTCATTCAGGAGAACATTCTTCCGGTCGAGGAGGAGTACTTCCGCGATCTGGTCGTCCGGAATCACGGCGGCGACTGGGCGCGATGGCAGGTTTCGCCTCTCATCCAGAGCCTTAAGAAGAAAGCACGCGCGGAAGGCCTCTCGAATCTCTTCCTCCCCGATGCGAACCTTGGCGCGGGCCTGAGCACGCTCGAGTACGCGCCGGTGGCGGAAGAAACCGGGCGCAGCCTGCTCGCCCCCGAGATCTTCAACTGCAACGCACCGGACACCGGCAACATGGAAGTGTTGTGGCACTGCGGCACGGATGAGCAGAAGGCGGCCTGGTTGAAACCGCTGCTCGACGGAGAGATCCGCTCCGTCTTCTGCATGACCGAACCGGATGTCGCCTCGAGCGACGCGGCGAACATCGCGGCGACCATCGTCGAAGACGGCGATCATCTGTTGCTGAACGGAAAGAAATGGTGGGCCACCGGCCTCGGCCACCCCGACTGCCGGATCGCGATCTTCATGGGCGTGTCGGATCCGCAGGCCGAGCGCCATCATCGCCACAGCATGGTCCTCGTGCCCGTGCCCACGCCCGGGGTCGCGATCCGGCGGATGATGACGGCCTTCGGCGAGTACGATGAACCCTACGGACACGGCGAGGTGTGGTTCGAGAACGTTCGGGTGCCGAAATCGAACCTCCTGCTCGGCCCCGGTCGCGGATTCGAGATCGCCCAGATGCGCCTCGGACCGGGCCGGATCCACCACTGCATGCGCGCCATCGGAGCGGCCGAATGGGCGCTTGAACTGATGATCCGCCGCGGCATCAGCCGGACCGCCTTCGGCAAACCTCTGATCAACCTCGGAGGAAACCGCGAGGTCATCGCAGACCTGCGTGTCGCCATCGACCAGGCCCGCCTGCTGACTCTCCACGCGGCGTGGAAACTCGACGAGGCGGGCGCCCTCGGGGCGATGACGGAAATCTCCGCGATCAAGCTCGTGGCGCCGAACGTTCTTCAGCGTGTGGTGGACGAGTCGATCCAGATGCACGGCGGCGCCGGCGTCTCTCACGACTTCCCGCTCACCGCCCTGTTCTCGATGGCGCGCGCCCTGCGCATCGCCGACGGCCCCGACGCGGTTCATCGCGGCGTGATCGCGCGCCTCGAACTCGGGAAATACAAGAGCCTGATCGACGCCCAGCCGCGCAGGGCTTGAGCTTTGGCGGCAGGACCGGCGCTCGCGGGCTCGGCTCACCTTCGGTCTGGCGAGGAGCTGAACATTGCCGCAGTCGATGCCTGGCTGAAGGCTCGCGTTCCCGGGCTTTCAGGCGAGCCGGAACTCACGCAGTTCTCGGGTGGCGCTTCGAACTGGACCTATCGCCTGCGCTACCCCACCCATGACCTCGTCCTGCGGCGACCTCCCGCCGGCACGAAGGCGAAATCGGCTCACGACATGGGGCGCGAGTACAGGATTCAGCAGGCGCTGCGATCCGCCTTCCCTCTGGTCCCGGAGATGATCGCGTTCTGCGACGACGTCTCGGTGATCGGCTGCGAGTTCTGCGTCATGCGGCGTCTCGACGGCCTGATCCTGCGAAAGAACCTGCCGCCAGACCTCATTCTCACTCCCGAGCAGACGCGGCAGCTCTGCCTCAATGTCATCGACACGCTGATCGCGCTGCACGCGGTGAAGGTCACGGGGACCGATCTCGGGGCGATGGGAAAAGGCGGTGGATATGCCCGGCGCCAGGTCGAGGGCTGGCGCGATCGTTTCCAGAAGGCGCGCACCTGGAACGTGGGCGGCTTCGATGGTGTGATGAGCTGGCTCGAGACCCACATCCCGGCAGATTCCGCAGCCTGCGTCATCCACAACGACTTCCGGTTCGACAACATCGTGCTCGATTGCGACGAGCCCACCCGTATCGTCGGCGTCCTCGACTGGGAAATGGCGACCATCGGTGATCCGCTGATGGACCTCGGCAATGCCCTCGCCTACTGGGTTCAGGCAGACGATGACTTCTTCATTCGATCACTCCGCCGCCAGCCCACGCATCTTCCCGGCATGCTGACCCGGCGCGAGGTGGTCGAGTACTACAGCTTGAAGACCGGGCGGCGGCCGGCGAACTGGGCCTTCTACGAGGTCTACGGCCTCTTCCGACTCGCGGTGATCGCCCAGCAGATCTACTACCGGTACCAGCGAGGCGAGACGCGCAACCCGGCCTTCCGGAATTTCTGGCTGTTCGTGAACTACCTCGGATGGAGGTGCCGCGTCATGATCCGCTCCGCGAAACGCGCGGGTGTGGGCGCGCTCAGTCCCTGAACGGGTTCACCACGCGCACCGATCCGTAGACCCCGCCGTGCTGGAAGTCTTCGGAATACAGGATCGGGCACCCATAGTGCTCGGCGTAGGCCCACAGATGGGCGTCGTACCATGAGAGCCGATAGGCCGCGACTCCGCGGAGCGCGGTGCGCAGAAGTGCCGCGTCTGGATACAGGACATCGAACGTGAGCAGCATCGACTCGACTTCCTCGCGCGCTTCCGAAAAGGAAAGGAGCGAGCCGATCCTCGACATGGGCACAGGCATGGGCATCGGTTTCGTCGTCGCGGCGATGAACTCGACCAGGGCCTGGTGCGGCAGGCTCAGAACACCGGGCCGCGAAGCGGTTTCAAGAAGCAGGCGGGCCTTCTCCTGCTTCGCCTCGAACCTCGGGTCGAAGCGATAGACGAGGACGTTCGTGTCAACGAGCGCGGCCACGATCGTACAGATCCTCCCGCGTCCAGCCCCGTTCCCCGCTCCCGCTCAAGGCGGTGCTCTTGACCGCCTTCTGGCGTTTCCCCGCGCCAAGGCTCAGCCGGTATCGCCGATTCCGAATCGCCTGACGGCGGGACGCAGCCTCGAGGAGGGCCCGCTTGTCCTCGGGCGACAGACCATCCGCGGAAGCGAGGCCGGGCTCCCGCGCCACCAGTACGCGGATCGAATCGCCCGCGGGTTCGAACACGAGATCGGCGCCGGGGGCGACGCCGTAGCGGTCGGCGATGGCCTTGGGCAGGGTCACCTGGAGTTTGCTGGTCACTTTCGACATGATCCTTACTCTAGCAAGGATCTGTCCTTGTCGAAGGCTAAGGAGGGCCCCGGCTCGTCTGCTAGCGTTCGGAGCATCGTCCGGGCGGCCTGCCTGAAACGTCGTACTCGAGGACCACGACCATGCTGAAGAATCAAACCCGAGCCCTGTTCGCCGCAGCCCTCGTGAGCGGCATTTTTCCGACCGTCCTGAGGGCCGAGAACTGGCCGCAGTGGCGAGGACCCCAGGCAAACGGCCTGAGCGCCGAAACGAATCTGCCGACAAAGTGGTCGGCCACCGAGAACATCACCTGGAAGCTGCCTATGCCGGGTCTGTCCGGCTCCACGCCTATCGTCTGGAAGGATCACATCTTCCTGAACGTCGCGGACGCGGGAAGCCTCTATCTCTGGGCGGTGGATCGCACGAAGGGCGCCCTGCTCTGGAAGCAGCACCTGGGCGACGGCGACCAAAAGCTGCGCAAGCACAACATGTCGACGCCCTCGCCCGTCACCGACGGGAAGAACGTCTGGGTGATGACGGGCACCGGGATCCTCAAAGCCTTCGACTTCAAGGGCAAGGAGATCTGGTCGCGCGATATCCAGAAGGACTACGGCGCTTTCGGCCTCAACTGGGGCTACGGATCATCGCCCCTGCTCCACGAGGATTCGCTCTACGTCCAGGTGCTCCACGGCATGAAGACCGACGACCCGTCTTACCTCCTGCGCATCGACAAGAAGGGCGGCAAGACGGAATGGCGGGTCGAGCGTCCAACCAGGGCGGAGAAGGAATCCCCGGACTCGTACTCGACGCCCGCCCTGCTGCGTCACGGCAAGAACCTGGAGATCGTGGTTACGGGCGGCGACGTGGCCACCGGGCACGACCTCGGCACGGGCAGGGAACTGTGGCGCGCCGACGGCCTCAATCCAGCGAATAACGGAAACTACCGGATCGTGGCTTCACCGGTGATCCATAACGACATCATCATCGTGCCCTCCCGCGTGCGGCCGATGCTGGTGCTCAAACCCGGCGGCCGCGGGGATGTCACGACGTCGCACCTGATGTGGTCGTTCAACGACGGCCCCGATGTCCCGACTCCGGTTACGGATGGCACGTATACCTACGTGATCAACGACCGCGGGATCATGTGGTGTCTCGACGCCAGAACGGGCAGGGAGATCTACGGCCAGCAGCGCCTGCGCCCCGGCGCCTACAGCGGATCCGCCGTCCTCGCCGACGGCAAGATCTACATCACCAACGAGGACGGCCTCACGAGTGTCGTG
>Ga0163152_10000766_pt1 | contig 53186 bp, 45 predicted proteins | sample OliLakLV19MP8IB2_FD_148635 | JGI IMG/M metagenome (GOLD analysis project Ga0163152, IMG submission 148635) | Freshwater microbial mat bacterial communities from Lake Vanda, McMurdo Dry Valleys, Antarctica - Oligotrophic Lake LV.19.MP8.IB-2 | ecosystem: Environmental > Aquatic > Freshwater >... | reverse complement strand
CCCTGCCCGCCGGCCCCCCGCTCGCCCGACGCGACCCCGGCCTGATCGAGCAGCTCGGACGCACCCGCAGCGATCCCTATGCCTGGGTCCGGGACGACAACTGGCGCGAGGTGATGCGCGATCCCGCAGCCCTCGATCCCTCCATCCGCGCCTGGCTGGAAGCCGAGAACGCCTGGACGCGCGACCGCCTGGAAGCGCCGAACGCCGCGCTGCAGGAGCAGATTTTCGCGGAGATGAAGGGCCGCATCAGGCAGGACGACAGCTCCGTTCCGGCCCTCGACGGCCCCTTCGCCTATTACCGCCGCTTTCGTCCCGCGCTTGAAGAGGGGGGCGGCGAATACCCGCTCCTCTGCCGGCGCCCGGCGCACGCCGCCTTCGATCCCGACCCTGCCCTCGAAACCATCCTTCTCGACGGCGACGCCCTGGGCCAGGGCCTCGACTATTTCGACATCCGCAAGGCCGCGCATTCGCCGGACCACCGCCTCATCGCCTACGCCGTCGACGACAAGGGCTCGGAGTTCTACACGATCCGCTTCCGTGACGCCGCGACCGGCCGCCTTCTCGGCAACGCCATCGAGGGCGCCTATGGCGACTTTGTCTGGTCGGCCGATTCAACCGCGCTCTACTGGGTTGAACGGGACGACAACGCCCGCCCCATCGCCGTCCTCCGCCATGATCTTCTCACCGGCCTCAACTCGACAGTCTATCGCGAGACCGATCCCGGCTTCTTCGTGGGCGTGCAGAAATCGCGCTCGGGCCGCTTCATCTTCGTTACCGCCAACGACCACACCACCACCGAATGGCGCGTCTTTCCCGCCGACGCCGCAGCGCCCGAGCCGACGCTGATCGCCCCGCGCGACCGCGGCGTCGAATACGCCGTCACCGATTTCGACGGTCGCTTCTGGATCCGCACCAATGCCGGCGGCGCCCTCGACTTCTCGATCGTCTCCGCGCCCATCGAGGCGCCGGGCCGCGAAAACTGGACGATGGAAATTCCCCATCGTCCCGGCGTCCTCATCCTCGACATCGAGGCTTTCGCCGACTTCCTCGTGCGACTCGAACGCGAAAACGGCCTGCCCCGCATCATCGTCCGCGAACGCCTGTCGGGCGCCGAACACGCGATTGGTTTCGCCGAGGCGGCCTATGCGCTCGGCGTGGCGCCGGGCTATCTTTTCGACACCTCGATCCTGCGCTTCGAATACGCCTCGCCATCGACGCCCGCCCAGGTCTTCGATTATGACATGGCGGCCCGGACCCGGACCCTGCGCAAGACCCAGGAAGTTCCCTCCGGGCATGATCCGGCCGATTATGTCGTTGAGCGCATCGACGCGCCCGCCGCCGATGGCGCCCTCATTCCCGTCACCCTGCTCCGCCGCCGCGAAACGCCGGTGGACGGCATGGCGCCGGTCCTCCTTTATGGCTACGGCGCCTATGGCATAACGCTTCCGGCGGACTTCCGCACCGCGCGCCTCTCCCTGGTGGATCGCGGCTTCATCTACGCCGTCGCCGACGTGCGCGGCTCGATGGCCAGGGGCTATCAATGGTATCTTGACGGCAAGCTCGGGAAGAAGGGCGCGACCTTTTCGGATTTCGTCGCCGCCGGGCGCTGCCTCGTCGAACGCGGCTACACCAAGGCCGGCCGCATCGTCGCCATGGGGGGATCGGCCGGCGGCATGCTGGTCGGCGGCGCGGTCAATCTCGACCCGACCCTCTTCGGCGGCGTCATCGCAGCGGTGCCCTTTGTCGACGTGCTCAACACCATGTCCGACGAGACCCTTCCGCTCACGCCGCCGGAATGGCCCGAATGGGGCAACCCGTTGAGCGACCCGGCCGCCTACGACCTCATCGCCAGCTACTCGCCCTACGAGCAGACCGCCAACCGTCCCTACCCGCCCATGCTGATCACCGGCGGCCTCACCGACCCGCGCGTCACCTATTGGGAGCCGGCCAAATGGGTCGCGAAACTCCGTCACGAAGCGCCCGGCGCCGGACCCTATTTCCTGCGCATCAACATGGAGGCCGGCCATGGCGGGGTGTCGGGCCGCTTCGCCAGCCTGCGCGAGACGGCGCTCGAATTCGCCTTCGCCCTCACCGTTGTTGGCGACTCCTCCCCCTGAAAGGGAACAGTTGGGAGAGGGTCAAGCGTCTTTGGTAATTGAAATGACAGATTCTGGCGACGACGTCTGTGAGCGCCGCCCTCATGGTGAGCAGCCTTGCAACGCAAGGCGTCCGTCGAACCACGAGGGCTGTCGAAGCGCGGGCTTCGTCCGCTGCTCGCCATGGGGGCTATCGGGACAATCGAGCTGGCGCCAGAGCCATCATGCTGAGCAGGCTGCAAAGCAGCCGTCCTAGCCCTCATGCTGAGCAGGCTGCAAAGCAGCCGTCCTAGCCCTCATGCAGAGCAGGCTGCAAAGCAGCCGCCCTAGCCCTCATGGTGAGCAGCCTTGCAACGCAAGGCGTCCGTCGAACCACGAGGGCTTCACTCCTCTGTCGTCCCTGGCAATCCGGAGAGCAGCAGAAAAAGCGCCGGCGTCCAGAAAACAAAAAGCCGGCCCGTCTTCGTCAGACCCCGGCCCGTCTTTGTCAGACCAAGGACCGACGCGTTGTGCATGTTGATGACCCCGCCCGCGCTGGACTTTATACGCGTCATGGTCGAGCCTTCCCGACCATCTTCCTCGACGCCGAAAACGGCCAGGCCGCTAACCGGGAATCATTGTCCGGCCGGGACTCGCAGATGAATGGTTTCCCGCCGGGCTGACAACTCTGGTCGATCTTGCGGGCGGTTGGTATACGACCTGATCGCGGAGGGCCGATGACCTGGGAATTATATGCGCTGCTGGCGGCGGTGCTGCTCGGGCTGGTCCATCTTTCCGCCGCCTCATTCTCGTTCAAGGCGCAGGTCGGCAACAAATATACGGTCGGCGCGCGGGACGAGGGACTGCAACCGGCTGGCGTATCGGCGCGTCTCTATCGCGCCAACGCCAACTTCCTCGAGACCTTTCCCTATTTCGCGGCCTGCGTCCTGATCGTTCGCGTGATCGACGCTTCCGGGTATCTCAGCCTGACCGGCTGCGCACTCTATCTGGTCGGGCGCACGCTTTTCCTGCCCCTCTATGCGATGGGCGTGCCCTGGATCCGGACGTTCAGCTGGAACATCGCAACGCTGGGTCTTGTCCTCGTCGGCGTACAGTGCCTCCTCGCGAACTGACGCCGGCCGAACGGACGCCGGACCATACGCATCCGCTGCGCCGCCGCCTTGGAGGTAACGCCCTGCGAATCTGGCGCGCCAGCTAGATCGGCAGCTCGAACGGCGTCCCGCAGACATCGTACTTGACCGCCGGCCGCGACGGCCAGGCCGGATCCTGAAGGTCGCTCGCCCACTGGTCGAAGGCCGCTTCCAGCTCCTTGAGCCTGGCAGGTTCGCTCGCCGCGAGATTCCTCGCCTCGTTGGGATCGGCCGCCAGGTTGAACAGCAGCGTGAACTCGCCATTGAGGCTCTTCCACAGCTTCCAGTCGCCCTTGCGGATCGAGGCGTGCGGCGTCCTGCGCCACGCCAGCATGTCGTGCGGCTCTCCCGTCTTGGCGCCGGTTACGAAGGGCGTGAGATCCACCCCGTCATAGACCCGGTCCGCCAGCAGCTTGCCGCCGCCCGCCGTCACCGACGTCGTGAAGACGTCCATTGTCGACACCGGCTTGCGATAGACTTGGCCCTTGTCGACCGCGTTGGGCCAGCGCATCAGGAAGGGCACGCGCACGCCGCCCTCGTAATGGCTGAGCTTTCCGCCTCGCAGCGGTTCGCACGAGCAGATGCCCTGGATGTAGGCGGCGCAGCCATTGTCCGACATGAAATAGATGATCGTGTCGCCATTCTCGCCGGACGCCTCGACCGCGTCGATCACCTGCCCGACCTGATCGTCCAGCGCCGACACCATCGAGGCGTAGACCCGCATCCCCTCATCCGCGATGTGCGGGAAGCGATCATAGTATTTCTGCGTGGTCATCAGCGGATCGTGCGGCGCGTTGAACGCCAGATAGAGGAAAAAGGGATTGTCCTTCGGCGCGTTGCGCTGGATGAACTCGACGCCCCGCTCGCCGAAATACTCGGTCAGGTAACGGTCCTCATTGTTCACCACGGTGCGCTGCGGACCCTCGACGATCTTGTTGGCCGCACCGCGCTTCGCCCGCGTGTCGGCCCCTGTCCCGTCGGGCGCCAGACGCACCTCCGGCCGCGTGTGGTCGATATACGAGGTGGCCCCGGTCAGCAGGCCGACGAACTCGTCATAGCCGCGATTGGTCGGATAGAAATCATCGTTCGATCCCAGGTGCCACTTGCCGACGAGACCGGTCGTGTAGCCCTGGCGTTTCAGCATCGCAGCCAGCGTCACCTCCGGCATCGGCAGGCCGAGATTGTCCGCGATGTCGCGCGCCGGCGGACCGTTGTTGAACTCGAAGCCGAACCGGTCGGGATAGCGCCCCGTATTGAGCCCCGCCCGCGACGGCGAGCAGACCGGCGCCGCCGAATATCCGTCGGTGAACGCGACACCCTCGCTGGCGACCCGGTCGATATTGGGCGTCGCGATCCGCTTGCTCCCATACGCCGAAATGTCGGCATAGCCGAGATCGTCCGCAAGGATGACCACGATGTTGGGCGCCCTGGCTTTTGTCGCCTGGCGCCCGGTCGCCTGGGGCCCAGCCGCCTGGGGCGACTGACCCGCCGCCAGATCCGCCGACTGCTCCGCTGGAGGCGCCGTCCCGCTGCAGGCCGCCGCCAGAAGAATCGCCCCCATAAAGGTCGCCGCCAGCGCCGCCCCGTTCCATCGCAAAGCCATCGCCTATCCTCCGGGAAACAAGCTGCTCGCTCGTCCAGTTTCCGCCGGAATTGAAGGCCATCGCTCGACCGCTTTCAAGGGAAAACTCCGATGCGTCGCGTCGCCGCGCATGTTTTCATGCGGGCCGTCTCCCTTGCCGCCCCGCCGGCCCCCGCCCAGGCGACCTCCAGCGGCGGCCACCCCTTCAGGCGCCCCCTTCCACGCCTTGCCTCCCGTCCCTCGCCGTATAGATTGCCGTACATCGGATGGCCCGCCTAAAACCGGCGGCGCCGACCTCCGCTTCCAGGACGCTTCAGGCCAGAGCCCGTGAGAACATCTCCTTCGACACGAGCCATTCCGGCCGGCGCGGACTTCCCGCAGGGCGGCGGCGAGATGGGCGCGCTCATGCGGGCGCATGACTGGCGTGCAAGCGCCCTTGGCCCGCCCGACACATGGCCGCAATCGCTGAAATCGGTGGTCGCCATGATGACCCATTCGGCCTTCCCCATGTTCATCGCCTGGGGCGAGGGCCTCCCCTACCTCTACAACGACGCCTGCATCCCGATTGTCGGCGACCGGCATCCAGGCGCGCTTGGCCGGCCCTTCCGGGACGTCTGGCCCGATGTGTGGGGCGACCTCGAACCCCTGCTGTCGCGGGCGCTGGCGGGAGAGACGGTCCTTCTCGACAGCCTGCCGCTGACCCTTGAGCGCGACGGCCGGCCGGCGGTGGCGACCTTCACCTTTTCCTATTCGCCCCTGCACGACGAGGCCGGCGTCATTCGCGGGGTGCTTTCGGTGGCGATCGAGACCACGGACAGCGTCCGCGCAGCCCGTCTGGCAGATTTCCGCTCCGATCTCGCCGCGTGCACCCGCGACCTTGGCGACCCGGTCGAGGTCATGGCCGCCGCCGCCGGATTTCTCGGCCGGCGCCTTGGCGTGTCCCGATGCGGCTATGGCGAGATGGACGAGACGGGTGATTTCACCACCATCGAACGCGAATGGACCGACGGCGCCCTGCCCCGTCTTGTCGGCCGCTGGCGCCTCGACGACTTCGGACCGGCGGTGGGCGCCGACCTGCGCGCCGGGCGCACCGTCCGTATCACCGACGCGCTCGCCGACGACAGGCTGGACAAGGAGGCGGCTTCCGCCCGGATCGCGCTCGGCGCCCGCGCCACTCTCAATCTTCCGCTCTTCAGGGAGGGACGCCTCGCCGCCCTGCTCTATGCCAATCAGGGGACGGCGCGTCATTGGACCGACGAGGACGAAGCCTTTGTCCGCGAGGTCGCGGAACGCACCTGGTCGGAAGTCGAGCGCGCCCGCTCGGCGGCGACCTTGCGCGAAAGCGACGCCCGGCTGCGTCAGGTGGTCGAGGGCATGGGAGAGGGCTTTTGCGTTCTCGACGCCGATTTCCGCGTGATCGAGATGAACGCGGAGGGCATGCGCCTCGACGGCCGCTCGCCCGCCGGAATCATCGGCCGGTCGCACTGGGAGGCATTCCCGGGCTCCGAGGACGCCGAGGTCGGCGAACTTTACAAAAAGGCCATGCGCGAGGGCGTGCCGGTCGCCCTCGAACACGAGTGGACCTACGAGGACGGACGCCGCGCCTGGTACGAGATGCGCGCCTACCCGTCCGCCGACCGGCTGGCGATCTTCTTTCGCGACGTCACCGACCGCAAGCGGTCAGAAGAGGCGCTGCGCATACGCGGCGAGGAATTCCAGACGCTCGCCGACAACATCCCGGCGTTGTGCTGGATGGCCTACGCGGACGGTCACATCTTCTGGTACAACCGGCGCTGGTACGACTATACCGGGACGTCGGCCGAGGATCAGGCCGGGTGGGGCTGGGAATCGGTGCACGACCCCGAAATTCTCCCGGGCGTGGTTGCGCGCTGGCGCCGCTCGCTGGAGACGGGCGATCCCTTCGAGATGACTTTCCCGCTGAAAGGCGCTGACGGCGTCTTCCGCCCCTTCCTCACCCGCATCAACCCGATCCGCGACGATGCCGGAGAAATCGTCCGCTGGTTCGGCGCCAATACCGACGTCACCGAGCTGCGCGCCGCCGAGCTTGCGCTGCGCGAAAGCGAGGAGCGCCTCCAGCAGGCCAAGGACGCCGCAGGTTTCGGCATCTATGATTTCGACCTCGCAACCGGCGTCATCGCCTGGGATCCCATCGTTCGGGGGCTGTGGGGCGTCGATGCGGACACGCCGATCACTTTCGGCCTGTTCATCAGGGGTCTGCATCCGGACGATCGCGAGACAACCCGCGCACTGATCGAGAGGGCGCTCGATCCTGCGGGCGACGGCGATTATCGCGCCCAATACCGTCTGGGTTCGGCCGACGGCCCGGTGCGATGGGTCGAGGCGGTCGGCAAGATCCTCTTTGACGGCGGGCGTCCCATGCGCTTCGTCGGCACCGTCAAGGACATCTCCGAGCGCAAGAAGGCCGAGGAGCATCGCGAGCTCCTGGCCAATGAGCTGAACCACCGGGTCAAGAACACGCTCGCCATGGTGCAGTCGCTGGCCGGGCAAACCTTCCGCGGAGACAAGACCGATGCCTCCGCGAGGCAGTCGTTCGCGTCGCGCCTGCAGGCCCTCGCCAAGGCGCACGACGTGCTGACGCGCGAAAACTGGGACCGCGCCAGCCTCACCGACATCGTGAACGAGACCCTCGCCCCGCATCGCGGCCTCTCCGATTCCGGCATGGCGCGCATCAGTGTTCTGGGTCCCGCCGTCCGGCTGCCGGCCTGGATGGCGCTCAATTTCTCGCTCGCCCTGCACGAGCTGGCGACCAACGCGGCGAAATACGGCTCGCTCTCCGTCGACGGCGGGACGGTGTCGATCGCCTGGGAGGTCGTCGAGACCGACCCGGATCGCCGCCTGCGTTTTTCCTGGACCGAGCGCGGCGGCCCCAGTGTCAGGCCGCCGGAACGCTTCGGCTTCGGCACGCGGCTCATCGAACGCGTCCTCGGCGCCGATGACGCGACGCAGGTCGATCTCGCCTTCGATCCCGAAGGCGTCACCTGCCGCATCGACACCCCGCTGCCCTGAAATGACCCCGGCGCCCGTCCTCCACCACGCATGTGGGGGAGGTGGATCGCTGCGCCTCATCCTGAGCCGGGCCGAAGGCCCGTGTCGAAGGACGCGGCGTGACGGAGGGGGGCAAGGCATTGAGAGAAGTCATTCTCGGGCAAGCGAAGCGCGACCCGGGAATCTTCCTTTCCTTGTCCCCCCTCCGTCACGCCGCTTCGCAGCGCGCCACCTCCCCCAGTCTGCGACTGAGGGAGGCAAACCTCCACCGGCCCACTTTCCGCCACAACCATGGCCTCCGACTGCCCACCGTCACAATTGCGCAGGCGCGGGGTAGCAAGCCGGCGCCGGGCGGGTTACGGGACACGTGTCCGACGGGCCGGGTTGGACGCTTCCGGCCTTCCGCCTAAAGTTCAGTTCAGGAGTCGACGGCTCACATGTCATTCAAGGTCCGGCTTCTGCTTTCGGCCGCCGCTCCCCTCGTGCTGGCCTTCCCGGCAATGGCCCAGGTCAGCATTTCCACCGCAACCACCGCTCCGATCGCCACCGCGAGCGCCAATGCCGGCGCCGCCGCCAATGTCACCGTCACGACTACCGGCTCGATCGCCGTCACGGGCGCCGGCGCGACTGCCGTCACGATTGACAGCAACAACACCGTCACGAACGCCGGCGCGATTGCCGCCGCGAATGCCGACAACGCGACTGCCGTCCGGATTCTGCCCGGCTTCACCGCCGGCTACACGGGTTCCGGCACGATCGCCCTCCTCGAAGACTACACGCGCGCCGACGCGGACGCCGACGGCGACGCCGACGGTCCGCTCGCCATGGGAACCGGCCGCACGGGCGTCCTCCTGGATTCCGGCGGCGCGCTTGCCGGCGATGTCGTCCTTACCGCCGGCGGGATTACCGTCGAAGGAAACGCCTCCGCCGGAGTTTCCCTCCGCTCGGCCGTCAACGGTTCCTACCGCCAGCGCGCCGCCGTGGCGGTCACCGGCGCGAACAGCTTCGGTCTGGACATCCGCGGGAATGTCTCCGGCGATGTCGCCGTCGGCGGCTCCACCGTCGCAACCGGCGAAGGATCCACCGCCGTGCGTGTCGCCGGCGATGTCGCTGGCGAGTTTCTGGTCGACGGTTCTGTCATCTCGACTGGCTTCACCAGTACGACCGTCAGCAATTACGCCGATCCGGACTTCCTGACGACGGGCAGCGTGCCGATCGCCAGCCGCCGTGATGCCGACGATCTGCTCTCCGGCGGACCTGCGCTCGTGATACGCGGCGACCTGACGCGCGGACTGCTTGTCAACGGACCTGCCGTCGGCGTCGCCGACCCGACTGCGGCTGTCAAGGATGTCGTCCAGAATTTCAACGAGAACCGGACCGCCGGCGCGGTATCCACCTTCGGGTCTGCGCCCGCCCTCTTGATTGCGCCTGACAGCGGTGCGGCCAGCGACACGCTTCGCCTCGGACTTGTTCGCGAGACGATTCGCGACACGCTGGACGACGACAGGGACACCAACTTCACCGAAGTGATCGGCACGTTCAACTACGAGTACGGCCTGATCAACCGGGGCTCGATCAGCTCGAACGGACTCAATATCGGCTTCGCGTCCACGGGACTCCGGATCGCGGGCTCGGACGACGGCGCCCGCCAGACTGTCGTCGAGGGCGGGGTATTCAACGGCGGTCAGATCACTGCGCAGGGTTTCGAGGCCAACGCCATCGGCCTTAGCTTCGGGGCCGGGGCGAGCACGCCGCAGCTTGTCAACACCGGCTCAATCAATGTGGCTGTCGCCACCGAGACGAACCATGACGCAACAGGTGTCCGCATTGAGGCGGGAGCGAGTGTCCCCCGCGTCACCAACAGCGGACTGATGCAGGCCGCAGCGCGCGGCTATGATGGCGACGCCGTCGCGTTTTCCGACCTGTCCGGCACGGTCACAACTTTCCTGAATCAGTCCAGGGTGTCCGCCGGATACACCGATGACGACACCAGCGACACCATCACCAGCGGGCTCGGGCGCGCCATAGGGATCGATCTCTCGCGCAGCGCCTCAAACGTCACGCTTACCCAGTTAGACTCGGTCGACAATGCGCGGATCTTCGGCGACATTCTCTTCGGCGCCGGATCGGACACATTCAACCTCAGCTCCGGCGAAGTCACCGGAGACGTGGCCTTCGGCGCCGGATCGGACACGCTGACCATCAACAGCGCCGCCCTCATCGGAGACGCGTCCTTCGGTGGATCGGGTGCAGCCGTGTCGCTCTCCGGCGGCAGGATGACAGGCAACCTGTCGTTCGGAGCGGCGGCTGGATCCCTTTCGCTGGCCAACGCTTCTACACTGGACGGGGCGTTGACAAGCGGCGCGGGCGGCACGCTTGGCCTGGCCGTGAACAATTCGACGCTGAACAATCGCGCTTCCGCGACGCTTTTGCTCAACTCGATGAGCCTCTCGAACAACGCCAGGATTGGTTTCGTCGTCAACAACGCCCGGGTTCTCAGCGGCGCACCGGTGTTCAACGTGTCCGGGGCCGCCGACCTGGCGGCGAACACCCAGTTCACGCCGATTTTCGAGGAGTTCACCAATCGCAACTTCTCGCTGCGAGTGCTGTCGGCTGGCGATCTGAATCTCGCCGGACCGGCGGCGGCGATGCTCAACGCCAATTCTCCTTTCCTTTACGATATCAGCCTTGTCGAGGCCGCCGGTGGAAACGCGCTGGATCTCAACATGCGGGTCAAGACAGCGACCGAACTCGGCCTTGACCGCCGGGAGACGAGCGCCTACGCGGCCGCCCTCAACCTCTTCGAAAACGATAACACCATCGCTGCGGCGTTCACGTCGATCGCCGATGCGGACGAATTCGGCCGGGCGTATGCTGACCTGTTGCCTGGTCCCGATTCAGCCGTAATGGAGTTGCTGGCCTCAAACGCAACAGCCGCGTTCGGCGCGACCGCTCAACGCCTCGACCTCGTCAGCGACAAGCCCGTCGCGCCAGGCGGCGCGTGGCTCGAGGAATTCGGAGTTTATCGCGACTCCGAAACATCTTTTCAGGGCCTTGGGGTGTCCGGCGGAGGCTTCGGCGTTGCGGGGGGGCTCGACCTCATCACATCTCCCGATGCCGTCATCGGGGCGTTCGCTGCGCTCGAATCTGTCGAACTGGAGGAAGACGGCCGCACGGGCGCGCCCATCAACGTCGCGCAGACATCGCTGGGCGCCTATGGCGGCTGGCGCTCCGGCGCGCTGTCGGTCAACGGCACGGCTTCGGCGGGCTACGTGGATTTCTCCTCCAACCGCAAGATCGCCGTGGCGGGGCTGGTGGACGCCAGCCGCTCCGATTCGTCAGGCATAGCTCTCAATTCAGCTGCCCGGGCGACGTATTCCGTCCCGCTTGGCTTCCTCGAACTGAAGCCGTATGTCGGCCTCGACTATATGAGGCTGACGCAGGAAGGTTACACCGAAAGCGTGACGACCAATGACGGGTTCGCTCTCACCGTGGGCGACGCCGAAAGCTCGCTGGCGACCGGCTCCTACGGCGTGTCGCTGGCCGCCGATTTCGGGTCCGACAACAGTTTCAGTCTTCGCCCGGAGATCTCGGTCGGCTATCGCAACATCCTGACCTACGACAGCTCGCCTGGCTCGGCGCGCTTCGCCGGCGGCACGACCGCCTTTTTGCTCGAACCGGGACTCGAACCGGAGGACGCCGTCATCGGCGGCTTCGGCTTCAACATCTCGAGCGAGTATCTCAACATGAAGCTGGGTTACGACACGGCGATTGCCGATGGATCGACGACGCACTACGGCTCGCTGACGCTTCGCCTCGCCTTCTGGTGAGGCAAGGCGCCTCCTGAACCACAAACTTCACCTCCGGCTCGTGGTCAAGCCGCCGAACGCCTGATCCCGAACCGCCCGGACAGCCACCCGGACAGGACAATCAGGGCGAATGAGCTCGCGATCATCCACATTGGGTGCGGCAGCATGACGTAGTTGGCGCCAGTCGCCGCCAGCAGCACGGCTGCGACGATCCAGGCCGTCCAGGCCCGGCCTGAAATCCGCGCCGCCGCCAGCCCGCCAAGCAAAACGGCGACGAAATAGGTGGCTACCACCCCGATTTTCGACCCGATCGGCGTTGAGGCCATCATTGCTTCGAGCGCGGCCTTATCGTTCATGTCCACGACCGGGCCGCCGGTCAGCGCATGCACCAGCAATTCTCCGCCGATCACGGTCGCTATGGCGACGACGATGCCGACGACGACTCCCAGAATGACCTTCAGCATCACGTTTTCCCCTTATCCCTGCGCACAGTCGCGTTGCGATTCTGCAGCGTCAAGTTGGTCGGAACGTCACCGCGAACCTTGCCCTCGCTCCGCCAGCGGGACGGAACCGCAGTCCGCGCGCTCTCCTTCGATGCCCTCCGGCGTCATTCGCGCCTTTGACTACGATTGTCGGGACAGGCAGCGCGACATCGTCTTCGTCAGCGGGAGCGTCGAACCCGCTTCGCGCACCGGCGTTGCAGCACGAAAATCCTCTGGCTGGGGCGCTAGGATTCGAACCCAGGAATGGCGGTACCAAAAACCGCTGCCTTACCACTTGGCGACGCCCCAGCAGAGGGAGCGGACAGTTACGCAATTCGCTTCGCCATGGCAACTGCCGCAAGCGTGCGCCGTCGGCGCCGCTGAAAGCCGCTGGATACATGGCGCTGACCGCCCCCGGAACTCGCGCGAAATGCTCCCTCCACTCCCCCGCGCATCCCCCCGCGCCTTCCGATTGCGCCTCTCTTTGAAAGCCGCTATAGCCCCCGCTCCGTCGGAGTATAGCTCAGCCTGGTAGAGCGCTAGCTTCGGGAGCTAGAGGTCGTTGGTTCGAATCCAGCTACTCCGACCACGTCCCGCCCCTCATGGTTGGCGGTCTGGCTGCCGCAACCCTTTCATTCCTCCCCAGTTCCACCCGACATTGTTTCCCGATAAGGATGACCTCACGCCGCCCGCTGCGGCGCGGAGACACGCATGAAGACCTTCATCCTGAGCTTTCTGGGCGGCCTTGCGGCCCTGATATTGTTCTTCGTGTTGATTCCGATCGTGCTCCTCCTGTCATTCATCCCTTCGGGTGAACCCCGGGCCGCTCAGAACGCCGTTCTGGAGATCGACTTGCGCGGCGCCTATCCGGACCAGCCGGCCGGCGACAGCGTCAGCGCGCTGTTCTCGCAAGTCTCCTTTGTCGAAATGCTGCTGCGCCTCAACGCGGCCGTCGATGATGACAACGTCAAGGGCGTTTTCTTGCGGGCCTCGGAATTCGACCTTGGCTCCTCGCGCGCCGAGGAGCTTCGGGAAGCCTTCCTGCGCCTCAGGGCCGCCGGAAAATTCGTCATCGCCCACAGTCAGGGCTTTATCGCCTCGGGACCTTCATCGTACCGCGCTATTTCGGCGGCTGACGAGATCTGGATGCAGCCTGGCGCATCGTTCGAGGTTCCCGGCATCACCTTTGAGACGCTCTTTCTCGGTGGCGCATTCGCCAAGTTCAACCTGACTGCGGACATCGAGCAGTTCCATGAATACAAGAACGCCGCCGATGTCTACAAACAGACCGAGTACACGCCCGCCCACGCCGAGGCGATGACGGCGCTGGCCGAGAGCGTCTGGTCCCACTCCATCGCCGACATGGCCGCCGACCGCAAGCAGGATCCGGCGGCCTTGCGCGCCGTGCTCGAGAACAGCCCCTATCAGGCCGAACAGGCGGTCACGCTCAAACTGGTTGACAAGGTTGGATGGCCGGAAGAGGCCGCCGACGCTGCCAGGGCGCGGGCCGGAGGCGAGCTCGTCGGGATTGACGACTACGCGGCGCCTGTCCGCGACGGCGAGGTGGTCATCGCGGTCGTCGGAGGCGAGGGCAATATCGTCACGGGCGGTGGCGGAGGCACGGACATTTTCAGCGTCGGCACGCCGGTCTTCGCGTCCGACACGATCGCCGCCAACCTCTTGGCGCTCGCCGAGGACGACGAGATCGACGCCGTCGTGTTTCGTGTCGATTCAGGCGGGGGCTCGCCGACCGCCTCCGACCAGATCTGGCGGGCCGTGGAGCGTGTTCAGGAATCCGGAAAGAAGGTCGTGGTCTCGATGGGATCGGTCGCCGCATCGGGCGGCTATTATGTCGCCGCTGGCGCCGACGCCATTGTCGCCAGCCGCTCGACCATTACCGGCTCGATCGGCGTCTTTGGCGGCAAGTTCGCCTTTGCGGACGGCCTGCGCACCTATCTTGGCGTCAACCCGGACGAGGTAGGCGTTGGCGGGCCTTACGCCTCGACCTATTCGACCGAAAAACTCACCGACATCCAGCGAGCCAAGCTCCGCGAGTCACTGGAGGGCGTCTACCAGCGTTTCACCACGCTGGTGTCCGAGGGACGCGATCTACCGATCGACCGCGTGCGCGAGATCGCCAGGGGTCGCGTCTGGTCCGGCGAGGACGCCTTGAAGATCGGTCTTGTCGACGAGACCGGCGATCTCATCGACGCCGTCAGCAAGGCCAAGGAACTCGCGGGTTTCAAGCCCGAAGACCGCGCCGAAATTCGCCTTCAGCTCCATGAGGCGAACCCGCTTGACCTGCTCGGGACGGTGTTCGCCTCCACGCAGGCGTCCGTCGGAGAACGCCGGGCCTTTGAGACCCTGGGCGGCATTGTCGGCCGCAAACGCGCCGCCGCGCTATTGCAGCAGCTCCGCGCGCTTGCCGGTGCGCCGGGCGCGCAGGTGGTGATGCAGCCGGTGATCGAACGCTGAACCGGTAAACGACAGCATCCCGCTTCCGCCTCGACGCAGACAAGTTGCTCCAGCCGGAGGTGGCGACCACAAATTGCGGCAATGCCTTGCCGTTTCGTTTTTTTGAAGACCTGGAATTCTAGGCTGCGACCAGCGGCCGGTAGTCGGTCGCAAGGCCCATCGGCCCATCGGCCCTGACCCGGCCGGTCTCAACCAGATGGATCATGTGCGCCAGAACCGAATGACATGCAGCCGGATGTAACCGCTTGTCCACGTCCCGGTAGATCACCTCAACCATGTCCGGAATGCGCGTGTCGCCCTCCCGCAGCCGGCCAAGGATCGACTGCTCTCGCGCCTTGCGATGCCGGATATAGGCATCCATGAACGGGGCGACCTCGGTCACTGGCGGTCCGTGCGTGGGCCAGATCGTAGAAAAGCCCCGGGCACGCACTTTCTCGAGACTCGCGAAGTAATCGCCCATGTGCCCGTCCGGCGGCGAGATTACCGTCGTCGACCAGCCCATGACATGGTCCCCGGCAAAGAGCGCATTTTCCTCACGCAGCGCGAAGCAGAAATGATTGGACGTATGTCCCGGTGTCGCGATCGCCTCGACCGTCCAGTTCGGACCGCGGAACACGTCGCCGTCACGGATGGTGATGTCCGGCTTGAACCGCAGGTCGTCGCCCGCCTCCATGCGGACTTCCGATTCGCTCGGGATCGCCGGCCCGCCTGCATAGACCTTGGCGCCAGCCCAGTTCGCCAGCGGATGCGCCAGCGGCGAATGGTCCATGTGCGAATGCGTCACCAGCACATGCGTCACGTGTTCGCCCTCCAGCGCGCGCTTCAGGGCGTCGAAATGCGAATCGATCATCGGGCCGGGATCGATCACGGCGACCTCGCCCTGCCCGACAATGTAGACGCCGGTTCCCAGATAGGTGAAGGGGCCCGGATTGCTGGCGATGACACGGCGGATTCGCGGCGACGCCCTCGCGGCGTCGCCATAGCCGAACTCAAGGTCGCGTACGAACGGGATGCCGCCCATGATCGTCTAACCCTCGCCCGTCATGTCTGGCGTCGTTTCAAGGTGCGAACGCGGTGGCGAAGGCGCGCGCGAGCAATCGCGTGGCCCGCAGCTTCTGGCCAAGCGGCAGCGCGACCGGCGGCCCCATGTCTGTCTTGTTCGCATCAACGATGTATATCCGACCGTCCTGCCTGTTGCGGAGCACGTCCACCCCGCCCCAGTCAAGCCTGATCTCCGAGGCGAATCTCCGGATGAGGTCGATCTCTGCGGGGGAGTACACCTCGCTGGGCCGGACCCAGTCAACGCTGACATTTTCATTGGCGAAACGCCTTTCGAGCGGACGCCGCTTGCGAAAGACGAGAACCGGCTCGCCATTCACCGTGCAGGTACGCAAATCCTCCACAAGACCGCCCTCAACCGTGTTGTCGATCAGTTTCTGGTAAGACCGGCCAGGTTGCCGCTCAAAGGGTCCGAGCATGATCCGGCCGTCGTGCGCGGCGTTGATCTCGGACTTGTCGACGATTGGCCCCGCATACTGTGTGGGATCCACCGCAAGGTCGTAGCCGGCAACCCGGCCGAACGCCGCCGATATGGTGGACTTCGAAATGTCGCGGCAATTGAAATTGAGTGTGCGCACCTTGCGAGTTCGCCGGCCGAAATCGGGCAGGGTCGTGGCGGAGGTCGTTGAATCGTCAAACTGCATGACGATATCGGCGTGCTGGGTGTCGTCCACGATGTGCGCTCCGGCGCAGTGCATCACCGGCCACACCAGATACCAGGGCCTCGGCTTGTCCGGAAAGAAGGCGATTGTCGGACGCTTGTGGCCGGTGAGCCTCCGCTGGACGCGCCAGAACTGCGTCATCGTGTAAAAGCAGAACCAGGTGAAGATGCTGTGCCAGAGTTTCAAGTCTAAAGCGAGCCGATGGCCCGTCTTCTTCACCAGAACAATGTTGTCCTCTACGACGAAATCAGACGTCCACAGCCAGTTGCTCATTCGCCACGCGCCTTTCCTGGCTTATCGACCCAGCCTGCCCTCCCGGATGTTTCCCGGTGTCGAGCCTGCCTGGTTAGTCCTGTCGGGCGCGATCCTGCGTCCGACAAAGCCCTGCTTCCCCCAACCCGTACCGGCGAATGCGCGCCGGTGTACCCGATCCCGCCTATGCCTTCACCGATCGACTTCGCAGCAGACCACGCATCGGTGACAGGTCATACCCGGCTGCATGTGCTTTTTCCACAATCGCATTCGTGTCCAGTCTGCCCGATTCTGCCTCGACAAGAGCCCAGGCTGAAATCGATCTTGTGCCTGACCGGCAATAGGCGAGGACCGGACCGGTATCCCCATCCAGCGCGGCGCTCAACCTGGCAATAGCAGCTTCGGTGGGCGAACCCGTGAAGGGCGCGTGAACATAAACCAGCCCCGCCGCGACGGCCGCCGCCTCGGCATCGACGCTCGACAATTGTCCCGGCGCTTCGCTATCGGGACGGTTGTTGATGACAGTGCCGTATCCCAGCGCGGCGATAGCGGCAAAGTCCCCGGCCTCGACCTGGGGCGCCACAGCGAACAGATCGGTCACGTGCCTGATGTCCGCCATTCGCTTTTTGTCCCTGCCTGCGGTGGTCCCGGCATCGCCGACCGGATTCAAAGCGACGATCAATTCGCGGCTAGCACATCCTTCTATCAAACGCGTCAGTTTGACCAAAGAAAGCGTCATTGGGGAGCATGAACCTGGTCGTTTCATAGAAGGCCCGTGCGTCATGGCGCTGGGCTGAAGCATCGGTTGCGACATCGGCCCCGCCTGGCTCCGGCTGGCATCCGGCGACGATAAACAGTCCGATGCAACACGTCGCAAGAGCCGCAGACCGGAACATGGCCATCTCCCTCTTTCCCTTGCGCCAGCATGAAACCGCGCTCGTCGAATCGCAAGCACCGCGTTGATTTGCCTTCGTAGCGCGTTTCCGCGCGCGCTTGACAGCGCATCGCGGCATACGGCTCCTAGCAATGCGTCAGCAGGCGCGATAATCTGTTCAGTCGCCGAGGCCCGCGTCGTTCGTGCTTGAAACTTCCGCTTCCCGTTCCTCGCCCCTTGGCAGATCGCTTGCGCGCCTTCCCTGGGCGTATGCGGCCCGGCGGATTCTCGCGGCCATACCGACCATGCTGGCGATCATCACCATCGCCTTCTTCATGATGCGCGCCGCCCCCGGCAACCCCTACTCGACCGAGCGCCGCCTGACCCCCGAGGTCGAGGCCAACCTCAAGGCCAGCCTCGGACTCGATAAACCCCTGCACGAGCAATACCTCCAGTATCTCGGCCGCGTCGTCACCGGCGACCTTGGCCCCAGCATGAAGAACAAGGACAAATCGGTTTCCGACCTCATCGGCGAGGGCCTGCCCGTGAGCCTCACCATCGGCGCCTTCTCGATGGCGCTGGCGATCTTTCTCGGGACTTCGTTCGGAATCGTCGCCGCCGTCCGCCAGAACTCGCCAGCCGATTATTCCGCCATGGGCCTCGCCATGGTCGGCATCTCGATTCCGACCTTCGTGACAGGGCCGCTGCTCTCGCTCATTTTCGGCGTCTGGCTTGGCTGGTTCGCGGCCGGCGGGCTCGACCTCGGACGCATGAATTTCAACAACCTCTTTCTGCCCATCGTGACGCTGGCGCTTCCACAGATCGCCATCATCTCGCGACTGATGCGGGCCTCGATGATCGAAACGCTACGCTCCAACCATATTCGCACCGCGCGCGCCAAGGGCCTGTCCGAGCGCGTCATCCTGCTGCGCCACGCCGCCCCCGCCGCCATCCTGCCGGTCATCTCCTATCTTGGACCCGCCACCGTCGGCATCATCACCGGGTCGGTCGTGGTCGAACGCGTCTTCGGGCTTCCCGGCGTCGGTCAGTCCTTCATCGACGGAGCGATCACCCGCGACTATCCGCGCGTCATGGGCACGGTGATCCTCTATGGCGGGCTGATCATCCTCTTCAACCTGATCGCCGATCTTCTCTACGCGGTGCTTGATCCCAAGGTGCGCTACGAATGAGCCCGCGCGCATGACCCTGATCGCCGCTCCCTCTGAGAACGCCGCCTTGATGAACGCGGCGGCCGTCAAGGGCCGGTCGCTGTGGGACGATTCGCGTCGCCGTCTGCTCTCGAACCGCGCCGCCATGGCGAGCGTCGCCGTGCTGGCGCTGCTGATTCTCATCGCGCTTCTGGGCCCCGCGCTCTGGCCTCATAAATTCGCGACGCAGTATCGCGACGCCCTGTCGATCGGCCCGACCTGGGAAAATCTCCACATCCTCGGCACCGACATCTATGGCCGCGACATGGTGGCCCGCATCATGACCGGACTGCGCATCTCGCTCGCCGTCGGCGCCATCGCCACTTTCGTCAGCCTGGTCATCGGCGTCGCCTGGGGCGCGATTGCGGGCTATGTCGGCGGGCGCACCGACCAGATCATGATGCGCATCGTCGATGTCATCTATGCGATGCCCTTCATCTTCTTCGTCATCCTCGTGACGGTGGTTTTCGGACGCTCGATCTTCCTCATCTTTCTCGCGATCGGCGCTGTCGAATGGATGACGATGGCGCGGATTGTCCGGGGCCAGACCCTGATGCTGAAGCAGAAGGAATTCGTCGAGGCCGCCCGCGCCGCCGGCGTACGCCCGCTCGCCCTCGTCGCCCGGCACATCCTTCCCAACCTGCTTGGACCCGTGGCCGTTTATGTCACGCTCACCATGCCGGTTGTGATCCTGCAGGAGAGTTTCCTCTCGTTCATCGGCCTTGGCGTGCAGGAGCCCTTGACCTCGCTGGGGCGGCTCATTTCCGACGGCCAGCGCGAACTCGGTACGCCATGGATGCTGCTCGGGCCTGCCGCCACCATGGTGGTGACGCTTTTCTCGCTCAACTTCATTGGCGATGGTCTGCGCGACGCGCTCGACCCGAAGGACCGCTAAGACCGAGCGCCTACTCCACCCGCTTGGCCTTGATTGCCGTGCGGTTGTCGATATTGAGGAAAAAGCTCCCCAGCGCCGCCTTGCGGATATGCGCCGTCCACGGCCCCTTGCCGAGAGAGGCCAAGCGCGACGTATCCGTCTGCCGCCAGATCTGGCCGTTCTCCATGGTCAACTCCACCTTGCCGTCGCCTGTCTTGCGGATCGATTTCACAGCCAGCGACACCCTGTCGAGCTGAACCGGCTTCTCAACCGCCCTCATGCCGGTGGCCGCCGTCAGCGCCGGCAGCGACGGCATCGCGAGGCCGAACGCCTCCTTCTCGACCTTCTGGATCTGCTGGCGCGACACCACCGCCACATCGCCGCCCGTCTCGGCCTGTTTCAGCCCGGCCACGGCGCCGTCAAAACACACCAGGCGCTGCACGTCGTCAGCAATCGCCGGGCAGGCATATAACCTCTCCAGCGGGGCCTCCTGCGCCGCCGCCCCCGGTGCGCCCGCGATCAGCCCGACAGCGAGCATGGAAACAAGACCAACCCGAGCACTCATGGACAACCTTTCTCAACAATGCGCAGCGAAGCGCCAAGCCCTTTCATTTAGGCATATTCTGACGCTAGTTTCACCGCCAGAAATGCGGTCGCCCTTCCGTGCGCGCAGCCGCAGGAGAACATGTCGATGCGACTGAAGTCCAAGACGCTCGCCAGCGCTGCCGTCGCGCTCGCCCTCCTCGCCGCCTGCGGCGACGCCGGCGGCGGCGCTCCCCCTGAAAACCAGCTGCGGCGCGGCATCGGCGCCAATCCCGATTCCATCGACCCCCAGCAGGCGGAGGGCACCTGGGCCAATGACGTCATCGGCGACATGTTCATCGGCCTCTTCACGGAGGACGCCGCCGCCAAGCCCGTGCCCGGCGTCGCCGAAAGCTGGACGGTCTCGGAGGATGGCCTCGTCTGGACCTTCAAGCTGAAGCAGACAGTCTGGTCGGACGGGGCTCCCGTCACCGCACATGACTTCGTCTTCGCCTTCCGGCGCCTCCTTGATCCGAAGACCGTGGGCGCCGTCTACGCCTCCATCCAGTACGGCATCAGGAACGCCCGCGAGGTGAATGGCGGTCGCATGCCGGTCGATCAGCTCGGCGTTCGCGCCATCGACGACTACACGCTGGAAATGACCCTCGAAACGCCGATGCCTTTTCTACCGGGGGTGCTGAAGCACTACACTGCCTATCCGCTTCCACGCCATGTGCTCGAGAAAGTCGGGGATGCCTGGACGTCTCCCGAGAACATTGTCGTCAACGGCGCCTACAAGGTGATCGAGTGGCGGTCCGGCGACTTTTTGCGCGCCGTCAGGAACGACCGTTTCCAGGGCGCGGCCGACCTCTGCTTCTCGGAGATCGTCTACTATCCGCAATCCGACCACGACCAGATGGTGCGCCGCGCCCAGGCGGGCGACATCGACATGAACAACTCCTTCCCCACCGGCCAACTCGACGAGACGCGCAGGAAACTGCCGGGCTGGCCGCGCATCTCGCCGATGATGGCGACCACCTATGTCGTCGCCAACACCAAGCGTCCGCCCTTCGATGACGCGCGCGTCCGCAAGGCGCTGGCGCTCGCCATGGACCGCGAATACATCACCGCCTCCATCCTCAAGGGAGGCCAGATCCCGGCCTATGGCTTCGTGCCGCCGGGGATGAACGGCTATCCCGAAACCGCCGAGTTCAGCTGGAAGGACGAGCCGCGCGGACAGCGCCTGAAGGAAGCCGCCGCCCTGTTGCAGGAGGCGGGCTTTGGTCCCGACAAACCCTTCGTTTTCGAATACCTGCACCGCGCGACCGGCGACAATCCGCGCATCGCGCCCGTGCTGCAGGCCAACTGGACCGACATCGCCCCCTGGGTGAAACCGGAAATCCGCCAGGTCGAGACCCAGGCGCTCTACAACCAGCTTCAGTCCAAGGACTACACCCTCTCCGACACCGGCTGGGTCGCCGACTACAACGACGCCTACAACTTCCTCTATCTGCTGGATTCGCGCACTGGCCCGATGAATTACGGCGACTACACCAACCCGGCCTATGACGCGCTGCTCGACCGGTCGAGCGTCGAAATGAACGCCGGCCAGCGCGCCGCGTTGCTGAAAGAGGCCGAACAGCTGATGTTGTCGGACACGGCGGTCCTGCCGCTTCTCACGCGCGTGACGCAGGACATCGTCTCCCCCACCATCACCGGTTACGAGGACAATGCCGAAGATATCCACCGCTCCCGCTTCATGTGCCGGACAAGGACGGCGGGTTAGAGGCCTTTCCTTCCCCGGTGAAGCGCTATGAAGGTCGGGCGCGGACCCTTGCCGACGCGCTATGTCGTACCGGGGGTCATTGTGTCGAGGGCTCGATCATTGCGGACTAGGCCGCGCGGCTAGAGCATTCTTCGCTTAAACTGAATCAGTTTGACCGAAAAAGGATGCTCTATCTCAACAGTGTGGAGCAACGTCTCCTGTTTTCTGCGGCGAACTGTTCTTCTAACTTTCGAACTCCCGTGCCGGATCCTGGCCCGGACCTAGCAACCGCTCGACCAGGATACCGTCGGTCTGCTCGCTGTAGTAAATTGCGTGCGACCCCTGCACGACCATCCGAAGGCAAGGCGCGATGTTTTCGCGTGCCGCGCCCATTTTTGGAAAAGTCGCCAGCATCTCAATGGCGTTATGCAAACTCTGAAGATACTTGCGCGTCTGCGTGGCGCCGAACGCTTCGAACGAAAAGTCGGCGATCGACGAGAGGTCACTGTCAGCTTTTTCCGTGAACCGAATGTTAGCCGGCATGACGCTTGTGCTTGGCGCGCTCCTCTGCATCCGCCCATATCTGGCCGAATGTGCGGTTGCTGACGCCGCTCGCGCGACCCTCCTCGATCAGAGCCCGCAGCTTGTCGTCCGCCGCCCGTTTTTCCTGGTCTCGACGCACTAGGTCGCGGAAGTACTCGCTGGTGTTGTTGTAATCGCCCGACGCCACGCGGCTCGACACGTAGGTCTCCATGGTGTCACTCATCGAGATCGAAATCTTGGCCATTTCGCTCCTCCGGTCCAGAGTCGAACCTAGCACCGGGTCGGAAGGCCTCGCAACTATTCCCACTGAGTCACTACTTCACTCTGCGCCGCCGTCCTTCGCCGCTGGAGGCTCGCGCTCTCCCGATCCCCGCAAGGCGAAGGCGACATCGTCCAGCAGAAGCTTTATGCGCCGTGCGTTGGCGCCCATGTCGGAGCCTCGGGTGCGGCTTGTCGCCCGAACATCGATGCGCGACCCTTGGCCCTGCGGCGCCACCCGCACGGCGGCGTCCGTGGCGAGACCGTACCAGGCGCTGCGCGTCACCGCCTCGATCTGTCCGCCCGGCGGATCGTTGAGCATCACCAGCCAGCCCAGCCGCTCCGCCGCCTCCGCGACCGCCACCGTCGCCTCGGCCGGCGGCGCGCCAACCAGCAGCGGCTTCAGGTCGAACGCTTCCGCCTGCGCCCGCGAGAAGGACATCCCCGCCCAGCGACCAGCGCCCGCCTGGATGATCGCATCATCACGAACCGGAGCGGCGCCCGACTGTTCGCGCACCTGCAGCGTCTTCGTCGTGAAAGCGACCGGCCGGCTCCAGTCGGTCTGCACGTCATGAATGGGCGGCAGGGCCTCGTGCTGCAGGCGATAGGAATAGATGCGAAACCCGACCAGCAGCGCTGTCGTCATCGTGACGATGGCGACAATCACGCCGCGAGATCGCTTGCCGACCGCCGACCAGCCCAACGCCACCGCCGACACCGCCACAGCCAGGAGAGCGAGCGGCCAGGCGACCGAGGCGACGCCCCAGGTCGCTGCATCGATATCCAGCACGCCGGCGCGATAAAGGGCTGGCCCGGCCAGCAACGTCCCCAGCATCGCCAGTACAAGCGCGACGCTTAGCGCCGCCAAAGCCGCCCCGGCCTTTCCACTTCGCCTGCCGGGGGTGCGCGCGATCGGCGACCCCGGACCCGGATTGGGTTCGGGGACGGTCTCGCGACTCATTCAGCCGCCTGAATGGTCGGCAGCTTGTGCGCCTTGAACGTCTCGCGCAGCGACAGCTTGTTGATCTTGCCGGTCGCCCCGAGGGGGATCTTGTCGATGAACGCGACATCGTCCGGCGTCCACCACTTGGCGATCTTGCCTTCGAGATAATTCAGGATGTCCGCCCGGGTGGCGCTCGCTCCAGGGCTCAGCTCGATGATCAGCAAGGGCCGCTCGTCCCATTTGGGATGCGGCAGTCCGATGGCGGCCGCGTTCGCGACGGCGGGGTGTCCGACCGCAATGTTCTCGATGTCGATCGAGGAGATCCACTCGCCGCCCGACTTGATCACGTCCTTGGCCCGGTCGGTGATCTGCATGAAGCCCAGCTCGTCGATATGGGCGACGTCGCCCGTGTCGAAATAGCCGTTCCTGTCGAGAATCTCGCCGCCGGCATTCTTGAAATAGGCATTCGAGATCGCCCATCCCTTGACCACGAGATGACCCGAGGTCTTGCCGTCGCGGGGGACATCCTTGCCGTCATCGTCGAGGATTTTCATGTCGACGCCGAAGGGCGGTCGGCCCTGTTTGAGCTTGTACTTGACGATCTCGTCGCGGCTCTTGGCGCTGACCTCCGGCGTCATCGAGCCGAGCGATCCCATCGGGCTCATTTCCGTCATGCCCCAGGCGTGCACGACCTCGACATTGTAATTTTCCTCGAAGGCGCGAAGAATGCGCTCGGGCACCGCCGAACCGCCGATTACCACCCGGTTCAGGTGCGGAAGTTTCAGATTATTGGCCTCGAGATGCTGCAGCAGCATCAGCCACACGGTCGGCACTGCGGCTGAGAAGGTCACTTTCTCGGTGTCCAGCAGTTCGTAGATCGAGGCCCCGTCCATCCGGGCGCCTGGCATGATCAGGGCCGCCCCGACCAGGGGAGCGAGGAAAGTGATTCCCCAGGCGTTTGCGTGGAACATCGGCACGACCGGAAGCACGATGTCGCCAGCGCCGATGCCGAGGCCATCCTTCTGCGCGCCCATCAGGCAGTGCAGCACGTTCGAGCGGTGCGAATAGAGGACGCCTTTGGGATCGCCCGTCGTGCCCGACGTGTAGCAAAGACCGCAGGCGGTCTTCTCGTCGAAATTGCCCCAGACCACGTCCTTGCGCTTGCCGGCGATGTAGCTTTCGTAGGCCACGAGACCCGGCACCTTGCTGTCCATGGGCATGTGCGCCTCGTCGGTGAACAGGACATAGCGGCGCACCGTCGGGCACTTGTCGTGGATCGCCTCGACGATCGGCAGGAAGGTGATGTCGAAGAAAAGATGGGTGTCTTCGGCGTGGTTGATGATCCACGCGATCTGTTCCGGGAACAGGCGGGGGTTCACGGTGTGGAGCACGCCGCCAATGCACATTGCGCCATACCATGTCTCCATGTGGCGGGCGGTATTCCAGGCCAGCGTCGCGACCCGGTCGCCCAGCTTCACGCCGTCGTCCAGCAGCGCCGCCGAGCACTGCTTCGCCCGGTCGTACATCTCGGCGTAGGTCTGACGGATGATCGGCCCTTCGACGGTACGCGTGATGACCTGGCGATACCCGTGATTGACCCTTGCGTGTTCCAGGATCTTGTCGACCGTCATCGGCCAGTCCTGCATCATGCCGGTCGTTATCCGGGTCGCCTGCGCATCCGCACCGGGCATTGCCGAACCGGGCATTGCTGAGGCGACGCCCGGCGCCGTGGCCACCGGCGAGGGCGTCGTGCTCTTGGCCTGTGTGGCGGGCTCAGCCGGCTTGCTCTTGCCAAATCCGAAAACCATTTCGAGCATCTCCCACGAGCGCTATCAACTGCGCTATTGCAATCGACCCTAAACGCCGGGAACTGTGTCGGCAATTCTTTCAAGGGGGTGGACGATGAACAATCCTGTTTCGGGCCTGCTGGGGTCATGCCAGGTTGCCGGCCGGGTTGCCGGCCTGCTTGCCGGCCTGCTTGCCGGCCTGCTTGCCGGCGCCTGTGGAGACGCCGCCGATCCGACTGCCGTCGCCTCTACCGACGCCATCGCCGTCGCCACGCCTGCGCAATTGCCGGCCAGCGTACCGGCCAGCCTGTCCGGCCGCCTCGACTGTCTCCGCGAGAACGCCGGCGCTGTCGTCATCGCGCATCGCGGCGGACCGACACGCGAATATCCTGAGAACGCCATGGAAACCCTCCAGCGCACACTCGAAGCCGGCGCTTCCGCCATGGAGGTCGACATCGCGCAGAGCAAGGACGGCGTGCTGTTCCTCATGCATGACGACGACCTCGACCGCACATCCACAGGCGAAGGGCCGCTTGCCGACCGAACCTGGGACGAAATCAAGGCGCTCGATCTTGAAACCTATCAGTCAAAGACGGCCTATCATCCGCCGACACTCGATCAGGCGCTGGATTGGGCCGTCGCCAACAAGGTCCTGCTGGAACTCAACCGCAAGCGCTCGACGCCGGTTGAAAAAGTGATCGCGGCGGTCAGGGCCCGCAAGGCCGAAAACAACGTCTTCATCATAACCTACACCGACGATCAGGCCGTCGAACTTCACCAGGCTGCGCCCGATCTGGTCATCACCGCATCGGTGGACAGCATAGAAAAGCTCGGCGAGCTGCTGTCCAGGGGCGTGGTCGCCGAACGCCTCGTCGCCTGGACCGGGATGGCGACCCCCGACCCCACATTGTGGAAAGCCTTGGCGGACCGCGGCGTCGAATCCATTTTTGGGACCCAGAACGCCCGCGATACCCAACGCGATTCCGATTTCTGGGAGGATGATGACGGCTCGGAGTACAACGGCCTCGTCGCGGGCGGTCTCGCCTTCATCGTGACCGGGTACTCCGACAAGGTGTCCCGCCAGCTCTCCGCCAGCGACGGGGTTCGCAAGGCTTGCGGTCTCTGAGCCGAATAGCTGGTAGCGGTCCTCGAATGCGGCGGAACGCACACGCACAATGGGTTCGCCCATCGAATTGTTGCGCTGCACACGATTGGCGATCAAGCGGCGGCTCGCTCGCCCGCCAGTGGAAGGGGCGCCCATAAATCCGTCAAACCGGACGCCGCACCGCAACTTCCATCGGCTCACCCGGTCGGATACGGGACGAAATTGCCGGGCCCGCTGGGATTGGGAGACCGGCACCGCGTATTTTCCTCTCGACGATGGCAGCGGCCTCTCGCTAAGGGAGGCGTGGCATATGGTTTTGTACGAGAGTAGGCTGAGTGCTGCGAAACCCGTCGCGAACGCATTCTATCCTGTTTTGATTGTACGATGGGCCGCATGATCTCGAACTCGCCTGGCGGGCGATCGCGGCTGGCGCGAAAGACGGGGAGAGACGCAAGGGTGGCACATAAACTGCTCAGCAGGACGGTTCGAGGGACTTGACGGACGATTGAGCTTCGCGAAGGCCTGCAGGCCTTTCCAAAGCGGATTCGGTCAGCGGACATGAGATCCGCCGCCCGGAAATCTGGGGCGAAGGGTGGTGGCGGGATGTTTGGGATGAAGATGACGGGCGAGGCTCTGGTGATTTCAAAGGACGAGACCTCCGAACGGGCCGGAGTCTCAATTCCCGGGCTCGACATGCCCCCCACCGATCACAGGCGTCTGTTAGCTTGGGTGCGCGAGATAGCAGCCCTCACCAAGCCCGACCGCGTCCACTGGTGCGATGGCTCGGACGCCGAGTGGCAAACCCTTACCGCCGAACTCATCGCCCTTGGCACGTTGAAACGCCTCAACCCGGACAAGCGCCCCAACTCTTTCTACGCAGCTTCCGATCCCAAGGATGTCGCGCGGGTCGAAAGTCGCACCTTCATCTGCTCGGAGAAGCAGGAAGACGCAGGACCTACCAACAATTGGAAGGCGCCCGCCGAGATGCGCGCCATTCTTGATCCGTTGTTCGACGGCGCCATGCGCGGCCGCACGATGTATGTCGTGCCTTTCTGCATGGGTCCGCTAGGATCGAAAATTTCCGCCCTCGGCGTCGAGATCACCGATAGCGCCTACGTCGCCATCTCCATGCGCGTCATGACCCGTATGGGCCGGGGCGCTCTCGACATGCTGGGCGATGACGGCTTCTTCGTGCCTGCCGTCCACACCTTGGGCGCGCCGCTCTCACCTGGACAGAGAGACGTCGTCTGGCCATGCAACGAAGAAAAATACATTACGCATTTCCCCGAGACCCGAGAGATCTGGTCCTACGGCTCGGGGTATGGCGGCAACGCGCTCCTGGGCAAGAAGTGCTACGCCTTGCGCATCGCCTCGGTGATGGCACGCGACAATGGCTGGCTCGCGGAGCATATGCTGATCCTCAAGCTCACGTCGCCTGAAGGGGCGCAGAAATACATCGCCGCCGCCTTCCCGTCGGCCTGCGGCAAGACCAACCTCGCCATGCTGGAGCCTACCCTTCCTGGCTGGAAGGCCGAGACGATCGGCGACGACATCTGCTGGATGCGCTATGGCGAGGATGGCCAGCTTTACGCCATCAACCCGGAGGCAGGATTCTTTGGCGTCGCCCCCGGCACCTCCTTGGCGACCAACCGCAATGCGCTGGAAAGCTGCAACAGCAACACCGTCTTCACCAACGTCGCCCTCACAGCGGATAGCGATGTGTGGTGGGAGGGAATGACGAAAGAGCCGCCCGCCAACCTCACGGACTGGCGCGGCCGCGCCTGGTCGCCCGCCATGGGCGAGCCTGCGGCTCACCCGAATGCGCGCTTCGCCTGCCCGGCCGAGCAATGCCCCGTCATCGCGCCCGAATGGGCCGATCCCGCTGGCGTGCCGATTTCAGCCATCCTGTTCGGCGGACGTCGCGCCTCGGCCGTGCCGCTCGTCACCGAGGCGTTCGACTGGGAGCATGGCGTCTTCATGGGATCGACGGTCGCCTCCGAAGGCACCGCCGCCGCCGAGAACAAGGTCGGCGAACTGCGTCGCGACCCGTTCGCGATGCTGCCCTTCTGCGGCTACAACATGGGCGATTATTTCGGTCATTGGCTTGAGGTCGGCGCCGCCGCCAAGGATGCCTCAAAGCTTCCGCGCATCTTCTTCGTGAACTGGTTCCGAAAGGACCAGAACGGCAAGTTCATCTGGCCGGGGTTCGGCGAGAACGCCCGCGTCCTCAAATGGATTGTCGAGCGCCTCGAAGGCAAGGCGGCTGCCGTAGATACCGCTATCGGCCGCGTTCCCGCAAAATCGGCGATCGACGTCGCGGGCCTAGGCCTGACTGACGCCCAACTAGACACCCTTCTGGGCGTCGATCATGCCGTCTGGCGCGAGGAGGCCGGCCTTATCCCCGCCTTCTACGAGAAGTTCGGCGAACGCCTTCCGAAGGCGCTCTGGGAGCAGCACCAGGCGCTGGTCAGCCGACTGGGTTAACGCGCCTCGACCATCAATCAAAAAAAGACCCGCCCACACACCGGCGGGCCTTTTTTTGCGTTCGAGCCGACCGCACCTCAAGGAACCCCCAAAGAACCGTGATCGCCTTGATTTGTTCTCCTGATCCGCTCTACTGAACCCGCTGGAGCCCGGGGGGACAAGGCAATGCTGGTAAACTGCCAAGAATGCGGCAAGCGCATTAGCGACAAAGCACTACGATGTCCGCAATGCGCGGCTGAATCCGAAGATTTTTTGGGATCGGAAATCACATGTTCAGAATGCGGTGCAGGCGTTCGTCGTGCTTACGATGCATGCACGAATTGTGGAGCACCGACATCACAGCTTGGAGCCACCACCAGGACCGCTCCGGTGGACCCAACTACCGTAAATTCTTCTGAACATACGGATACCGCGATCAAGCCAGAACCGCCGAACATTTGGCGGCGCTGGGTCGCGAAGTGCTGTGATGGCGTTCTGTATCTAGGCATGTTTATTGGGCTCGCGTTTGTTTTGTACTGGTCCTACGACTTGTTCGGCTACTATCCTCCTGAATTCTCCGGACCGATCTTTGAGAACCCGCTTTTCTTCACACTGATCTACGGCATTTCGTTCGTTTTTTTAGACACTGTGATCGTCGCAATATTTGGTTCATCGCCAGGCAAAACGATCATGGGTCTAAGACTCAAAAATGTGCGGGAGACACCGCTAACGCTTGGGCGCTCCTTGCGAAGAGCCTCCGGCTGTTACCTGAACGGAATTGGCCTCAACATCCCGATTATAACCTTGATTGGACATATCCGGTGTGGGGTGCGACTTCACGACGGCTACCCACTATCATGGGAGGCTGGTTCGGGACTTGTCGTTCAAGAGACCAAAATCAGTTGGCTTCGTTGGACGGGTGGCGTGCTTTTCACGATCGCTTGGATCGCGTTTTTGATCTGGTTGACATATCTGAATGCCATCGAACAGTACCAGTACTGACCAGCGCATAGGTGCGCGATGACTATCGAGCTTATTGGGCAGGTTCGCCTACCCCAACCCCAACTCCCGCCGCTTCCTGCCCGAAAGCCTCGCAGCAACGATGGCGTTCGTCTCCCGCAGATGCGCCTGCAGTTCCTGGTCGCGAGCCACGGCCTGTCATACGCCGATATCCACGTCATCCCGCGCTACGTCAGATACAGCGCCGGCCGGCAGCCCGGCGCATTTCTGATGCGCCGCGAACGCAATCTCCGATACATTAAATGTTACCGCCGGATGATGGCCCCGCTCCCACCCGCCAACCGCAAACACTATCCTGTCGTTGCGGCAGCCAACCTTCTACAATACCGACCCGCCCGACTGGCAGACATAACGTAGCCTGCAGCGAGCCGCAGAAGGCGTTGTAATCGGCGCCGGTCCGCGCCCATCCCGACCCACACGCGTGCGCCTACCTGATCGCCACCGGATTGATCACCATCTGCACTGTCCCCTGCATCCTTGGCGCGCCTAGCACGAACAGGAATTCCTTGACGCCGTCGGCGGCCAGAGGCGCGGTGTTGAGCGCCTCCAGGATATGGACGCCATTCTTGGCCAGCAGCGTCTGGTGCACGATGAACGCCTTTGCTGGGTCCTCGAACGGGATCGCCTCCAGCGCCACCGTGTCGGCGCCGACCGCGACCACTCCCATGTCCGCCAGATACTGAGCCCCATCCACGCCGATGCCCGGCTGCTGGCTTCGGAACAGGTCGCGGTCCTTTGTCGCCATCGCCATCCAGCCGGTGTGAAAGATCACCACGTCGCCCTTGTTGATTTTGATTTTCTGCGCCTTCATCGCGGCGGCGATCTCGGTCCGGTTGAAATTATCGCCCAGCTCCAGCATCGGTTTCTTGAAGTGCTTGGTCATGTCGATCAGCACGCCGCGCGTCACGATCGGTGGGATCGACGCGAGGTCCAGCTTGTAGGATTTCGCGACGTCCGCGCCCGTGATCCCGTTATAGTAATGGTGATCCACCCCGAGGTGGGCCAGCCCGTCGATCTGCGTGCCGATCCCCATCGAGGTGGTGACCTTCTCATCGAAAGCCGTGACCCGCTGCGAGCCGTCCGGCGTGAAATCGGCGCCGCCCGAGGGCACCCGCTCGACCGTGTAGGTGCGGGCGCCGAACGCGGGCGTCTCTGGTCCGGTTGGTATGCCCAGCGCATAGGTCTTGCCGGTCTTGATCAGCTTTGCGGCGCGTTTGACACCCTCGGGCGAAAGGTTGTTGACCGCCCCCAGCGTGTCCGCCTCGCCATACTTGGAGGTCCACCAGCTTTCGGTATGCGCCTGCTGCGCGATCGCCCCTTCGGACGCAAGCGACAGACCGACGGTCAGAGCGAGGCGCTTCAGCAGGATCATTTGTCTCTCCCTGACCCTCGGCCGCATCCTTCGCCTCGAACGGCGCGGCGCGGACTCAATGTGTCGGATTGCAGCATGCATGGCGTCGCCGCCGAAGCCAAGCCTGCGCACCTGGCGTTACGGATACAACCGGGCCGTCACCCACGCCGCTTCAGGAGTCGCGCGCGTGAATTCCAGCCGGTCATGCAGCCGGAATGCGCCGTCACGCCAGAACTCGATCCGGCTAGGCGCGACGCGATAGCCCTTCCAGTGCGGCGGACGGGGCGTCGTCTCGGCGCCATATTTCGAGGCGTAATCGGAGAGCTTCCGTTCCAGCTCGACCCGCTCGCCCATCGCCCGCGACTGGTCGGAAGCCCACGCTCCGATCTGGCTGTCCTTGGTGCGGCTGGCGAAATAGGCGTCGGCTTCCGCCTCGCTCACGCCCGAAACCCGCCCCGAAATCCGCACCTGACGGCGCAGGCTCTTCCAGTGAAAACACAGTGCAGCAACCGGGTTTTCCTCAATCTGCAATCCCTTCCGGCTTTGCGAATTGGTGTAGAAGACGAACCCCTCTGGCGAGACGTCCTTCAGGAGAACCATCCGCACGTCCGGCGCGCCGAGTTCATCCGCTGTCGCCAGCGCCATGGCGTTGGGATCGATGGGCTCGCTCGCCCGCGCGTCCTGCAGCCACTCGACGAACAGCGCGAACGGATCTGTCCGCGCGAACCACGCGCTGTCGTCAGGAAACGCCGCCGCCGCCTTTGCGTAGTCCTCGGCGCTGGGAGTGGCAGGGATATGCAGAGAAGACTTGTCCATGAAGCCTTCTAGCTCGGTCACCGCCTACATGGAAAGTTCAGGACCTCAGCGCGGCCTTCACCGCGTCGGTCACCTTCTTCGATTCCGGTAGCGTCGCGGAATCGAAGGCGGTGATCGCCTTGCCGTCACGCCCGATCAGTATCTTGTGGAAATTCCACTTTGGCTTGGCGGACTCGCCCAACTGCGCAACCGCCCATTTGTGCAGCGCATTAGCGTCCTTGCCCTTCACGCTACTCTTCTCGGCCATCGGGAACGTGACGCCAAAATTCAGCTCGCAGAACTCGGCAATGTCCTCGGCCTTCGCCAGTTCCTGCCCCATGAAATCGCCGGACGGGATGCCGAGCACAACGAGGCCCTCATCCTTATGCGCCTCGTACAGGGCCTGCAGCCCCTCATATTGCGGCGTGAGGCCGCATTTGGAGGCCGTGTTCACAAGCAGAATCGCTTTGCCCTCGAACGCCGACATCGGCACTTGGCCGCCGGTTAGCCCAGGAAGTGTGATCGAATAGGCCGTATCCACCGGCCATCCGCCCTGCGGGGCCGACGCAGGCTTGAGATTCTGGTTGGCCTTCGCAGCGGCGATCAGGGCCAGGCTCTTCTCGGCGCTTGGCGGCGCAGCCGACGCGACAAACCCGGCGACAAGCGCCAGCCCGGACACGGCGGCTACAACTGCTATGCGCATCGTCAATTCCCCATGGCTTGTTCAGTTTAGAGAGCTACGGACGCTTACGCATGTCCAGCACTTCGGGATCACATCAGCGGGAGGGACCAGGCGTTCTTCAGAGCAACACGACCGCCACTCCCGCCGCGAGCAGCAGGCATAACGGGCCATAATAGCGTCGGTTGAGGCTGTGGAAGGGAGTGCCGCGAGCATAATCGAACACGCCAGGCGCGTAGGTGGCGGCGCCGCGGAGCAGAAATACCCCCGCAACGCCGATGTTCGCGAGCAGCCAAAGCACGTCCGGGACGCCAAGGCGATGTGCCAACTGGCTTGCGGCCGCCACAACATAACCTGCGATCCCGAGCAACAGCGCGACAGCGACCGACGGCAGGAATCCCGGCATCCTGCCTTTGCGGGTTCCCACGGCCAGTCGCTCAAGGTGCGCGCCGCTCCTGGCCGGCCACGTTCCGCCGCAGCCCCAGTAGAAATGAAGTGCGGCGATCACACCAAGAACGACAACGACCGCTGGCCCTGCGAAATTCACGAAGCCGCTTTCACACGATCATCCCACCATCCACCCGCAGTACCTGGCCGGTGATGTAGCCGGCCTTGTCGGAGGCGAGAAACGCCACGGCGTCGGCGACGTCCTGCGCCGAGCCCCAGCGCTTCTCTAGCGGCACCAGACGTCCCATCCGCTCCAGTGTCGAATCGCGGTCGAGGCCTTTGTCGAAGGCCGTCTTCCACATCCCGTCATCGATCACGCCAGGCGCCACCGCGTTCACGCGTACGCCGGCCCGGCCCAGATCGATCGAGGCGTTCCGCGTCAACGAATTCACCGCGCCCTTGGAGGTGGAATACGCAATCTGCCCTACACCGCCCGAAAAAGACGACACTGAAGAAATGTTCACCACCGCCCCTTTTTGCCGGATTAGCGATGCCGACAGCGCGTCAGTCAGCAGGATGAGATTCCGGACATTCACATTCAACGTCTCGTCAAGGCTCTCGGGCGTCACCTTCCCCATCGGCTGGCCGGCGCTGACGCCGGCATTGTTGACCAGGATGTCGATCTCGCCTAGTGCCGCCAGCGCCTGCTCCGCCGCCGTTCTCCACCCTTCAGAACTGGCCATGTCCGCCTCAATGGCGACCGCTCCGTTCGGCAGGCTGGCAGCCAGCGCCTTCAGCTTGTCTCCGCTGCGCGCCACCACCGCTACCCTGGCGCCGTCCCGCGCAAGCGTTCGTGCGATGGCCTCGCCAATGCCTCGGCTTGCCCCCGTCACTACCGCCGTCTTGCCAGTGAAATCGTAAGTCATTCCCACTCCCGTATCTTCATACCGGCCGAAGGTAGCCGCGCGCTTGGCTTTCGGCCAGATCCGTCGCCTCCGCCTGACCGCCGCAGTCGGAAAGCTGCAGCGCACGCTCCCGGATGAGGCTCTCGAACGCGACAGAGATCGCCGTTTTCAGTTTCTCCCGGTCGACCCAGCCAAGATCCACGGCCGGGCCCGTATCCGTCTTGTTGACGTCGACGATATAGATTCTCTGGGTCTCCCGGTCGCGAAGAATATCGAGCGCTGCCCAGTCGAGTTTCATTTCCTCCGCGAAGCGGGCGATCAGGGCTTGCTCGGACGGCGAAAACACCTCGTCGAGGCGCTTGAATGTAACTGTCGTGTTGTGGATCGAGAAGCGATCGGCGAGCGGCTTGGTTTTCATCAAAACGCAGACCGGTTTGCGGTTGATCACCATCGTCCGAAAGTCGATGGCGGTATCGCCGTCCGAGGAATCGACGAGACGCTGATAGACTTTTCCAGGCTGGGCCTGCGTCGGACAGGTCAGCAGCCGGCCGTCATGCTTGCCGTTCTCCTCGCTCTTCTCGACCGCGACACCCACATGGTTGGCGGGATCGAGCGCGAGCGGATAGCCGGCGCTTGCCGCGAAGGCGCAGGCGACGCGGCTTTTCGAAATGTCGTGGCAACCGCCATTGAGGGCTTGGCCTGATCGAAGCGCCGGCGGCGTACCCACGGTCACATCTTCAAAATAAAACACGACATCAGCGTCCGCCTCGGCCCGGGCGATACGCGCGCCGCAGAGCGTTACGGCCGACCACACGACATACCAGGGCCGGGGCCGCGAGGGCGTGAACCACACACGGTATTTGCGGCCGGGCGAGAGCCGCGCGCGGGCGCCTTGCAACAAAACCACGCCGAGATAAGCGAAGAATTTCGCCAGCTCTCCGGCCGTGAGATCCCTCAAAGTGATGCGCACGCCCGAAGCGCGCACCGTGATGCTGGCGTCCCAGTGGAATTGCAGGTCCGTGAACCAGTTCGCTCTTGGCGCCGACATGACCTTGGCCGTGATCGCGCCCAATCTGACCAAGTACAGCGGCGCCCTGAGGGATCAATCTATCCGGAAATGGATCGGCTTGTAGCGAAAATTGTTGGACTGCCCCGCCGAGCAAGCGGTCAGTCCGACGATCAGATCCATCTCCGCCCGGAACCGGATCGCGTCTCCCGGCCGGCTTAACGGCGCGATGACCCGGATTTCGCCGGTTGCCGAATCCACCGTCACGTTCATGAAGATGTTGAAAGCGATCGGAATGCGGTCAGGCATGACACCGTACTTGCGCAGTGCGTATTCGAGATTCCCCTGACAACCCCGATGCGGGTGCTCGTCGCCATAAATGATTCGGAACATTTCCCGGGAGCAGGGCGTCAACGAAAAATCATGCCGACCGACATCATCGCCCACAATCGTCAGCATCGGGTTGGACCGGTTGGAGTAAAGCACGTCGCCCGTCGTCAGATATATGCGGCTCGCATAGTCGATGGATCGTCCCGACGACATGTATTCCTCAATGTCGCCCGCATTGAACGCCACCAGATCCGAGACCTGCTCTCCCTCCGGATCGATGACGGCGAGGTGCTGGCCGCGTCGAACAACACGCGACGCTCCCGAACGCGGCGGGATGACGCTCGCATCGAGCGTCAAGTCAGCACCTTGAACGGACACCTCCAGTTGGGCCCCACACGCCGACCGCTATACTGTACCGCTTCTCCGCGGTCGCCGAAGTCCGCCAGCATCGGATTGATGCTGCCGGTGAAGTTGAGTTCTCGCTCTCGCACGATCCTCTGGAGGTTCGCATACCGTCCATCGGCCCGCAGTTGCTCGAACTGGTCGTGCGGATTAAAGATTATCGCTGGCCGGGCGAAGCGGCGCGCAGGACGTTCGGCGCCGGGGTGCAGACCCACCACGAAGAATGGGCAGCCACCGACGCTCATGCTGAACTTAGGCGACGCCGGATCCCTGGAGACGTGTTCGGGCCAGGGTGATCCGTGCAACGCGTCGAGTTCGTGCAGCGCCTGAAGACGGTTCCAAATAGCGGCCTCGAACACCGCCTCGCTCATCTCGGCGCCTGCGGAGAAGAGACAGGCGAATGAATCCATCCCGGGAGCTGCGCCAGCCACCTCACGCCCGAATTTGATAATCTTCGCCCGCAATTCCAGGTCGTGTTTCGAAGACGCGATCGCGCCTGCCTCGAAAACGCGAAGATGCCCCAGCGCTAGGGACGATTTCGCGCCGACACATGGAAAGCTTTCGGAACGGATAAACCCGGCGAGATCGCTTGGAGCCGCAGATTCGTTATGCGAGGCTTTGAACGTCACAAGATTATTCTTCTACAAAAAAAAGCTGTTGTCCGCCCCAAAACGGCCCGGAACGTCAGGCGTTCCGGATTCCGGTGCAAGGACCCGGCGGCTGCCCGGGTATCGCAAGATAGCCGCGAAGGAAGCGGGTCGGTGCGGCCTCGTTTCGAACCACATTGACCACGTTGAACGCCAGCCGATACCGTGTGACGACGAAATCGAAACAGCCGGTGCGACACATGACATTCGCCACGTCCCTCACCCTGCGTGGTCCGCTCCGTCAAGCGCGCCAGATGCTCGCCGACCAGGAGTATGGCGGCCATTCCTCGATCCACGATGACGCCATGGCCGAGAAGCTTGGCTTTCGCGCCGGGCCGATCGAAGGACCTACGCATTTCAGCCTCTACGCGCCGCTGCTTCTGTCGATCTTTGGACAGGCATGGTTCGAGCGCGGCTGTATCTCGGCCCACTACCAGAACATAACGGTCGAGGGCGAGGAAACACGCGCCTGCGCCAGCATTCCGGCCTCATCCGCCACACGCGCTTCGGTATGGGTCGAGAAGGCGGACGGCACGCCGGTACAGGAAGCCAGCGCGACCATTGGCCCGGACCATGGCGAGACACTTCTGGAACAGCGCCTGCGCGCAATGCGCCCGCCGGGCAGGCTGGTCATCTTGGCGGATCTGAGGGTCGGCATGACCGGCGCCGAGGACGAACCTGTCCGCATGGGGCCAGACCAGAACATGGGCGCACTCTATCCCTTCTCGCTCACCCAGAAGCTTGCTGCGATCACGGAGGCTTCGCCCTGGTATTCCGATCCCGACTCCTCACCGTGGGGCCGCGCAATCATCCCGATGGAGATGGTCAGCGTGCTGGCCGAGTACACCAGCCGCAAGGCAGGCTTTCCGGTGAAAGGCCCCGCAGTCGGACGTTTCGCCGACCAGGAAATCCGCATGATCGACGGCCCGCTGTTCGTGGACGAGGACTATCTCATCCGCCGCGAGATCGCCGCCCTTTCCGAAAGCAGGCGCACGGAAAGCTTCTGGGTCCGCACGCGCATCTTCGACAAGTCGGGCCAGACGCAGAAAGCTGAGATGCTGCTCAACCACGCCACGCTGAAACATTCGTACGCGAGCTACGAAGCGGAGCTGGCGGCGACCGGCTGATCTCGACTTCCATCGCCCCAGATTATATTGAACCTGGGACAACAGGAGTGAGGATACGACAAGAAGCTGGTTTTCTCAGGCGCCTTGCATCCACAGCCCGGTCATCCCGATTGAGTTTGACCACCAGAACCCGGCAGCAACGACCTCGATCAACCTGCCGGGCAGGCCGACGCGCGACCATGTCCACCTGATCGTCCGATCTCCCAACGGCAACGATTATGGCAAGGACCTGATGGCACAACACCTCGCCGAACATCCGCACTGACGAATGCGCCTCAGCCCGTCCTTGCCGCTCGCGCGAATTTATCAAGGGCGGCCGTCGCTGCGTCGAACCCCGCAGCGCTCGTCTGCTGACGCGGCATCCGGTTCCATGCGTCCAGCGCTGCGATCTTGTAGGCCTCCGCAAGCGTTGGATAGTTGAAGGTGTTCTCGACAAAATAGTCTAGTGTGCCCCCAAGGTTCAGCACCGCCTGACCGATATGGATCAGCTCGGTTGCGCCCTCGCCGACGATGTGAACGCCCAAGAGCCGCCGGGTCTCCAGCGAGAAGATCATCTTCATGAAGCCCGAACTCAGCCCCATAATGTGCCCCCGGGAGGTTTCGCGAAACCGGGCGACCCCGCTCTCATGGGGAATGTTCCTGGCCCGCGCCTGCTCCTCCGTCATGCCGATCGTCGAGATTTCGGGGACTGAGTAGATGCCGTATGGAAAAAACTCCGGCGGCGCATGAGAAGGCTCGTCGAAAGCGATGCAGGCGGCGATCCGCCCCTGCTCCATCGACACCGAAGCAAGGCTGGGAAACCCGATGACATCCCCCACCGCCTGGATGTGGGGGATGGCCGTCCGGAACGTCGCCCGGTCCACATCAATCCGCCCGCGCGCATCGGCGACAAGGCCGCAATTCTCAAGGCTCAGCCCGTCCGTCGCGCCTATTCTTCCAGCCGCGAACAGCACCATCTCCGAGCGGATCTGCCTGCCATCCTTGAGGTCGATCTGGCAGGTATCGAGTCCGGTCCTCTGAACGCTTTTCGCCTGGCTCTCGAACCGGAGTGTGATCCCCCGGTCGCGCATGTCGTGAATGAACTCATCGACAAGTTCGCGGTCGATGAAGGGGAGGAGCCTGTCGGTCGGCTCGATCACCGTAACCTTGACGTCGAGCGCGCTGAAAATCGTGGCGTACTCGATGCCGATGACGCTCGCCCCGATCACCGCCAGCGACCGTGGGAGTCGTTTCAGCTCGAGAATGTCGTCAGCATCGAGAATTGCGTCTCCATCGAACGGGATGTTCGCAGGCCGGTAAGGCTCCGTGCCGACCGCAAGAATGAATCTGTCCGCGCTGAATCGTTCCGCCGCCCGCTCCGACTGCACCTCTATGGTGTGAGGATCGAGAAACCGGGCCAAGCCGGTAGCCCACGCCACATTGTTGCGGGTAAACTGGTGCTCGAGCACTTCAACCTCATGATCCAGCGTGATCGACAGACGCTGCCTCAGGTCGGAGGCTGAAATGTGCCGCTTGGTCCTGTGGGACCGGCCATAAATGCCGCGCTCACGCCAGCCCGACAGATTCAAGACCGTCTCGCGCAGGGTTTTGGATGGGATGGTGCCGGTGTGGACGCAGACTCCGCCGACGCGAGGACTTTTCTCGACGACCAGAACGGACTTGCCCAGCTTGGCCGCCTGCACGGCGGCGCGACGCCCGGCCGGCCCCGACCCGACGACAATGAGATCATGGTGGGACATCGAACCAACCGTGCAATCAGCCCAGCGGAGTCTCCGCCAAGATCGTTAACGGATCGCCATGGCGCCGACCAATGGCGGCGCCCTGTTCAATCGCCCGATTTTGCGCTTCAACCGGCCTCATGTCGCACAACACCTATGGCCATCTCTTCCGAGTGACGACCTGGGGTGAAAGCCATGGCCCGGCCATAGGCTGCGTCGTCGACGGCTGCCCGCCCGGCCTGGTTCTGCGGCCTGGAGACCTCCAGCACTGGCTTGACCGCCGCAAGCCAGGCACGTCGCGCTTCGTCACGCAGCGCCGCGAGGACGACGTCGTTCGTATTCTGTCCGGCGTCTTCGAGGACGATAGTATCGCCGAACAGTATGGCGGTCCCGTCACCACCGGCACGCCGATCTCACTGATCATCGAGAATGCCGACACGCGTTCGAAGGACTATTCGGATATCCGTGACAGCTATCGCCCCGGCCACGCCGACTATGTCTACGACCAGAAATACGGCTTGCGCGACTATCGCGGCGGCGGTCGCTCCTCCGCACGCGAAACCGCCTCCAGGGTCGCGGCTGGCGGGATCGCCCGCTTGATCCTCGGTCCGTCCGTCACCATCCGCGCCGCCCTTGTGCAGGTCGGGCCCCACGCGATCGATCGTGGGAACTGGGACTGGGACCAGTGCGAACAGAACCCGTTCTGGTGTCCCGACGCCGGGGCGGCGACGGTCTGGGAATCCTACCTCGACGCCACACGAAAGGCTGGCTCCTCGTGCGGCGCCATCGTGGAAGTCGTGGCGGCGGGCGTTCCGCCAGGCTGGGGGGCGCCGGTTTACGCCAAGCTCGACGCCGACATCGCGGCGGCTCTCATGTCGATCAACGCCGTGAAGGGCGTCGAGATCGGGGCCGGTTTCGCCGCCGCCGCCCTGTCGGGCGAGGACAATGCGGACGAAATGCGCCGCGCCGGAAACGGTGTGGAATTCCTGTCGAACAACAATGGCGGCGTCCTTGGTGGAATCTCGACAGGACAGCCCATTGTCGCGCGGATGGCGGTGAAGCCGACCTCCTCGATACTCACACCGCGGCGCACCGTCACGAAGGACGGCGAGAACACCGACATTCGGACGACGGGCCGGCATGATCCATGTGTCGGCATCCGGGCGGCGCCGGTGGCGGAGGCCATGCTGGCGGCGGTTCTGGCGGACCACAAGCTGCGCCATGCCGGCCAGACGGCAAGCTGACCGGCGCCGTGTCCGGCAGCCGCCGGTTGAATGGTCAGTTCATCGGCCATTCAGGAAGCAAAGCTGACTGTAAGCCCGTAACTGCCTCACAGTTCAGGGAGACGTCGATGCGCCTGAAACTCGCTCTCGTCGCGTTGGCCGTCGGGACGACGGCGGCGCCGGCGTTCGCACAGCGGTATCCGGACGGATGCGGCGGCGCCCGGCGGGAAAACCAGATCGCCGGCGCCGTGATCGGCGGCATCCTCGGCGGCGTGCTCGGCAGCAACGTGGCGAAGAGCGGTCACCGTGGCGACGGCACAGCGGTCGGCGCGGTGGTCGGCGCCCTGGCCGGTTCCGAGGTCGGCCGCGGCGGCACAAGATGCGGCGCCGGCGCCGGCTATGGCGACCCATACGGCAATGGCTACGGCAATTCATATCCAGGGGGCGGGCAACCCTATTACGGGGCCTCAACCCAGCCCTACCCGCAGTCGCCTGTTTACGCCGGCGCCCCCTATGGTGGCGGTTCCTACTCCGGGTCGGCCCCCTATGGCGATCGCGACTATGGCCGCGACTATGGCTATGACGATCAGAACTACAGATCATCCCGGCGCGATGACGATTATGGCGGGTATGACGATTCGCGCGGCTATGCAGGACGGGAATGCGCCGGCGCCAAGCAGGTGACCCGACTGCCGGACGGCACGGAAATCCATCGCCCTGTCGAGGCCTGCCGCGAGGCCTATTACGGCGGCTGGCAGGTCGAGGATTAACAACCCGATCTGTCCGCCCGGCCCGGCCCGGCCCGACCCGTCCGCCAGGACAGCCAGGACAGCCAGGACAGCCAGACTTCAGGCCAGTCCCCCACCTAGAGCAACCTTTATTCGATCTGGATCGGGCCGATCCCGAACGATCGAAGAAAGTTGCACGCGTCTCATTGGTGTGGAGACTGATTCAACGATCGACCTGATAGAGGTCGATCGCATCAGGCTCCAGGGCCTGACACGGACGAGCGGCGTCGCCCCTGCAGCGCTGCTCGTTTTGCGCAGCAGCAAATTCGACCAGCGGCCTTTGTAGTGACGTTGAATTTTTACCCCGGCCATAGCGGCCCTTCGCGACGCCGCCTCCGGATAGTGTCTCATACCAATGGCTTTGCGTCTGACCGCAACTTGTCATCTTGGCCGTAGCGGCGAAGCCGCGCAGAGCCGGGGTATCTATTTGCTCCCCTGCGCGCCTGCGCAGGGTGCTCGATACGAAATCCAGCCGAGCTAACCCGGCGTGCGAACACAGAAGTCGGTTCGCGCGCCCCACCAGATCATTCGAGTGACGCAGCAAACGCTTCTGCATCGACCGGACCTTCGAAGGCGATGAACAGGGTGCATGGCTTGTCGCCAAGACAAGTCGCCTGATGCGCCATTTTCGCCGGACCATAGGCATATTCGCCAGGGGTTAGCAGTTCTGCCGCCGTACCCTTATAGCGCACGTTCAGTTGCCCTTCGACTAGGACCATGCGCTCCGGCGAGGTGTGGGAATGCGCGGGAATCTGATAGCCGCCGGGCACGCGAAGGAAGACATCGGCATTGGGCTTAACAGGGTCGCCATGAAGCACCGCGATCTGACATCCTGTCGGGAAGATCGGCGGACATGGCCCCCACTGAAGTCCTGCGCCCACGGTGCGTGTGATCGCGATTTCTGGGCTTGCTTGAGCGCTACTGGTTCCACAGGCGGACGTGATCCCGCCGGCGAAGGCCACAACCGCAATGCCAAGTCTGGAAGTTCCGGTGGCGTTCATTGATTCCTTCTCCTGCCTTTCCCCCAGCGTCAATCACCGGGCTCGGTTTCAAAGGTCTATCCATCCCGGAGCGGCGGCGCTTGTAGGCGATCTGGAGAATTTCTGGAGATTGCCGGACCATGGGTTATGGTTTGGATCAATGATCTACAGTTTCCGGGATTTCGAGCTGGACACCGAGCGGGTTGAACTGCGTAAGGACGGCGTTGCGGTCGCCGTCGAGCCGCAGGTCTTTGCTTTGCTTCGCTTCCTGATCGAAAATCAAGACCGTATGGTCACGAAGGACGAGATTGTCGCGAAGATCTGGAACGGTCGGATCGTATCTGAATCGGCGATCGCCAGCCGGATCAAGTCCGCTCGTCAGGCAATCGGCGATAATGGCCGCGCGCAAGCCCTCATCCGAACCGTTCACGGCATGGGCTTTTCCTTCGTGGCCGATGTTACGACGCGCGCAGCGGTCTCCTTCGCGGGTGCACGCGAGACTAGCGGCCGCGAGCTGTCCTGGCATTCGCGGCCGAGCATTGCCGTGCTGCCATTTCGCCTGGTTGGAGCAGTGAGGCCGGGGTTTCCGATCTCAGAAGCGCTGCCGTATGATATCATTACCGAGTTGTCTCGACTGCACTGGCTGTTTGTGGTCGCGCGGGGCTCTTCATTCCGCTTTCGCGCGGCGGACGCGAGACTCGACGAGGTGCGAAACACGCTGAACGTCCAGTATTGTCTTACCGGCAGCGTTGAGCTGCACGCCCACGGCATGTCGGTTTCGGTCGAGCTCAGCGACACGCACGACAGAGGTGTTGTCTGGAGTGAAAGATTTCGAGCCGACATCGACGCCGTGCACGAGATCCGCGAGCGGATCATCAACGCAGTCATCAGCGCTGTTGAAGTAAGGATCCCGTTCAACGAGGCCCAACGCGCGCTACTGAAATCGCCCCAGAACCTCGATGCATGGTCGACCTATCACCTCGGCCTGCATCACATGTACCGCTTCAACAAGGCTGACAACGACATAGCGACCGGCTTGTTTGAACGCGCCATCGCCATGGAGCCAGGCTTCGCGCGCGCCTATGCCGGGCTTTCATTTACGCACTTTCAGAACGCCTTCCTGGGTTATTCGCGGGATTCCGAAGCGACGAAACTCCCACAACACTTTGCATCGCAATGTCTGGAGAGGGATCCTCTCGATCCATTCGGTCATTTCACGATGGGCCGGGCGCACTGGCTGCGTGGTGATCTGGAAGCCAGCCTTCCCTGGCTTGAACGCGCCAATTTGCTCAATCCAAACTACGCGCAGGCGAAGTATTCCAGAGGATGGGCCGAGGCCTTGCTTGGGAGCGCCGCCGCGAGCCAAGCCAACATCGCTTCCGCTCTTGCTTTGAGCCCGCTTGATCCGTTCGTCTACGGAATGCTCGGAGTTCGAGCCCTTTCTCACCTTGGGCGCGAGGAGACAGCGCTGGCGGCGGACTGGGCGGAGAAGGCGGCAAATTCACGAGGCGCCCATGCGCTGATCGAAATGATCGCGGCTGCCGCACACGGCCTCAATGGCGACAACGTTCGCGCGAAGGCGTGGGCCGAATCTGCCCGCGCCCGCGCCGGCCACCTGAACACGGCCGATTTTCTTCGTGCATTCCCGTTTCGTGACTCCCCGACGAGGAAACGTATCAGCGAGATGCTGGGAAAATTAGGCTTCTAGTCTAGCCATCGACAGACGTCATCCGCATTCGAAGTCCGATGCGCCGAGGGGGCGGCATTTGTCCGCCCATCCATATGTGCGCCAATAGTCGACGAGGCCGATCTCCTGAACCAGCGTCTTGAACTCGGGGCGAGAGCGCGCCGGCGCGTAGGCTGGGCCCCACATCTGCGTCATCCGCACAACATTGACCGCCAAGTCATCCCGCCAGACGCGCAGCACCAGGTCGGTGTCGCCGTACCAGGCAGCGAGAAAGGGGATCAGTTCATATTTGAAGGCGTTTTCGAACCCCGGGCCGTCATACCAGGCCCGCAGCACGCCCCGCGCCTTCTCCTTGTCATCGAAGGCGGCGAGCACGGCCTTGGCGAATTCCGACAGTGTGCGGTCCGGCAGCCGTGCGAGCGCCTCCAGCGCCTCGCGCACGTCGCCAGCAGGCCCGCCCAGGTCGATCAATGCCCCAACCCCGGCCACCTGCCTGCGGACATCGCCGGACTGCTTCCAGTCCGGGCTCTCCACCATCGCCCGCACCTCGTCGAGCCGGCCGAGAGCGGACCAGACGTTGATTTGCGAAGCGCCGCTGTTGGCGTGCGGGGCGACCTGTTCGAGTGCGGGATAGAGGGCGTCTGCTTCCGTAACGCGTCCGGCCCGCAGCAGGATCAGCTGCCGCTGCTCGAGCGCGATCTCGTTGACCGACAGGTCGAGCGCCAGCAACGACGCGGTCTCGGCCTCGCCCCAGTTGCCTTGAGTCGTCGACAGATTGGCGAAAACGGACTGGCTGGTGCTGCTGTTGGGATCGAGCACTACGGCCTTTTTCGCCATGGCGTAGCCGGCGTCCTGCTCGGCGCGGCCCTCCGCGGGCGTTGGCCGCTCCCAGCTTCTGGAGGCGTGTGCAATGGCCAACAAGCCCCACGCCGTACCATAGTTCGGATCAGCAGCCACGGACTTGGCGAAGAGGCTTTCGGACCCGGACCCGGACGGCCCCATCCCGCTGGTTGCCATGACTTCACGGCCCTGCAGATAATAGTCATAGGCTTCCAGGCTGCCCGTGCCGGCTCCGAGGAGTTGCCGGCCGCCCCTGATGTCGAAGGCGATGGAGAGCGCCCCGGCTACCTGTTCGGCGACGTAGCGCTCTGCGGCGGCGATGTTGTCGGTCGTGAGCGCCGCTCTATAGGTCCGCGACAGGATGGTTCTCCCGTTGCTGGCGTCGGCCAGCTCGAAGGAGATCCGCACGTCGCTGCCTTCCTGGCTCACCGTGCCACTGAGAATGTTGGCCACGTTGAGCGCTGGCCCGACCTTCCGTGGATCGGCATCCGCTTCGTAGGTGAAGGACGAGCCACGCCCGACCACCTTCAGCCCGTCAATCCGCGACAGCGTCTCGATCAGCTCGCTGGCGATCCCATGGGCCAGATAGTCCTTTGCCACATCTCCGCTGGCGTTGGCGAAGGGCAGGACGGCGACAGAGGGCTCAAGTGCAACGCGCTGGCCGCTCCCCAATGTCATCCACCCGACCAGAGCCGGGACAAGAGCGGCCATCCCCGCAGCAGCGAACCCCAGATTCCGCCTCGACGGGGCGGCTGGGCGCGGCAAGGGAGACGCCGAGGCCGAGGCCGAGGCTGGGGCTGCGGCCGGGACCGAGGCTGGGGCCGGGGTCGAGGCCGGCGTCGATTCGGCTTCGGGTCTCGCGGGCTCGCCCGTCACCCAAAGCCGGTAGCCGACCCTCGGAATCGTCTCGAGGTTGAACTGTCCGCTCTCTCCCAGCTTTCGAACCCTGGAAATGCAGCGGTTGAGGGCGTCGTCCCCCACCGCCCGGCCGCCCCAGCAGGCCTGGATCAGCTCGTCGCGTGAAACCACCTCGCCGCGCCGCCGGGCGAGCACGACCAGCACCTGCATGATGCGGGGTTCCAGGGTCTCGTTCTGACCCTGCGACTCGACCTGACGCGTGGACGGACTGACCCGGATGTTTCCGAGATCGAAATCCGCTTCCCGGGCGAGATCCAGCGAAATCGGCAAAGAATCAGGCGTCATCGGCAACCCATCGGCGAGCCATCAGGCCGGGGCCGTGTCTCATCGGGCGTTTTTCCGGCGATCTGGGCTGGCGATCCGAGGCGGGTCGCAGCGAGGGACGACGACGATGACCCACAACGCTTCCACTTTCAGCCACGTCGCCGGCCTTCCCGCGCCAAGCCTCGGCCGACCCAAGCGTCAACCGAACTCAACCAACCAGACCGCCAGCCAATTTAACCCAAGGAGTACGACCATGTCTCGCACGATCAAACTTGCCGCCGCCGCCTTCTTCGCAGCGGTCACCCTGACGCCCGCCGCCATGGCCCAGCGTCCCGAGCAACGCTCCGTCTCGGTCTTCTACGGCGACCTCAACCTCAACAGCACCGGTGGCGAGGAGACCCTGCTGAAGCGGATCAGGTTCGCGTCGCAGAAAATCTGCGGCCGCTCGCCGGGCGGCACGATGCTCATCAACGTCGAAATCTTCCGCACCTGCAAAAACGGCGTGATGGTTCAAACGATATCGAGCATCGGCTCGGCCTCGCTCTCGGCGCGCTTTGCAAGCCTCGTCGGCGCGCCGGAGACGATGATGGCCCAGCGCTGATCCAGTACGTTCCGGCGAACGCCCTCCAAGGCATCCCGGTCCAATCCGTACCTTCTTCAGCCCAACCTAACCCAAGGAGCACCACCATGTCCCGCATTATCAAATCCGCCATCGCCATCGCCGCGGCCATTGCCCCCGCCGCCCTGGCTGAGTCTGGTTCCAGCCAGTCGTCCATGCCCGTCGCCTATCGCGACCTCGACTTGGCAAGCGCCACTGGCGGAAAGGTGCTGCTCAACCGGATCAAAGGCGCCGCCCGCAAGGCCTGCGGCAATGTCACAACCCGGTCGCCGCTGAAGCCGCGCGCCATCGCTACCTGCAGCCGCGAAACCGTGGCCAGCACCGTCCGCCAACTCGACATCGGCTCACTGACGCTGGCCTGGAGCGAAAAGTACCCGGTGACCGAACTCGCCGCGCGCTAGAGCAACTTTCGGTCGATCTGGATCAGCCGATCCCGATCGACCGGAGAAAGTTGCTCTGGTTTCATGGGTATAGAGACTGAACGGTAGGCGAGGCTCCCCTTCGCCGTCCTTCTGCCTCAAGGGCGGATGCCCCTCTGGCATCCGCCCTTTTTTCCGTGCCGCTCACCGGCTGAACCGGGCCACTGGCCGTCGTTACCCGCGTCGGAGGATATTACCCTCTCCACTGTGCTGAGGAATTACAAGAGACCCGGCGCGACCCGGCGCGCGTGGACCAGCCTTTCGCGATTGCCGTCGCCTCCGGTGATCGGACTCGACGTCCAGCCAACGGCGATCCAGCCGACCTCCGCCAGCCAGCCCTCGAACCTTGCAGCCGCCGCAGTCGTCGCGGCCTCGTCCGTCACGATCCCGCCCTTGCCGACAAAAGGCCGGCCGACCTCGAACTGCGGCTTGAACAGCGCCACGAGGTCGGCGCCCGGAGCGGCGAGGCCGAGCGGAACCGGCAGAATTTTCTCCAGCCCGATGAAGCTGGCGTCGCACACCACCAGGGACGGGGGCTCGCCGATCATTCGGGCCGTCAGCGTCCTGGCGTCCGTGGCTTCCAGGGATTGGACACGGCCATCCGCCGCCAGTCCCGGATGCAGCTGGCCCCGCCCGACATCGACGGCGACGACGCGCCGCGCCCCGCGCGACAGCAGAACGTCGCAAAATCCGCCTGTTGACGCCCCGACATCAAGGCAGTCCCGGCCAGTCGGCGAAACGCCGAACACGTCCAGCGCGTGCGCCAGCTTGGTCCCTCCCCGGGAGACCCAGGGATGGGCGACCCCGGCCTCCAGATTCGAGCCTGCCGTGACGGGCTGGCCGGGCCTGACCGCCACAACGCCATCGATTCTCACCTGTCCAGCCTCGATGGCGGCCCGCGCCTGCGTCCGTGACGGCGACAGACCGCGGCGGACCAGTTCGACGTCCAGTCGCGTTTCCAGTTGATCTTCGGGCCGCGGCATGAGGATGTCGCCAGACGGGAACCCATTGCGCCCCCGTTACTTTTTAGAGAACAGAGCTCGGCCCATTTCAAGTCACAGGCAAATTTCGCATGCGCATTGCTTCGACGATCATCATGGTTGCAGGTCTTGCCGCGTGCGCCACTTCCGAACCCGATCTGCCGGATGTGTCCGCCGGACAGGTCAGCACTCCGGCCGCCAGCGCCGCGCTCCTCAACACCTCCGGCGCGGAAATCGGAACGATGGAGCTGACCGCCTCGCCTCACGGAGTTCTCGTGCGCCTGCTTGTGACCCCCGGCGGTCTCTCGGCCGGCTGGCACGGCGCCCACTTTCATGGCGTCGGAGACTGCTCGGACACGGCTGCTTTCCAGAAATCAGGCGCTCATGTTCACAAGTCTGAAAACGGCCATGGCCTCCTCTACCCCTATGGACCGGAGGACGGCGACCTTCCCAACATTTCGGTCGCAGGAGACGGCTCCGCCGCCGTCGAGCTGTTTTCCACCTTCGTGACGCTGGCGGAACTGCAGGACGATGACGGGTCCGCCCTCATCATCCACGCCAACGCGGACGATCATGTGACCCAGCCGATCGGCGGGGCAGGCGCCCGCGTCGCCTGCGCGGTGGCGCCACGCTAGCAGGACCTGCGTTCGCCTTTTGTGGCGATGGGCGGACATGAGCTTTTCAAGCGCGATGATCGTGTCCTAGAAAGACGGGTGCTCAAGGCCTGGCCTCTGCCGGTCCGCTCCCAGACCGGTGATCGCCATGCCTGTTGCGCCAATCGAACGTAACAACACCAGTGAGCCGAACGCCGAAGCATTCATCTTCGGCTTCGAATTCCCACCGGAAGGCGGGGTCCGTCCGCTCCGGTGGACGATGCTCGAGCCCATGGCCGCCTGCCCCGCTGCGGGCTGGCGGTGGCTGCATTTCAACCGGCTGGCGCGCGAGACCCGCAACTGGCTTGAAGCGTCCAGCGGCCTCGACGAAACCGTCATCACGGCGCTGCTGCAGTCAGAGACCCGGCCGCGCTGCGTCGCCCACGGCGACGGGCTGCTGCTCAACCTGCGCGGCATCAACCACAATCCCGGCGCCGAACCCGAGGACATGATCTCGGTGCGAATCTGGGCGGCGAGCAATCTCGTCGTCTCGATGCGGTCCTATCCCGTCCGGGCCATTCACGAACTGCGCGAGGAGGTGACCGAATCGGGAGGCGACCTTACGCCCGGCGCCCTGCTCGCGGAGATCGCGGCCAGGCTTGTCGACAACATAGAGCCCATCGTCGGCCAGTTGAGCGAGGAGGCCGACGAATGCGAGGAGGCGCTGCTCTCGACCAAGCAGAACCTGGCGCCGAACGTCCTTGCCGAGTTTCGCGGCACGATACTCCTGCTGCGCCGATACATTCAGCCCCAGCGAGAGGCCATGGCCCAGCTCGAACGGGAAGGCGCCCGACTGATCGATCCTGACGATCTGGTGAAACTACGCGAAACCGGCGACCGCATCATCCGCATTGCCGAAGACCTCGACACGATCCGCGACCGCGCCGCCGTTCTGCAGGATCAGGTGGCCGGACAACGCCAGGAACAGCTCAACCAGCGACTCCTCGCCCTGTCGATCGTGTCGGCCATCTTTCTGCCGCTGACGTTTTTCACCGGACTGCTGGGCATGAACCTCGCCGGCATACCTTTCGCCGACCAGTCATGGTCGTTTCCGGCCGTCGTGGGAATCGTCGCTGTGTTCGGGTTCGGCCTTGTCGGCTTGCTCAAAATGCTGCGGTGGATCTAGCGCACGATCACTATGCAAAATGATCCGGTCTGATCCAAGGTTTCTCTAGGAACCCTGCATCACGTCCGGTCGTCGCCATCCGTCGCGTCCTTGACCGTATCGACCGCCGCGTCGCCAACGTCGCCGACCTCCTTCTGGAGGTCCTCGGTGGAACGGTCCAGCGCCTCGACGTGGGAATCCACTTCGCGGCCCGCTTCCTCCAGCGAGCCCTCGCGCATCCAGTAGAAGCCGATGAGGGCGAGAAAGCCCACGCCGGCGATCACGATCAGGGTGAGGATAAGTCGCATGTTTCGCCTCTGACGTTATCGTCTCGGTCCGACTCCGGAACTCAGGTCCGGTCGTCCCCATCAACGGCTTTCTCGACCGCCAAAGACGTGGAATCCACCACTTCGTCAGCGGTCGAAACGATCTCGCCGCCCGCGCGGGTCAGGGTTTCGTCCATGGAAGCGCCCGCGCCTTCGAGCGAGCCTTCCCGGATCCAGAAGAACACCATCAAAGTCGCGAAAGCAAACACGATAAAAACCGAGACAGACCAAAGAACGGATCGGCCCATGAAACTTGCCCCTCGTTAAGACTCGGGACCTTAACGCATGATAATCTCCGGAGGTTCCGTAATTACCGGAGTCATGAACGGGGTTTAAACCGCGCCCGCAGCTCGTTCTTCATGATCTTGCCGTTGGCGTTGCGCGGCAGCGGCTCACTCTGGATGATGATCTCGACCGGTACCTTGTAGCCGGCGAGTTTCGCCGACACGAACTTCTTCAACTCTTCGATTCCCGCAGTCATCTCGGGCTTGACCTGCACCACCGCCCCGACCTCCTCGCCCAGAACACGGTGGGGAATGCCAACCACAGCTGCGTCCATGATCGCCGGATGGTCGTAAAGCGCGCTCTCGACCTCGATGCAGTAGATGTTCTCTCCGCCACGGATCAGCATGTCCTTCGCGCGGTCGAGCAGGAACAGGAATCCCTCCTCGTCGATCCTGGCGATGTCGCCGGTCACCACCCAACCGTCGATGAAGGTGGTCGCGGTGGCCTCCGGCTTGTTCCAGTAGGCCTTGCTGATATTGGGCCCCTTGCACCACAGCTCGCCAACCGAGTTGGCCGGCATAGTGCGGCCGCCGCCATCGACGATCTTCAGATCGACCGCCGGCGCGGCGGCCCCGGCGCTGTCGGGCCGGAGCTCGTAATCCTTGCCGAAATTGACGGTCGATGTCGCCGAGGTCTCCGTCATGCCCCAGCCATTGCTGGCGGCCCCGTCGGGAAATCTGCGCTTTATGGTGGCGACCAGTTCGGGCGCGGACGGCGCGCCGCCATAGGACACGGCAAGGATCGAGGAGAGGTCGTGCCTGTCGCGGTCAGGATGCTCCAGCACCTGCCAGGCGATGGCGGGTACGCCGCCGATTACCGTGATCTTCTCCGCCTCGATGAGTTTCAGCGCCTCGCCGGCGTCCCACTTGAACATCGTCACGATCTTGTCGGCGTTCATGATCGCCGGCAGCAGGTTGGCGAAGGCGCCGGTCGCGTGGAAAAACGGAACGGCCAGCAGCGGGATGCGGGGCGGATCGACCCTGGGATCGCGAACGGGAACCGCCTCGCCCTTGCGCAGGAAGCTGCGGGCCTGACAGGCCATGCCGTTGTAGACGTTGGAGATGCAGGCGCGATGGGTGTTGAGGGCGCCTTTCGGCCTTCCGGTCGTGCCCGACGTGTACATGATCGTGGCGTCGTCGTCCGGACCGACCTCGGCATCCGGGACATTGAGATCGGGAAGGCTGTCCCACGCGGCTGGCGCGCCGATCAGCTTGTCCATCGAGGCGATGCGCGGATCGGCCTCGTCCTCGAAGCTGCGGGCGACGATGACGTGCTTGAGTGCGCTCAACCTCGGAAGATGCTCGCGCAGGCGCTCCAGCCGCTCGACGTCGATCACCGCGACCCTGGAGCCTGAATCCGAAAGCCCATAGTCCAGTTCGTCGCCCGTCCACCAGGAGTTCATGGGCGTCGCGATCGCGCCGATGGCGAGCGCCGCGAAGAAGGCGACCGACCATTGCGGATAGTTGCGCATGATGATGGCGACGCGGTCGCCCTTCCTCACGCCGAATGTGTCGCGGAGGATTGCGGCCATGTGGGCGACCGCCTTGTAGTGGGCGGCGAAGGTGACACGCTCGTCCTGGTAAACGAGGAACTCCCGCGCGCCCCAGTTGACGCTGTTGAGCACGATGTCGCGGATCGTGAGCGGGGCGTGCCTGTAGGTGCGAAGCAGGACGCCGTTGATCACCATGTCCTGCATCTCGAAACGCGCGCCCGGCGCGGTCAGATGTGCATTGGCCTGCTCGATCGACATGGCCGGAAAGGCGGGGGCCTGGTCAGCCATCGCACGTATTCTCCCCTCGATAAGGCTTTAGCCTTGCGTTTCCTCTAGGTAAGAATTCGCACATGGTCTGGCGCGCGGCTAGAGCATCCTTCGATCAAACTGGTTCAGTTTGACGTAAGAAAGATGCTCTATCTCAAAAGTGTAGAGCAACTTGTCTGCGTCATAGTGGACGCAGGTTGCTCTAGTGTCCGGATTCTGAAGCCCGCCAGATTGTTGCGACAGACCCTGAGGCGGACTTCAGAGTCGAAAGCCCCGGAGCTTTTGACGGCGGGCGAGGATGGCCATGGAGACCGCACGCTTCAAGATTGTCGATGCCGATCCTCTCCACATGCGGGAGGTGTGCGACATCTACAATCAGGCCGTTCGCGAGACGGTCGCGATCTGGACGGACGTTGAAACGACTACAGAGTTGCGCCGGGACTGGCTTATGGCGCGAAGGGCGGCCAGCTTCCCCGTCCTGGTTGCGATCGACACGATCGGCGCCGTTCTGGGCTATGGCAGCTTTGGCGTGTTCCGCGATTCTCCGGGCTACTCGCAGACAGTCGAGCACTCGGTTTATGTCGCGCCCTCCGCCCAGCGACAGGGCGTCGGGCGGGCGCTGCTGTCGGCCCTCATCGACAAGGCCCGGGTCCGAAATCTCGAGACGATGGTCGGCGGGATCGATTCCTCGAACGCCGCTTCGATCGCCCTGCACGAAAGCTTCGGCTTTGAACGCCAGGGCGAACTCAAGCGCGTCGGGCGAAAATTCGGCCAGCGACTTGACCTCGTTTTCATGGTGAAGAGTCTTTAGACTCGGCAGATGAAGCGGTATGCCGGCCAGAGCAACCTTCGGTCGATCTGGATCGAGCCCATCCCGATCGATCGAAGAAAGTTGCTCTAGCTTCATTGGTGTAGAGGCTGATCCAACGATTGGGCTGCTGCCGGTTTCACGGACACCGAGTTTAGGTGTTTTAGTGGGATCGGAGGTGGACCATGGGACGAAGGACAACGGGACGACGGACGTTCAGCCGGGAGTTCAAGTTTGAGGCTGTGAAGC